>OFTX01000007.1_pt1 | contig 167702 bp, 160 predicted proteins | sample 1775051 | NCBI WGS metagenome assembly OFTX01 (sample SAMN08195772, study PRJEB24354) | sludge metagenome | isolation source: sludge from phenol fed wastewater aerobic bioreactor A | place: India: Nagpur | collected 2016-09-15 | reverse complement strand
GGCGGCGTGGCGCCGCCGGGTCGGGTCGTCGCGGCCGGTCTCGGCGAGATGTTTCGGCCAGACGTCGGCGACGATCGACAGGAAGGTGCGGGTCAGTTGCCAATAGAGGGCGTGGTCCTCCGGCACGATCTCGGCGAGCCGGCTCCAGTCCGCGCCCTGGGATTCGACCTGATCCATCAGCCCGAGCAGCGCGTCGGAGAGGCGCACCGCCTCGGCCGGGCTGGTCGGCAGCGTCGGCATGGTCCGGGTCAGCGGATGGGTGGCGCCCCCGGCGAGGAGCCGCGTCCATCCGGTCACCAGCCGGGTCATCACCAGACGCCGCTCGAGCGGCGCGATCACCGGCTCGAGATCGACCTCGCCCTCGGCGAGCCCGTCGCCGTCCTCCTCGACGTCGCCGAAGGGGCGGATGTCCGGCAGGAGCGCCGCCCGTCCGAACCCGCGCGCCGCGATCTCGGCGAGAAAGGCGTCGCGCAGCGCGCGCCCGGCGCGCCGGGTCGGCACCATGACGGTGACGTCGGCGAGGAGGGTCGGATCGGACCCGTCGAAGCGAAAGTCGGGGACGAGCACGCCGTCGAGGAGCGCCGACACCAGGATCGGCAGGAACGGTCGCCCCGCCTCGATCGAGAAGACGCGCGGCGCCGAGGTCCGCGAGGAGGTCGATCCGGTCTCGTCCCGAAGGCTCAAGGGCTCGCTCCCGCGATCGAACGGCGTCGTCAGTCGGCGCTCTCGGCGATGGCGGCCTCGGCCTCACGAATCGCGCGCGGCGTGCCGACGTGCAACCATACACCACTCATCCGCTGCCCGAAGAGACGCCCCGCCTCGAGCGCGCGATCGAACAGACGGTTGAGCGAGAAGACCTCGCCGCGCGGCGCGCCCTCGAACAGGCGCGGATGGAGGATCGCCGCCCCGGAATAGACGAAGGGGGCGACGCGTCGCTCGGCGCGGCGCGAGAGCCGGCCGGTGTCGTCCATGGTGAAGTCGCCGAGCCCGTCGTAACCGATCGAGCCGACCGTCGGCGCCAGAAGGAGCAGGGCGTCCATCGTCGCCTCGTCCCAGCGCTCGGCCAGGAGGTCGAGGTTGGGCCGATAGCCCTCGATCCAGAAACTGTCGGAATTGATCAGATAGAACGGCGCCGTGCCGAGATCCGGCAGCGCCTTCACCACGCCGCCGCCGGTCTCGAGCAGCAGCGCGCGCTCGTCGGAGACGACGATTCGCGGCGTCTCGCACTTGGCGACGTGAACCTCGACCAGATCGGCGAGCCAATGGACGTTGACCACCGCCGTCTCGACCCCGGCGGCGCGCAGCCGGTCGAGCCCGTGATCGATCAGCGCGCGGCCGCCGACCTCCACCAGGGGCTTCGGCGTCGTCGCCGTGATCGGGCGCATGCGCTTGCCGAGACCGGCGGCGAGCACCATGGCGTGGGTCGGACGGGACAGGGGCGAGGAGTGTCGGGACGAGGACATGCGGGAAGCTACCGGAAGAACGGGCGATCAGCGGGCGAGGCGCCGGTCGGCCGGCACGACGTCCTCATACCAGAGCTTCAGCGGTCGCAACACAGGTTCGTCGAACACCCGGTCGAGGTAGTCCCACAGGCGCGGCAGATGGGCGAGATAATGTGGCTTGCCGTCGCGCGCCTTCAGCCGTGCGAAGACCCCGAGGATGCGCGTGTTGCGCTGCGCCGCCAGGATCGCATAGGCGCGGTCGAAGGCGGCCTGATCGAAGCCGGTGTCGTGGCGCCGCCGCGCCGCGACATAGGCGGCGCGCAGCTCCGCCTCGAGCGCGCGATCGACCGTCACCCGCGCGTCCTCGGCGAGCGAGACGACGTCATAGGCGGGGTGCCCGAGGATCGTGTCCTGGAAATCGAGCACGCCGACCCGGGCGAGCCCCTCGCGGTCGGCGAGCCAGAGCAGATTGGGCGAATGATAGTCGCGCAGGCACCAGGTCCGAGGCCCGGCGACGATCTCCTCGAACAGCGGCCGCCACAGCGCCAGGAACGAAGACCGCTCCTCGGGCGTCGCCGGCCGTCCCAGGAGATGCGGGATCCCCCAATCGAGGAAGACCGAGACCTCCGCCTCGAGATTGCCGAGGTCGTAGGCCGGCAGCGCATAGCGCTCGCCCTCGCCGTCGTCGAGGACCGACGGCAGATCGCGATCGTGCAACGCCGCCAGCAGTTCGACCGCCGCCCGGTAGCGCTCGACGATCGGCGCGGGCGGCGCCCCGGCGACGCAGGGCTCGGACCCGAGGTCCTCGAGCAGCATCAGGCCGCGATCGAGATCGTGGGCGAGGATCTCCGGCACCGAGACGCCCTGCGCCGCGAGCCCCAGCCCCAGGGCCAGGAACGGGCGCGGCCCCTCCGCGAGTTTGGCGGCGGCCCGCGCCGCGACCCGGGCGCGGCCGGCCGCGTCGTCGGGCTCGGGCGGATGGTTCATCAGCACGGTGGCGCCGTGGGCGTCGTGGATCCGCTCGTAGGAGCGCGACGAGGCGTCGCCCTGGAGATGGCGGCGATGGCCGCGCGGACTGCCGGCCGCCTCGAGAAAGGCGCGGATCGCCAGCGTCCGGTCGAGCCGCGCCCCCCAGGCCTCGGCCGGGCCGGTCATCCGCACGACGCGCTCGCCGGACGTCGCCCCGGCGCCGAGCGCCACCACCAGCATGTCCTCGGGCAGCCGATCCTCGGCGCGATCGGGCCATTCGACCAGCGCCGCGCCCTCGCGCAAGGCCTCGTCGAAGCCGAGCTCGTCGAGTTCGCTCGCCTCGCTCAGCCGATAGAGATCGTAATGGGAGACGGTGAGACGCGGCAGCGCATAGGCCTGCACCAGCGTGAAGGTCGGGCTCGGCGCCTCGAGCGCGTCGTCGTCGGCGAGCGCCCGGATCATCGCCCGCGCCAGCGTCGACTTGCCGGCGCCGAGATCGCCGACCAGCGCCACCACGTCGCCGACGCGCAGGATCGCGGCGAGGTCCTCGGCGAGCGCGACGGTCGCGGTCTCGTCGGCGAGCGTCAGGCGCAGATCGAGAAAGACCGTGTCGTCGCTCATCGGCGCCTCATTCCCCGGCGGCGGACAGGGGGGTCGACGAGGGCGCGTCGGACGAGGGCGCGGTCCCGGCGTCGCCGGCGGGAAGCGCCGGCAGGTGACACACGACCTCGGTGCCGCGTCCCTCGGTGGAGGTGATGCTCACCGTGCCGCCGTGCAGTTCGACGAAGTTCTTGACGATCGAGAGACCGAGCCCGGCGCCGCCGCGATGCGGCCCCTGGCGGCGGGTGTAGAAGCGTTCGAACACCTGCCGCAGCTGATCCTCGGGGATGCCGACGCCGTCGTCGGCGACCGAGAGCGTGATGCCGTCGCCGTCGCGCTTGGCGGTGACCTTGACGGTGCCGCCCTCGGTGGAGAAGGAGACCGCGTTGGAGAGCAGATTGAAGAGGATCTGGCGGATCCGCTTCTCGTCGGCGGTGACGGTGCCGAGATCGCCGGCGACGTCGGTGAGGAGGGTCAGCCGGCGCCCGGCGAGCCGGTCCTTGATGCCTTCGATCGCCCCGGCGATTGCCTCGGCGAGATCGACTTCGCCGAGTTCCAGCCGCATGATCCCGGCGTCGATGGTGGCGAGGTCGAGAATGTCGTCGACGATCGCCATCAGGGCCTGGCTCGAGGTCATGATGTGCTGGGTATAGTCGCGCTGCTTGTCGTTGAGCGGCCCGGTTCGGGTCTGATCGGCGAGGAGATGGGTGAAGCCGACGATGTTGGTCAGCGGCGAGCGCAATTCGTAGGAGACGAGGCCGACGAAGTCGGTCTTGATGTGATCGGCCTCCTCGAGCGCCTCGTTCTTCTCGACCAGCGCCCGCTCGACGTTGACCGTGTCGGTGACGTTGACGAAGGTGACCAGCGTCGCCCCGTCCGGCAGCGGTACGCCGGCATAGTCGAGCACCAGCCCGTCGCGCCGCTCGATCGTCCCGGCCAGCCGGTCGCGGTTCTCCGAGAGCCCGGTCACGGCGATCTTCAGCCGGTTCCAGGTGGTCGGGTCGTCGTGGAGGGTGGAGAGCGCCTTGACCACGTCGCCGATGTGCGGCTTGCAGGCGAGCACCGCCTCGTCGAGCCTCCACAGCGAGACGAAGGCCGGGTTCCACAGCCGCAGCCGGCCGTCGGAGCCGAACACCACCACGCCCTCGGAGAGATGGTCGAGGGTCTCGCCCTGGACCCGCACCAGCGCGTTGTGACGCTTCTCGAGGTCGAGCCGCTCGGTGACGTTCTCGTAGATGTAGGTGACGCCGCCCTGCGGATGCGGATTGGCGATGACGCGCAGCGTCTGCCCGTCGGGCAGGTGCCACCAGTGCTCGCGCGCGTCGAGGCTCTGATAGGCGACGTGGAGGTCGCGCTTCCACGAGCGCCAGTCGGCCTGTTCGGGCAGCTTGCGTGCCGCCCGGAGCTGGTCGAGCAGGGTGCCGTCGTCGGGCGAGGAATCGAGGAAGGCGGCGTCGAAGCCCCACAGGCCGCGGAAGGCGGCGTTGTAGAACTGGAGCCGCTTGTCGGCGCCGAAGATCGCCACGGCGGTGGCCAATTGATCGAGGGTGCGGGCGTGGAAGTCGACCGTGCGGCGCAGCTCCGCCTGGATCTGCTCGAGGTTGGAGACGTCGATGGCGATGCCCGCCTCGCCGTGGGCGGAGGCGACGTCGACCACGTCGTAGGTCACGCGCTTGCCGCTCACCACCACCGGCAGACGCAGATCGACCGCCAGCGCCTCGTTGCGCGCCTGGGCGATCGCCTTGCGGCCGGCGCCGTCGAGAAGTTCCAGTCCGCCGTCGATCGCCTGCGCCGGATCGACCGCGTCGACCGCCCGGGCATAGGCCTGATTGACCCAGGCGAGCCGGCCGTCGAGACCGCGCATCCACACCGGGCTCGGCATCGCCTCGAACAGCGCTCGCATCGCCTCGACGTCGGCGAGGAGCCGGCGGTGGCGTTCGGCCAGTTCGGCATGCTCGCGCCGCTCGCCGGTGAGATCGGAGAAGCGCACGAAGGGGCGCCCGCCCGCCATCCGGCCCATGCCCTCGATATGCGTGCCGGAGCGGGTGCCGAGTTCGAGATCGAACGGGGTCCCACGCTCGCGCAGCGCCGCGACGGCGCGGTCGAGTTCGGCCGCCGAGGTGGTGGTCAGCCAGGATCCGAAGGCGAGGAATTCGGCGCGGTTCTTCGGCGCGGCCGCGTCGGGCCCGAGCAGGCCGAGCAGCAACGGCGCCTCGCCGGGCGCGCCCCAGGCGAGGATCAGTTGATCGTCGGAATCGAGCAGCGCCTCGGCCCGGTCGACCTGCGCCTTGAGGTCGGCATTGTCGGCGCTGAGCCGGGCGATCGTCGCTTCCGCGCGCGTGCGCGCGCGCATCATGCCGGCGGCGGAGGCGACGGCGACGGCGATGACGCCGATCATCGAGGCGGTGAGCATGATCTGGTGCGTGGAGACGACGTCGACCTTGTCGGCGGCGGCGGCCACGTCGAGGCTCTCGAAGAGCCCCGCAGCCGCGAGTGCCACGCTCGCCGTCGATCGTCGGAGCGACGCCGGAATCCGTCCTCCCCTCCGCCCCCACATGTCGAAGGTCCTCTCGTCTCGCACGACTGGCTTGGCTGATCGGACTTCGTCGAAGAATACGCGGTCGAAGCCCCCCCGAATCACCGTCAAGATACCGTGTCGGCGCGGGGCTGAGGAGAGTCGGACCCATGAAAACGCGAAGGGCGCGGCGAAATTCCGCCGCGCCCCCAGATGTCGTGGGAAGGAAGACTTCCGATCAATAGCGATAGTGGTCGGGCTTGAACGGACCGGCGGTGGGAACGCCGATGTAGTCGGCCTGTTCCTGCGACAGGGACGACAGCTGCACGCCGAGCTTGGCGAGGTGCAGCATCGCCACCTTCTCGTCGAGCTTCTTGGGCAGGGTGTAGACGCGGTTCTCGTACGCCGCGCCGTTGGTCCACAGCTCGATCTGCGCCAGCGTCTGGTTGGTGAAGGACGCCGACATCACGAAGGACGGGTGGCCCGTGGCGTTGCCGAGGTTCACCAGACGGCCTTCCGACAGCACGATGAGGCGCTTGCCGTCCGGGAACACGACGTGGTCGACCTGGGGCTTGATGTTCTCCCACTTGTAGTTGCGCAGCGCCCCGATCTGGATCTCGGCGTCGAAGTGGCCGATGTTGCAGACGATGGCGTTGTCCTTCATCGCCCGCATGTGGTCGGCGGTGATGACGTCCTTGTTGCCGGTGGCGGTGACGAAGATGTCGCCGCGCGGAGCGGCCGCTTCCATGGTGACGACCTCGTAGCCCTCCATCGCCGCCTGCAGCGCGCAGATCGGGTCGATCTCGGTGACGAGCACGCGGGCGCCGCCGTTGCGGAGCGAGGCGGCCGAGCCCTTGCCGACGTCGCCGTAGCCGGCGACGACCGCGATCTTGCCGGCGAGCATCACGTCGGTGGCGCGGCGGATGCCGTCGACCAGCGATTCACGGCAGCCGTAGAGATTGTCGAACTTCGACTTGGTGACGCTGTCGTTGACGTTGATCGCCGGGAACGGCAGGCGGCCCTGCTCGGTCAGCTGATAGAGGCGATGGACGCCGGTGGTGGTCTCCTCCGAGACGCCCTTGATCGAGGCGCGCACCTTGGCGAACCAGCCCGGCTGGGCGGCAATGCGCTTCTTGATCTCGGCGAAGAAGGCGATCTCCTCCTCGTTGCCCGGCTTGTCGAGGATGGAGATGTTCTTCTCCGCCTCGGCGCCGAGGATGACGTACATGGTGGCGTCGCCGCCGTCGTCGAGGATCATGTTCGGCACGCCGCCGTCGTGCCAGTCGAAGGTGCGGGCGACGAAGCCCCAGTACTCCTCGAGGCTCTCGCCCTTGTGGGCGAAGACCGGGATGTTCGCGGCCGCGATGGCGGCGGCGGCGTGATCCTGGGTCGAGAAGATGTTGCACGACGACCAGCGCACCTCGGCGCCGAGCGCGGTCAGCGTCTCGATCAGGACGCCGGTCTGGATGGTCATGTGCAGGCAGCCGGCGATGCGGGCGCCCTTCAGCACCTGCGACGGGCCGTATTCGGCGCGCACCGCCATCAGGCCGGGCATCTCGGTCTCGGCGATGTCGAGCTCCTTGCGGCCCCAGGGCGCGAGGCTCATGTCCTTGACGGCGTAATCGGTGAACTGGGTCATGTCGATCTCCGGAAGACCCGAGGGCGAGGCCCCCGTCGTCGGGCGCGCGCGGGCGGCCGCGACGCGAAGAAGGCACCCCCTCCGAGGCGGAGCGGGCGCGCGATGGCGGGGTTATAATCGAGCCGTCCGGCAGGGGCAATAAGGATATAAAGATTTCTTTATATCGAGCTTCCCACGGACCCGGCGCCCTCGCTTCCGTCGCCACGAGAAAGCCGCGATCGCGGCCCGACCTGTCGCCTCCGACGCAGGCGAGGAGGGCCTCATGGAGATCGAAGTTCCCGGATCCGAGAGCGTGGCGACGCGGGATCGCTTCAACAATTCCATCGCCGTGGCGGTGGCTCTGGTGTCCGCCTTCATGGCGGTCTCCAAGATCAAGGACGACAACGTCGTCCAGGCCATGCAGAAGGCGCAGGCCGAGACGGTCGACTTCTGGAACGAGTATCAGGCCCGCCGCCAGCGCCAGTTCGGCGTCGAGCTGGCGATCGAACAGGCCCGCGCCTCGATCCCCGCCTCGCCGGAGCGCGACGCGAAACTCGCCGAATGGAAGAAACAGGCCGACGTCTTCAAGGCGCGCGCCGAGGAATCCGCCACCAAGGCCAAGGCCCGCGCCGCCGACTACGACGCCGGCAACGACCGCGACGATCTCTTCGACCTCTCCGACGCGATGCTGTCGATCTCGCTCGCCCTCTTCGCGGTGACGGCGTTGACGCGGGTGCGCTGGCTCTTCGGCCTCGCCGGGGTCCTCGGCCTTGGCGGCGCCGTCTTCGGCGTCGCCGGCTTCAACGGCTGGACCGCGCTCCATCCCGATTTCCTGGTGTCGATCCTCAACTGATCGCCAGCACCGGCCTCAGCGTCGCCGTGATCCAGTCGATCACGGCGACGACCGCCGCCTCGTGCCGCCGTTCCGGGCGCACCAGCAGCCACACCTCGCGCCGCGCCACCGGCTCGACGCCGCTGAGACGCGTCATGCGCGGATCGTTCGCGCCGATCAGGAACGGCAACACAGCGCGATGGCCGCCCGCCACCGCCTCGGCGATGGCGCCGATCCGGTTGGAGCGGAAACTCGGCAACAGGCCCGGAAAGGCGGTGGCGAGCCATCGGCTCTCCGGCACGTGGTCGAGCGCCTCGCCGTAGCCGGCGATCGGCCGATCGGCCGCGCCGTCGTCGCCGGCCGGACCGTAGAAGCCGAAGACGAGATCGCCGAGCCGCCGCGCCAGCGCCTCGTCCGCCGCCGGCCGCGCCAGCCGGAGCGCCACGTCGGCCTCGCGCGCGGCGAGCGAGACGTTGCGATCCTCGCCGTCGACCTCGAGCCGGACCCCGGGGTGGCGCGTCCGGAACGCCGCGACCGCCGGCGCCAGCACCCGCGTCGCCAGAAGGTCGACCGCCGAGATCACCACCGTGCCGGAGAGCCGCAGCCGATCGTCGTCGAGCTTGGCGTCGATCCGCGTCGCCGCCGCCGCCATCGCCTCGAGGTCGGCCATCAAGGCGAGAGCCAGGGGGCGCGGGCGATGGCGCCGCTCGATCCGGTCGAACAGCGGTTCGCCGATCCGCTCCTCGAGACGGGTGAGCCGGCGCGACGCGGTGGTCTGGTCGACGCCCCGGCGCCGCGCCACCGCCGCGAGCGTGCCGGCCTCGGCGAGGTCGAGGATCAGGTGGAGGTCGTCCCAGTCGATGGGGAAGGGCCGGCGCATGTTCGTCTCTGCGTTTTTGCAGGATTGCCTCCGATCATCGCCGATTTCAACGGATCTGTCGCCGGGTGATGAAGGGGCGACCCCACTCTCGAGCCCCGGAGCCGATCATGTCCGCGTCCCCCCTTCCGCCCACGACCCTCCTGGCGATGGCCGGCGCCGTCCCGCCCCTGCCGAACCTCGCCGAGGCGACGCTGATCCTGATCGATCTGCAGACCGAATATCGCGAGGGTCCGCTCGCCCTCGTCGGCGTCGAACCGGCGATCGCCCGGGCCGCGACCCTTCTCGCCGCCGTGCGCGCCGCCGGCGGCCGGGTCGTCCACGTCGCTCATGCCGGCCGGCACGGCGGCGCCTTCGACCGCGCCGCCCCGCGCGGCGCCGTCGTCGCCGAGGTCGCGCCGGAGGCGGGCGAGCCGGTGGTCGAGAAGCGCCGCGTCTCCGCCTTCGTCGAGACCGATCTCGCCCGGCATCTGCCGGCCCCCGGCGCCGCGCCGCTGATCGTCGCGGGCTTCATGACCCACAACTGCGTCTCCTCGACCGTGCGCGAGGCCTCCGATCGCGGCTTCGCGGTGACCGTCGTCGCCGACGCCTGCGCCACCCGCGACCTGCCGGCCCCCGACGGCGGCGTCGTCGCGGCCACCGATCTCCACCGTTCGAGCCTCGTCGCCCTGTCGGATCGCTGCGCCCGCATCGTCACGCTCGCCGACCTGCTCCCGGCCGGGTGAGGCCTGCCACGCGGCTCTTTCGGGGCGCGCTCGCGGCTCTTGGGCCGGGCCGCGAGGCGTGTTAGACGATCGTTCAGTCGGGGCGTCTCCCGATCCCGCGCCGAGACCCCCGAACCCTCCGAGCCCACATGAGCCCGACCGCCGCGTCCGATCGCTCCAGCCGTCTCCTCGGCGTCGCCCTGGTCGCGGCGGCGACCCTGTCGTGGTCGCTGACCGGCTTCTTCACCCGTGTGCTCGGCACCGATCTCTTCACCACGCTCGCCGGGCGTTCCGCCTTCGGCGTCGTCTTCCTGGTGATCCTGTTCTCGGTGCAGGAGGGGCGGGCGGCCCCGCGCGTCTTCATGAGCATGGGGCGGATGGGCGTCGCCCAGGCGGTCGCCAGCGTCGTCTGCGCCTTCGCCACCATCGCCTCGCTCTACAACACCTCCGTCGCCGACAATGCGGTGATCGGCGCCACCTCGCCCTTCGCCGCCGCCGTCCTCGCCCGGATCTTCCTCGGCGAGCGGGTGCCCCCGCGCACGATCGTCGCCGGCCTCGTCTCGCTGGTCGGGGTGGCGATCGTCGTCTCAGGCTCGCTCGGTCACGGCCGCCTCTTCGGCGATGCGCTGGCGGTGGTGATGATGCTCGCCTTCGCCGCGATGATCGTCATCGCGCGCGCCGCGCCGTCGATGCCGGTGGCGCCGCCCAACATCCTGGCGGTGGCGCTGAACTTCGTCGTCGCCGCGCCCTTCGCGCATCTCGCCGGGGTGGCGCCGGTCGACTGGGGCCTGCTGGCGGCCTTCGGCTTCACCAACTTCCTCCTCGCCGGAACCCTGTTCCTGGCGGGATCGCGCCGCATCCCGGCGGCGGAATCGGCGCTGATCGTCGCGCTCGATCTGGTCTTCGGCCCTTCGGTCGTGTGGGCCGCCTTCGGTGAGGCGCCGACGCGCGAGGGGCTGATCGGCGGCGCCGTCGTGCTGGCGGCGGTGATCGGCCACGTCGTCGCCGGTGCCCGCCGGGCGCCGGTCGTCGCGGTCTGCGCCGAGGCGCCGCCGGTGGCCGTCGCTCACCGCGAGGCGTGAGTCCCGAACCGTCGCGCCAGCGCCGCGTCGAGGGCGATCCGCCCCGGCCCGATCACCAGGATCGCCGCGGCGAGCGCCGCCCACGGCAAATGGAAATTGGCCCAGCCGTCGGGAATGGTGAGCTGGATGATCGCCGTCATGATCAGGAGCCCGAGCGCCGCGAAGCGGGTGGCGAGGCCGAGCACCAGCAGGATCGGCAGGACGATCTCCGCCGTGCCCGAGAGAAACGCCGTCACCTCCGGCACCGGAAACGGGATCTCGGCCCCGAAGAGATGCAGGCGAAATTCGTCCTGGAAGAGAAAGAGCGCCCCGCCGGAGAGGACGAAGGGTGCGTCCCACTTCGTCAGGCCCGACTTGAAGAACGGCACCGCGAGCGCGAAGCGGAGCATCAGCGAGACCAGCGACGGCGACAGCCGCCCGAGGAGCCGGTCGGCTCCGGCGACGAGGCCGGCGAACGAGGGGCGCGCGGGCGCGGCGACGGGCGGGGCGGGGGAAAGCTCGGCCATGGGCATGGCGATCTCCTTCGTGAGGTCGAACGGGGTGTCGGGGCGGGGCGTCAGGCGATGCCGATCACCACGCCGAGCCGGAAGAGCGCGGTGAGCCGGTCGCCGAGATCGAAATCGGCGGCGACGTCGAGGGCGGCGTCCGCCGCCGCGCCGAGGCTCTCGCCGAGCATCAGCGCCGCGACGAAGGCGGCGTCGGCGGACGTCACCACGACGACGATCACCTCGGCGTCCGGCCGCGCCACCAGCACCGTCTCCGGCCCCTCGGTCGCGAGCGGCGCGGGCTCGCCCACGCCCTGATGCGCCGCCCAGATCGAGCCGATCGGAAAGGCCGAGGCGGTGAGCGACAGCGAGGGATGGAGCCGCAACCCGTGCCGCATCAGCGCTTCCGGCGCGATCGCCGCGCAGTCGGCGAGGGCGATCGGCGCCGCCTCGCCGGCATGATGCGCCCGCATCCACGCCGCCTCGAGCCGGACCATGTCGACGAGCCATGGCCAGACCTCGGCGACGTCGCTCGCCCCCAGCCGATCGGCGAAGGGATCGGCCCATTCCTGCGCGACCGGGCCGATCGGCGGGTCGGAAAGGAAGAACCGGCGCCCGATCGCCCGGAAGGCCTCGTCGCCGACGAGCCGCCGGGAGACCGGGAAGAGATCGTCGAGGACGCCGAGCCGCGCCACCCAGGCATTGTTGCGATAGACCGCGAAACGCGAGGCGAGATCGCCCCGCGCGACGATCGCGTCCGTCGGCGGCGGCAGGGCCGGATCCGCGATCGCCGCGGCGAAACGGGCGACGATCGCGTCGGCGGGCGTCGGGGCGGTGGCGTCATGCGGCGGCATCGAGCGTCTCCCGGGCGTGATCGAGGATCGCCTGCGCCGTGGCCGCTTCCGCCGCCAGGGTCGCGAAGGGCGGGATCGCGGCATCCCATTCGATCAGCGTCGGCAGCGGGCCGGTCCGCTCGATCAGATGCCGGTAGAGCGCCCACACCGACGGCGGCGTCGGCGCGTCGTGCGTGTCGATCGCCAGCGGCAGGCCGGCGGCGTCGACCGTGTCGAACCGCCCGGCGAGATGGACCTCGCCGATCGCGTGGAGCGGCAGGGCGTCGAGAAAGGCGGTCGCGTCGAACCCGTGGTTGATCGCGGAGACCTCGACATTGGCGACGTCGAGCAGCAGCCCGCAGCCGGTCGCGCGGATCACCTCGGCGAGGAATTCGGCCTCCGGGATCGTGCTCGCGGCGAAGCGCACGTAGGTCGAGGGGTTCTCGAGGAGCATCCGCCGCTTCAGCCGGCTCTGCACCCGATCGACGTGGTCGATCACCGTCGCCAGCGTCTCCTCCGTGTAGGGGAGCGGCAGCAGGTCGGCGAGGGGGCCGCCGTGGCTCGACCAGGCGAGATGTTCGGAAAAGCTCGCCGGCTCGTAACGCGCGAGAAGCGCGGCGAGACGGTCGAGATGGGCCTCGTCGAGCGGGCCGGGATGACCGATCGACAGGCCGACGCCATGGATCGAGAGCGCGTGGTCGGCGCGCAGCGCCTCGAGACGGCGATGCGACGGCCCGCCGGCGCCCATGTGGTTCTCGGCATGGACCTCGAGGAAGCCGAGGCCGGCGCCGCCTTCGCGGATCGCCTCGAAATGCTGCGGCTTGAAGCCGATGCCGGCACGAGGCGGCAGCACGGGCGCGAAGGTCGTCGGCGCCGGGGGGAAGGGCAGGGCGGGCATGGGCGGAACCTCGGTCGAGGAGGGGGGGGCCGCCGGCCGCGTCCCCGGGGGGAAGGCGCGGCCGGCGGCGCGGGGCATCACATCTTGGGCAGGTCGCGATCGAGCGCGGCGAGCGAGCCCATGCGGCCGCCCGGCAGCTTCATCGTGGTGCAGGTGCCCTTGGCGACGGCCTTCCAGGAATTGCCCTGATAGTCCACCTTGGAGGTGCCGGCGCAGGTGGTGCCGGCGCCGGCGGCGCAGTCGTTCTGCCCCTTCAGCGCCACGCCGAAGCACTTCTCCTTGCTCATGTCCTCGGCGGCGGCCGGGGCGGCGGTGAGGGCGGCGGCGCCGAGAGCGCCGGCGAGCGAGGCGAGGACGGCGAGGGAGGCGGTGCGGCGGTTCATGGGGATGTCTCCGTGTCTCGGTGTGAGAACCTTGGGGGTGAGGACGAAGGCGTCTCTCGTAGGGGCACTACGAAGTTCCCCGGACCCGCGTTACGCCGGTCACGCAGCCGTGATCGCAAAATTCGTCACGACGGTGAAAGGCTCTTCCGTGTAACGATCGGCTTCGTGCGCGCGTATAGCCTTCGGGAGCCTCGACGACCGTGGACCGGAACGATGTGATCAACGGACGCGAAGCGACCGAACGCATGTGGAGCGATTGGATGCGGGCCGGCATCGCCGGCGACGCGCGCGCCTATCGTTCCTTGTTGGAGGCGCTCACCCCGCGCCTGCGCGCCCTGGTGGCGCGGAGCCTGACGCGGGCCGGCGCGAGCGGCGCCGACATGGAGGACGTCGTGCAGGAGACCCTGCTCGCCATTCACCTGAAGCGACACACCTGGGAACCGAGCCAGCCGCTCGCCCCCTGGGTCTGGACCATCGCGCGCAACAAGACCATCGACGCGCTGCGCCGGCGCGGCCGCCGCGTCGAACTGCCGGTCGACGACTACGCCGACTTCCTCCCCGCCCCGGCCGAGCGCGACCCGACCGAGGGCGGCGACGTCGAGCGTCTCCTGGGGTCGCTCGGCGAACGCCAGCGCGACATCGTCCGCTCGATCGGCGTCGAGGATCGGTCGATCCGCGAGACCGCCGATCGGCTCGGCATGAGCGAGGGTGCCGTCCGCGTCGCCCTCCACCGTGGCCTCAAGGCCCTGGCGGCTCTCTATCGCAGGAGCGAAGCATGAAGACCGAGGACCTCATCGCCGCGCTCGCCGCCGACGGCGCCACCGTCGAGGCCCCGCCCGCCCGCCGCGCCGGCACCGCGCTCCTCGTCGGCGCGCTGATCGCGGCGGTGATCTTCGCCGTCCTGATCGGCCCGCGCCCCGATTGGCGCGCGGCGATCGAGACGGTGCGCTTCCCCTTCAAGTTCGTGCCGCTGATCCTCCTGGCGATCGGCGGGATCGGCGGCCTGATCCGCCTGTCGCGGCCGGACGGACGCCTCGGCGTCTTCGCCGCGATCCTGGCGCTCGCCGCCGGCCTGCTCGTCGGCTCTGTCGTCGTCGAACTCGCGGTGGTGCCGGCCGACCGCTGGGCCCGTCTGGCGATGGGTCACAATGCCCGGCATTGCCTGACGCTGACGCCGTTCCTGGCGATCGCCCCGCTCAGCGCGGCGCTGATCGCCGCCCGGCACGGCGCCACCACCCGCCCGGCGCTGACCGGCGCGGTGGCCGGTCTCGCCGCCGCCGGCGTCGGCGCGCTGCTCTATGCGATGAACTGCAACGACGACAGCCCGCTGTTCGTGGCGCTGTGGTATCCGCTGGCGGTGGCGATCGTCGCCGGGGCCGGCGCCCTCTTCGGGCGCCGCCTTCTGGTCTGGTGAGCGCCCTCTTCGGGCGCCGCCTTCTGGTTTGGTGAGCGGCCCTCTTCGGGCGCCGGTTCCTGGTCTGGTGGGCGCGCTCTTCGGGCCCGCCGGCCGTTCAGGTGAGACCGATCGTCTCGAGGTCAAAAAGTTATATTGCAAATATCACTTTGATCGGCTAGACGAGGACGATCTCCCGTCCCGTCTCTCTCCCGTGACATGCGGACGGTTCGGTCGCTCCCGAGAGGCATCCGGGACGGTCGAGGAGGTCATCGGCGCGGGCGACCGTGCCGGGACGTCGGCGGTCGTCGTGACCCGTCCCTTGCTCTCAACGGGGTGCGGCGGCCGTCGTCTCCGTCTTCCGCGAGACTACGGATGCCCGTGCGTCGGGCTTCCGTTAGACAAGAGGCGGACGCGTACCGATCGAAACGGACGGCCGCAGCGGGCGAGCGACCATGCGATTGACCAGCTACTCGAACTTTTCACTGCGGACGTTGATGGTCGCCGCCATGCGCGACCCGCAACTGTCGACGGTGCAGGAAGTGGCGGAGGCCTTCGGCATCTCGCGCGCCCATCTCGTCAAATGCGTCCATCAACTCGGCCAGTGGGGCTATCTCGTCAACGTGCGCGGCAATCGCGGCGGTTTCCGCCTGGCCCGTCCGGCGGCCGAGATCACGCTCGGCGAGGTGGTGCGCCGCACCGAGGAGGGGTTCGATCTCGTCGAGTGTTTCGACCCGGCGACCGCCACCTGTCCGCTGGTCGGCCGCTGCCGCCTGTCGACGGCCCTGAAGAGCGCGCGCGACGTCTTCCTCGCCGAACTCGACGGCATGACCGTCGCCGACATCATCACCAATCGCGGCGAGATCCTCGACATCCTCCGCCTCGACGCGCCGGGGCGCGCCGCCGGCTTCGATTGCGGTGTCGAGCGGCGTCCGGCGAGCGGCGATCAGCACGCCGACGGCATCGACACGCCCGCGTCGAAATCCATGTCGGCGGCGATGTCGGCGAGGCTCCAGCCCTTCAACTCGTTCTTGAAGGCCGAATAGGCCCGCTCGCACGCCACCCGCAACAGGCAGGCGGTGACGATCCGGCATTCCTCGTCCTGGGCGAGCCGGCACGGGAACAGGTTCTCCTCCCCCTCGAACAGCTCGATGATCTCCATCACGTCGATGCTCTCGGCCGCCCGCGCCAGCTTGTAGCCGCCGCCGTTGCCGCGCCGCCCGCGGATGTAGCCGGCCCGCATCAACTCGTGACAGGACTTCACCACCAACGATTCCGACAGGCCGAGATGGCGCACCATCTCCGGCATCGTCACCGGCCGGCCCGGCGACTTGCGGCAGATCATCAGAATGCGCAGGGCGCCGTTGGTGGAGGGGTTGAGATGCATCGCGGGATCCACATGGAGACGGCCGGCGCGACGGCGAGGCCGCGACGAGCCCCACACCCTAGCGCAGGTCGCGCCGGCTTTGATCCGCAGACATACGGAGAAAACCGTGTCGCGCCGGCCCGATCGGCGGGAATTCCGGGCCTTTCGCCTTGACGGCGCGCGCGGCTGCCCTATTGCATCGCCCGATGAACGCCCTCACCCCCCTCTTCTCCCATCGCAAGCATTGGGCGCACCGCTTCGGCACCGCGCCCTTCCTGCCGATGTCGCGCGCCGAGATGGATCTCCTCGGCTGGGACGCCTGCGACGTGATCCTCGTCACCGGCGACGCCTATGTCGATCACCCTTCCTTCGGCATGGCCATCGTCGGCCGTCTGCTGGAGGCGCAAGGGTTCCGCGTCGGCATCATCGCCCAGCCCGACTGGACCTCGGCCGAGCCCTTCAAGGCGCTCGGCCGGCCGACACTCTATTTCGGCATCACCGGCGGCAACATGGATTCCATGGTCAACCGCTACACCTCCGACAAGCGGCTGCGCCACGACGACGCCTATACGCCCGGCGGCGAGGGCGGCAAGCGTCCCGATCGTGCCGTCATCGTCTATGCCCAGCGCGTCCGCGAGGCCTATCGCGACGTGCCGGTCGTGCTCGGCGGCATCGAATCCTCGCTGCGCCGCATCGCCCATTACGACTACTGGTCCGACAAGGTCCGCCGCTCGATCCTGGTCGATGCCAAGGCCGACATCCTGATCTACGGCAATGCCGAGCGCGCCCTGGTCGATGTGACCCATCGCATCGCCAAGGGGGCGAAGCCGGCCGAGCTCGACGACGTCCGTGGCGTCGCGCTGATGAAGCCGGCGGTGCCCGAGGGCTGGACCGAGGTCCACGCCGACGATCTCGACGTCGCCGACGAGGGGGCCCGCAAGTCCGGCCCGATGTCGGTCGTCCGCCTGCCGGCCTTCGAGCAGGTCGCTCAGGATCGCGAGGCCTATGCGCGCGCCTCCCGCGTGCTCCACCGCGAGTCGAACCCCGGCAACGCCCGTCCGCTGGTCCAGCGCCACGGCGACCGCGAACTCTGGGTGACGGCTCCGCCGATCCCCCTGACGACGCCCGAGATGGACGGCGTCTACGATCTGACCTACGCCCGCGCGCCGCACCCCGCCTATGGCGACGCCAAGATCCCCGCCTGGGAGATGATCCGCTTCTCGGTGACGATCATGCGCGGCTGTTTCGGCGGTTGTTCCTTCTGCTCGATCACCGAGCACGAGGGCCGCATCATTCAGTCGCGCTCGGAAGGCTCGATCCTGAAGGAGATCGAGAACGTCCGCGACAAGACCGAGGGCTTCACCGGCATCATCTCCGACATCGGCGGCCCCACCGCCAACATGTATCGGATGGCCTGCAAGGACCGCGAGACCGAGGCGCTCTGCCGCAAGCCCTCCTGCGTCTTCCCCGACGTCTGCCCGAACCTGAACACCTCCCACGACGATCTGATCAAGCTCTATCGCAAGGCCCGCGCGGTGCCGGGCGTCAAGCGGGTGATGGTCGCCTCGGGCGTGCGCTACGATCTCGCGGTGAAGTCGCCGGCCTACATCAAGGAACTGGTCGCCCACCACGTCGGCGGCTATCTCAAGATCGCCCCGGAACACACCGAGGAGGGTCCGCTCTCCAAGATGATGAAGCCGGGCATCGGCTCCTACGACCGCTTCAAGCAGCTCTTCGATGCGGCGGTCCAGGCGGCGGGGAAGAAGTACTTCCTCATCCCCTATTTCATCGCCGCCCATCCCGGCACGTCGGACGAGGACATGATGAACCTCGCCCTGTGGCTGAAGAAGAACAAGTACCGTGCCGATCAGGTCCAGACCTATCTGCCCTCGCCGATGGCGCTGTCGACGGCGATGTATCACTCCGGCGTCAACCCGCTGAAGGGCGTGCGCCACGGCGGATCGGAAGAGGTCGAGACGGTGAAGGGGCTGCGCCAGCGCCGCCTCCACAAGGCGTTCCTCAGATACCACGACGCCGAGAACTGGCCGCTCCTGCGCGAGGCGCTGAAGGCGATGGGCCGGGCCGATCTGATCGGCCCCGGCAAGCATCAGCTGGTCCCCGCCTGGCAGCCGCCCGGCACCGGCCTCACCGGCGGCGAAGGGAAGCGCATGGGCGCCAAGAAGGGTGCTCAGGTCTTCCTCACCAAGGGGGTGGAGCGGCCGGGCCGTCCCTCGCCGATCGCGGCGTCGCCGTCCGAGCCGCCGGCCCGCAAGGGTCCCGGCGGCGGTGGTGGAGCCGGTGGCCCCGGCGGGCGCGCCAAACCGGGCGCCGGTCGCCCGCGCGGACCGGCGAAGCGCGGCTGAGGCCGCGCCCACCCACCGTCACGGCATCCGCGAGGCGGTGCGAATCGTCTCGCCGTCGACGGTGAAGACGCCGTGACCGCGGTGGTGCAGGGTCCGGGTGTCCTCGACCGTGGGATTGCGCCAGGCCTTGATCACCTCGAGCACGCGAATGCCGAAGCGATCGGCGAGGCTCGCGTCGATCACCCGGCATTCGAGATCGACGAAACACTCGCCGATCAGCGGCGCGCCGACCGTCGTGGCGGCGAGCGGGGTCAGACCGAAGGCGGCGAACTTGTCCTCGCTGCGGCCCGACGAATTGCCGACCGCCACCACCGCCGCCAGGAGATCGGCGGAGGGCAGGCCGATCACGCATTCGCCGGTGGCGGTCAGGGCGGCGGCGGAATGGTCGGCGTCGGAAAGGACGCAGGCGATGCGCGGCGGCACGAACTCCACCATCATGTGCCAGGACATGGTCATGACGTTGGCGCGCTCGCCGCGCCGGGTGGTCAGCAACACCACCGGGCCGGGCTCGAGGTAGCCGTAGACCTCGCCCAACGGAAGGTCGACGAGCATGTCGGGGGCGGGAAATCCGCCCGCCGGAACCGGGGTCGTCATGGCGGGGTCTCCTCGTGGCTGGCACGATCGGCGGCCCCTTTTCCCGGGACCGCGACCGTCGTCGGAAGAGAGCGCACTCTACACCCGCCGTGGTCGCGACGCCCCGCGACGATGGGCGCAGGTAGAATACCTCACCCCCGCGCGAACCGATCCTTGAGCGCCAGGAACTTCGCCTCGAACAGGAAATAGGAGAGGCTGGCGAGCGCGATCGAGACCGGCGCCATCACCGCGAAGTCGACCACCGGCTTCGGCAGGCCGGTCGCCGTCGCCCAGGCCTCGAGCGGCAGCCACGCCTCGGCGAAGACGCCGACCGGCAGATGCACGACATAGAGCCCGTAGGAGATCAGCCCGAGATATTTGAGCGGCCGCGTCTCCATCACCCGGGTGAGAAGGCTCGCCGGGTTCTGCAACACGTGGATCATCACCACCGAGAGCGAGGCGACCGAGGCGACCTGCAGCACCACATAGGGCAGTTTGAAGCCGACCGTGCGCTCGGCGATCGGGTAGCAGGCGAGCGCCACGATCACCGCGAAGGCGGCGAGGAGCGTCGGCACCGCGCCCATCCAGGCGGGCGTGCGGTCGCGCTCGAGCGTCATCAGCGCCCCCGCCGCCATGAAGACGAAGCCGTTGGCCGGCGAGGTGTAGAGCGTGATCATCTCGTAACCGGCGCTCTGCAGCGCCTGGATCGCGACGAGGCAGAGCGCGATGGTGACGATCATCAGTCGCGTGTGCCACCGCGTCGGCAGGAGCACGACCAGCGGCGCGAAGAAGACGTAATACTGCTGCTCGACCGCGAGGCTCCACACATGGGTGAAGTCGCCCCAGCGATAGGTGACGAACCCCAGCATGAAGTTCTGGAGATAGACGAGATACCACCAGAGATCCCCGAGGATCTCGCCCTGGCGGAAGGCGACGTCGAGCACGACGAAGACGCCGAGCCAGAGATAATAGGCGGGAAAGATCCGGAGCGCGCGGCGCACCCAGAAGTCCTCGAGCGCCGGCCCGAGCCGGGTCGTCCCCGCCTCGATCTTCGCGCGCGAGCGGTGGAGGATCCCGGTGATGAGAAAACCGGAGAGGATGAAGAACAGGAACACCGAGAGACCGCCGATGTCGGTCCCCAGGATCAGCGAATGGTGGATCACCACGGCGAAGGAGGCGAGGCCTCTGAGCCCGTCGAGCCCCGCGTATCGTCCGCCGGTCATGTCGTCGTCGTTCTCCCGATCCGCGCGTGATCGCGCGGCCGCTCATTCGCCCGAGCCTCGTGGCTTCTTCATGGCGGAGCGCGGCGCGCGTCGCGGATCAACGAGGACTTGCGGCCCCCGCCGTCGCCGGCCAGGAACCGCTCATCATCGGCACGCCGAGCGGCAGGGCGAGCCCGACCGCGCCGAGCCGGGCGCGCGCCTCCGCCCCGTCGATCGACCCGGCGAGGAGCGCCCGGTAGATCGCCGCCACCGCCACCATGTCGCAGCTCTGCGGGCTCAGCCGGAACGCGCCGACGCCGAAGCCGAGCAGGGTCGCGATCTCGTCGCCGGCGGCGGTGCAGGCGTCGGAGAGGGTCTGCACCCCGTTGACCGCGAGAAAGCCCTCGCCGTCGAGCGTGTCGACCTCGAGCCCGTCGGGATCCTGGTTGCAGACGAATTGGCAGCTGTCCTTGGCGAGCCCATGGACGCGGGCGTGATAACAGCGCCCGGAGATCGCCAGCGGCACCCGGCCGAAGACGTGGACCTGGGTCTCGATCCCGAGCCGCGCGCCCTCCGCCGCCAGCCGCTCGATCGAGGCGGTCGGCAACTCGTAGGGCAGCGCCACCGACCACGCGCCCCGCGCCGCGAACCAGCCGAGCGTGCCCTCGTCGTAGACGTTGACCAGAGGTGAGACGGCGAAACGTCGCCCCGCCGGCAGCAGCGCGAGCGGCGTCATGTCGTTGATCTCGATCTCGACCCCGTCGAGCCCGGCGAGGGCGGCGACCGACTGACGCTCGCGCTTCAGGGTCGGCAGGGCGAGCGCGTCGACCACCACGGTCTTGCCGGCCCGCGTCAGCCGCTCGATCGCCTCCGGCAGCCGATCGGCGAAGAACGGCTCGCGCTTGGAGCAGACGACCTCGCCGACATGGACGCGGTCGACGTCGGCCTCGTCGGCGATTCGGGCGTAGAAGTCGGCGAGGCGCTCCGGCGCCCAGTTGAAGAGGACCGGCCCCATCACCAGGGTGGGGGTGGAGCGGGTCGCGGGCGTGTTCGTCATATCCGTCACCGGCAGGGCCCTCTCAGCGCCAGGTCTTCTTGTAGGCGCCGGCGGTGGTGGTCTGCCCCTCCGCCAGCCGCCGGGTCATGTCGGCGGCGATCGGCCGCCCCGCCATGTGGTCGTCGACCGCCTTGCGGAAGGCGGCGACCACGGCCTGGGTATAGGCGCGGCTCCGCTGCCGCCCCTCGATCTTGAAGGCGGTGACGCCCGCCTCCACCAGCGCCGGGATCAGCTGGACCGCGTCGAGACTGACCGGATCCTCGAACACGTGGCCGGTCGTGCCGCCGGCGCTGAAGCGGCCCTTGCAGAGGGTCGGATAGGGCGCCGCCTCGCCCTTGGGCGTGCGATCGATCGTATAGGCGCCGAGCTTCGCCACCAGTTCGTCGCCGTCCTGGGCATAGACCACGTGGCTCGGCGGCGAGCACACCCCGGTCATGTTGGGCGACTTGCCGGTGGCGTGGCTGGAGAGCGAGCACCGTCCCTCGGCCATCACGCAGAGCCCGCCGAAGACGAAGACTTCCGTTTCGCAGGCGACCTCGGCGTTGATCGCCGCGATCTCCGGCACCGAGAGGACGCGCGGCAGCACCACCCGCCGGATCCCGAAGGTCTCGACCCAGAAGCGGATCGCGTCCGGATTGGCCGCCGCCGCCTGCACCGAGAGATGCCGGCGCAGCGTCGGGTGCTTTTCCGCCGTATGGGCGACGAGGCCGAGATCGGCCAGGATCACCGCGTCGGCGCCGGCCCCTTCCGCCTTGGCGACCGCCTCGTGCCAGACCGGCGTGCGGCCGGCCTGCGGGAAGGTGTTGATCGCCACCAGAACCTTGGCGCCGCGCTGGTGGGCGAAGCGAATGCCCTCCTCCAATTCACGCTGGTCGAAGTTGAGGCCGGGGAAGTTGCGGGCGTTGGTCTCGTCGCGGAAACCGCAATAGATCGCGTCGGCGCCGGCCTCCACCGCCGTCCGGAGCGCGGCGGGGGTGCCCGCCGGGCAGACGAGTTCCGGGCGGATCTTGGTCAGGGGTGCGTTCATGCCGTCTCTCCCGGCCGTCCCAGCGCCACGCCGGTGAGGCGCTCGGCGAGCGGCCGCATCGCCTTCAGCATCGCCGCGACCGTGCCGGCCGCCGGCCCGGTCATCACGGCGATCTCGGCCGGCAGATCGATCTCGGCGTCGTCGACCGCGTTCCGGAGCGCCAGCACCGCCTCGGTGTCGCCCTCGATGACGATGTCGCGCGAGAAGAACAGCGCGTCGCCGTCGAGCGCCCCGTGCACCATGCCGATCAGCGCCGCGAGCGGCCCGGCGATGCGGGCGTCGTGCGCCGTATGGATCGTGCCGGACGCATCGCGCTTGACCGCCTCGAGCCGCGGCATCGCCGGATCGGGCGCGAGCAGGAAGGCGAAGGAGAGATCGGTCGGCTCGATCAGGAAGCGCTTGCCGGCGTGCTCGCCGAGCCGGGAGAACAGCGAGGGGTGCCGTTCGGCGAGCGAGCCGACGAAGCGGCGCAGCGCCAGATCGAGCGGCAGGGTCGGCAGACGGCCGGCGATGCGGTCGATCAGCCGGGGAAAGCGGGGGAGGGCGAGGTCGGTCATGGATCCGGTGTCGTCGGGAGCGGCGCGAAGCGGCGATCGTCGATCACTCCCATGCCCGCCGCCCCCCGTCCTTGCGGTCGATCAAACCGTGGGATCGGCGGTCGCCGTGACGGCTCGGCGCCATCGGTCGACGTCGGGGGCCTCCACCAGCGGCCGGAGGAAGGCGAAGGCGGCGTCGAGATGGTCGCGCGCCGCCGCGCAGAGCCCGCTGCCGAGCTCGAACCCCTCGCCGCGCATGCCGAGCACGAAGGCGGGCGGCGGCGTCTCGCCCATCACCCGGGCATAGACGTCGAGCACCGCCTCGGGCGCCATGGCGTGCGAGGTATGGGTGAGGCCGAGCCTCGGCCCCGTCTCGACGAAGGAGAAGGGCGCCGGCGCCACCACGCTGGCGTCGACGAAGAGGGCGAGATCCGCCCCCTTCAGGTCGAGCGCGTGCTCGAGTTGCAGTTGGAAATCCTCGATCGTCACCACATGGGCGAGACCGAGATCCTCGATCCTCTGGAGGAGGAGCGGACCGAGCCCGTCGTCGCCGCGCGACGTATTGCCCCAGCCGAACACCACGATGCGGGGTCGGCGGGGGGGCCCGGGCTCGGTCGCTCCTTCCGGGGTCGGCGCGTCCGGAGTGGCCCGACCCCGATCCTCGTCGTTCACGCCGGCGCTCCCATGTTGCGCCGCGCCCGGTGGATCAGATCGCCCGAGGCGTCGACGAGATCGACCTCGAGCGGCATCTGCCCGAGCGCATGGGTGGCGCAGGAGAGACACGGATCATAGGCCCGGATCGCCACCTCGATGTGGTTGAGCAGGCCCTCGCTCACCTTGCGCCCGTCGAGATACTGCAGCGCCACCGAGCGGATCGCCTCGTTCATCGCCTGATTGTTGTTGGTCGTGGAGACGATGAGGTTGCAGAAGGTGACCTGATCGTTCTCGTCGACCCGGTAGTGGTGGAAGAGCGTGCCGCGCGGCGCCTCGATCACGCCCACCGCCTCGCCGCGCCGTTCGCCCTTGTCGGCCATCAGATCGGTGCCGAGGATGTCGGGGTCGTCGAGCAGGTCGCGGATCAGCTCGCAGGCATGCAGCGCCTCGATCAGCCGCGCCCAGTGATAGAAGAGCGTCCCCATCACCGGCTTGCCGTTGCCGAGCGCCATCATCTTCTTGCGCTCGATGTCGGCGAGCGGGGTGGAGAGCCGCGAGGCGACCTGGACACGCGCCAGCGGACCGACCTTGTACCAGCCCTTCTCCGCCCCGAGCGCGCGGATGTGCGGGAACTTCATGTAGGACCACGACTTGGCCTCCTCCTGGAGCACCTCCTCGTAGGTCGAATAATCGACGTGGTCGAAGATCGTCGAGCCGTCGGCCGCCTGGGCGCGAAGCCCGCCGTGATAGAAGTCGAGCGCGCCGTCGTCGCCGACCATGCCCATCATCGACGACTCGAACTCGCCGAAGCGGTTGTAGAACTCCGGTTTGGTGCGATGCAGGCTCGCCACCATGTGGACCGCGCCGAGCGACCATTCGATCATCTGATCGACGTCCCGCCGCATCTCCTCGCGTTCGGCCGGGGTCAGCGCCTTGTTCATGCCGCCGGGAATGGCGCCGGTGCCGTGGATGCGTTTTCCCGCGGTGTGGCGGATCACCTCCTGGCCGAACTTCCGGAGGAGCACGCCCTGTTTGGCGATCTCGGGGAAGTCCTGGGCGACGCCGACGATGTTGCGCCGGGTCGGCTCGCTGTCGAAGCCGAGCAGCAGGTCGGGCGAGGCGAGGTGGAAGAAGTGCACCGCGTGGCTCTGGACGATCTGACCGTAGTGCATGAGCCGGCGAAGTTTCTCCGCCGTGGCGGGAAGCGGCCCGTAGCCGGCGATCTGATCCATCGCCTTGACGGCGGCGAGATGGTGGGAGACCGGGCAGATGCCGCAGAGCCGCTGCACCGTCACCGGCACTTCCCAATAGGGCCGCCCCTCGATGAAGATCTCGAAGCCGCGGAACTCGACGATGTGCAGCCGCACCTGATGGATGCGGTCGGCGTCGTCGAGCAGCAGCGTCACCTTGCCGTGACCCTCGACCCGGGTGACCGGATCGATCGCGATCCGCTTCAGCTTCTGGGGGTTTTCGGCGGTTTCCAGTCGGGACATGGGGTCGCCCTCCTCAGTCGAAGCGCAGCATCGGGTGTTCGAGGCGCGGGATGCGGCCGTCGATGAGATCGGTCAGATATTTCCAGATCGCGTCGCCCGAGGGCGGGCAGCCCGGCACGAAGTAGTCGACCCGGACCACTTCGTTGATCGGATGGACCTTGTCGAGCAGGAGCGGCAGTTCGGGGTCGCTCGGCACCGATCCCTTCATGCCCTCGGAGCGATGGGTATAGACCCGCGTCAGGCACTCGCCGACATCGAGATGGTTGCGCTGCGCCGGCAGCCCGCCGTTGACCGCGCAGGCCCCGAGCGCCACCAGCACCTTGGCGTTGGCTCGGAGTTCGCGCAGCACGTGGACGTTCTCGGCGTTGCAGACCCCGCCCTCGACGATGGCGATGTCGCAGGGGCCGCAGTGTTTGATGTCGGTGATCGGCGAGCGGTCGAACTCGACGAGATCGGCCAGCGCCAGCAGCCGCTCGTCGATGTCGAGCAGCGACATGTGGCAGCCGAAACAGCCCGACAGCGAGGTCGTGGCGATCCGCACCTTGCGTTTGCGGGTGGTGGGGGCGACATGGAACATGGGATCACGCCTCCTCGGTCGCGCGGCGCTCGGCCAGGGTGGAAATCGCGTCGACGTCGTAGGTGCGGCTGCCGATCGGCACCGCGAAGCCGACCCGCTTGGGCAGGATCGCCCCGACCGGACAGACGTGCGCGGCCTTGTCGGTCAGCGCGAAGTCGGTGTCGGCGAGCTTGCCGGAGGGCGAATTGACCACGACGTGGCTCGCCACGCCCCGGCCCGCCAGCGCGAAGACGTTCTTGCCGTCGACCTCGCGCGAGGCGCGGACGCAGAGTTCGCACATGATGCAGCGGTTGAAGTCGATCAGCACGTCGGGATGCGAGGCGTCGAGCGGCCGCGACGGGTAGAAATGCGCGTAGTGGGGCGTGAGCATTTCCAGATCATAGGCGAGCGCCTGCAGCGCGCAGTTGCCGCTCTTCTCGCAGCCCGGACAGAAGTGGCTGCCCTCGACGAACAGCATCTGTAGGAGCACCCGCCGATTGCCGTTGAGCTCCGGCGTGTCGGAGGCCACTTCCTGGCCCGGCATCGCCTTGACGGTGCAGGCCGAGCCGTAACGGCCGTTGACCTTGATCGTGCACAGTTTGCAGGAACCGTGCGGCTTGAATTCGGGATGGTGGCAGAGATTGGGGATGTAGTGCCCCGCCGCCAGCGCCGCCTGGAGGATGGTCTGGCCGCGCTCGAAGCGCACCGGCCGGCCGTCGAGGAGGAAGGTCTCGTAGTCGCTCATGGTCGTCCTCCTCAGGCGTGATCGAGCATGTGGCTGTCGGCGTCGTCGCGGCCGGTCACGGCGCGCGCCCGCGCCAGCGCCGCGTCGAGATCGAAGGCCGGCTCGAAGTCCTTGCGGGCGAGCTTCTGCTCGTAGTCGTCGCGGAACTTGCCGATCGTGTCGGCGATCGCCCCGCCGGCGGTCTGGCCGAGGCCGCAGTGCGAGCCGGTGCGCATCACGTCGTGGAGATGTTGCAGCTCGTTCATCTCGTATTGGGTGGCGTGTCCGGCCGCGATCTTGTCCATGATCTTGGCCTGGATCGCGGTGCCGACCCGGCACGGGGTGCAGAAGCCGCAGCTCTCGTGGGCGAAGAAATGCGCGAAGTTGTGGGCGACCGCGAACATGTCGCGATGTTCGCCGAAGACCATGAAGGCGCCCGCCGTCGGCACGTCCTCGAAGGCGATGCGCCGGCCGAATTCGCGGATGCCGAGGCAGGTTCCGGCCGGGCCGGAGATCTGCACCGCCTTGGGCTGACGCGCGCCGCAGTCGTCGAGCACTTGGCCGACCCTGACGCCGAACGGATATTCGTAGATGCCCGGCCGCTCGCAGTCGCCGGAGACCGAGAGGATCTTGGTGCCGGTCGACTGTTTGGTGCCGAAGCCCTCGTAGCCGGCGCCGCCCTGGAGGGCGATCTCGGTCACCTTGCACAGCGTCTCGACGTTGTTGACCACCGTCGGCTTGCCCCGATAGCCGCAGACCACCGGGAACGGCGGCCGGATCCGCGGCCGTCCCGCCTTGCCCTCGAGGCTCTCGATCAGCGCCGTCTCCTCGCCGCAGATGTAGGCGCCGGCGCCCATGTGGATCTCGATGTCGAAATCGAAGCCCTCGACGCCCTGGATGGCGCGGCCGAGCAGGCGGCCGGCGCGCAACTCGGCGAGCTTCTCCTCGAGCGGGGCGAGCAGATAGAGATATTCGCCGCGCAGATAGACGAGACCGCGCCGCGCGCCGGTGACGAAGCCGGCGAGCGCCATGCCCTCGAACACCCGCTCGGGATAGAACTGCAGCAGCACCCGGTCCTTGAACGTGCCGGGCTCGCCCTCGTCGGCGTTGCAGACGATGAAGCGCTCGTCGGCCTGCGCCTTCTTGGCCGCCTCCCATTTGACGCCGGTGGTGAAGCCGGCGCCGCCGCGCCCGCGCAGGTTCGACCGTTTCACCTCCGTCAGGAAGGCTTCCGGCCCCATGGCGATCGCGGCCTTCAGCGCCGAACCGGGCATGAAGTCGGAGCCGAGCAACATGTCGGCGCGGCGGATGTTGTGGTCGATCTCGAAGAGATCCTTGGGCCAGTCGGCGAGCGGCGCCTTCGAGCGGATCAGATCGTGGATCTGATCGGCGCGGCGCAGCGTCATCTTCGGGATGGCGATGCCGTTGACCAGGATCGCCGGCCCCTGGTCGCAGAGCCCGGTGCAGGAGGTGAAGTCGAGCGACACCAGACCGTCCGGCGAGACCTCGCCGCGCGCCACGCCGAAGCGGCGCGCCAAGTGCTCGAAGATCGCCTGATTGCCGAGCATCCGGTCGGTGATGTTGTCGGAGAAGAGGACGACGTAGTCGCCGCGCGGCCGCCGGTAGAAGAACGAATAGAACTCGAGCGTCGATTCGACCTCGCCGATCGCCATGCCGAGGCCCTGGGCGATCGCCGTCACCGTCTCGGGCGGGATCCAGCCCTCGATGGCCTGTGCCTCGCGCAGGATCTGGACCAGACGGCCCCGATCCCGGCGGTTGCGGTCCAATACGCGGTCGAGTTCCGTCTCGTGAGCTTTGCCGGTCTTCGTCACCTGACCCTCCCTTGGCTTGCGCGGGAACCCATCGTCAGGTGATGCACTGATCCATCGGCGCGCGATGTGATCTCCATCAAAGGTCGGAAATTCACGCCGTTCGGACCGACGCCGCCGGAAAGACGGCGACCGCCGCCGTCGCCGTCGCCGATCGTTCCGCCGGGAGAGATTTCGTCAGATTTCGGAAGGGCGGACGGCCCGGCGCCCACCGCCGGTTCGCGCGCGACCGGCGCTGGTCAGGGCCTGACCGCGCCATCGTGTCGCGATTTTCGCATGGCGGGCATGTCACCCGCGCAATGCCGTCACTTCTTGCGCAGCGCGTCGAGGAGCGCCGCGCCGAGGGCGCCGGGGGCATTCGACGTCGGCGCCGACCCGGGCTTGCCGCCCTTCGGCCCCGGCCCGCCGCCGCCGCGCGGGCGATCGTCGCGGCCACCCGGGGGCGGCCCCATGCGGGCGCCGCCGTCGTCCTTGCGCATGGTGAGGCCGATGCGCTTGCGCTTGGCGTCGACCTCGACGACACGCACCTTGACGACGTCGCCGGCCTTCACCACCTCGCGCGGATCCTTGACGAAGCGATCGGCCAGTTGGCTGACGTGGACGAGCCCATCCTGATGGACGCCGATGTCGACGAAGGCGCCGAAGGCGGCGACGTTGGTGACCGTGCCCTCGAGCACCATCCCGGGCCGCAGATCCTCGATCTTCTCGATGCCCTCCGCGAAGGCGGCGGTCTTGAATCCGGGGCGCGGGTCGCGGCCGGGCTTCTCTAGCTCGGTGAGAATGTCCTTCACCGTCGGCAGGCCGAAGCGCTCGTCGACGAATTTGCGCGGATCGATCGCCTTGAGAGTGGCGGCGTCGCCCATCAGCGTCCTGAGGTCGCGCCCGCAGTCCTTGACGATGCGCTTCGCCACCGCATAGGCCTCGGGATGGACCGAGGAGGCGTCGAGCGGCTCGTCGCCGTCACGGATCCGCAGGAACCCCGCCGCCTGTTCGAAGGTCTTCGGCCCGAGCCGCGCCACTTCGAGCAATTGCCGGCGATTGCGGAACGGCCCGTTCGCCTCGCGATGGGCGACGATCGCTTCCGCCAGCGAAGCACCGAGGCCGGAGACGCGGGTGAGGAGCGACGCCGAGGCGGTGTTGAGATCGACCCCGACCGCGTTGACCGCGTCCTCGACCACCGCGTCGAGCATCTTCGCCAGGCGCGTCTGATCGACGTCGTGCTGATATTGGCCGACGCCGATCGCCTTCGGGTCGATCTTGACCAGTTCGGCGAGCGGATCCTGGAGCCGGCGGGCGATCGAGACCGCGCCGCGAAGCGACACGTCGAGATCGGGCATCTCGGCGGCGGCGAGCGCCGAGGCCGAATAGACCGAGGCGCCGGCCTCCGAGACCACCACCTTGATCGGCTTCGGCGCCGGCATCTCGCCGATCAGCATCGAGACGAGCCGGTCGGTCTCGCGGCTGCCGGTGCCGTTGCCGATCGCCACCAGCTCGACTTTGTGCTTCTGGATCAGGTGTTTCAGCGTGGCGAGCGTGCCCTGGACGTCCTGCTTCGGCGGGAACGGATAGACCGTGGTGGTCGCCACAACCTTGGAGGTCGCGTCGACCACGGCGACCTTGACGCCGGTGCGAATGCCCGGATCGAGCCCCAGCGTGGCGCGGGTGCCGGCCGGGGCGGCGAGCAGCAGGTCCTTGAGATTGGCGGCGAAGACGCGGATCGCCTCTTCCTCCGCGCGCTCGCGCATCGCCCCCATCAGCTCGACCGAGAGCGACAGCGACAGCTTCACCCGCCAGCACCAGCGCGCCACGTCGAGGAGCCATTTGTCGGCCGCCCCGGTCGCGCGCGACGGCGTCGGCACGGGGATGCCGAAGGTCTCGGCGATGATCGCCTCGACCGGCTTCACCGGCGCCGGATCGTCCGCGTCGACCTCGAGGTCGAGCGCCAGCACCTCTTCGTTGCGCCCGCGCAGCATGGCGAGCGCCCGGTGCGACGGCACGTCGGCCCAACGCTCGACGTGGTCGAAATAGTCGGCGAACTTCTCGCCCACCGCCTCCTTGCCCTCGACCACCCGCGCCCGGAGCCGCGCCCGGCCCTGCATGTGGCCGCGCAGCCGCCCCACCAGATCGGCGCTCTCGGCGAACTGCTCGGCGAGAATGTCGCGGGCGCCGTCGAGCGCGGCCTTGGCGTCGGCGACCTCCTCCGTCACGAAGCCTTCCGCCAGCGCCTTCGGGTCGACCGAGCGATCGGCGAGGATGCGTTCGGCGAGCGGGGCGAGCCCCTTCTCGCGGGCGATCTCGGCGCGGGTGCGCCGCTTCGGCTTGAACGGGAGATAGAGATCCTCGATCTCCGCCTTGGAGGTGGCGCGGGCGAGCTTGCCGGCGAGCTCGGCGTCGAGCTTGCCCTGGGCGCGGATGCTCTCGACGACCGCCGCGCGCCGCGTCTCCATCTCCCGCAGATAGCCGAGCCGCTCCTCGAGCGTGCGCAATTGCGTGTCGTCGAGGCCGCCGGTCACCTCCTTGCGATAGCGCGCGACGAAGGGCACCGTCGCGCCCTCGTCGAGGAGCCCCACCGCCGCCTCCACCTGAGCCGGGCGACAGCCGATCTCGGCCGCGATCATCGCGGTGATGCGGGTGACGACGGTCGGATCGAGGGGCTGGGCCATGGTCTATCTCCTGAAACGTCGCCGACCGATAGCAAGTCGCCGCCGCTCTCCGAAAGGGGAAACGCGCGTCGGGCGACGAAACATGTGGAGGAGCGCGCCCGCGCCGCCCCGATCGCCGCGCGTTCTACGGGAAAGGTGGGATGAGGCGGATCCGAGAAGGGATTACCTTGCGGTCCCGGCGAGACCGGCCGCGCTCCCAGGCGGCGACGACGGCCTCGACCCGGAGCGAGCCATGAGCACCATCGACGATCTGAAGGAAGCATTCGCGGGCGAATCGCAGGCGAACCGCCGCTATCTCGGCTATGCCGAAAAGGCCGAGGCCGAGGGGTTCCCCGGCGTCGCCAAGCTGCTGCGCGGCATCGCCGCCGCCGAGACCGTTCACGCGCTCGCCCATCTGAAGGCGATGGACGGCATCGGTCCGACGGCCGCCAACCTCGCCGAGGCGATGGCCGGCGAGAAACACGAGTTCACCGAAATGTATCCGCCGATGGTCGAACGCGCCGAGGCGGAGGGCCACCGCAAGGCCGCGCGCTCCATGCGCTTCGCGCTGGCCGTGGAGAAGGTCCATTACGATCTCTTCGAGAAGGCCGCCGCCGCGGTCGCCGCCGGCACCGATCTCGGCGAGGTCGAGGTCCACGTCTGCCCGGTCTGCGGCCACACCGTGATCGGCCCGGTCGAAGGGCCGTGCCCGGTCTGCGGCGCCCGTCCCGACCGCTACGACGACGTCGCCTGACGCTGCGTCCACTCGCCGCTCCCGGCTCGCCGCGTCCCGCGCGGACGGGCTCGTTTCCGCACGGCTAAGGTCGAGGGTTTCGCTTCCGCGAGAGGGCCGCTATCTTCTCGGCGGAGAAGCGGAAACGGGGCCGAGCGGAACCGGGGCGGGCGGGGCGATCCAATCGATTTGCTCCGTCGGATCTCGGTTGTCGACCGCGTCGGCTGGTCATCCACGAGGAGGAACGCGGTCTCATGAACAAGATCTATCCGAGCGCCGCTGCCGCGCTCGCGGGCGTGGTGAAGGACGGTCAGACGCTCGCCGTCGGCGGCTTCGGCCTCTGCGGCATTCCCGAGGCGCTGATCGCGGCGCTGCGCGATTCCGGCGTCACCGGCCTCACCTGCGTGTCGAACAACGCCGGCGTCGACGGTTTCGGCCTCGGCCTTCTGCTCGAGACCCGTCAGATCAAGAAGATGATCTCGTCCTACGTCGGCGAGAACAAGCTCTTCGCCCAGCAGTTTCTGTCCGGCGAGCTCGAGCTCGAATTCGCCCCCCAGGGCACGCTCGCCGAGCGCCTGCGCGCCGGCGGCGCCGGCATCCCCGCCTTCTTCACGGCGACCGGCGTCGGCACGGTCGTGGCCGAGGGCAAGGACCTGCGTGAATTCGACGGCCGCACCTACGTCATGGAGCGCGGCATCGTCGCCGACGTCGCCCTGGTCAAGGCCTGGAAGGCGGATGCCGCCGGCAACCTGATCTATCGGAAGACCGCGCGGAACTTCAATCCGATGTGCGCCACCGCCGGCAAGGTGACGATCGCCGAGGTCGAGGAGGTCGTGCCCGTCGGCGAGCTCGATCCCGACCAGATCCACACCCCCGGCATCTTCGTCCAGCGCCTGGTGCTCAACGCCACGCCGGAGAAGCGCATCGAACAGCGCACCCTGCGCAAGACCGCCTGAGGAGACGCCCCATGCCCTGGACGCGTGACGAAATGGCGGCCCGCGCCGCTCGCGAACTGCAAGACGGGTTCTACGTGAACCTCGGCATCGGCCTGCCGACGCTGGTCGCCAACTACATCCCCGAGGGGATGAACGTGTGGCTCCAGTCGGAGAACGGCCTGCTCGGCATCGGCCCCTTCCCGACCGAGGACGAGATCGACGCCGACCTGATCAACGCCGGCAAACAGACCGTGACCGCCCTGCCGGGCGCCTCGTTCTTCTCCTCCGCCGACAGTTTCGGGATGATCCGCGGCGGCCACGTCAACCTCGCCATCCTCGGCGCCATGCAGGTGGCGGCGAACGGCGACCTCGCCAACTGGATGATCCCCGGCTCGATGGTCAAGGGCATGGGTGGCGCGATGGATCTCGTCGCCGGCGTCCAGCGCGTGATCGTGCTGATGGAACACGTCGCCAAGGGCGGCGTCCACAAGATCGTGCCGGAATGCACCCTGCCGCTGACCGGCCAGGGCGTGGTCGACCGCATCGTCACCGATCTCGCGGTGATGGACGTGACCCCGAAGGGCATGAAGGTCCTGGAGATGGCGCCGGGCGTCTCGATCGCCGACCTGACGGCCGCGACCGGCGTGCCGCTCGACTTCTCCGAGGTCGAGGGCTGAGCCCCGACGCGGGTGTTCGAAACGGAACGGGCGGCCGAGAGGCCGCCCGTTCGCGTTTCGGTGCGGTGGTTCACCTGATCCTGAGCAGTTCTTCCGCCGTTTCCGCGTCGAGGCCGACGGCGTTGATCCAGCCGCCGACCAGGGCCGCCTTGATCGCCGGCGCCTTGGTCGCGTGCATCGCCACGCCGAGGCGCATCGGCACCCGCTGGAGGACGCGCGGCGACACCGAGAGGGTGCGATCGTCGAATTCGGTCGGGATCAGCGCGCCGCGCGGGCCGTAGAACCAGCCGCAGATGGTGCCGACCGCGCCCGCCGTCGCGATCGCCTCGATCTTGTCGGAGGGGATCACCCCGTGCCGGAACACCGTCGCCAGCGGATTGATCGCGCCGATGCCGACCAGCGCCAGATTGGCCCGGCCCATCAAGTCGAACACCGCGCCGACGGTCGAGGTGGCCTTGAGATGGGCCGCCGCCTCCGCCCCGTCGACGATCGCCGGCACCGGCAACTGCCAGGCGCGGCCGCCGAGGCCGGTGGCGAGCGTGCGGCACACCTCGCTCGAATGCGAGGGGATCTGCGGCGCGCCGACTCCACCGATGAGCGAGACCACGTCGACGTCGGTCGAGCGTGCCCGGCGCACCGCCGCCGCCACCGCCGCCACCGTGTCGCCGTCGGAGACCCCGATCACCGCGCCGGCCTGGGCCCGTTCCTCGACCAGCCGCGCCACCGCCCGGCCGAGCACGTCGGCGGTCTGGGCGCCGCCCGAGCGCGGTTGCACCACCACGGCGAGATCGATGCCGTAGGCGGCCGTCAGGCGCCGTTCCAGCGCGAAGTCGCGCAGGCCCGTCGGAGAGATCTGAATCTCCACGAAACCGAGGTCCATCGCCGCCTTGAGGGCGCGGCTGACGGTCGATTCGGAAATGTCGAGCGCCCGCGCGATCTCGTTCTGAGGCAGCCGTTGATCGTACCGCATCTGGGCGATGCGCAGGATCGTCTCGTCGTCTCTTCGATGCCGGGCCATGATGTCCATTGGGCGTGGAGTGAAAGAAATGCGATAACACACGAAATTGCATGTGTCACACGCGGGATGCGGTATTCGGGCGTGTCCGATCGCCGCGATCACGGAAGATCGTCCCGAGACGTCGCATTCCGGAATATGTGAGCGATATCAGCGCGAGGAACGACGCTGCCGGTCGATTCGAGTGAGATCGATCACCCGGTCGGCGATGGTGATCTCGAAGGTCGCGCCGGGTCCGTCGCCGATCAGCTCGATGGTGCCGCCGTGGGCGCGCACCAGCTCCGCGCAGATGGCGAGCCCGAGGCCGGTGCCGCCCTGACGCACGCCGCCCTGGAACGGGCGGAAGAGATTGTCGCGCGCGCGTGCCGGCACGCCCGGGCCGGTGTCGCTCACCCGCAGCGTCACCACCGTGCCGCTGCGCCGTCCCGAGACGGTGATCCGCCGCACCAGGGCCGGATCGGAATCCGCCTCGAGCGCCTGACGGGCATTGCGCACCAGATTGAGCAGCACGCGGAAGAGCTGATCGGAATCGGCCTCGATCTCCAGCGCCTTGTCGACGTCGATCTCGAGCCGGACGGCGGTCTCCCCGCTCGCCGCCTCGCCGTCACCCTCGCCGCCGAGGCCGGCCATCTCGGCGACGTCCTCGACCAGCCGGCGCACCGCGATCAGACGCCGGTCCGGTGGCGCCTCGCCGGTCTTGCCGTAGTCGAGCACCGCCCGCGAATAACCGATGGCGCGATCGAGGGTCGCGACCAGCTTCGGCACGAAACGCTGCACGGTCGGGTCGGGAATGGCGGAGAGCCGGTCGGTCACCAGCTGCGCCGCCGCCAGCATGTTGCGCAGGTCGTGGTTGATCTTGGAGACGGCAACGCCGAGATCGGCCAGATGCTTCTTCTGGGTGAGCGCGCCGGCGACCTCGCTCTGGAACTCGGCCATGCGCCGCTCTGCGTCGCCGATCTCGTCGTTGCGCGGGGTCGGCCGGATGATCCGGTCGGGATCCTCCGGGTCCTCGGCGAAGCGCGCCATCGCCCGGGCCATGTGCTCGAGCGGCTTCAGGAACATCCGCCGCAGCACCAGGAAGACGACGATCGCCACCACCGCCACCAGCGCCGCCGAGAGCATCGCCAGATTGATGGCGAAACGCACCGTGGCGGCGCGGATCGGCGTCGACGACATGACGAGGTCGACCACGTCGCCGCGCGCGTTGGGCGGTCCGAGCACCCGCAGGGTCTCCTCGTCGCCGTCGAACAGCATCGTGATCGCCGCGACCGACCAGCGCCACGCCTGCGGCCGATCGAGATCGACGATGCGGTCGATCCGCGTCGGCGGCGTCTCGGAGACCGCCACCAGCCGCCGCATGTCGCCCTGCCGCACCGAGATCACCGAGGCGCTCATCTCGCCGAGCAGGCGGTTCTGCAGATCGCGGCCGATGTCGGCGCTGCCGGAGAGCGCGGTCACCACCAGTTCGGCCCGGTGGATCGCCTCTTGGAGACGATTGATGCGGAAATGCGCCAGCGACGGCACGAACACCAGAATCTCCGCGACCACCACGAAGAGCGCGGTGAGGGCGACGAGCCGCGTCGACAGCCGGGGGCCGCGGCCGCAGGCCGTCCCGGCTCGGGTGAGTTCGTCGTCGGCGCGCGTCGCGGCCATGATCGGATCGGCTCCGGAAGAAGGAGCGCCATGCTATCCTCGACCATCGCCGGCGAAAAGGCGTGAAATCGCCGTTTCGTGACGGCGCCCCTCGTTGACAGATCCGCCCTGCGCCACCTATAAGCCCCCTCGACCGGGATCCTCGTCCCTTCGGGCCGCGCAATCGCGCGCGTCCATCATCGGCGGCAAGCCGACGATCGCACGGTCGGTTCCCTCGCCGCGAGGGGGTCGAACGGCGGAAGAGGCGTCCCATCACGACGAACCCCGCGCTCGGGCGCGGGTGACGCACAACTCGAGACCAGGGGGCCGCCATCACGGGCGGCGACGACCCATGAAGCGCACCTACCAGCCCTCCAAGATCGTGCGGAAGCGCCGTCACGGCTTCCGCTCCCGCATGTCCACCGTCGGTGGCCGGCTGGTGATCGCTCGCCGCCGCGCTCGCGGTCGCAAGCGCCTCTCGGCCTGATCGCGAAGCGACCGTCCCGCCGATGGCCCTCGGCCTCGGCATGGCGCCGCAAGGCACGAGGACGTGGGACGCGATGCGGAGATTGAAGAAACGCGCCGAGTTTCTGGCCGTCGCCCGTGGGGCGCGGTCGGCTCGGCGCGGCTTCGTTCTCCAGTCCGCTCTCCTCGCCGACGCCGAGGTGGACCCGCGCTGCGGTTTCACCGTGACCAAGAAGGTCGGCAACGCGGTGGTCCGCAATCGCGTCCGCCGCCGCCTCAAGGAGGCTCTGCGCCTCGAGGCCGATCGCGTCGCGCGGCCCGGCCGGGACCATGTCCTGATCGGCCGTCGCGAGAGCCTCGACCTCGACTTCGCGACCCTGCGCGCCGACCTCGTCGGCGCCTTCGCGCAGGCGCACAAGACCCTCGCCAAGAGCATCGCGTCGGCCGCCCCCGCGGCCGCTCGCCCGGCCGATCTCCCGGCCGCCGACCGCACGAGCGGTGAAACCCCTGGGATCGTCGGATGATCGAGAACAAGAACTACATCTTCGCGATCGCGCTCTCGGTCATGGTCCTGTTCGGGTGGCAATATTTCATCGCCGGCCCCCGCATGGAGGCCGAGCGCCTGCGCCGCGCCGCCGAGGTGACCCAGGTCGCGCCCGCCGCGCCGGCCGCCACCGCCGCGACCGCCGCCGCTCCGGGGGCGGTTCCGGCCGCCCCGGGCGCGGGAACGCCCGCCGCGCCGGCCCCGCTCGGCAACGGCGTCGTCGCCACCGCCCAGACCCGCGCCCAGGCGATCGCCGCTCATCCCCGCATCGAGATCCACACCCCGACCCTCGACGGTTCGATCGACCTCGTCGGCGCCCGCCTCGACGACGTTTCCTTCCGCAAGTATCGCGAGACGATCGACCCGAAGAGCCCGGAGATCGCGCTCCTGACCCCGGCCGGGGCGGAGAACGCCTATTTCGCCGATTTCGGCTGGCTGTCGGACGCCGGCGCTCCGGTCAAGGTGCCGGGCCCCGAGACCCGCTGGACCCAGCAGGGCACCGGCGCGCTGACCCCCTCGACCCCGGTGGTGCTGACCTGGGACAACGGTGAGGGTATCGTCTTCGAGCGCACCATCGCGGTCGACGCCGAATACATGTTCACCGTCACCGACAAGGTGAAGAACGCGACCGACCGCGCCACCGCGCTGTTCCCCTATTCGGCGCTCTCGCGTTTCGGCACCCCGACCACCTCGGGCTACTACATCCTCCACGAGGGCGCGATCGGCGTCTTCGGCGACGAGGGTCTCAAGGAGGTCAACTACAAGGACCTCAAGGACAAGCTGAAGATCGAGCCGGCCAAGGTCGCCGGCGGCTGGATCGGCTTCGTCGACAAGTACTGGGCCGCCGCCCTGATCCCCGACAAGGCCGTCACCACCCAGCCGCGCTTCGCCGCGACCCCGGCCGCCGCCGGCCAGCCCGACGTCTACCGCACCTTCATGCTGGCCGACGCGATGCCGCTCGCCGCCGGCGCCGAGATCTCCTCCTCGACCCGGCTCTTCGCCGGCGCCAAGGAGGTCGGCGTCGTCGACGGCTACGCCAAGACCTACGACATCGCCCGCTTCGACCGGCTGATCGACTGGGGCTGGTTCTACTTCCTGACCAAGCCGCTGTTCCACGTCATCAGCTGGCTGAACCATCTCGTCGGCAACTTCGGCATCGCCATCCTGATCGTCACGGTGCTGATCAAGGCCGTCTTCTTCCCGCTCGCCAACAAGTCCTACGACTCGATGAGCAAGATGAAGAAGGTGCAGCCGGAGATGAAAGAGCTTCAGGCTCGCTTCAAGGACGATCGCACCGCCCAGCAGCAGGCGCTGATGGAGCTCTACAAGCGCGAGAAGATCAATCCTCTCGCCGGCTGTCTGCCGATCCTGGTGCAGATCCCGGTGTTCTTCTCGCTCTACAAGGTGATCTTCGTCACCATCGAGATGCGTCAGGCGCCGTTCTACGGCTGGATCCGCGACCTCTCGGCGCCGGATCCGACCTCGCTGTTCAACCTGTTCGGCCTGATCCCCTGGACCCCGCCGCACATGATGATGATCGGTCTCTGGCCGCTGATCATGGGCGTCACGATGTTCGTCCAGATGAAGCTCAATCCGCCGCCGCCGGATCCGACCCAGAAGATGATGTTCGACTGGATGCCGGTGCTGTTCACCTTCATGCTGGCGTCGATGCCGGCGGGCCTGGTGATCTACTGGACCTGGAACAACCTGCTCTCGATCGCCCAGCAGGCCTACATCATGTCGCGCAACGGCGTGAAGGTGGAGCTCTGGGACAACATCAAGGGCATGTTCGGGCGCGGCTCGGCCAAGGCGGGCTGAGGCCCGCGACGAGGGGAGTGTGACGTCGATGGTCGTGTGAGGACGATCGGGCACGCGGTCCGCGCGAGGCGGACGGTCCCGGTTGCAAGACCCGGAAGACGCCGGACCGGCGAGGCTCTCGCCGTCCGGTCTCCTGTTCTCCTTCGACGAGCCCGGCGATGCCCCTCCTTTCTCATCCCGATCCGACGACCATCCACCCGCTGCCGGCCCACCCTCGGGTCGTGTTCCTCAAGCCTCTGATCGACCGGGACACCATCTCGGTCGGCGAGTTCACCTACTACGACGATCCCGACGAGCCCGAACGCTTCGTCGACAAATGCGTCCTCCACCATTACGACTTCCTCGGCGACCGGCTGGTGATCGGCCGCTTCACGGCGATCGCCACCGGGGTACGGTTCATGATGAACGGCGCCAATCACGCGATGACGGGGATCTCGACCTTTCCCTTCTCGATCTTCGGACACGGTTGGGAAGAGGGATTCGACTTCGAGACGATCCACGCCGGACTGAAGGGCGACACCGTCGTCGGCGACGACGTGTGGATCGGCACCGAGGCGATGATCATGCCCGGGGTGACGATCGGCGCCGGGGCGATCGTCGCGGCCCGCTCGGTGGTCGCCTCCGACGTGCCGGCCTATGCGGTCGTCGGCGGCAATCCGGCCCGGGTGATCCGCTACCGTTTCTCGCCCGAGGAGATCGAGCGCCTGCTGGCGCTCGCCTGGTGGGACTGGCCGATCGAACACGTCACCGCGTCTCTCGACGCGATCCGCGGCGGCGACGTCGCCGCGCTGGAACGAGCCGCGCCGGCCGGTAAAGGGGGGCGACCATGACCGATGAAGTGGACGCCCGCGCGATCGCGGCGGCCGAGAAGGCCCGCCTCCTCTTCGCCCGCCCCTGGGCCTTCGCCAAGGGCGCGGTCGATCTCGCCGATCTGCCGCCGATCGACGCCGGATCCGAGATCGCCTTCGCCGGCCGTTCCAACGTCGGCAAGTCGTCGCTGATCAACGCGGTGCTCGGCCAGCAGGGCCTCGCGCGCACTTCCAACACGCCCGGCCGCACCCAGGAACTGAACTATTTCGTGCCGGCGGTGCTGAACGAGCGCTCCAAGAAGACCGAGCGGCTGACCTCCGGCGCCCCGCGCGAGGTGGTCGACGCCGGCCTCTCGATCGTCGACATGCCCGGCTACGGCTTCGCCCAGGCGCCCAAGGCCCAGGTCGAGGATTGGACCCGGCTGGTCTTCTCCTATCTGCGGGGCCGTCCGAACCTGCGCCGCGTCTATCTCCTCATCGACAGCCGCCACGGCCTGAAGCCGGTCGACACCGAGGTGCTCGACATGCTCGACAAGGCGGCGGTCAGCTATCAGCTGGTGCTCACCAAGGCCGACAAGATCGCCAAGGAAGAGACCGGCCGCCCGGTCGCCGCCGTTCTCGCCGCCACGGCCGAGGCGATCCGCAAACGTCCCGCCGCCCACCCGGTGATCCTGGTGACCTCGTCCGAGAAGGGCTGGGGCATCGAGGCGCTGCGGACCGAAATCGCCTTCTTCGCCGTTTGATCTCGTTCTGGAGCCCGTCATGTCCGTCACGTCGAAGTCAGAAGCCGAAATGGTCGCGGAAGCCGAGATCCTCTCCAAGGCGCTGCCCTACATGCTGCGCTACGACGACAAGACCGTGGTGGTGAAGTTCGGTGGTCACGCCATGGGCGACGAGGCGCTCGGCAAGGCCTTCGCCGAGGACATCACGCTGCTCAAGCTCGCCGGCCTCAACCCGGTGGTCGTCCACGGCGGCGGCCCGCAGATCAACGCGATGCTGGCCAAGCTCAACATCAAGTCGGAATTCGCCGGCGGCTTCCGCATCACCGACCGCGCCACCGTCGACATCGTCGAGATGGTCCTCGCCGGCTCGATCAACAAGGAGATCGTCCAGACCATCCAGGAGGCCGGCGGCCGCGCCATCGGCCTGACCGGCAAGGACGGCAACATGGTCACCGTGACGCGGCTGAAGCGCACCGTGGTCGATCCCGACAGCAACATCGAGAAGGTGGTCGACCTCGGCTTCGTCGGCGAGCCCAAGGAGGTGCGCACCGAGGTGCTCGAGGTTCTGAAGAAGTCGGACATCATCCCGGTCCTGGCCCCGGTCTGCCCGGGCGAGGACGGCGAGACCTACAACGTCAACGCCGACACCTTCGCCGGCGCCATCGCCGGGGCGCTGAAGGCGACCCGCGTGCTGTTCCTCACCGACGTGCCCGGCGTCCTCGACGCGAACAAGCAGCTGATCAAGGAACTGTCGCGCGCCGAGGCCCAGCGTCTGATCGACGAGGGCGTCATCACCGGCGGCATGATCCCCAAGGTGGAGACCTGTTTCGAGGCGCTCGATCGCGGCGTCGAGGCGGCGGTCATCCTCAACGGCAAGGTGCCGCACGCCGTCCTGCTCGAACTCTTCACCGAGCACGGCGCCGGCACGCTGATCACGCCGTGATCGCCGGCCCTAACCGCACCACCGGCGGCGGCATGGACGAGGCGGCGCTCGCCGCCCGTTTCCGTTCCGTCGACGTGTGGATCTTCGATCTCGACAACACGCTCTATCCGGCCGCCACCGACCTCTTCGCCCAGGTCGACGTGCGGATCCGCGACTATGTGATGGAGTTGGTCGGCGCCACCGCCGAGGAGGCCCGCCGCCTCCAGAAGGACTATTACCGCCGCTACGGCACCACCCTGCGCGGCCTGATGCTGGAGCACGGCATCTCGCCCGACGGGTTCCTCGAATACGTCCACGACATCGACCATTCCGTGGTCGCGCCCGACCCCCATCTCGGCGCGATGATCGAGCGTCTGCCCGGCCGCCGCTTCATCATGACCAACGGCACCCGCCGGCACGCCGAGAAGGTCGCCGATCGCCTCGGCATCACCCGGCACTTCGAGGACGTCTTCGACATCGTCGCCGCCGATCTCCTGCCGAAACCCCATCGCGCCACCTACGAGAAGTTTCTCGGGCAGGCCGGGATCGATCCGACCCGCGCCGCGATGTTCGAGGACCTCTCCCGCAACCTCGAGGTGCCCGACGCGCTCGGTATGGCGACGGTGCTGGTGGTGCCGGCCGGCACCGAGACGGTGATGCGCGAGACCTGGGAATTCGACGGCCGCGACGCCCCCCACGTCCATTGGGTGACCGACCATCTCGCCGGTTTCCTGGAGCGCGTCGCCCCGAGTGCGACGCCCTGACACGCGACCATCGGATCGGCGCGCCGTCGTTGATCGCCGCCGCGCCCGCCGCTATGGTCGCGGCCGAACCTCCCCTTCTCCCGATCATCCGATCGCCAACGGACGGAACCCGCCCGATGAACCTCACGCCCGCCGCCCTCGCCGATCTCGCCACCACCATCGACGACGCCTTCGAGCGCCGCGCCGAGATCGACACCACCACCAAGGGCGCGGTCCGCGACGCCGTCGAGACCGCCCTCGACCTGCTCGACAAGGGCAAGGCCCGCGTCGCCGAGAAGCAGGACGGCACCTGGGTCGTCAATCAGTGGCTGAAGAAGGCGGTGCTCCTGTCGTTCCGCCTCAACGCCATGAGCGTCATCAAGGGCGGCCCCGGCGACGCCACCTGGTGGGACAAGGTCCCCTCCAAGTTCGACGGCTGGCGCGCCATGGAATTCGACGCCGCCGGCTTCCGCGCGGTGCCCGGCTGCATCGTGCGCCGCTCCGCCTTCATCGCCCCGAACGTGGTGCTGATGCCCTCCTTCGTGAACCTCGGCGCCTTCGTCGATTCGGGCACCATGGTCGACACCTGGGCGACGGTCGGCTCCTGCGCCCAGATCGGCAAGAACGTCCACCTCTCCGGCGGCGTCGGCATCGGCGGGGTGCTGGAGCCGCTCCAGGCCGGCCCGACCATCATCGAGGACAACTGCTTCATCGGCGCCCGCTCGGAAGTGGTCGAGGGCGTGATCGTCGGCGAGGGCTCGGTGCTCGCCATGGGCGTCTACCTCGGCGCTTCCACCAAGATCGTGAACCGCATGACCGGCGAGGTCCACGTCGGATATGTGCCGCCCTATTCGGTGGTGGTCTCCGGCAACCTCCCCGGCAAGCCGCTGCCCGACGGCACCCCCGGCCCGTCGACCTATTGCGCCGTCATCGTCAAGACCGTCGACGCGCAGACCCGCTCGAAGACTGGCATCAACGAGCTGCTGCGCGACTGATCGACCGACGCGGGGAGGGAAGGGTGGCGGAAATCGGGCTCGTGCCGCGTCTCGCCGCCGCCTTGTTCTCGGCCCTGTTCTCGCACGCCGGACGCCTCGATCGCGGCGGCTGGTGGACGCGGATGGCGCTCGTCGCCGCGCTCTGGGTCGCCCAGGACGCGCTTGCGAGCGAGGAGAGCCTGACCTTCTTCGCCGAACATCTCGGCCGCCGCCCGGCGACGCTGGCGGCGGTCTGGGGCGCCGTCGCGCTTCTCTGGATCGCCGGCGTCTGGATCCTCGTCGTCGCGAGCGCCCGCCGCCTGCGCGATCGCGGCCAACCGGGCCTGCGCCTCCTCGCCTTCGCCCTGCCGGCGATCGTCGCCGCCCATTGGCTGGAGCGGCTGTGGTTCTCCTGGATCGCCTTCGTCCTCGCGCTCCTCTGGGGCCTCGTCGAACTCGGCGTGCTCCCCGGCGAGGCCGCGCCGAGGGAGCCCGGCGCGAGGTGAGCGGCCCCGATCGCCGCGCCTCGTGAGAGTTCGAGGGATCTCGGCAAGGCGCGGGAAACCATCCGGCGGATCGCCGGGCGGAATTGATCGTCGAGTAAGGTCCTCGTGCGAGGGTTTCCGGGTGGATCTCGTCCCCGGAAGGGCCAACCCGTGTCGCCGATCGCCTCCCTCTTCACGCTCCGAGGACGGACCGGCCGTGGCGGCTTCTGGGGCGCCGGCCTCGTTCAGATCGCCGTCGGTCTCGCGCTCGCCCTCGCGATCGGCCCGACGGCGGATCTCGATTGGACGAACACGAGCATCGCCGACCTCCTTCCGTGGATCGCCGTGGCGGCCGTGCCGGCTTGGATCGGCTTCGCCGCGACGGTTCGGCGTTGGCACGATCGCGACAAGTCGGGCTGGTGGTGCCTCGTCGGCGCGCTGCCCCTGATCGGTCCGGTCTGGCTCGCCGTCGAGCTCGGCCTTTCGCCCGGCACGCCCGGCGCCAATCGCTTCGGCCCGCCGATGGGCGAGGCGGCCGCCCGGGTCCGAGACGAAGCGCCGGCCTCCGACGACGGCCGCCTCGACGACGTCGTCGCCCGTTGGACCGCGTCCGCCTCCCGCTCCGCTCCGGCCGCCTCGCCGCCCGCCGCCCGCACCACCCCGCGCGTCGAGGTGATCTCGCGCCCGAGCCGCGCCGGCTTCGGTCGGCGGGGTCTCCCCTCTTGAGCGCCCGATGGAGGGTTCCGCCTTGCGTTTCCTGACGTTCCTCTTCCTGCCGCGCGGTCGCATCGGCCGGGCGGAATTCTGGATCGGGCTCTTCGTCCACATCTGGATCCTGCGCAGGCTCGCCGTCCCCCAGGCGATCATGGCGCTCGCAGACGGCGTCCTGCCGGCGCAGGTCGGTTGGCTCGGCGGGTTCCTCGCCGTCGTCGACTTCTGGCTGGTGTGGTGCCATTTCGCCAAGCGATGGCACGACATGAACTTCGCGGCGGCGTGGACGCTGGTGCTGTTCATCCCCGCGCTCGGCCCGACCATCGGCTTTCTGATGCTCGGCTTCCTGCCCGGCAGCCGGGCGGCGAACCGCCACGGCGCGCCGCGTCCCTTGCGCGCCGCCCTCGACGAACTGGTCGGCGGGCTGAACGGCGCCGTCGGCCTCGCGGCCGCTCGAACCCCCGTCGTCGAGCCCGTGCCGATCCCCGTCTCGGTCGAGGAGCCGCCGCAGGTCCGCACGAGAGTGGTCGCGAAGGGGCCGCCGCCGGTCGTGGTGCGTCGCGACGGCAGCCGTCTCTGGGGACCGCGCTCGCCCGACCGCGCCTCGACCTCGGCCGCCGTGCGTCGGCGCCGTTGACCCCGTCGCGCGCGGACGGTTACATGCCCGCGATGACCCATTCGCTTCCCGCCCTCGACGATCCCGTCGCCATCGCCCGCGCGCTCCTCGTCTGTCCGTCGGTGACGCCGGCCGACGGCGGCGCCCTCGACCTCGTCGGCGCCATCGCCGCGAGCCTCGGCTTCACCGTCGAGCGCCCGGTCTTCTCCGAGGCCGGCACCCCCGACATCGATAATCTCTTCGCCCGCCGGGGCGACGCGGGGCCGCATTTCGTCTTCGCCGGCCACACCGACGTGGTGCCCCCCGGCGACGTCGCCCGCTGGCGCCACGACCCCTTCGCCGGCCGTATCGAGGAGGGCATCCTCTACGGGCGCGGCGCCGTCGACATGAAGGGCGGCATCGCCGCCTTCCTCGCCGCGCTCGGCCGCCTCGCGGCGAAGGGCGTCGATCTCCCCGGTTCGGTGTCGCTGCTGATCACCGGCGACGAGGAGGGGCCGTCGATCAACGGTTCGGTCAAGCTCTTGAAATGGGCCGACGAACGCGGCCATCGCTTCGACGCGGCGATCGTCGGCGAGCCGACCAACCCGGAGGCGATCGGCGACGCCATCAAGGTCGGCCGGCGCGGCTCGCTCTCCGGCACGGTCACCGTGACCGGCCGCCAGGGCCACGTCGCCTATCCTCACTTGGCCGACAACCCGATCCCCAAGGCGATGCGCGTCGCCGCCGCGCTGGTCGCCACGCCCCTCGATGCCGGCAACGATCGCTTCCAGCCCTCGAACCTGGAACTGGTCTCCTTCGACGTCGGTAATCCCTCGTGGAACGTCATCCCGCGCGAGGCCCGCGCCCGTTTCAACATTCGCTTCAACGATCAGTGGTCGCGCGAGAGCCTCGACGCCGAGCTGCGCCGGCGCCTGCGCGAGGCGGCCGGCAACGACGTCGACTGGGAGTTGACGCTCGAGAGCCCGTCGTCGGACAGTTTCCTGACCCGCGATCCCGCCCTGGTCGAGACGCTCGCCGATGCGGTCGAGAGCGTCGTCGGCCGCCGCCCCGGCCTCTCCACCAACGGCGGCACCTCGGATGCCCGCTTCATCAAGGACTATTGTCCGGTGGTCGAGTTCGGTCTGGTCGGTCAGACCATGCATCAGGTCGACGAGCGCGTGCCGGTCGCCGACCTCGAGGTGCTGACGCAGGTCTATGTCGCCTTCCTCGAACGGTGGTTCGGGAGCGCGCGATGACCGGCGCGACGATCGCCGCGCTGGTCGGATCGCTCCGCCTCCTCGGCGGCGATCGGCGTGGTCTGGCGGCGATGGACGTGAGCCTCGACGGTTTCTGGTCGTCCTTCCGGGTGATGCTCTGGCTGGCGCCGGCCGTCGCCCTGTCGATCCTCGCCGACGTCCGCCTCAACGCCGCCCTCGGCACGCCGCACGAGACCGACACCGTGGTGGTGGTCCTCGCCGGGCTCGTCAACTACGTCTTCGGCTGGATCGCCTTTCCGCTGTTTCTCGCCGCGCTCGGTCGGCCGCTCGGCCTCACCCGCGTCTTCGTGCCGTGGATGGTGGCGCGCAATTGGACGGCGATCGCCGCCTCACTCCCCTATGCGGTGGTGGTGACGTTGTGGCTCCTGCACCTTCTGCCGACCAGCGCGCTCGGTCCGGCGACCCTCGCCGCCCTCGGCTTCTCGCTCTTCTGCGGCTGGCGTGTCGCGGTCCTCGCCGGTGAACGCCCCTGGGGCGCGGCGGTCGGCTTCACCCTGGTCGACTTCATGCTCGGTCTTCTCGTCGAATCCGCCGCCGACCGGCTGCTCGGCCTCTGACAGGAGGGATCCCCCGTGGAGTCTCTCGATCCGCGCCTCACCCCCGCCCGCCCCGATTGCGCCGCCGCCCATCTGCGTGGCGTCGTCCCGGCCGAGCGCTATGTCGAGCCGACCCCGGCGCGCGTCCTCGACGCCGTCGCGCCGCTGCGCCGTCTCCCCCGTCCTGACGCCGGCCTCGACACCGAGGTGCTCGCCGGTGAGACGCTGCGGGTCTTGGACGAGGACGACGAGGGCTGGAGCTGGGTCCAACTCGATCGCGACGGCTACGTCGGCTACCTGCCGAGCCACGCGATCCTGAAGGGCGAGGCGGCACCCGCGACCCATCGCGTCGCGGCGCTCGCGACCTTCGTCTATCCCGCGCTCTCGATCAAACAGCCGCCGACCGCGCGCCTCTCCTTCGGCTCGCCCGTCCGGGTCTTGCGCGAGCGCGAGGAGAATGGCCGCCGTTTCGCGATCACCGCCGAGGGTGGGGCGATCGTCGCCCATCACCTCACCCCGATCGACACGCGCGAAAGCGATCCGGTCGTCGTCGCCGAGCGCTTCCTCGGCATCCCCTATCTCTGGGGTGGCCGCTCGAGCCTCGGCATCGACTGCTCCGGTCTCGTGCAGACGGCGCTCTTTTCCTGCGGCATTCCCTGCCCGCGCGACACCGACCTGCAGGAGAAGACGCTCGGCGAGCCGATCGGTCTCGATCCGGCCGGCTGGCGGCGCGGCGATCTCCTGTTCTGGCCCGGCCACGTCGCGCTGGTGCGTGACGGGGAGACCTTCCTCCACGCCAATGCCGCGATGATGGCGGTCGGCATCGAGGGGATCGCCGAGGGGCTGGCGCGGATCGAGGCCGCCGGCACCCCGCTCCGGGCGGTGCGCCGGGTGCTCTGATCAGTAGCCCCGCGTCCGATCGACCACGAGCGCCGGATCGAGCGTCTCGCCGCGCTTCAGCGTGGCGATGCCCGAGACGATCCGGTGGGCGAGCGCCTCGGCGTCGCTGTCGGCGGCGCAGTGCGGCGTGATCGTCACCTTCGGATGCGCCCACAAGGGCGAGGTCGCCGGCAGCGGCTCGACCTCGAACACGTCGAGCACGGCGTGCGCCAACTCGCCCGCGTCGAGCGCGGCGAGAATGTCGGCCTCCACTTGGAGCGCCCCGCGTCCCGCATTGACGATCACCGGACCGCCGATGTGCGCCGCCCCGCGCAACTGCCGGAAGAGTGCGCGGTCGAGGAGGCCGTGCGTGTCCGGCGTCGCCGGCAGCAGCACGACGAGGATGTCGGTGCGGGCGAGGAAGGCCGGCAGTTCGGCCGTGCCGGCGTAGGTCGTGACGCCGGGCAGGTCGTGCTTCGAGCGGCTCCAGCCGACGAGATCGAAACCGAGCCGCCGGAGCACCTCGGCCGCGTCCTTGCCGAGCACGCCGAGCCCCATCAGCCCGACCGTGACCGCATGCGCCGCCGGCTGGTCGATCGGCTCCCACACCGCCCGCGCCTGGTTCGCCCGGTGGTGGTCCATCCGCCGATGCTGGGCGAGCACGTTCATCACCACCCATTCGGTCATCCGCGCCGTCAGATCCGGATCGACGATGCGCACGACCGGCACGTCCGGCAGGGTCGGATCGCCGAGGAGCGCGTCGACGCCGGCCCCGAGATTGAAGATGCCCTGGAGGTTGGGGAGCCGCGCCAGCAGCCCCGGCTTCGGCTTCCACACCGCCGCGAAGCGCACCGCCTCCGGATCGAAGGGCTCGCGCGCGTCGATCACCTCGAGGTCGGGGGCGAGCCGGCGGAACCGCTCGATCCACTGATCCGGCGTCCAGTTCTCGATGGCGACGATGAGCGACATGCAGATCTCCGAACGTGTCATTCGCCGGCGAGGCGAGGGCGGGTGTCGGTCGCGGTCTCGAGATCGAGCGCTTCGATCCGGGCCGAACGGCGAACCACCTTGTCGGCGGAAATCGCCAATTGGTCCAGATCGCGCGTCGCTTGGCCGAAATGCGTCTGGAGTTTCGTCACCCGCTCGGCGAGCCGGGCGACGTCCTCGACGAGCGCGCCGACCTCCGCCTGGATCACATGCGCCTGCGAGCGGATCGCCGCGTCGCGGCCGATCGACTGCACCACTTGGATGGCGAGAACGAGCAGAGACGGCGAGACGATCACCACCCGCGCCCGGTGCGCCCGCTGCACCACCTCGGCGAAGTGCTCGTGCAGGTCCGCGAAGATCGATTCCGACGGCACGAACAGGAAGGCGGTGTCGTGGGTCTCCCCGGCGAGGAGATATTTGTCGCGAATGTCGATCACGTGGCGGATCACGTCGCGGCGAAACCCCTGCATCGCGGCCGCCCGCGCCTCCGCGCTCTCCGCCTCGCGAAACGCCGTCCACCCTTCGAGCGGAAACTTGGCGTCGACGACGAGGCCGGGGGCGCCGTCGGGGAGGTGGACGAGGCAGTCCGGCCGCACCCCGGTCGAGAGCGTCGCCTGGAAGGCATAGCCGTTCGGCGGCAGCGCGTCGGCGACGATCGCCTCCATCCGCCCCTGGCCGAAGGCGCCGCGCGCCTGCTTGTTCGCCAGGATCGACTTCAATTGGATCATCTCGGCCGAGAGTTCGGTGATGCCGCGCTGGGCGCGATCGATCACCGCCAGCCGCTCCGCCAGCGACGTGAGGCTCGCCGAGGTCGCCCGCGACGTGTCGGTGAGCGAATGGCCGATCCGCGCTCCGAGCCCGTCGAGCCGCTCGGAGAGCCCGCGCGCCAGATCCGCCTGCCGCGAGCCGAACACCTCGGCCATGGTCTGCATCCGCCCGGTCATCTCCGCCTGGAGACGGCCGATCTCGGCGAGCCGCCGCTCGGTCTCCTGGGCCTGATCGAGCGCGAGCGTCTCCGCCGCGATCCGCTCGCGGACGGAGCGGCCCCGCCCGAGCGCCGCGACGACGAGCCCACCGGCGAAGCCGCCGCCGGCGAAGAGGAGATGGGGGAGGGTGACGGCGAAGCCGCCGAGGAGGAGGAGCGTTTCCGACATGCGCCGACCGTGACAGGTTTTTCTTAAGAGATCATGTTTTGTTCTCGTCGTCGACCGGGGAAACGGGGAAATCGGGCGCCTCGCCGCGTCGTCTCCGCGGCCGCCGTGTTTCGAGCGATGGCCCGGCCGGAGGACCACCGCCGAGGATGAAACTGAACCATCTGGTGAAGTATCTCTGGACGAGCCGACGCGACCCGTGATACTGAACCACATGGTAAAGTGTTCCGCCGCCCTCGATCTGACCTTCGCCGCTCTGTCGGATCGCGGCCGGCGGGCTATGGTCGCCCGCCTCGTCGAGGGGCCGGCGACCCTGGGCGAATTGGCCGAGCCGCTCGGCCTGTCTCTGCCGGCGGTCGCCAAACATCTCGCCGTGCTCGAGCGCGGCGGTCTGGCGACGAGCCGCAAGGTCGGCCGCGCCCGTGTCTGCACGCTGGCGCCGGCCGCCTTCGACGAGGCCCGCGCCTGGCTCGCCGCCCAGCGCGCCGCCTGGGAGGCGCGGTTCGATCGATTGGATGCCCTGCTCATCGAAGGAGGAGACGAGAGATGAACGACGGTGCCCTCGATCTCGAGATTTCGCGCTTCCTCTCCGTCTCCCGCGCCCGGCTGTGGCGGGCCTGGACCGATCCTGTCCTGCTGGCGCAATGGTGGTGCCCGAAGCCCTGGACCACCGAGGTCCTGGCCTTCGACCCGCGCCCCGGCGGTGGTTTTCACACGTTGATGCACGGCCCGGCCGAGACCGGCGGCGAGAGCGACAACCCCGGCTGCTTCCTCGAGGTGGTGCCGGAACGGCGGATCGCCTTCACCTCCTCGCTCGGGCCCGGGTGGCGCCCGGCCCGCCCCTGGCTCGCCATGACCGCGATCATCGACATGGCCGACGAGGCCGACGGCACCCGCTACACCGCCCGCGTCCTGCACGAGAGCGCCGCCGATGCCGCCCGGCACGACGAGATGGGCTTCCGGGACGGCTGGGGCACGGTGATCGGGCAGCTCGAGGCGCTGGCGAAGACGCTCTGAGGCGCCTCGTCCCCTCGGACGGCGAGGAATTCGTGGCTTTTCCCGCCGCCCCCCGATTGACCGTCGATGCCGGCTCACCTATCTCAGCCGACATGGCCAAACTCGACATCATCACCCTTCCCGATCCCCGCCTGAAGCTCGTCTCCGAGCCGGTCGGCCGCGTCGACGACGAGATCCGCCGTCTGCTCGACGACATGCTGGAGACCATGTACGCCGCCCCCGGCATCGGGCTCGCGGCGATCCAGGTCGGCGTCCCCAAGCGGATCGTCACCATCGACCTCTCCCGCGAGGACGAGGAGAAGGCGCCGATGTGTCTCGTCGACCCCGAGATCCTGTGGGTCTCCGAGGAGATGAACACCTATCAGGAAGGCTGCCTGTCGGTGCCCGAGCACTATGACGACGTCGAGCGCCCGGCCCGCGTGAAGGTTCGCTACCTCGATCGCGACGGCAAGGAGCAGATCGTCGAGGCCGACGGCCTGCTCGCCACCTGCCTCCAGCACGAAATCGACCATCTCGACGGGGTCGTCTTCATCGACCACCTGTCGCGACTGAAGCGCGAGCGCGTCCAGAAGAAGTTCCTGAAACAGGCGAAGTTCTCCGCCCGCTCCTCCGGCTGGCGCCCGTCGATGGGCTGACCCGCGCCCGAGGCCGCGACGGCGAGGCTCCCGCGCAGACGACGAAGCCGACGGATCACCCGTCGGCTTTTTTCGTTTCGGGTCGTCTCCGTCCGAGATCAGATCATCGGATCGAGGACGCCGAGCCAGACGATCAGGAGCAGGAAGGCGCCCATCAGGAAGCGGTAGACCACGAAGGGCCAGGCCGAGAACCGCTCCATCACCTTCATCAGCGTCCAGATCGCGACGAAGGCGGAGAGCGAGGCGGAGGCGAGCCCGACGCCGAGCACCTCCCAGCCCTGCGCGTCGAGCCCGGCGTGGCGCAGCTCCATCAGCTCCTTCACGCCCGCCCCGGTGATCGCCGGCAGGCCGAGCAGGAAGGAATAGCGCGCGGCGTCCTCGCGCTTCAGATTCATGAAGAGCGCCGCCGTCAGGGTCGAGCCGGACCGCGACACGCCCGGGATCAGCGCGCCGACCTGGGCGAGGCCGATCACCACGGCGTCGCGCAGGCGGATCTCCTCGAAGGTCCGCTTGTGCCGGCACACGAGTTCCGCGATCGCCAGCAGCACCGCCATGCCGACCGAGGCCGCGCCGATCACCCACAATTCGCGCAAGGGCGAGCCGCAGGCGTTGAGCTGCTTCTTCAGGAGCAACCCGCCGATGACGATCGGAATGGTGGCGACCACGATGCCGACCGCCATGCGGAATTCGAACGAGCGATAGTCGCCCTCCTGCACCGCCCGGATCGACCCGGACCCGAGCCGCCACACGTCGCGCCAGAAATAGGTGACGACCGCGAAGAGCGCCGCCAGCTGCATCGCCGCCGAGAAGGCCGAGCCGGGGTCGGGCCAGCCGAGAAAGGTCGGCACCACCCGCATGTGCGCGGTCGAGGAGATCGGCAGAAGCTCGGTGATCCCCTGAACGACGCCGAGGATCGCCACCTTGGTGGTGCCGAGGGCGACAAAGCCGGTGTCGAGACCGTTGGTGCAGGCGGAGGCCATGGCGGAGCGTCCCCGAGACGTCGGACGAGCGAAGAGGCGCGGAAAGGGAAGGGTGGGATCCCGGCCCCACACTGCGGCCGGCAGGGTTACCAGAGTCTTACGCGGCCTCGCGCAAATTCGATGGAATTCGGCAACAAAGTAATCATCTAGCTTAAGTAACAGTATATCTCTTCTCAGAAAAACGACTACAAAGTTTGACGTGACCATAATCCGCATGTGCGAAGGTGTCTTCACTGGGAAGGGGAGTTGCTTTCGCCATGCTGAAGCTGAAGACCTGGGGATTGATTGCCTTCATCGCGTCTTCCGCCGTATCGACGGTGGTCGAGGCGCGGGATGCCATCGTGCTCGCCAAGCTGCCGGAAACCACCACGGCGCTGCCGGTGGGCGAGGCGCGGCCGGTCTGGGGTTGGGTCGACTACTGCCGCCGCTCCACCGGCGACTGCGCCGGTGGCCGCATGGCCGCCCGCGACGTCCGCCTCGACGGGCGCGTCTGGAACATGCTGGTCGACGTCAACCGTTCGGTGAACGCCGCCATCGAGCCGGTCACCGATCAGGAGCACTGGGGCCAGGCCGATCGTTGGGACATCCCGACCGACGGCAAGGGCGATTGCGAGGACTACGTCCTGCTCAAGCGCAAGATGCTCATGGAGCGCGGCTTCCCGCGTCAGGCCCTGCTCGTCACCGTGGTCATCGACCGCCAGGGCGACGGTCATGCGGTGCTCACCGTCAAGACCGACCACGGCGACTTCGTCCTCGACAACATGCGCGACGACATCCTCGCCTGGGTGAAGACGGGCTATCGCTTCGTCAAGCGCCAGTCGCAGGAAGACCAGAACCGCTGGGTCGCGCTCGACGACGGCGTCCAGGCTCCGGCCACCGCTTCGGCGCGTTGACGCAAGGCAGCCCCTCCGAACGAGGAGGGGCTTTCCCGGGGCGGAGATCTGCATGCGCCGCATGGCCGCCGGGCCTTCGCCATATTCCCGCCTTCATTCGCTCCTTCCCGACATTCCGGTGGGAAACCGGGAGATACGCCGATACGGCGAATCCCGTGCGACGCTCGATGGGTTGACGAATAGTAAATCCTTATGACGCGCCCTATGCGAAAAACGCATGGCAGGGACAAGAAAGACCGCCTTCAATTTAGGCAGAAAGGCGCTTATTTCATCGTCATGGAACGGGTTCGTTCAATCCCGGGAGTGACCGGGAGGGACTGAGCGGGCCCATCGAGGGAGAGGGGATCGGAGAGATCCTCGAGAATGTCATGTCGCTGATCACCATCGCCACCCATGTCCGTTCCTCCGTGGAGCGCTTCCGCAACTACCGCCGCGCGGTGCGTGAACTGTCGGCTCTCGACGACCGTCAGCTCTGCGACATCGGCCTCGTGCGCAGCCGCATCGAGGAAGTCGCGCGCGGTGCGATGCACTGACGCGTTTCCCCGCACGTCGGCGTCCTCGGGCGCCGAAGTCGGACGGATTTCGAAAGGGGCGGTCCTCGGGGGCCGCCCCTTCGCTTTTTCGCCCCGTCGATCGAGATTCCCGGCGGGCATCCCTGCTTTTCATGAAACTTGTTGCGCAAATGACATTGAGTTGCCGATTGTTCGGCCTATGATCCGCCCTAGATTCACGATCGAGGTGTCGTCGGATCGGTGATCGGGGGCGACGGATCGATCCGAGGGCGGATCGCGAGCCTCGCTCTTCGGGGACAATCATGGCCAGTCGCGTCATCTCGGTCGAACCCTTCGACTTCGTCGCCTTCGGCGGTACCGGCGATCTCGTGCGCCGCAAGCTCCTGCCGGGGCTCTATCACCGCGACCGGGTCGGGCAGATCCCGCCCGGCACCCGGATTCTCGGCGCCGCCCGCGCCCATATGAGCGTCGACGACTATCGCGCCCTCGCGCGCGAATCGATCGACGCCCACGTGCCCGAGCACGAGCGCGACGGCGAGGTGATCGAGCGGTTCATCGCCCGCCTCGGCTACGTCGCGGTCGACGCCCTCGGCGACGGCGGGTGGGGCGATCTCGCCGCCCTGCTCGCGCCCGAACCGGAGCGCATCCGCGTCTATTATCTGGCGACCAGCCCCGACCTCTTCGGCGCGATCTGTCGCGGCCTCGAGCGCACCGGCCTGGTCAGCGCCCAGAGCCGGGTCGTGGTGGAAAAGCCGATCGGCAAGTCGCTCGCCTCGGCCCATGTGGTCAACGAGGCGGTCGGCGCGGTCTTCGCCGAGACCCAGATCTTCCGCATCGACCACTATCTCGGCAAGGAGACGGTGCAGAACCTGATGGCTCTGCGCTTCGCCAACGCGCTCTTCGAGCCCCTGTGGAACGCCGCCCGCATCGATCACGTCCAGATCACCGTCGCCGAGAGCCTCGGCGTCGAGGGCCGCGCCGGCTATTACGACGGCGCCGGCGCCCTGCGCGACATGGTCCAGAACCACATGCTCCAGCTCCTCTGTCTGGTGGCGATGGAGCCCCCGGCCTCGCTCGACGCCGACACCGTCCGCGACGAGAAGCTGAAGGTCTTGAAGGCCCTGAAGCCGATCGGCCCGGCCGAGGCGGGGCGGGTGACGGTGCGCGGCCAATACGAGAAGGGCGCCTCCGCCGACGGTCCCGCCGCCGGCTATCTCCAGGAACTCGGCCGCCCATCGAGCCCGACGGAGACCTTCGTCGCCCTCAAGGTCGAGGTCGAGAACTGGCGCTGGGCCGGAACCCCCTTCTATCTGCGCTCCGGCAAGCGCCTCGCCGAGCGCGTCTCCGAGATCGTCGTCAGCTTCCGCCCGATCCCCCATTCGGTCTTCGACGAGGCCGCCGGGCCGATCCTGCGCAACGAGCTGGTGATCCGCCTGCAGCCCGACGAGGGCGTCAAGCTCTCCTTGATGATCAAGGACCCCGGCCCCGGCGGCATGCGCCTGCGCCGGGTGCCGCTCGACATGACCTTCGCCGAGACCTTCGCCGACCGCCACGCCGACGCCTACGAGCGCCTGATCATGGACGTGGTGCGGGGCAATCAGACCCTGTTCATGCGCCGCGACGAGGTCGAGGCCGCCTGGGCCTGGGTCGATCCGATCCTGGAGGCCTGGAGCGCCTCGGGCGAAATGCCCAAGGCCTATCGCTCCGGCACCTGGGGGCCCTCCGCCGGCATCGCCCTGATCGAGCGCGACGGCCGCACTTGGCATGAGGACGGCGCCTGACGGCGCCGAGGGCACGAGGACGGCGCCTGAGGGGCGCCATGGGCACGAAGACGACGCCCGACGGCACCTCGGGGATGAGGGCGGCCCCGGGCGGCGCGGACGACGAGAACGGCGGCTCGAACGCCGAAACCGGAAGAGGACGGCGTCCGGGAGGCGTCGCGAGAGGATGAGGCCATGACCGTGAACGCCCGTCTCGGCGAGATCACCGAGCGGATCCGCAACCGCAGTCGCGACGACCGGAACCGCTACCTCGACCGCATGGCCGCCGCGATCGGCGAAGGCCCGCGGCGCGCCCGGCTCGGTTGCGCCAATCTCGCCCACGGCTTCGCCGCCTGCGGCCCCGAGGCCAAGGCGCGTCTGGCCGGCGGCGGCGCCCCCAACATCGGCATCGTCACCGCCTACAACGACATGCTCTCCGCCCATCGCCCCTACGAACGCTACCCCGCGCTGATCCGCGCCGAGGCCGAGCGGCTCGGGGCGACCGCGCAGGTCGCCGGCGGCGTTCCGGCCATGTGCGACGGCGTCACCCAGGGCGAGCCCGGCATGGAACTGTCGCTGTTCTCGCGCGACGTCATCGCCATGGCCACCGGCGTGGCGCTCTCCCACACCATGTTCGACGCCGCCCTGATGCTCGGCATCTGCGACAAGATCGTCCCCGGCCTCGTCATCGGCGCGCTCGCCTTCGGTCACCTGCCGACGATCTTCGTGCCCTCCGGCCCGATGCCGACGGGACTGTCGAACGGCGAGAAGAACCGCGTCCGCCAGCTCTACGCCGAGGGCAAGGCGACCCGGGCCGATCTGCTCGAGGCGGAATCGCGCTCCTACCACGCCGCCGGCACCTGCACCTTCTACGGCACCGCCAACACCAATCAGATGCTGATGGAATTCATGGGGCTGCACCTGCCCGGCGCGAGCTTCGTCCCCCCCGACACGCCGCTGCGCGACGCGCTGACCCGTGCCGCCGTCGCCCGCGTGCTCGCGATCGGTCCGAAGGGCGAGAGCTTCTTGCCCGTCGGCGAGGTCCTCGACGAACGCGCCTTCGTCAACGGCATCGTCGGCCTGATGGCGACCGGCGGCTCGACCAATCTCACCCTCCATCTGGTCGCCATGGCGCGCGCCGCCGGCCTGTGCCTGACCTGGGACGACTTCGCCGATCTCTCGGCGATCACGCCGCTGCTCGCCCGCGCCTATCCCAACGGCGCCGCCGACGTGAATGCCTTCCGCGATGCCGGCGGCGTGCCCTTCGTCATCCGCGAACTGCTCGCCGAAGGCCTGCTCCACCCCGACGCGAAGACCGTCTGGGGCGACGACATCGCCGCCCAGGCCCAGACCCCCGCCCTCGACGCGGCCGGTGAACTGGTCTTCGATCCCGTCGCGGCGGTCTCGCCCGACGAGACCGTGGTGCGCCCGGCCGCCCGGCCCTTCCAGGCGACCGGCGGGCTCGAGCTTCTGACCGGCAACCTCGGCCGCGCCGTCATCAAGTCCTCGGCGGTGGCGCCCGAGCGCCGCGTGATCGAGGCGCCGGCGCGCGTCTTCGCCTCGCAGGACGAGGTCCAGCGGGCCTTCAAGGCGGGGGAACTCACCGGCGATTTCGTCGCGGTGGTGCGCTTCCAGGGCCCCAGGGCCAACGGCATGCCCGAATTGCACAAGTTGACGCCACCGCTCGGTGTCCTCCAGGATCGCGGTCAGAAGGTGGCGTTGGTCACCGACGGCCGCATGTCCGGCGCCTCGGGCAAGGTCCCGGCGGCGATCCACCTGACCCCGGAGGCGGCCGACGGCGGACCCATCGCCCGCTTGCGCGACGGCGACGTCGTGCGTCTCGATGCCGTCACCGGACGGTTGGAGGTTCTGATCGACCCGGCCGAATGGGCGACGCGCCCCGCCGCCGTCGCCGATCTCCAGGCCAATCAATGGGGCGTCGGGCGCGAGCTCTTCGCCACCTTCCGTCGCGCGGTCGGACCGGCCGAACAAGGAGCCAGCTCGCTGTGAACGTCATTCGTATCGTCCCCGACCCTCGCCGTCTGATCGACCACGCCTGCCGCCTGGGCGAGAGCCCGCTGTGGGACGACCGCCGCGACCGTCTGTTCTTCGTCGACATCGCCGCCGGTGAGATCCATCACGTCTCCGCCGAGGGCTCGTCGCACCGGGTCTGGCAGGCGCCGATCCCCGAACGCGCCACCGCGCTCGGCCTGACCACCGCCGGCCGCCTGGTCGTCGCCCTGACCCGCTCGGTGGTCCTGTTCGACCCCGATGCCGGCACCTGGGAGACCCTCGCCGAGATCGACGTCGGCCCCTCCACCATGCGCCTCAACGACGGCAAGGTCGGCCCCGACGGCGCCTTCTGGGTCGGCTCGATGAACGAGACCCCGGAGCGCCCGCCGATCGCCTCTCTGTGGCGGGTGAGCGCCGACGGCACCGTCGAGAAGAAGCTCGACGGGCTGCGCGTCGCCAATGGTCTCGCCTGGGACGCCGCCGGCACCACCATGTATCTCGCCGACAGCCGCGGCCCCTGGATCGATCGCTTCACCTTCGATCCCGCCACCGGCGCGATGAGCGATCGCACCCGCCTCGCCACCCTCGACGACGCCACCGGCCGTCCCGACGGCGGCTGCTGCGACGTGATCGGTCACTATTGGAGCGCCGGCCTCTCCTCCGGCCATCTCAACCGCTTCGCCCCCGACGGGCGTCTGCTCGAGCATTGGGACCTGCCGGTCGACTTCCCGACCATGCCCTGCTTCGGCGGCGAGGGGATGCGCACGCTCTTCGTCACCTCGCTCGATCGGGCCGAGGAGGGGCGTCGTCCCTCGCTCGCCCCGGCCGGTTCGGTGATCGCCTTCGACGCTCAGATCGCCGGCCTGCCGCCGTTCCGCATGCCCGACCCGCGCGGCTGACGAACGGCCCGACCCCGAAGACGAAAGAGGCCCGGATCGCTCCGGGCCCCTTCCGTGTGTGCTCTCGACGAGGACGAGAGAGAAGAGTCGCGTTCAGGCCGCGGCGACGTCCGCCAGGAACCTGTCGACGACGGTCTTGAGATCGTCGGCGGTGTGCACCACCCGGCCGGTGGCGTCGGAGACTTGCGCGGCGGCGCGCGAGGTCTCGCCGACCGCCTCGTTGACGCCGGCGATGTTGTCGGCGACGAGCCGGGTGCCCTCGGCGGCGCGGGTGACGTTGCGGGCGATCTCGGCGGTGGAGGCGCCCTGCTCCTCGACGGCGGCGGCGATCGCCGAGGTGAAGCTGTCGACTTCTTCCATGATGTGGGCGATCTCGCCGATCGCGCTGACCGCCTCGCCGGTGGTGACCTGGATCGAGCCGATCTGGGCTGAGATCTCCTCGGTCGCCTTGGAGGTCTGATTGGCGAGCGACTTCACTTCCGCCGCCACGACCGCGAAGCCCTTGCCCATCTCGCCGGCACGCGCCGCCTCGATGGTGGCGTTGAGCGCCAGCAGGTTGGTCTGTTCGGCGATGTCGCGGATCAGTCCGACGACGGCGCCGATCTTGCCGGCCGCCTGTTCCAGCTCGCCGACGGTGTGATTGGTGGTGCGCGACACCTGCGCCGCCTTGCCGACGACCTCGGTGGTGCGCGAGACCTGACGGGCGATCTCGTTGACCGACTGCATCAGCTCCTCGCCGGCCGAGGACACGGTCAGGACGTTCTCCGACGCCTCGTGCGAGGCCTGGGCGGCGCCGTCGGCGCGCCGGGCGGTCGCCTCGGCGGTGCCGGTCAGCGCCGAGGCCGTGCCCGACATCTGCCGCATCTCGTCGCCGACATTGGTGAGCAGCTCACTCGCCCGGCGCCGGAAATCGGCGATCAGCGCCTCGATCCGGGCCTCGCGCGCCCGCTTGGCCGTCTCCGAGGCGGTGGAATTGGCCTCGAGCACCCGCCGCTCGCGCTCCTGATTGCGGAACTGCGCGACCGCCTCGGCCATTTCGCCGATCTCGTCGTTGCGGGCGGTGTCGAGTCGAAGGTCGAGTTCGCCGCGGCCCAGCGCCACCATCGCCTCGCGGATCTCGGCGAGCGGACGCGTCACCGAGCGCACCACGAAGAAGGCGATGAGGCCGATCGCCACCGCGAAGCCGAGCGACAGGACGCCGGTCTTGAGCGCGTTCGACCAGAACTGCGTCTCGATGTCGTCGATCCACATGCCGGAGCCGACCACCCAGCCCCAGTCCTTGAGGGCGGCGACATAGGAGAGCTTGGGCAGCGGCTCGGTGGCGTTCGGCTTGGCCCAGCGATAGGTGACGGTGCCGACGTCGGTCTTCCGCGCGACGTCGATCATCTCGCGGAAGATGTATTTGCCGTCGGGATCCTTCATGTCGGTGCCGTCGATACCGCGCATGCTCGGCGCGGGATGCACGATCATCTTGCCGTGCATGTCGAGCACGAAGACGTAATTGCCGTCGTCGTAGCGCAGCCGGCCGATCTCGGTGGCGGCCTGGGCCTTCGCCTCCTCCGGCGTGATCTCGCCGCGACCGGCGCGCGCCATGGCGTCATGGGCGAGACTGTCGGCCATTTCGACGATGCGGCGAAGTTCCGAGACCTTGCCCTGGTAGAGATTGGAATGCAGCGACCACATCCCGAGGCCGGTGACCGCCAGGAGGCCGATCACCGCGAGACCGGCGACCAGGAACAGGCGGAACGAGAGACTGCGGCGGGATTTGGCCATGATGTACCTCGAGCAGGGGACCGACGGAGAGCGCCGCCCGTCTTCGGGGTCTCGCGCGGTCGTGCGTGCCACCCGTGTGGTCCAGTCGGACCCACGGCATCGTCACAACTGCCGATCATGGAAACATTCGAAACTTAACAATTCCCGAAAGAGTAATAGGGACCTCACGTCACCTGAGACATTTCAGATTTGAATTCTACGAAGGATCTAGACGAGTGCGCGAGAATTCGTGAAATACGCGCGGTAGCTTCTGGGGTCATTACGTATCACGGGCAGTCGATGGGTTCTCCGTGTCCGATGACGCGACGCACGCCCAAGTGTCGGGCGCGCACCGCGCGCTCGACGTCGTCGATCGCGGCATGGAGTTCCGCCACGCCGATGGTCGGGGCGGCGTGGCAATGGAAGTTGACGATCACGCCCTCGTCGGTCGCGCGGGCGCGCACGGCGTGGACGTCGGAGACGATCCCGCCCCGCGCCGCCGCCGCTTCCAGTTCGCCGCGAATCTCGGCGAGCGAGGCGGCGTCGAGATCGAGCCCGGCGAGATGATCGACCGTGATCGGCTCGATGTGGGTCTCCACTTCCGATCCCGGCCCGAGTTCGGCCTCGATCGCCTCCTCGAGGCCGGTCGCGACCTCGTGCGCCTGGGCGAGCGGCATGCGGCCGTCGACCTCGAGATCGAGCGACACCGACATGCGCTCGTCGGCGAGGGTCTGGACGGTGAGATGATGGATGGCGATGCCGCGATTGCGGGCGATCACCATGATCCGCTCGTGCACGGTCTCGTCGTCGAGGGCGCGCGGATGCGGGACGATGGCGATGTCGACCTGCGGCAGCGCCGCCGCCATCGCCGTCACCACCCGTTCCTTGATCGCCGCCATGTCGTCGAGCGAGCGCATCCGGCTGACCGCGATGTCGAGATCGACGAAGATCTTGGCCCCCGACGGCCGCGCCCGCACCCGCTCGATCGCGACCACGCCGGAGATCCCCTCGGCGACCGCCTTCACCTGATCGGCGATGCCGTCCGGGGCGGCGTCCATCAGGCTGTCGATGGTGCGCTTGCCGAGCCGCCAGCCGGCGAGGCAGACGAAGAGCGACACGCCGATCGCCGCGATCGCGTCGCCGAGCGGGAAGCCGAACCAGACGAAGCCGAGCCCGACCAGCACCACGGCCGAACTCCACATGTCCGAAGAGAAGTGCAGCGCGTCGGCCTCGAGCGCCTGACTGCCGGTCTCCGCGGCGACCTTCTTCAGGTTCCGCGCCCGGAAGAAGTCGACCAGGATCGAGGCGACCACCACCGCGACCGCCACCCAACTCGCCTCGACGTCGCCGCCGTGGCCGAGGAGACGCTGGATCGCCTCCCAGATGATCCAGCCGGAGGCGAGGAACAGGAGCCCCGTCTCGAACAGCGCCGCGACGCTCTCGATCTTGGCATGGCCGTAGTGATGGAGATCGTCGGCGGGCTCGTCGGCGATGCGCACCGCGAACCAGGTCATCACCGTCGCGCCGACGTCGAGCAGGCCGTGGATCGCCTCCGACAGGAGGCCGAGCGAGCCGGTCATCACCGCGGCGACCGCCTTGGCGACGGTCATGCCGGTGCTGGCCGCGATCGAACTCAGCGCGGCCGCTTCCTTCTGTTCGGCCTGAGAGGCATTCGCATTGTTCGTCATGGACTTGGCTCCGGCCGGGCGATTGTTTCCGCCTCATCCCTAGGCCCGCGCGGGCGTGCGCGCAAGCGTGCTCCGCATGGCGTTCTTTTGCGCTTGTGGCGGGGCGGGCGGCACGGTGATACTGACCCGGCGACAAGGAGCCGGTGTTGGTCGACGTCTCTCTCACGATATTGGTGATCGACGAAAACCCCGTCCGCAGCGCCATCCTGGAGGAGGGCCTGCGCGAGGCGGGCTTCACCGACGTGGTGCGCCTCGACACGACCCACGAACTGCTGCGCCGGGTCTATCAGATCGATCCGGACGTGATCCTGATGGATCTCGCCAATCCCTCCCGCGACGTGCTCGAGCAGATGTTCCAGGTCAGCCGCATGGTGAAGCGGCCGATCGCGATGTTCGTCGACCAGTCCGACACCGCGATGATCGAGGCCTCGGTCGATGCCGGCGTCTCCGCCTATATCGTCGACGGACTGCGCAAGGAGCGCGTCAAGCCGATCCTCGACATGACGGTGTCGCGCTTCAACGCCTTCGACCGCCTCACCCGCGAGCTCGATCAGGCCCGCACCGAACTCGCCGACCGCAAGTTGATCGAGCGCGCCAAGGGCATCCTGATGAAGTCGCGCGGCGTGGCGGAGGAGGAGGCCTATGCCCTCCTGCGCAAGACCGCGATGAACGAGAAGAAGAAGCTCTCCGAGATCGCCCAGTCGGTGGTCACGGCGGCGCAACTCCTGGGGTGACGAGCGACATGGACCCGACGGCGAGGGACGAGACCTGCGGCGACGCGAGAGGAGGGCGCCCGACATGACGCGTGAGACCGCGCTCGATCCGAACCGCTCGCCCGCCACCGGCCGCTCGCTCGAGCGCCTGCGCGTCGGCTTCATTCCTCTGGTCGATTGCGCCCCCCTGGTGGTCGCCCGCGATCTCGGTTTCGCCGAGGCCGAAGGGCTGGAGCTCGATCTCGTCCGCGAGACCTCCTGGGCCAACATCCGCGACCGCATCGTCCTCGGTCATTTCGATGCCGCCCACATGCTGGCGCCGATGCCGCTCGCCGCCCGTCTCGGCCTCGGCCATCTGACAGCGCCGATCCTGGCGCCCTGGGTCCTGAACCACGGCGGCAATTCGATCGCGATCTCGACCGCCCTCCACGACGCCGGCGGCGCCTGGGGCGCGGTCGACGACCCCGCCGGCGCCGGCCGTGTCCTCGCCCGCCTCGTCGCCGAGCGCGCCGCACGCGGCGACGAGCCGCTCACCTTCGCCTCCGTCCACCCCTTCTCCTGCCACGACCAGCAACTGCGCCACTGGTTCGCCGCCGCCGGGCTCGATCCCGATTCCGATCTGCGGATCGTCGTTGTGCCGCCCTCCTACATGGTCGACGCCATGGCCGAGGGCGGGGTCGACGGCGCCTGCGTCGGCGCGCCCTGGCCGAGCCTGTCGGTGGAGGCCGGGGTCGGCCGCATCCTGCTCACCACCGGCTCGATCTGGCCGGCGACGCCGGAGAAGGTGCTCGGCGTGCGCGAGGTCTTCGCCGAACGTCGTCCCGAGGCGCTCGCCGCCCTGTTGCGCGCCCTCGATCGCGCCGGCGCCTGGATCGAGGATCCCGCCAATCGCCCGGACCTCGCCGCGCGCCTCGCCCGGCCCGAGATCGTCGGCGTCCCCGAGGCCCTGGTGATGCGCGCGCTCGCCGGCGAACTGCGCGCCGGCCGCGACGGCGCGCCGGTCTCGGTGCCCGGCTTCCTGCGCTTCCACGGCGCCGGCCCACACGGGGCGATCAACCGCCCGCGCGTCGCCGACGGCCTGTGGCTCGCCGCGCAGATGCTGCGCTGGGGGCAGGTGCGCGACCGCGATCGCGCCTTCGCCGCCGCCCGCGCCGCCTTCGCGCCCGCGACCTTCGACGCCGTCTTCGGCCCGCCCGGCGCGGCGCGGGACGACGAGACGGTCCGCCCCTTCGACGGCGCCCCTTTCGACGCCCGCGACCCCGGCGCCTGGCTCGACGCCCACCCGCGCCCGGTCGGTCGGCCCGGCTGATCCCGGCCGCCGCGTCCCCGCCGCCGGTCCACGCCGGGCGAAGTGTGGGCGGCGCGCCACACTCGATCGCCGACCGCGCGCGACGTCGATTTCGCATTGCCGCGAAGGGCGCCGACGCCTATCGGGAGACGCTGGTTCGCTCCTCCGGGCGGCCATCCCCGAATCTCGAGGTCTCCCCCCGAAAGGACGGCTCCCATGCGTGCCGATCGCCCGTCGCGCGGTCTCTTCCGTGTCGCTCTCGTCGCCGCCGTCCTCGCCGGATCGATCGGCCGCGCCCCCGCCGCCGAGGGCGCCGAGGAGACCTTGAAGACGCTCTACCGGATCGCGCTGTCGGCCGAGATGTGCGGCTTCCCGATCGCGCCGCGCCAGTCCGAGGCGCTCGGCAAGTCGATGAACCGGGCGCTCACCGAGAGCGGCCTCGACCCCGACGCGGCCGAAGAGCTCTATCGCGACGTCGACGCGAGCCTCGAGGCGGAAGGCTGGGACAAGGTCTGCGCCGCCGGCGGTGACTGGGCCCGCAACTACCGCGCCCTTCTGGCCGCCAACACCAAGTGAGACCGAGCTCACGAAGGCCCCGTTCGGAGGGCCTTCGCGACCGGGCCGGTCTCGACCGGCCTCACCCGGCGACGAAGCCCGGGCCCTGACCGAGCACCTTGTCGTCGATCTCGCCGATCGCCTTGCGATCCTTGTCGGGATAGTCGAAGAGCCGCAGGATGTGGCGGATGACGTTGAGCTTGAGGCGGCGCTTGTCGTTGCCGAGCGCGATCGTCCACGGCGCGCGATCGGTGTGGGTGGTCTCGAGCATCCGGTCGCGGGCGCGGGTATAGTCGTCGTACTTGTCGATCGCGGCGACGTCGACGTCGGAGATCTTCCATATCTTCAAGGGATTGTGGCGCCGGTCGTGGAACCTCGAGAGTTCCATCTCGCGCCCGACCTCGAGCCAGAACTTCACCAGACGGATGTTCTCGGCGATCAGCAGATCCTCGAAATGGGGGGTCTCCGCGAGAAAACGCTCGCTCTCCTCCACGGTGCAGAAGCCCATCACCCGCTCCACGCCGGATCGGTTGTACCAGGAGCGATCGAACACCACGACCTCGCCGGCGGTCGGCAGGTGCTGGACGTAGCGCTGGAAATACCACTGCCCGCGTTCCACCTCGCTCGGCTTGGGCAGCGCCACCACCCGGGTCCGGCGCGGGCTCATGTATTGGCGCAGCGCCCCGATCACCGAACCCTTGCCGGCGGCGTCGCGCCCCTCGAACACGATCACCAGCCGGAGGCCGGTGGCGATCGCCCAGGTCTGCAGCTTGACCAGCTCGATCTGGAGACGGGTCAGGGTCTCCTCGAATTCGTCTTCGTCGAGCGGTTTGGCGTGCGGATAGCCGCCCGACGAGAAGGCCGCGTCCTTCACCCAGTCGGGGAGCTTCGGGTCGGAGAGGTCGAAACGGCGGCGATCCGGGGAGGCGGGTTCGTCCTTGGTCTTCTTCTTGTCGTCTTGGTGCGAGCCCATTGTGAGGTCTCCCGATTCGGTCGGATGCGGAGGATGGTTGCGTTTCGATCGTGGACGAGACTACCACCGGATCGCGGCGTGGCGAGGGCCACCCCGACGCGAAGGCGGGGACGGGGCGGGGACCCCGACCGAGGAGACGGAACGGCATGAGCAGCGATGATCTGTCGGAAGACGCCGAGCGGACGGCGCCACGCTCCGGGCGCGGCGTCTCGTGGCGGGCGATCCTGCAAGCGGCCACGGTCGCGGGCCTCGCCGTCGCCGCCGTCGGCCTCTACGGGGTGCCCGTGCTGATCGCCGCCGCCACCGCGGTCGTTCTCTGGGTCCAGGCGATCTGGGCGCGCGGCGACGCCGAGACGGCGCCGCACCTGCGCCGCCGCTCGCACGCCCGCTCCACCCGGCCGTCGCGGCCGTGGCCCGACGCCGGCATCAAGACGGTGGTCGAGGCGATCGACGAACCCTGTGTGGTGGTCGACGTCGGCGGCAGCGTGCGCTGGTTCAATCGCGAGGCGATCGCGCGGTTCCCGGCGCTGAAGCGCGGCGATCCGCTCTCCTTCGCCCTGCGGGTGACGGCGCTGCTCGACGCCGTCGACACGGTGGTGGCGCTGGGCCGCGTCGAGATCATCGAATGGCAGGACAAGGTGCCGACCGATCGCTGGTCGCGCGCCCATTTCGCGCCGCTGTTCGTGCCGCCCAACGTCGGCGACGCCGACCGCCGCCCCGACTTCGTGATGATCCGCGTCGAGGATCTGACCGAGGCGCGCCGGCTCGAGCGCATGCGCGCCGACTTCGTCGCCAACGCCAGTCACGAACTGCGCACCCCGCTCGCCGCCGTCACCGGCTTCATCGAGACCCTCCAGGGCCCGGCCCGCGACGACGTCCGCGCCCGCGAGCGCTTCCTCGTCATCATGGCCGAGCAGACCGCCCGCATGAAACGCCTGATCGACGACCTCCTGTCGCTGTCGCGGGTCGAGATGCGCGCCCATCTCAAGCCGCAGAGCGAGATCGACGTGGTAGAGATCCTCGGCCACGTCGTCGATCTGGTCGGCCCGGTCGCCCGCGCCCAGAACGTCGAGGTGAGGCTCGTCGGTTGCGACCGCCCCCATCCGGTGCGCGGCGATCGCGACGAGTTGGTGCAGGTCTTCACCAATCTGATCGAGAACGCGGTGAAATACGGCGGTGCCGGCGGCACCGTCGACGTCACCCTCACCGAGGCCGGGCCCCATGTGGCGGTCGCGGTGCGCGATCACGGCGACGGCATCGACCCGGTCCATCTGCCGCGCCTGACCGAACGCTTCTACCGCGCCCACACCGAGACCTCGGGCGCCAAACGGGGCACCGGCCTCGGCCTCGCCATCGTCAAGCACATCGTCACCCGTCACGGCGGGCGTCTGGACATCGCCAGCCGTCTCGGCGAAGGCTCCACCTTCACCGTCGTACTCGATCGGTGGATGGGGCGTGAAACCGAGGAAAATCAGGTCGTTGAACCGTCATCAAACTGACGTTTCGATGTCATAGAAACGATCCGACCGCGCCGATGGGGCGAGCGGTCGATCGGCTCGTCGCCACCGCGTCGCCCCGACGACAGCAGGAGTTCGTTCGATGCCCACCCATACCGTCGTCGCCTACGAGCAGGAACTGAAGGATCTCGCCGCCCGCATCGCCGAGATGGGCGGCATGGCCGAAGGCCTGGTCGCCGACGCGATCACCGCTCTGGTGCGTGGCGACACCGCGCTCGCCCAGCGCGTCATCCTCACCGACGCCCGTCTCGACCGCCTGCAGCGCACCGTCGAGGAACAGGCGATCGTCGTCATCGCCAAGCGCCAGCCGATGGCGCTCGATCTGCGCCACATCTTCGCGGCGCTGCGCGTCTCCGGCGACCTCGAGCGCGTCGGCGACCTCGCCAAGTCGATCGCCAAGCGCGTCATCGCCATGGGCGGCGCCGTCCAGGTCAAGAGCGTCGTGATCGGCGTCGAGCATCTCGCCGACATCGCCCTCGAGCAGCTCAAGGCCGTGCTCGACGCCTATACCGCCCGCGACGCCGGCGCCGCCATGGAAGTGCGCGAGCGCGACGAGCAGATCGACGCCCTCTACACCTCGCTGTTCCGCGAACTCCTCACCTACATGATGGAGGATCCGCGCAACATCACCTTCTGCACGCATCTCCTGTTCTGCGCCAAGAACATCGAGCGCATCGGCGATCACGCCACCAACGTCGCCGAGGCGGTCCATTATCTGGTCACCGGCGAGCAGGTCGCCGACGACCGGCCGAAGGGCAACGACGCCGAACAGATGAAGCTCGAAGGCGACGCCTGAGCGGAGACCGGAGCACCATGGCTCGCGTACTGATCGTCGAGGACGAGGAGGCTCTCGGTCTCCTCCTCCGCTACAATCTGGAGAGTGAAGGCTACGAGGTGGAGGTCTGTGGTCGCGGCGACGACGCCGATACCCGGTTGCGCGAGAGCGTGCCCGACCTCCTGATCCTCGACTGGATGTTGCCGGGCCTCTCCGGCATCGAGCTGTGCCGGCGGCTGCGCACCCGGCCCGAGACCGAGCGCCTGCCGATCATCATGTTGACGGCGCGCGGCGAGGAGAGCGAACGCATCCGCGGCCTCGCCACCGGCGCCGACGACTATGTGGTGAAGCCCTTCTCCACCGCCGAGCTGATGGCCCGCGTCCGCGCCATGTTGCGCCGGGCCCGCCCCGAGCTGGTCTCGACCCTGCTGCGCTCCGGCGACCTCGAACTCGACCGCGAGACCAAGCGCTGCCGCCGCGCCGGCCGCGAGGTCCATCTCGGCCCGACCGAATTCCGTCTGCTCGAATATCTGATGCAGTCGCCCGGCCGCGTCTTCTCGCGCGAGCAACTCCTCGACGGCGTCTGGGGCATGGACGTCTATGTCGACGAACGCACCGTCGACGTCCACGTCGGCCGCCTGCGCAAGGCGATCAACCGCGCCCGCGAGCGCGATCCGATCCGCACCGTGCGCGGCTCCGGCTACGCCTTCGACGATCGCTTCGCCGCCGGCGCCTGACGGCGGGCCCGCGTGACGCGCCCACGGGGCGTGCGCGCCCGTTCGCCGAGCGCCCGGATCACCGCGCGCAGGTGAAGACGAATTCGTATTGAACCTTGATGAGTTCGTAGCCGTCGACGATGCGACAGGCGGCGCGATCCGTCGCGTCGAGACGGGCGCGGGCGGCCGCGCGATGGCGCTCGATCGGCGGTTCTCCGGAGACGACGCCCAGCGTCCCGCCCTGCACCGCGCCGATCCCGGCGGCGCGGGCGAAGCTCGGCGTGGTCATGATCCGGCCGCCGCCGGGGCCGTTGCCCGGATGTTCGAGAACCCGCCAGGTTTCGCCGTCGACCGTGACCGTCGCGACGTCCCAGGAATATTCCATGGCGCGGGACCAGCCGTCCGGCTGCCCCGCGCAGGCGGTGAGGAGAGGGAGCATCGCAACGGTCGGACCGACCCGTCGCACCGCCTCGCCTCCCCGGATCAGGCCCGCATCGGGCGGCGATCGCGACGGCGATCGGCGACCGGCTGATAGGCGATGCGCGCGTGATAGGCGCAATAGGGAATGCCGGTGTCGGAACGCCGGGCGCAGAAGTGGAAGTCCTCGCTGCTCGGATCGCCGACCGGCCATTTGCAGGTCTGCTCGTTGATCTGCAGCACCGAGGCGTGCGGGATCAGCGGCTCGTCGGAGAGCGAGGTGAGGGCGGGCGCCGGCGCGGCCTGCGGACGCGCCACCGGAACCGTCTCCGCCTTGAGCGCGGTCGCGCCGAGGCTGACCGGGCCGCCTTCCGTGCGCCCGGCCGAGGTGGCGGGACGCGCCATCGGCTTCTTCGGCCGGGTGGTGGCCGGCTGCGGCGCCTTCGCCCGGCCGGAGAGGCCGAGACGGTGGACCTTGCCGATCACCGCGTTGCGCGTCACGCCGCCGAGTTCTCCGGCGATCTGACTGGCGCTGAGCCCCTCGCCCCAGAGCTTCTTGAGGAGGTCGACCCGCTCGTCGGTCCAGGAGATCATCGCTTCCCTCGCTGTCGTGGACGGTGCTCGAACCTTCCGAATCCCCTCTCGCCCGGAGGAATCCCTCCGGTGTCACTGACCTTGCGGAAAGTGGCGGTGCATGACGAGAAGTTCGGGATCGGATGATCCGTCGCACGAGATGTCGTGTTTAATGAACCGTAAACTACACTATCGGTAGACTCGCGAGCAAGGCGCCGAGGAATCGTTTCGGTGGATGAACGACCTCTTTTCCCCAGACTTGAGTCCGATCGGCAACAGGGGGTGCGGCTTCTGGCGTGCGCCGTCCTACGTAGTCTTTCGACTTCGTGGCGACACTGGGGCTCTCGCTACGGAAATTACGACGGTTTCGGCGCGGCGGCGTTGACATTCTGCCTCGCGCGCGAGCATTATCCCCGCGAAACGCAAGGTGCCGCCGCAAGGGCGGCATCGTTCGTTTTGGGGCCGGCGCGACATGTTCGCGTCGCCGGCTCCCGACCCCGACAGCAGGGTCGCCCGCGCGCCTCGTCGCGCCTCGTCGTGGTCGCCGCCGGCGTCCGGTGAGGGCACGCCGGGGGCCGGCGACCGGAGACGACGCCATGACCGAGACCGCGCTCTACCCGTCCTTTTCTCGCGCCGATCTCGCCTTCGAACGAGGCGAGGGCGTGTGGCTGACGACGGCCACGGGCGAGCGATATCTCGACATGATGGCCGGCATCGCCGTGAACGCGCTCGGTCACTGCCATCCCCATCTCGTCGCCGCTCTGACCGAACAGGCCGAGAAGCTGTGGCACGTGTCGAACATCTTCGCCGCGCCGCATCAGGAGAAGCTCGCCCGTCGGCTGGTCGAAACCTCCTTCGCCGATCGTGTGTTCTTCACCAATTCCGGCGCCGAGGCGCTCGAATGCGCGATCAAGACCGCGCGTCGGCGTCAGTTCGTCGAGGGCCGTCCCGAGCGCTATCGCCTCGTCACCTTCGAGGGCGCCTTCCACGGCCGCACGCTGGCGACCATCGCCGCCGGCGGCCAGGAGAAATACATCGAGGGCTTCGGTCCCAAGGTCGAGGGCTTCGACAAGGTCGACGGCTTCGACGAGGCGAAGGTGCGCGCCGCGATCGGGCCGGAGACCGCCGGCATTCTGATCGAGCCGATCCAGGGCGAGGGCGGGGTGCGGCCGGTGCCGCCGGCCTTCCTCGCCTTCCTGCGCCGCGTCTGCGACGAGGAAGGGCTGTCGCTCGTCTTCGACGAGGTCCAGTGCGGCATGGGCCGCACCGGCCACCTCTGGGCCTATCAGGGCGTCGGCGTGACCCCGGACATTCTCGCCTCGGCCAAGGGCATCGGCGGCGGCTTCCCGCTCGGCGCCTGCCTCGCGACCGAGGCGGCGGCGGCCGGCATGACCCCCGGCACCCACGGCTCGACCTACGGCGGCAGCCTGCTCGCCATGGCCGCCGGCAACGCCGTGCTCGACGTGATGCTGGAACCCGGCTTCCTCGAGCGCGTCCGCGAGGCCGGCCTGAAGCTGAAGCAGAAGCTGGCGGCGGTGGTCGATCTCCATCCGGAGGTCTTCCAGGAGGTGCGCGGCGAGGGGCTGATGCTCGGCCTCAAGTGCCGCCGCCCGCCGGCGGCGATGGTCGCGGCGATGCGCGACCAGCATCTGCTGGTGGTCGGCGCCGGTGACGACGTGGTGCGTTTCCTCCCCGCCCTGGTGGTGAGCGACGCCGAGATCGACGAGGCCGTGGCGCGGACGGAAGCCGCCGCCCGGACCCTTCTCCAGGCCGAAAAGGAGGCCGCGGCATGACTCTCGAAACCGGCATGCGCCATTTCCTCGACCTGACCGACGTGAGCTCGGCCGACCTGCGCGCCATCCTCGACGAGGCCGCGCGTCTGAAGTCCGTCCGCAACGGCGCCTTCCGCGGCCAAGGCCCGCTCGCCGGCAAGGTGCTGGCGATGATCTTCGAGCGCCCCTCGACCCGCACCCGCGTCTCCTTCGACGTCGGCATGCGCGAGCTGGGCGGTGAGACCGTGATGCTGACCGGCGACGAGATGCAGCTCGGGCGCGGCGAGACCATCGCCGACACCGCCCGCGTCCTGTCGCGCTTCGTCGACGCGATCATGATCCGCATCCTCGACCACGGCGCCCTCACCGAGCTGGCCGAGAACGCCACGGTGCCGGTGATCAACGGCCTCACCAAGGTCTCGCATCCCTGCCAGATCATGGCGGACGTGATGACCTTCGAGGAGCATCGCGGGCCGATCGAGGGCAAGACGATCGCCTGGGTCGGCGACGACAACAACGTGCTGACCTCGTGGATCCATGCCGCCGAGCGCTTCCGCTGCAAGCTGCGCATCGCCACCCCGCCGGAACTGGCGCCCAAGACCGAGATCATGGCCTGGGCCCGCAAATACGGCGCCTCGGTGGTGTGGACCGACGACGCCTTCGAGGCGGTGAAGGGGGCCGACTGCGTCATCACCGACACCTGGGTGTCGATGGGCGACGACGAGAGCGAGCGCCGCCACAACCTGCTGAAGCCCTATCAGGTCAACGCGAAGCTGATGGCCGCCGCCAATCCCGACGCCATCTTCATGCACTGCCTCCCCGCCCATCGCGAGGAGGAGGTGACGGCGGAGGTGATCGACGGGCCGCAGTCGGTGGTCTTCGACGAGGCCGAGAACCGTCTCCACGCGCAGAAGGGCGTTCTCGCCTGGTGCCTGGGCCGGGTCGGCGCCTGATCCCGGCGACGGCCAGCGCGCGGACCCTCTGGCGAAACCGGCCCGCGTGCCCCATATGACGACGAACCCCCGAGCCGACGGGCGCTGGCCAGCGCCGTCGGCTCTCCTCTTTCGCCGACGAGTTTTCCGATGACCGACGCTCCGCTCCCCGTCGCGCTGCCCGACAGTGTCCTGCCCTTCACCGTGCCCGCCCTCGACGTGCGCGGCCGCATGGTCCATCTCGGCCCCGCGCTCGACGCGATCCTCGGCCGCCACGCCTATCCGGCGCCGGTCGCCCGCCTTCTGGCGGAGGCGATCGCGCTCGCGACCCTGCTCGGCTCGTCGATCAAGTTCGAGGGCCGCTTCATCCTCCAGACCCGCAGCGACGGGCCAGTGTCGATGCTGGTGGTCGACTTCCAGACTCCCGACGGCATCCGCGCCTATGCGAGCTTCGACGCCGCCGCCGTCGAGACGGCGATCGCCGAGGGCCGCACCTCGCCGGCCGAGCTGCTCGGCAGCGGTCATCTCGCCATGACCGTCGACCAGGGTCCGGACATGCAGCGCTATCAGGGCGTCGTCGTGCTCGAGGGCGAGAGCCTCGAGGAGGTCGCCCACGTCTGGTTCCAGCAGTCCGAGCAGATCCCGACCCGGGTGCGCCTCGCGGTCGCCGAGATGCTCACCAAGGGCGAGGGCGGGGCGAGCCACGCCTGGCGCGCCGGCGGCCTGATGGTGCAGTTCTTGCCGGAGAGCGAGGATCGGGTCCGCGCCCGCGATCTTCATCCGGGCGATGCCCCCGAGGGCACCGAGCCGCACGCCCCCGAGGTCGACGACGCCTGGGCCGAGGCCGAGGCGCTGGTCGGCACCATCGAGGACGTCGAGCTGACCGACCCGGACGTGACCGCCGAACGGCTGCTCTATCGCCTCTTCCACGAGCGCGGCGTCCGCGTCTTCGAGCCCCTGGCGATGGTCGAGCGCTGCCGCTGCTCGCGCGAGCGGGTCGAGGCGATGCTCGGCCAGTTCACCGCCGAACAGGTCGACGACATGACCGTCGACGGCGAGATCGTCGTCACCTGCGAGTTCTGCTCGACCCACTATCGCTTCGACCCGGCCGCCGTCCGGGCGCTGCGCGACGCCGGCTGAAGGCTCCGGCCTTCAGCCTGAGCAAGAGAGCCGAAGGCCCTGCCTTCAGCCTGAGCGAAGGACTGGAAGGCCCCGGCCGTCAGCCGAGCACCAGTTTGAACCCGACGACGGTCAGCACCGCCGCCAGCACGAAGCGCAATGCTGCCTCCGGCAGCTTCGGGCCGACGGCGGAGCCGATCACCACGCCGGGGATCGAGCCGACCAGCAGCGGCAGCAGCAGGGCCGGGTTCACCGACCCGATCATCCAGTGGCCGAACCCGGCGATCAGCGTCAGCGGCACCGCGTGCGCGATGTCGGAGCCGACCAGCCGAGCGATCGGCAGGCGCGGATAGAGCATCAGGAGCGCGGTGACGCCGATCGCGCCGGCGCCGACCGAGGAGATCGACACCGCCACGCCCAGCGCCGCGCCGAGGGCGACGGTGGCGATGCGACGCCCGTGGACGGTCGTCTCCTCCCGCCGCCGCTTGTCGACCAACGCCTTGAGGCGATGGCGGAAGAACAGCGCCAGCGACGTGACGATCAGCGCGACGCCGAGCACGTGCGAGACGAGGCCGCCGGCGCCGCCGGTCTTGGTCTCGATCTGCGACAGGACGACCAGCGTCGCCGCCGTCGCCGGCACGCTGCCGAGCGCCAGGAGCCCGGTCACCCCCCAATCGACGGTGCGGTTGAACCCGTGCACGACGACGCCGACGCTCTTGGTCGCCGCCGCGAAGAGGAGGTCGGTGCCGACCGCCGTCACCGGATGGACGCCGAACAGCAGGACCAGGATCGGCGTCATCAACGAGCCGCCGCCGACCCCGGTCATGCCGACCAGCAGTCCGACGACGAGCCCCGAAACGATGGTGGCCGGATCCAAGAGCGTGAAGATGGTCACCGAGTCCCCTGTCCGAAGGCGCGACGGCGTGGGCCGCCGTCGTCGTTCGGGGCTCGCGCGCGACCCCCATGGTGACGAGCGCCGCCTCTCGCGACCTCGCGGCTCTCCCTCGCCCGCCCCGGCGAGCGGGGCGGCGAACACCCGGACTATCGGCAACCCCGAGCGATCCGGCAAGCATCGGCCTGCCTCCGACTCCGGTCCGCACGGGTAGGTTTTGCTCGATCCGCCGGCGAGCGTGGAACGCGGCCGGGCGGATGCGCCCCGGCGGGACCGATCGTCGCAGCCCGTCGCGCGGCGCGCCTCACGCGTCCGCGGGGGCGTCGGCGAAGCCGAGCACGAAGGCGGCGGCGGCGTCGCAGGCGACGGCGATGTTGCCCTTCAGCGTCGCCGGCGAGGCACCGCGCGGGCCGAAATCGTGGCTGCCGTCCTCGATCCAGGCGAAGCGGGCACGCGCGCCGACGTCGAGCGTCTCCACCTCGGCGCGCGAGCCGAAGTCGTCGCGCTCGCCCTGGACGATCAGCGTCGGCAGCAGCCCGCCCTGGAGCGGCGCGAGGCGGATCTCCTCCGGTCGGCCCGGCCCATGGAACGGATAGCCGAGGCAGACGACCCCGGCGACCGCCGGATCGAGCGCCTCGCAGGCGGCGATCGCCGCGACCCGGCCGCCCATCGACTTGCCGCCGATCACCAGCGGCCCGACCCGTTCGGGCGCCGCCAGCACGGTCTCGATCGCCGCGCGGAACTCCGGCACCGCGCGCTCCGCCTTGATCGGCGGGAACTTCTTGCCCGTGGTCCGGCGCTTGGCCATGTAGGCGAATTCGAACCGCGCCACCGCGACGCCGCGCGCCGCCAGTCCCTCGGCGATGCGGGTCATGAAGGGGGCGTCCATCGGCGCGCCGGCGCCATGGGCGAGGAGGAGGGTGGCGCGGGCGTCGTCCGCGCGGGTCCACAGGAGATCGGTCATCGGGGTCTTTCGTGGTGGGGATCAGTAATAGCCGCGCGGGAACCAGCGCAGATAGAGCTCGCCGAGCCGCCCGTCGATCGCCGCCTTGCGCAGGGCGTAGTCGAGGTGGCGTTTCAGGCGCGGGTTGGACTTCGGCACGGCGACGCGCAGGCCCTCGCCGAACACCGCCGGCTCCAGCCACGGCCCTCCGGCGAAGGCGCAGCAACCGCGCGCCGCCTCGCCGTCGAGCCAGAACGAGAGGCCGATCGCGTCGCCGAAATGGACGCTGACCTTGTGGTCGCGCAGGGCGTCGCGGGCCGAGGTCTCGTCGGGATAGGCGGCGATGCGGGCCTTGCGGAAATGCGCGAGCGCATAGGCCTCGTGCGCCGAACCGGAGACGACCGAGACCCAGCGCCCGGCGAGCCCCTCCGGCGTGACGTCGATCGTCTCGCCGGCGAGGCCGACGAAGCGGCCCGGTGTCGTCAGATAGGCGTCGGTGGTGTCGAGACGGTCGCGCAGGGCGGGGCCGACCGCGAGACCGGCCAGGATCGCGTCGCCGCGCTTGTCGGCGACGGCGGCGACGAGATCGTCGAAGGGGCGCATCTGAAGCGTGCAGGTGGCGCCGACTTCCTCGCACAGAACCCGGGCGAGATCGACGTGATAGCCGACCAGCCGCCCGCTCGCGTCGAGGAAGGAGAAGGGCGGGAAGTCGCCGGTGGTGAGGAACCGGATCGTCGAGATCTCGCCGGCGGGCTTCTGCGGCCGATTGGCGGGATCCCAGAACGACGGACGGAACGGCTCGGCCGCCGCTGCCGGGGGCGGCGCGGGCGCCGGGTCTTCCGCCCGCGCGCCGATCGATCCGGCGAAGACCGCGAGGGCGAGGAAGAGGGCGAGACCCGTCGCGCGTGGAATTCCGGGAGCGACAGGGGGGCGCGAAGATGCAATCATGACGCGTCTCGGGTTGTGACATCGTGGCGACGAAGACGGGTTCGAACGCGCGGTCTGAACTCTAGGCGACGGGGGCGCGGGGAGAAAGCACCATTCGATCGGGGGCCCATCGAGGATCGGACGAGATCGAGGTCGACGGCGCCGCGCGGGCGCCGGCGTCGCGCCCGTCCTCTCGCGAGAGCGTCCATTGGCAGGCCGTCGCCGAGGATCTCGGCGTCGGACGTCTCGCGCGGATCGCGGTCGAGCCGGCCGCCGAGACCGAGCCGCCGCCACCGCCGGCCGCCTTCTCGCGCGCCGAGGCCTTGATGCTCGGGGCGCCGGGCGAGACGACCCTGGTGATGGCGCCGCCGCCCGACCGCCGGGACGCGGTCGCGGACTTCCTGCGTCTCAATCCGGGTGAACGCCCCCGCCTCGCCGTGGCGACGCCGCGCGAGATCCGCCGCGCCCTGATCGAACGATGGGCGCCGGCCCTGACGCGGCGCGCGGTGCGTGCCGTTCTCGATCGCGATCCCGGGCAATCGGCCGCCAGCGCTCCGGCGCCGGGCCAATTGCTCGCGCTCGGGGTCGCCGTCGCCGTCTGGGGGCTCGCCCTGTGGGGGGCGGTGTCGCCGATCGTCATGGCCTGGACCTGCGCCTTTCTGATGATCGGCCTGTTTCGCATGCTGGTCGCCGACGCCCGCCCGCCGGTCGCATCGCGCCCGGTCGCCGACGCCGACCTGCCGCGCTACGCGGTGCTGGTTCCGGTCTTTCGCGAGGTGGAGGTGATCGCGCCGCTGATCGCCGCCCTGCGCGCGCTCGACTATCCCTCGGACCGGCTCGAGATCCGGCTGGTGGTGGAGGCCGACGACGGCCCGACCCGCGCCGCCGCCGAGGCGGCCACCCTCGACACGCCGCTCGACGTCGTCGTGGTGCCGCCGTCCCGGCCGCGCACCAAGCCCAAGGCGCTCAACTTCGCCCTCGCCACGGTCGATGCCGAATTCGTCACCGTCTACGACGCCGAGGATCGCCCCGATCCCGATCAGTTGCGGCGCGCCGTCGCCGCCTTCCGTGCCGGACCGCCTGAATTGGCGGTGGTCCAGGCGGCGCTGGTGATCGATCACGACGCCCGGGCGCGGCCCTGGTTGGTGCGCCAGTTCGAGATCGAATACGCGATGCTGTTCCGTGGGCTCCTGCCTTGGCTCGCCGAGCGCCGGCTGTTCCTGCCGCTCGGCGGCACCTCGAATCACTTCCGCCGCTCGGCCCTCGACGCGATCGGCGGCTGGGATCCCCACAACGTCACCGAGGACGCCGACATCGCCGTGCGCATCGTGCGCGCCGGATGGCACGCCGGCGTCGTCGCCTCGGCGACGCGGGAGGAGGCGCCGATCGACCTGCGCGCCTGGCTGGCGCAGCGGACCCGTTGGATGAAGGGGTGGATGCAGACCTGGCTCGCCCACATGCGTTCGCCCTTGCGCCTGCACCGCGAACTCGGCCTCGCCGGAGCGCTCGCCTTCCACCTCGTCTTCGCCGGTCAGCTCCTCTCGGCGATCACCTTCGCGCCGAGCCTGTTGTTGCTCTCGCTGCAGGTCGGCGGCTTCGTGCCGCTCTTCGTCGGCGAGACCATCGACGGCGACGTGGTGGCGCTCTCCGCCCTGGTCGCCTTCACCTCGGGCCTCCTCGGCGCCTTCATCCTGGCGATGAAGGTGTCGGAGCGCTCGCCCCGGCGCTTCCGCCTCGCCGACGTGTTGTCGATGCCGCTCTATTGGTGCGCCGTCTCGCTGGCGACCTATACCGCCGCGATCGAACTGATCCACGCGCCGAGCCGGTGGAACAAGACCCGCCACGGCCGCGCCGTCCGCGAAGGCGATGCGAGACCCCCTTGCACCACGCCCCCCGGCGAGGGTATGAGGAAGCACGCTCGAGCGGGTGTAGTTCAGAGGTAGAACGTCAGCTTCCCAAGCTGAATGTCGTGGGTTCGATTCCCATCGCCCGCTCCAATCCATCCCATCGATGTGGCAACCGTTTCTTCGCGTATCGACGCGCGCTCCGAAGGCCGTGCCGACGCGTCTGCGCCGTCGGCGGCGGTGAGCACCGCCGCCGAGGCCGGTTCATGGCGTCCCTGGAACCCCTCCCGAGGGGGCGCCGGGAGGGGTTCCCGCTCCTCTTTGGAGCGTCGGACGCTCACGAGGGGGAGGGGCCTGGGGGTGGCTCGCTCACCGCGCGGTCTTCCTGAGCGTCGCGAGAACCTCGCCGGGCACCTGCGTGAGGACGAGCGAGGTCGGGGTCTCGCTCGGTCCGAAGGGGCCCGGCACGGCGTTGTGGACCGGCGGCAGGCTCCTCAGATAGGCCACGATCGCCCGGGCATCCGTCTTCGTCAGTTTCGAGAGGGCCGGCCACGGCATCGCGGGGGCGAGATGGCGCCCGTCCGGACGCGTGCCTTTCGTGATCGCCGCGACGATCTCGTCGTCGGTCCAGGTCCCGAGCCCGGTCTCGCGATCGGGCGTCAGGTTGCGACCGACGAAGACCCCGAGACCCTGGACGTCGAAACCGACGTCGGAGCCGGCGAGGAACCGGGCTCCGTCCGGCTTGCCCTGGAGCGCGCCAGGCGTATGGCAGTCGGAGCAGCCGGAGATGGTCACGAGATAGCGCCCGCGATCGACCGGCGATTCGGCGCCGTGGACCCGCAGTGCCCCCCAGAAGGACGCCGCGACCAGGACGGGGACGAAGAAGAGTTTGGACATGTCGAATTTCCTCGAGAGTTTGCGATGTCGAAGACCGCCGGCCGAAGCGGCGGCGGAAGGGATCGGCAGGGCGGCGGCGGAAGGCGGATCGCCTTGCGGCCGCGCCGTCCGGCCGGCGCGATCTCAGGCGGCGGTGGCCGTGCGATCGCCGAGGAGGAGATCGCGCAGCGCCGCCTCCTCGCTCGTGTAGGTGTTGCCGCCGTCCCGGCCGAAGGCGTGTCCGGCCTCGGCGGTGCGAGCGGCGGCGTCGGCGCGGGCATCGGGACCGACGAGGCGGAAACTCGCCGGCGCGAGCGGGCCGAAGAGCAGGGTCCGTTCCAGATCCGGCCAGTCGCGCGGATCCGGTTCGACCCCGGCCCGGCGCGCGAAGAGAATTGCCGGACCATGCATCGGCAGCGGCCCCATCGCCCTCGCGGCCCGCCCCCGGGCGAACCCCTCGCGCAGCTCGGCGTCGTTCGGCGCCGGGCGAAGACCGGAGAACGTGTAGGCGACCCAGCGGGCCTGGAGCTCCAGCACCGGCAGATAGGGGCCGACGAGATCGTAGAGACCGACGAAGGCGAGCCCCGGGAGATCCGGGTGGAACGTATGGTCGGCGAGATCGATCTCGCCCTGGTGGAGGCCGAGCGTGCGGGCGAGGTCCTCGGCGAGGAACGGCACCGACAGGCGATAGCCGGTGCCGAAGAGGAGGGCGTCGGCCTCGACCGTGCCGCCGTCGGTGAAGCGAACGGCGCGCCCGTCGACCGAGGCGATCCACGGCCGGGTTTCGATGCGGCCTTCGGCGACGGCGGCCAGGAAGTGTTGCGACTGCGCGATGCCGGCGGCGAAGACGTCGGGGTCGGCCGTGCCCGCCCCGTAGGGCGCCGGGTCGGCGCCGGCGCGCACGACCGCCGCCTTCAGGCCCGCCGCCAGCGCGGCCGGCGGCAGACGCTCACCCGCCAGCATCGCGGCGCGGTTGAACATCAGGTGCTCTGTCGGCAGCCCGGCATTCAGCTTCGGCAGCACCCAACGTTGCCGGCGCCGGCTCAGGATCACCCGGCCGGCCCCGCCGAGGGCGAGGGCGGAGGCGATCTCGAGGGCACTGATCGAACATCCGGCGACCACGACGGTCGCCCCGCGATGGGCCTGCTCGCCGTCGTAGGCGGCGGCATGGGCGACGCCGAGCCGCCCGGCGAAGGTCTCGAGGCCCGGGATCTGCGGCACCGAGGGGACGCGATGGCGACCGTTGGCGACGATCACCCGCGCGAAGACCTCGCGCCGCGATCCGCCGTCCCCGGCCGAGGTGACGAGCCAGCCGTCCGGGTGGCGTTCGAGGCCTTCGACGCGCGCCCGGAACCGGATGCGCGGCGTGATCCCCATGGCATCGGCATAGCGGCCGAGATAGGCGAACATCTGCTCGCGCGTCGGATAGGTGGCGGTTCCCTCGGGATGATCGAGGTCGGCAAAGGCGGTCATGACGCGGCTGGTGTTGGTGCGCATGCCGGGCCAGGTGGCGCTGCCCGGCGCGGCGCCGTTCCACTGCCCGCCGACGGCGGCGGCGGCTTCGAAGACGACGGGCTCGAGGCCCCGGCGCAGGAGATGGGCGGCGGAGGCGAGACCGGCCGGGCCGGCGCCGACGACGGCGACGGCCGTCTTCGGATGGATGACGATTTCGATGGAGGACATGACGGGCTCCCCGTGAGACGATGGAGCCTTCTGATAGGCCGGGTACCGGCGCGGGCCTTCCTAAATGAAGCCTAAGCGCCGGCCGGTGATGCTAAGACCTTCTTAAGTGGCCCTGAGCGGCGGGGATGACGGAGGCGCCATGATCCTGGACGACGAGCGGCGAGCCTTTCTCGTCAGCCCCGTCATGATCGTCGTCGCGGGCTGCGGTGCGGATCTGCGGCCCTCGATCGCGCGCGCCCTCGGGGCGCGTGTCGGCGCGGGCGACGAGGTCGAGCTGGTGGTGTCGCGCTGGCAATGGCCGACCCTGGTCGACGATGTCGCCGAGCGCGGCGGCGTCGCCGTCACCTTCGTGCGGCCGAACGATTACGTCACCTATCAAGTGAAGGGGCGCGGACGGGTGCGCGCGGCGGGCCCCGACGACTTCGCCCTGGTGGAGCGCTACGTCGCCACCGTCTCCGCGACCCTCTCCGCGCTCGGCGTTCCCGCGCCGGTCATGGCCCCCTGGCTGGTGCCCCGGGATCTCGTCGTGATCGCCGTCACGGTCGAGGCGATCTATGTCCAGACCCCCGGCGCCGCCGCGGGGTCGCGCCTGGAGCCCGCGCGATGACGCTCACGCTCTCCGATCTCTCGGCCTGTTTCGACGGAGTGATCCCGTCCCTGGTGGCCACCGCCGACGCCACCGGCCGGCCGAACGTCTCCTATCTCTCCCAGGTCGTCGCCGTCGACGCGACCCATGTCGCCCTGTCGAACCAGTTCTTCGGCAAGACCGCCGCCAACATTCGCGAGAATCCGAACGCGACTCTGCTGCTGGTCGACGGACGCAGCGGCGAGCAATACCGCCTCGACGTCCACTTTCGCGAGACGCTGCTCGGCGGCGCGATCTTCGATCGGATCGCCGCCCGGCTCGAGGCCGTGCGCGAGGAGACCGGCCCGAATTCGGTGATGCGTCTGCGCGGCGTCGACATCTACCGGGTCGAGGCGATCCGCCGCGTCCCCTCGCCGGCCGAGACCACGCCGGCGCCGGTCGCTCGGCCGCGCTCCTTCGCCGCGCTCGCCGAGCAGGCGTCGAGGATCGCCGATCAGGCCGACCTCGAGGCGATCATCGAGACGGCCCTCGCGGTTCTTGCGCGCGATCTCGGTCTCGAGCACGTCCTCGTCCTGCTGCTCGACCCCGGCCGCGGCGTTCTCACGACGATCGGCAGCCTCGGCTACGAACGCTCCGGCATCGGCTCGGAAGTGGCGATCGGCGAGCGCCCGATCGGCGTCGCCGCGCAGTCCGGTCTCGTCGTCCGGATCGCCGACCTCAGCCGCGAGCGCCGTTTCGGCGCCGCCGTCCGCGCCTCCTCGCACGACGAGAACCGCACCCGGAGCATCGCCGTTCCCGGGCTCGCCGACGCCCTCAGCCAGATCGTCGTGCCGCTCGCCTGGGGCGGGGAGACGAGGGGCGTCCTCTTCGCCGAGAGCCGCCGCCGCCTCGCCTTCGACGCCGACGACGAGGCGATCCTGACGGTTCTCGCCCGCCAGATCGCCGCCGGCATCGCCGCCGCCGAGGCGACCTCCGATGCCCTCGCGCCCCCCTCCACGGGGGCCGTGCCGCCGTCGACGGGCCGGTCCTTCCGGGTGGTTCATCACCATTTCGACGACAGCGTCTTCGTCGACGACGAATACGTCATCAAGGGGGTCTCGGGGCGCCTGCTCGTCCACATGCTCGGCGTCGTGGAACGGGAGGGACGCGACGAGTTCACCAATCGCGAACTGCGCCTGGCCGACGGTCTGAAGCTGCCCGACGTGAAGGACAATCTGGAGACGCGGCTCCTTCTGCTCCGCCGTCGGCTGGAGGAGAAGGCGCTCCCGCTCCGCCTCCTCCGCATCGACCGTGGCCGCATGCGCCTCACCCTCGACGGCCGGCCGATCCTGACCAAGCTCTGATCTCGTCTTCGCGCGCGGGGTCTCCCGCCGCCCGGGAAAGGCGGAGGTCAGATCTCTTCGTCGGTCTCTTCCTGCCGGTCGATCCGCTCGGGCGGGGTGGCGACCGGGGGATATTGATCCAGGGCCTCCTCGAGCCGATCGGTGACGGTCGCCCACCCCCGATCGAAGATGATCGCCTTGGAGCAGAACTCGACCAGATCCCTCCCGCGCGTGCTCGAGGTGATCAGCGTCTTGCCCTCCGTCCGCTCGTCGAACAGCACCCGCCACATCTGCCCGAAACGGTCTCGGGGAGACGGGAAGGGCGCGTCGACGATGTAGATGTCGAACGGCGGCAGAAGGGCGATGGCGAAGACGAATTCCCGCCGGAACTCGATCGGCCAATGCGTCGACAGTTCGTCGAGTTGCGCCGGCGAGGTCAGCAGCGTCTCGAGAATCCCGTTCGACAGGGCCATGTCGAGACCGTAGAGCCGGGCGACCAGCGCGACGATGTGGCGGCCGGTGACCTTGCCGCGAATGAAGCCGGGACGCCCGATCGGCCAGGACGACGACCCGACCGCCGTGACGTGACCGGCGTGAGGCGGCCTCAGCCGCGCGAGCAGGTCGATCGCCGGACGTCGCAGATGAGGGTCGCCCGTCAGCAGGGCATAGCGGTCGACGGGAAGGTCCAGGTCGACGCGATCGGCCAGGAGCCGCTTGGAACCGGCGACGCGGGGCGTATCCGTGACCCGACTGAGAAGGATCATTGTGTCACATGGGCTGGATGTAACGTCGTATCAGCCTTTCCGCGATGAGCGCGATCGATAGGCCCGCGATCACCGACAACCAGAAATAGCTCAGGCTGGCGTCCGAGCAAACATATGCGTCGAAATAGAACGAGCGCAACAGCTGTGTCCCGTGCGCCAGCGGATTCCAGAGAATGTATCCGCGATAGGCCTCGGGAAGCTGCTCCGTCACGAAAAAGATCGAGGAGAACAACTGCAGAATTCTCTCGATGACGGGGGTCAGGCGATTGAAGTAGGGCCAGAAGATGTCGATGGTCCCGAAGAGGACGCCGAGGCTCAAGCCCAGCGCCCAGATGCCGACGAAATGAACCGCGACCAGGGCCATGTGGTCCGGCGGCCCCATCAGGCCGAGCGCGCCGCCGATCAGGGAGATCGTCGTCAGCGACACGGCGAAGATCACGAGATAGATCAGCGCCACCGCGACGGCCTGATGCATCGGCGTGATCATCGGGAAGTTCACCAGGACCCGGTTGTGCGAAATCTGGCCGGTGACGCGGAAGATCACCTGTCGAAACATGACCCAACTCCCGCCGCCGAGGAGGGCGAAGGTCGGAACGTCCATGTTCAGGATCGTGCGCGTGTCGACCAGGAGATAGCCGACGTGGATGATCGCCAGGAGGACCGCCGGCTGGATCAGCAACCAGACGACCGCGATGCGGCTTTCCGACGCGATCAGATGGAACTGGTGCAGGACCAGCGCCCGGACGATGTTGATCGCGTTCGGCGACGACGACGTGGTGGGCCCGGGTCCGGCTCCCGTCCGGGGATCGAGGAAGGCGAGGGCCTGCCGCAGCCTGTCGACCGTCGCGGTGTCCGCCGGAGAGGTCGGGTCCGCCGCGCCGGCGGTGGCCTGCGCGCGTTCGACGATCCCCCGCTTCCGATCGAGCCGGACGCGCCGGCTGCGTTCGAGGTTCTCGAGAATGGCGTCGAGTTCCGCCGGACGATAGTTCGGGGCCCAGACGTCGACGCCGGCGCGAATGTCGAGCTCCAGCAGACGGATGGTCTGCCTCAAGATGCGGATTTCGATTTCGCGGGTGTCCTCGTCCATCGGAGGGTCCTGCGAATCGAAGAAGCGCAAGAGATACCTTTGCGCGCTGTCGTATATTCTCCGCCGATCGCCCATCGTCTCGTGCGGCGCGCCGGCGAGCGCGCGAAGCAGGACCGTGAGATAGGAGCGCTTCGTGGAGGCCGTCTCGGCTTGCGCGGACATGGGGAGGAACTCCGGTCGGAACGAAACCGAGGGACGGCGATCGGCGCGGCGACGGGCGCCCGAGAGGGCCGGGTCCACATCGACGGCGTATCCGTGTAATGCTCTTTCGCGAAGTGAATTGTATATGACAAGGCGAACTCGGTGGTCTTTTCGTGACGCGGGTCGTATGCCGCCTCCGAGGGGCCGCGTTCGCCGCCCGGGCGAGACCGTCGCGGGCACCGGCCCGTGGCCGGCACCGGCTGTCTGATTGACAGACGGTGCGCGAGTCTGCGATCAAGAGCCTGCGGAGAGACCGTCGGTGAGGTGGCGGCCAAAGGAGCTCCCGACGGCTCGGCGACTTTGAAAATCGGGAAAATCTGACCTCCACGGTTTGCCGACGAGCTTCATGGGAGTTTCCGTAATGTTTGTCGATGTAGTCGACCGTTTCTTGGCGATGGCGGAACGGCATCCACACCGCTTGGCGATTGAAACTTCCGACGGACGATACGACTACGCTCGGTTGGAGGAGCGGGTCCGCGCCTATGCGAAGATCTTCTCCGCGCTTCCGGAACCGAAGATCGCGATAGCCCTGCCGCAGGTGGCCGACGCCTATGCGTGTATCTTGGCCAGTGGGCTCGCGGGCGGCTTTCACACGCCGATGAACACGACCGCTCCGGCCGACAAGCTCAAGCGCATCCTACGCAGCTTCGAGCCGGATTTCGTCGTCGCCAGTGCCGAGACCGCCGGCGAGTTGCTCGACGCGGCGCCGAACGCGGTGCACATTGACCCGACGACGGTCTCGTCGAGCGACGGGCTCTCCGGCGCCGGCCGGCGCAATCACCTCGCCTATGTCATGTTCACTTCCGGCTCCACCGGCGAGCCGAAGGGCGTGATGATCTCGCGGGCCAGCCTCGCCAATTACGTGGATTGGCTCGGGACGCTCGGCATCACGCCGGACGATCGCCTCTCGCAGCAGCCCAATCTCGCCTTCGACATCAGCATGACCGACATCTTCGGAGCCCTGTGCTTCGGGGCGTCGCTCCATCCGCTGAACGAAGAGGTCGATCGGATGTTCCCGGCGCAGTTCATCGCGCGGAAAGGCATCACGATCTGGAACTCCACGCCGAGCGCCGTCAGCCTGATGATGCGCGCGCGCCAGGTGACGCGCGAGAATCTGTCGACGGTCCGCCTCTTCAACTTCTGCGGCGAGCCTCTGGTCCGCCAGCAGCTCGACGCGATCTTCGCGGTCGTGCCGGAGGCGCTCGCCCAGAACACCTATGGTCCGACCGAGGCCACCATCGCGATCACCGAACAGCCACTGACCGCCTCCGACTACGAGCGCTTCTGCGGCGCCTCGGTCGCCCTCGGCCCCTGCATTCCGAACATGAAGGTCACGCTCGTCGGTGGTCCCTCGCCGAACGAGGGGCAGGTGGTGATCTCCGGGCCGCAGCTCGCCGAAGGCTATTGGCGCGATCCGGTTCGCACCGATCAGGCCTTCCAGGCGATCCCGGAACTCGGCGGCGAGCGCGGCTACTTCACCGGCGATTGGGCGGAGATGCGCGACGGCAATCTCTTCTTCAAGGAGCGCATCGACTTCCAGGTCAAGGTGAAGGGCTATCGGATCGAGATGGACGAGGTCGTGTCCGCGATCAGAAAGTGCGGCTGGCCGGTAGCGATCGTCTTCAAGCGGGACGATTCCCTCGCGGCGGTGGTCGAGAGCAACGGCGGCGCGCCGCTCGACGAAGCCGCTCTCAAGGTCGCGTTGTCGAACGTCATCGAGGCGCACGCGGTGCCGAGCCGAATTCTCGAGATTTCGAAGGCCCCGCGCAACGAGAACGACAAACTCGACCGGAAGGCCGCGGCCGCTTGGTTCGAGGAGACACTTCACGCGATGAAGGAGCGTAGGAAAAATGGATGAACAGACGATCTTCAACCGCATCGTCGACATCATCGCGGCCGAATTTCCCGACAACGACGAGCCGATCACGCGGAACACGACCGCCGAGGACGTCGCCGGCTGGGACAGCATCGCTCACGTCGGACTGATGGCGGCGATCGAGGAAGCCTTCGGCATTCGCTTCTCGCCGGTCGAGATCGTGAGCTTCGAAGAGGTCGGCGGGGTCGTGCGCTCCGTCGCGGAGAAATTGGCCGCAGCCGGTGGCGCTGCCGCCGCCTCTTGATTGCGAGGGTGAGCCGTGACCCACGAGATACGCCGACTGACGAGGAGCGACGTCGAGAGTGGCCTGAGCGAGGACGCCAAGGTCGATCTCGGCGACCTCATCTTCAGCGCTCTGCCGGAGCTCTACGAGCACGTCCCGATGGATCGGGATGCTCTCAAGAAGATTCTCGCCGACCAGGTCGACGTCGAGATGACCGAGCTTTCGGAGACCTGGTGCTATTGGGAGGAGGGGCGCCTGCTCGGACTTCTCTCGGTGGTCGATTCGAAGGACCTCACGCTGTGCCAGCGCAACGGCACTCTCGACATCGTGCGTCGTCTTTCGCCCGAGGGCCGCAAGACCTTCAGGGAGGTGCTGGCGGGGCATGGCGCCCGTGTCGAGGATCTCGCCCGGCCGGAAGGAAAGTACCTGCCTCGGATGGCGGTTTCCGCCGCCGCGCGAGGACGGGGTGTGGCGCGTAAGATCATGAATCACGTGCTCGGTCTCTATCCCGACCAGCTCTTCGCGCTTCATGTGGCGACGACCAACGACATCGTCATTCGACTGCACACGTCTCTCGGCTTCACGCGGCAATCGGACGTGGATCTCCCGATCGTCGTGCTGGTGCGTCCCCCCGCGTGAACGGCATCGAACATGGTCCCGGTCGGAACCACGACTCGGCGACGATCGGCCCCGACGCGCGGTCCCTGTCGAACTTCGTCGACCCGCGCGACGAGGTTCGATCTCGTCGGCACGTCCGACCGGGAAATCACGGCGTCTCTCGGGCAGAGTGGCGTTGCGACGACGACATCTCGTCGTAAGTGAGGAGACTGGCAGTTGAGCCGCATTCGTCCCATCACCTTCGGTGGTTGCCTGCTGAACAATCTCGTCTCGATCCTGCATCAGGAGGGGCGGGTCGACGGCCTGTTTCGAGAAATCGGCTTCAAACGGACCCCGTTCACGATCTCGGCGGCGAGCGCCGCGCAGCTCTGCGACTTCCTGACGGGGAGCATCGTGATCCCCGAGCACGTGCGGAAGTTCTGCTACCTCGACGCCTCGCACGTGCCGACGGGCGCTCAGACCAAGATCGCGGCGACCGCCGATTTCGCGACGGTCGAGATGAGCACCTCCGTCGACATCACTTATGACGGTTTCATCGTCAATACGAACAGGTTCCAGCAATATATCCTGCCGGAGCTGGATACGCTCGGCATCCACCATCGCATGGTCGCGAAGTGGCGCTCCAGTCTGATCAACGAGAACGAGGCGGACCGGGCGAAGTATGCCGCCGAGATCTTGGCGGTCCTCCCGCGCCAGCCGCAATACGAGTGGATCGCCGACCTCGTGGGACGGACGAGCTCGCGCCGGCTGACGGTCGACGAGATGGTCGAGCACATCGCGCGCATTCGCGACGTCCTGCGCGTTCCCCTGGCGATGGTTCACCACAATTTCCGCTTCATGCCGGACGGACGACCGATCTCCTGGCCGGCGGAATTGAAGGATCAGTCGATCGAGGTCGCCAAGCGTCTCGGCGCCTTCGAGCACGACTTCGCGCCCTTCGTCGCCGAACACGGAGCGAAGCGCGTTCTGGCCGACGATTTCCGCCATTGGAACGTCGATTTCTATCCGCAGATCGCCAATCATCTCTACGGATTCTTCTGCAAGGTCGCCGGACGCTCGCAGGACGAGCGCCTCGCCGCGCCGCCGGCGCTGGACCTGACGGAGCTGGAGACCGACGACGTTCTCGTCGAGGTGAAGCCCAAGAAGAAGCCGGCGACGCGCGAAGCCTCCGCGCCCGCGCCGACCCCCACGCCCGCCCCGGCAAAGGCATCCGCGCCTGCGCCGGTGCCCGTGCCGGCACCCGAGGCGTCGCCGAGCCGGGCGATCCGTAACGGCGACGTGAACGCGACCGGGACCTTCGTCGATCACATCGCCTACGACGTCGCGACGGGCAGCCATTTCGACTTCGATCCGCAGGTCCTGAACATGGTCGTCGTCCTCGGCCAATCCTGGGCCTTGGGCGGGAACAACGACGAGGCGGGCGACACGACGGTCACCACCACGCCGGAGCACCCCGGGCACGCGCTCATGTTCGACTCCGGCGCCGCTCCGCGCGGCCGCGCTCTCACGCGACTGGTCGATCTGAAGGAGAACGCGACCGGGTCGACGAAGGAGACGCCCTGCGGTGGTCTCGCCGACTACGTCATGCGCACCTGCGAGCAGCGCTTCGGGCGGAAGCCGGTCGTCCTCTTCACCACCGTCGGCCGGGGCGGAACGACCCTGACCGGCGCGGGACAGGGCGGTGACGACGGCCTTCTCCGGGGATCGGCCCAGCATCGCGAGACGATGCGTCTCGTCGCCAAGGCCGCCGAATTCGCTCGGGCCGAGGGCAAGCAGCTTCGCGTCCTCGCCCTCTGTCTCGCCCACGGCGAATCCGATTCCGGCCACCGCATGCCCTATGAGGCCTATCTGCGTGGCATGGTCCTGGTGCGGCAGCACTACGACGCCGACATTCGCCGGCTGACCGGGCAGATCGAGACCGTTCCGATGCTCACCTATCAGGCGAACCGGGGCGCGTCGCGGCCCGGCCTGATCGCCGGGCCGGTGCTCGCCCAGTTCGAGGTGCGCAACCTCGACCCGTACATCCGTTGCATCGGGCCGGTCTATCATCACGAGGCCGAGTTCCGCGCCGATGGCCGCAGCGGCCACCTGAAGGCGATCGGCTACCGCCGCATCGGTTATCAGTTCGGGCGCTACCTGCTCGACGATCTCTTCGGACGCGGCGTCGACCCGTTGCACATCGTCGACGTGCGCCAGTCGCGCCCCGACAAGCTCGAGGTCTTCTTCAACGCGCCGATCGTGGTCGAGGACGGCGACGAGCGTGTCGACACCTCCTCGCTCGGACCGGGGAAGGGGGTCGATTTCGTCGGCACGCGCCGGCTCGATCCGACCGTCGCCTCGGTGCAGGTGTCTCAAGCGGACGATCGGCTGCTCGAGGTCGTCCTCACCGAGCCGCTGCGGAACCTGGACGGCCGCCTCTTCGTCGCGGCACGCTTCACCGGCCCCTCCAACTGCGGACGGCGCCAGGGCGCCCGCAGCGGCATCCGGTCGAAGGTCGCCTATGGCGCCGATCCTCTCGGCGGCGAGGACCTGTTCGACTGGGCCTGCACCCAGGTCGTCGCGCTGAAGCGCAACACCTGAGGCCGTCGACGGCGGACCCGTGGTCGCGCCGTCGTCAGCCTGTGCCTCCGGACCTGCGGAAGGGTCTCGCGCCTTCGTCGCGCGAGACCCTTCGCCGGCTCAGAATTTCGCCGTCACCGGCTTCGGGGCGGGCGGGGCCGGGTTCCACAAGGGGATGGTGACGTTCGCCCAGGCGCGGGTGTCCTTGGTGCCGTAGTTGGTCTCCGAGACGTCCGTGGTCAGCTTGAGCTGGACGTTGAACGCGCCGAAGTCGTAGCCGACGAGCCCGCCCACCGCGAGCTGGCTCTGTTTGGCGTAGCCGGCGAAGGGCGCGGAGAGATCGGACGAGCCGAAGGCGACGGCACCGACCTCGAACTTGTCGAACTTCTTCGTCGCGGTCAGATCGACGTTGAACCAGTCCGGCCCGCCGTCGAGGCCGCTCTTGCCGGTGCCGTAGACGAGCGTCGAGGTGAGGTTCCAGCCGTCCTTGAAATAGCTGATCGTGCCGATGCCCTGGAACGAGGCGTAGTCGTGGGCGAGCCCGATCGTCGTCAGCTCGTTCTTCATCGGCAGATAGACGCCGGCATGGAAGCCGCCGAAGAAGCCGCCGCCGAGGTCCCACTTCAGTTGCGCCCCGACGATCGGGTTGAGGAAGCCCGAGAAGTGCGGGCCCTTGCGGATGCTCACGTCGGCATAGGGCGTGACGGCGTCGAACAGCACGCGTCCGCCGGCGATCGTCCACGGCGTCGACCAGATCATCCAGGCCGGCGCCGTCGCGAAGATGTCGATGTCGGTGCCGTTGCCGGAACGGGTGCCCCAGCTCGGAATGGAGATGACGTAGAGCCCCTCCGGCAACGGCACGCCGAGCGGAAGGCCGGTGGAAATGCCCGGCAGCAGTTCCGATCCCGCCAGGGCGGAGAGGGTCGATGCGCCGAGCATGACCCCGGCGAGAAGCGTCCTCATGCGATGTCTCATGGTGATCCCCCGAATTGGCGCGGCGAGAACGCCCTCTCCGCCGCCGTCCCCCGTTTCGTCGCCTTCGAAGGACACCCGCGCGAACGCGGTCGTCGAAGGTCGATCGAGCGTCGCCTCGCGACGTTCGACGGCGCAGTTTCTTGTATTTCGATCGAAATGGATCGCTCTATGATGGGTCGTCATGCCCAATATGGGGCGAAGGCGAGAAATAGAACGAAGAAAATCACGAGAATACGCATATGAGATCGCCGATATGCGTGGACATGCACGAGATAAATTGAAATGACCCGATAATATCTCAGGTGATCGTCTTTGCCAGCGCCATCCAAGCGGCGTAGTCTTCGACGATCACGCCGTGGGGCGTCGTCTCGGTGAGGCCGCGATCGGTCAGGCGGGCGATCTTGCGGCGGACCGTCTCCCGGGGAATGCCGAGGAAGGCGGCGATCTCCCCGTGGGTGCGGGGCGTGACGCGCGCCAACCCGCCGTCGCCGTCGAGACCGAGATGGCCGACGGCGAGGAAGATCAGCACCTCCTCGCTGGTCAATCCGCGCTCCTTGCGCGCCGAGGCCATGGCGCGCAACACCCCGCCGAGGTGTCGCGCCGTGGCTTCGACCGCCCGCGTCTCGTTCGAGGTGTCGGTCATGGCGTCAGATCCGCCGGAACACCGGGCTCTTCTTTTCCGCGCCGTCGGAGGCGGTGAGGAACCGTTCGGTGAAGATGCCCTTCTCGAAGAGCCGTCCGCGCATCAGCGTCGAGATCGCCGCCTCGATCATCGGTGGCGGGCCGCAGAGATAGGCGGTCTGCCCCTCGAATCCGTTCGCGTGGAGCCGCTCGGCGACCTCGTGGACGAAGCCGCGTTCGCCGGTCCACGGGCTCCCCTCGGGTTCCGCCGACAGCGCCGGCACGTAGCGGAAATTGGCGTGCCGCGCGGCGAGCGCCTCGAATTCCGCCTGCCCGTAGAGATCCGCGCGCGTGCGAACGCCGTGGATCAGCGTGATCGGCGCGTCGTAGCCCTCCGCCAGCAGATCGAGGATCATCGAGCGCGGGCTCGACACGCCGGTGCCGCCGGCCAGGAACAACAGCGGCCCACCGCGCGACTTGCGCACGAAGAAGCGGCCGTAGGGCCCGGAGAAGGTCAGCCGGTCGCCGACCTTCAGCGTCTCGTGCAACGCCGTGGTGGCGCGCCCGCCGACGACCTTGCGGATCTGCAGCTCGACGTGGCCGGCCTCCTGCGGCGGATTGGCGATCGAGAAGGCGCGGGTGCCCTCGACGCCGGGAATGGTCAGATTGACGTATTGCCCAGCCTGGAAGTCGATGGTCGCGCCGCCGAGATCGAGACGGATGCCCTTGACGTCATGGGTGAGATCGTCGAGCGCCGCGACGGTCGCGGTATGGTCGGCGATCGCGATGCGGCGTTGGTCGGGATCCTCGTCGATCTCGGCCTCGATGGTGACGTCGTCGAGGAGCCGCGCCGTGCAGGCGAGCGTCTTGCCGTCGGCGCGTTCGAAGTCCATCAGCGCGAAGGACGACGCATCGGCGTGGTCGACCTCCCCGTCGACGACGTCGACCTTGCAGGTGCCGCACAGTCCGTGGCCGCAGGCATGCGGCAACCAGATCCCGGCGCGCAGACAGGCGTCGAGGATGGTCTGCCCATCCTCGACTCGGATCGTCTCGCCGAGCGGCTCGATCGTCAGATCGTGACCCATGACGCCCTCGCTCCTCAGCTCGCCGTGCCCTTCCAGCCGGAAAGGCCGGGCGTCCAGAACCGGACGAGGGTCTTGTGCTTCATGCCGTTGGCCGCAAGCGAGGCCTCCATGTCCGGCACCTTGGTCGCGCCGTCGATCATCCAGACGACCGCCGACCAGTCGATCGAGGCGGCCTCGGGGTGGGCGGCATAGGCGGGAGCGACGACCTCCGACACGAAGGCGCCGAAGGGCATCGCCGGCGGCAGAGGGAAGGCGACGGCGGAGCAGAAGGAGAGATGTTCCTCCCAATGCACATAGACGAGCATGTTGCCGTGGAAATTCTCCACGGGATCGCGCGGCTCGATCCGCTGCGCGTAGTCGGGAACGATGGCGGTGACCGACATGAGTGCGTTCTCCTGGCGAAGGCGTGACGGCGCGCGGCCGTCACGGCGTTTCGCGGTTCGTCGAAGGGTCAGACGGCTTCGCGGGTCTTGGCCGCGTGCCATTCGCTCCAGAGCTTGTCGTCGGGCGAGCCGACATAGTCCATGTTGTCGGCGCCGACGTTCATCCGATACCAGTTCAGAACGTCGGGAACGGTCGCGCCGCCACAGTTGCCCTGGAAGATCTGGTGCACCGGCAGCCACGACTGGACGTATTTCTCCGGTTCGCCGTCGAAGATGTCTTTGCAGCCGTCCGAGCAGAAGTGATAGGTCTCGCCGCCGACCTCGGTGCAGCGGAACGCGATCTTGGTCGGATCCCCCGGCTCCGTATAGGCCATCGGGATCTGGCAGACCTGACAGAGCTGCGGCAGCGACGGATTGTAGAAGCGCTTGCCTTCCTTCTCCATCTCGGCCCACATCTCCCAACGCGGGCGATAGTACTTGTCGAAGGTGTTCGGATATTTCTCCGACAGCCAGTCGAGATGCTCCTTGTCGGGCATCCAGGTGTGGAACGCGGCGGCGTGGCTGTACTGGTAGAACACCGCCCAGTTCTGGTGGGAGATGTGCTCCGCCGCCTCGGTCGCGACGTCGGCGTATTTCGGCACCTTGAGCCCGTAGCGCTCGAGGTCCTGGAACAGCGAGCCGCCGGCCTCGGTGAAGTAGATCTCCCAGGCTTCCTTCCAGGACATGACCTTCTTGGGCAGCATGTAGTCCATCATCATGGCGACGAGGCCGAGCACGCGGAACCCGCGCCAGAACCACTTGTCGACCCACTTCTGGACGATCGGCAGATTGTCGGGATGCTGCTCGAGCAGGAACTTGATGACCTCGATGCCGAGCGTCATGTGCCGGCTCTCGTCGGACTGCGCCGAGAAGCCGAAGGTCACCGTCGACATGTCGCCGTTGTAGGCCGCGCCCGACATGAAGGGCACGAACAGGAGATTGGTCAGCAGGTATTCGAAGGCGAAGCCGATCGCGATCATGAACTCGAACGGCCCGGCCGCCCGCGCGTCGTCGAAGAACGACTTCGGCACCGAGAGGTACCACACGCGATCGTGCATGTGCGGGAACTCGCCGATCCCGTCGAAGAACTTGTTGTAGTGGCTGATCGTGTGGATCTGCGTCTGAAGGTGGCGCAGCTCGTCGAGCGACTGCATCTGACAGGCGATGCGCGGACCGGCGCCGCGCAGGTGCCGGCCGGTGAAGGCGAAGCCGCGATGGGCCTGATACTCGAGTGGCGACACGCCGGTCAGGAACAGCTTGACGACGTTGATGTAACGCCCGTCGGAGACGCCGGTCTGGCCGTTGTTCTGGGCGAAGGCGTCGAGCACGGCGTAGAGCTTGCGCTCCTTCTCCGCCTGGAACTTCCAATAGGAATCCATGGTGAGCCGGAACGGATCTTCCCAGGCCGACCAGTCCTTGATCTTGATCCCCTCGAACGTGTCGTAGGGAAAGACCGCGTCCATCGGCTGATAGGTGGTCTCCCAGTCGAGACCGCGGGTCATGTGGGCGTAGCGCTGCTTCAGCCCGAGTTTCTTCGGTGCCATCGTCGTTTCCTCCCGGAGATCTTCAGTGCTTCCAGCTGAGCTTGAACCAGTCGTCGTCCTCGTCGAGATTGCCGGCCATCGAGATCAGCACGAGCTGGATCTCCTGGGGGTCCCAGGGGCGGCCGAGCCGGGCCTCGACCGAGGCGCGGTTGACGACGAGTTCGTCGTCGCAGTCGAGCTTGACCGCGCCGGGCATGGTGAGGACGCGAACGCCGGGATTGTCGGCGAGGATCGCCTCGATGATCGGGCGGGCGTCGTCGTTGTGGAGCAGGGTGATCGAAGCGATCTGGGCCATCGGGTCGGTCCTTCGGTCAGAGGGTGAGGCCGAGCCCGCGGGCACGGGTGCGGGCGGCATCGGCGGCGGCCGTCACCGCGCTCTCGTCGCCGACGAGGTCGATCGACAGGGGTCGGCCGGCCTCTTCCGCGCGATCGATCCACTCTTTCGCCCATTGCGAGACGAGGGCGAGGTTCTCCGGGCTCTCGGCCGCGACGGTCTTGACGACCACGTCGGACCACTTGCCCTCCTCGGCGCGCCAATCGGCCATGAACTCGGTCAGCATCGCGACGGTGAGACCGGCGGTGCCCCAGGCGGCCTCGCCGTGGCGATAGACGAGGTCGAGCAGGACCGCGTTCACGCCGAGGGTCTGGGCGACGAACAGGCGGAACCAGTCGCGCTCGACGAAACTGTCCTCGATCAGCCGGCGCGCGCCCTGCCACGCCGGGGCGTTGAGCCAGGCCTCCTTGGCGGCGTCGAGCGAGGACCCGCTCTGCCCGTCGAGGAGAAGGCCGACGCGGCTGACGATCTGCGCCATGCCGAGCTGATCGGCGGCGGAGAAGATGCAAGGGGCGGTCACCGCGGTGCCGTAGCCGCGCTGGCAGATCTCCGCCATGTTCATGTTGGAGCCCCAGTGCAGGTGGCGGATCGGCAGCAGGCCGGAGATCAGCCGCGCCTTCACCGCCTCGCCGGCCTTGCCGAGCAGATCGCGTTCCTCGACGAAGGCGAAGTTGCGATCGACCGCCTGCTGCATGTTGGCACGGGCGATGTTGTAGGTCCCGTAGTAGAACTGGCGCGGATCGAGCGGCTTGTACCAGTCCTCCATCACGACGGCGGTCTTGCGGGTGTCGTAGGGCCAGTATTCGGGCTCCCACAGGGGCTTGTAGTGGAAGTTCGCCGTCGCCTGGACGTCGAGCGTCGCCTCCTGGTAGCGCGTCGCCGGCTTGTCGCCGCCGAGACGGCGGGCGATGTGCCCGAACGTCTGGCGTTTCGGCTCGAGATCGATGGTCTTGATCTGTACGCTCACCGTTTTCCTCCTCGGGCCGTCGGCCGGCCTCTCGTCTGTCGTCGGGGGAAGCGGCGCGGAGTCAGCGCGCCGGGTCCGTGTCCTCTCGCGCCGTGCGACGCAGCAGGCCGGGATGGCCGGCGCGCCATGCCATCTGTTCCAGCGTCTCCGCCGTCTTCGGATCAGGGGGGAGCACTTCCGCCGAGCGGGTTCGGCAGAATTCTTCGAAGGCCTTGGTCGGCAGGATCAACTCGACCGCGAGCGTGCCGTCGCCGAGCGAATATTCGAACTCGACGAAGCGCCCCAGCCGCGTGCCGAGAATGCGGACGCGGGCCTGGCGGGGGTCGTCGCTGCCGGGCGCGACGGTGCGCGCTTCGACCTCGTCGGTCACGGTTGCCTCCCTAAGGCGGTATGCGGAGTGTGCATGTCTGCCACTCCGTCATCGTTGAGCCGGTTATCCGAACTGGCCGTTCGATTGTCAATCATATTTTCGATATTTTTCAGAACACCGTAATTGTGTACGTGTGTCTCGGTAATATTCCACTCGAGATTTCAGCAAGGCCGCGCGCACGCCGCGCGCCCGGAAAGCGCGGTTCCCGGGGCGATCGCGCGTAGGGACGCGCGCCGGCACCGGCGCACGCCGACCGGGTGGCCGCGCCTCCGCCGTGGGAAAATGTCGCAGGGAAGAAGGGGGCGCCCGGCCCGAGGCTGAGCCGGCGCAGGCCGACGTCAGGGGTCGATCAGGGTCATCTGCAGAGAGACCTGCGCCGCCTGGAGCATCTGCTCCAGGGTGCGTTCGGCCTCGACCACGTCGCGGCGCATCAGGGCCTCGACGAGGCGGCGGTTCAGCCGCTTCGACAGCGCGATGTTGCGCCGGTCGTGCAGCGTCTTCTGGCGGATGTGGGCGGTCTGCTGCTCGAAGGTCTCGATCGCCGCGAGCAGCGGCCGGTTGCGCGCCAGACGAAAGACCGCCGCGCGGATCCGCCGGTTCGCCTCGATGTAGCCGTCGTCGTCGAGGTCCTCGAGACCCTCGACGAGGGGGGCGAGGGCGGCGAGTTCGGCGTCGCTCGCCCGTTCCGCCGCGAAGCGCGCCGCCGCCGGCTCGAGCCGGGCGCGGACCTCGAAGGTGAGGGCGATGTCCTCCGAGCTCCATTTCGGCACGACGAAGCCGCGCCCTTCCTGGAGCAGGAACCCGTCGTTGGCGAGCATGCCGAGCGCCTCGCGCGCCGGGGTGCGGGACACGCCGAACTCGTCGGCGATCCCCTGCTCGGTGAGGAGATCGCCGTCGCCGTAGCGGCCCTCGGCGAAGCGGCGGCGCAGGTCGCGATGGATCCGGCTGCGCAGATCCGATGAAGGCGATGGTTCGTTCACGGCGTTCCCCCGCCGCCGCTCCGGTCGGCGCTCGCGTCGGTCGATGGGACGACCATAGCCGAGCGCCGCCCCGATGCCAGCCTCCTCGCCTCAGGCGGCGAGGAGAAGGCGCTGGATCTCGGCCGCGTCGAGGCCGAGGGCGAGCGCCCGCATCACCAGGATGCGCACCTTGTGCGGCGGCAGCCGGCCGCCGCCGAGAATGCCGACGGCGCGATTGTAGGCCTGATCTGGCACGACGCCGCGCCGCGCCCGGCTCGCCTGGACGACGAGAACCCCGGCGTTCGCGGCGCGGATCAGGGCCTCGCGCTCGCCGTTGGCGGCGCGCCCCGGCGGAAAGCCGGCCGAGACGATCGCCCGCGCCGAGGCGCCGACGAAGGCGTCGATCGCCACGCCGTCGGCTCCGGCATGCGACCAGGCGATGTCGACGCGCGGCATCGGCCCGGTCGGAACCGCTTCGGCGAAGACGAGACGCAGCGGGTCGGCCTCGCGGCGCGGCAGGGTCACGGTGCCGTCGGCCTCGACCCGGCCGAGCGGACCGAATTCGGGGGAGACGAAGGCGTCGAGCTGATGGTTGCCGCCCTTGGTGACGTCGGCGGCGGCGTGGATCTCGCCGTTCATCACCACGACGACGCCGAGGCCGTGCGCGACCGGGGCGGCGGCGACGGCGACCGCCGCGCGCAGATTGGCGATGGCGTCGCTCGAGGTGGTGTTCGGCGGACGTTGCGCGCCGGTCAGGACGACCGGGCGCTCGCGGCGATGGCCGAGCGCGAGGAAGAACGCCGTCTCCTCGAGCGAGGCGGTGCCGTGGGTGACGACGACGCCGTCGAGCGTCGGCTCGGCGGCGAAGAGCCCGTCGATCACCGCGGCGAGGTCGCACCAGTCGGTCGGCGTGATGCCGGTGCTCGCCAGCAGGCGGAAATCGACCGGCACGATCTCGACCCCGGGCAGGATCTCGCCGGCGGCGGCGAGGATCTCGGCGACCGAATGGACGATGCCGGTGTCGCCGTAGTCGACCCAGTCGAAGGGATGGGCGCCGTGCATGGCGATGGTGCCGCCGGCGCCGACCACGGCGACACGGGGGGTGCGGCGCGGTTCAGACGGGATCGAGGCCGACATGGAGCACCCCTTCGACGATCTTGGTCGGATGGACGGCGAGGTCGCGGCAGGCCGGCGTCCCGACCGCGCGTCCGTCGCGGAAGTCGAAGAGCCCGCCATGCAGCGCGCATTCGAGCACCCCCTCCTCGACGTCGAGGAACCCCTCGCTGAGGAAGGACCGGCCGTGGGTGCAGAGATCGTCGAGCACGTGGAAGTCGTCGCCGACGCGCACGACGCAGAGCCGGCGCTCGCCGACGTCGCGGCGCTGCGGCGTCTCCGGGGGGAAATCGGCGACGGCGCCGAGCGGGATCCAAGTCGCGGACGTCATGCGGATACCTTCGTGGGGACGGGGTCGATCGCGGTCGCCTGAACGCCGCCGCGCGGACGCATCGCGCCGATCAGATCGGCGATGCGCTCGACGCCGTGGCGCCGGCAATAGGCCTCGAGCCCCTCGATCGCGCGCGGCATGGCGGTCGGCGTGACGAAGGTCGCCGTGCCGATCTGGGTCGCGGTGGCGCCGGCCAGCATGTATTCGACGACGTCGCTCCAATCGGAGATGCCGCCGCAGCCGATCACCGGGATCGAGACGACCTCGGCGCATTGATGGACCATGCGCAGGATCAGCGGCTTCAGGGCCGGGCCGGTCAGACCGCCCATGACGTTGCCGAGGCGCGGCTCGCGCGTCTCCGGATCGATCGCCATGCCGAGGAAGGCGTTGGCGACGATCACCGCGTCGGCGCCGGCCTCCTCGGTGATGCGCGCGAAGCCGGCGATGTCGCCGACGTTGGGGGTGAGCTTGGCCCAGACCGGGCGGGTGGTCGCCGCCTTCATCGCGGTGATCACGTCGCGGGTCGCGACCGGATCCATGCCGAAGGCGCGGCCGTGGGCGCGCAGGTTGGGGCAGGAAATGTTGGCCTCGATCGCCGCGATCTCCGGCACGTCGAGACGGGCGGCGATGCGGGCGAAATCCTCGACCGTGTCGGCCGAGACGCTCGCCACCAGCGGCGTCGGGAAGCGTGCGAAGAAGGGCACGGTCTTCTTCAGGTAATAGTCCGGACCGAGGCTCGGAATGCCGATCGCGAAGAGCGTGGCGTCGCGATATTCGACGAGGCGCGGCGGCAGCGTGCCGCGCCGGAGGTCCGGCGTGATCGTCTTGGTGACGATCGCCCCGAGCCGGCCGAGGTCGAAGACGTCGGCGAGCCCTTCGGCGAGCGTCCCCGATCCCGGCATCACCGGATTGGCGAGAGTGACGGACCCGATCCTGACGCTCAGATCGACCATGACGTGGCCTCCTCGATCGGAAACACCGGGCCGTCCCAACAGACGCGCCGGTAGGACGTTTCACCGGCGGCGTCGACGAAGGGCCGCACGCAGGCATGGCAGAGACCGACGGCGCAGGCCATGTGCTGCTCGAGCGCCACCTCGCCGGGAACGCCCCAGGCGCGGGCGAAGTCGCGGGCGAGGCGCATCAGCCGATCCGAGCCGCAGGTGACGATCGCGTCGAACGGCCGTTCCGCGTGGATCGCCGCGATCCGGGCGCGGAGCGCCTCGACGGCGGACGTGCCGTCCGTATCGGTGACGACGAGCGTGTCGCAGCCGCAGGCGGCGAGCCGATCCTCGGCCATGACGAGATCGCGGGCGCGGGCGCTGAGCACCGCCGTCACCCGCCCGCCCGCCGCCGCGACGGCTTCCGCCTGCGGCGCCAACGTGGCGAGACCGACGCCGCGCGCCAGCATCAGGAGATGGCGCCGGCCCTCCGGCGCCGCGAAGCCGTGGCCGAGCGGGCCGAAGGCGTCGAGCCGATCGCCGGGGGCGAGGGTGGCGAGCCCGCGCGTGCCGGCGCCCTGGACCTTGTAGAGGAAGGTGATGGTGCCGGCGGCCGGGTCGACCGCGTGGATGCTCATCGGCCGGCGCAGGAACGGCCGGTCCTCCCCCGACGGCGGACAGGCGAGGTGGAAGAACTGACCGGGGCGGGCGGCGAGGGCCGCCGCCGGCGCCGCCGCCACCATCAGCCGGTAGTCGTCGTTGACCGCCTCGTTGACGAGAACCCGGCACAGGTTCTCCGCCACCGGAAACCCGGCCGAGGCGCCGGGAACGCATACGGCGGGGGCGTCGAGATGGTGGGCGTCGTGGTCGGGCGCGCCGAAGTCGGGGGCGTCGAGAGGCGCGACGGCGGGATCGGCGAGGCGAAGGGCGCTCGGCATTCAGAGGGTCTCCCCGAGAGGTGCCAGGCAGACGACCGCCTCGGCGGTGTCGGCCAGAACGAGGGCGTGAAGATCGGTGAAGCTCATGCGGGCGATGCGCCAGCCGTCGCCGGTGCGGCGCATCTCCTCCCGCGTCTCGCCGGTCATCGCCACGACGCGGCCGTCGGGGCGGATGCCGAGTTCCCACAGCCGCCAGATCGCGACGGCGCCGTCGCCGTCGAGGTCGATGCGCGGGGTCAGGTAGAAGTGGCGGGTGAAGCGCCAGGGCGGATCGCGGAAGAAGGCGAAGAGCGCCTCGCGTCCGATCCGGTCGCCGCCGAAGGAGCCGCCCTCCCAGACCGCGTCCTCGGTGAAACAGTCCGCCTGGACACGGGCGGCGCGGTCGATCGCCTCGGTGTCGAGACGCCGGCGGTCGGGGCCGTATTTGGCGTCGGCGGCGGCGGCGTAGCGCGCCTTGAGATCGCGGATCTCCTCGACGTCGAGGAGCCGGACGAGACGCGGATCGAGCGGGGCGAGGCCTGCGGTCATGGCGCCGGCGCCCCGGAGGCGCGGTTGACGACGCGGTAGAGCACGCCGGTCGGCGCGAGGAGACGCCAGCGATGCGGCTCGCCGGGCGGGATCACCACGGCCGTTCCCGCCTCGAGGCGATGGGTCTCGGCGGACAGGACGAGTTCGAAGGCGCCCTCGAGCACGGCGCCGACCTCCTCCCCGCCGGTGGTCTCGAACGTCTCGCCCGCGCTCCAGCGCTTCAGCTCGACGACGAGGTCGCGGCCCTGGTCGGCGAAGGCGACCGGGGCGTTCGCCCCCCGGCTCCAACCGCTCTCGGTGACGGTGCAACGGTTCGGGTCGGTCATGAGGTGGGGGCTCCCGGGTAGTAGACGCGGGTCGCGCCCTTGGCGCCGTATTCGGCGCGCGGCGGCGTCACCACGTTGATCCGGAGGCAGCGACCCTCGGCATCGAAACGGTTGACGCCCCAATGGCTCTGTCCGGCCGGCATGATCATCACCACGCCGCTCTCGAGCTCGACCGTGTCACAGGGACCGGCGGGGTCGTCGCCGAGGCCGACGGTGCAGCCGCCGGTGACCTGCAGGGTCGCCTCCTCGCCGTGGGCATGGGCCTTGGCGGCGATGGTGGCGCCCTTTTCGGCGAGGAAGTCGACGATGCCGACGCTCAGCGTCTCCCCGACGATGCTGCGCATGCGCAGACCGCCGGGGACGACCACGGTGAGGTCGTCGAGAAAGGAGAAGACTTGGGCGACGCTCAAGGGATCGTCCTCACGGGATGACGAGGGGAGGGGGAGCGCCGGCTCAGAAGGCCGGGCGCAGCCGATGGGTCTCGACGGCGGGGAAGCGCGCCGAGTCGTAACCGTCGCAGACCGCCGGCTGGTCGTAGCACTCGATCGCCGGGGCGATCTCGGCGACCGACAGCATCATCGCGAAGAGATCGGCCTCCGGCTGCGGCAGCGCGTCGAGGGCGAAGCCGTCGAGATGGGCGGCGATCGCGTCGAGACGCGGCAGCATCGCCTCGGCGAAGGCGCGGATCTCGCCCATGTCGGAGGCGAGACGGCGGCGGTTGCGCGCCGTCTCGGTCGGAAGCGCCCAGGCGGTGAACGGCGCGAGGTCGGCGAAGGCGGCGGGCAGAACGACGGGAGTGGGGGTCATCTTGGTCTCCTTCAGGCGCGAGCGCGATCGGCCTCGAGGCCGGCCCGGATCAGCCGGTCGACCACGACCGCGCCGTGGCGCACCATGATCTCGAAGTCCTGCAGCACCATGTGATCCTTGGCGCCGGTGGCGGCGGCGGCCTGGGTGTGCTCGAGCGTGCTCAGATCCTCGAGCAGCACGTCGCGCAGCGCCACCTTCATGTATTCCTGATAGAAGCGCCCGCCGGCGGTCTTCATCTCGGGGTAGTAGACACGCGCCTCGAACAGCGTCTTGTCGTGAGCGATCGGCCGGAAATTATAGGCCTGGAAGTAGTTCGGCCGCGTCGAGAGATAGAACTCGGGGAAGACGCAGTTGATGTCGAAGGCCCAGTTGGGATGGCGGGTCCAGTTGAGCCCGTCGGGCAGGCGCACCTCGTCGAAGGAGAGCTTCGTCCCGCCCTGGGCGAGGCGCAGCGCGGCGGTGGCGATCGGCCGGTCCGACCCCGCGAGCGCCTCGGCGGCGGCGGAGGCGCCGGTGGTCGCGGCCTTGGGGTTGCCGTAGACCGACTTCGGATTGCCGGCGATCGACAGGCGGCGGTGGAAGTCGCCGCACAGACCGTCGATCGGATGGGGGCTGCCGGTGTCGGTCTTCTCCAGCGCGTCGGCGATCGAGCGGCCGTGTACGTAGCCGACGTGATAGGTCTCCTGGAAGGCGTCGAGCACCATCTTCCAATTGCAGTTCACCACCGTCGACCAGCCGTAACAGGCGGTGAACATGTGGAACGGATAGCCCTCGAGCCCGCCGAACATCGGCGCCATGAAGTCGGCGAGCGACTGCGCCGGGGCGGGGTCCATGTTGATGAAGACGAAGCCCTGCCAGACGTCGCAGGAGACCGGCGTCAGGCCGTAGTCGTCCTTGTCGAAGTCGGCCTCGAAGGCGGCTTCGTCGGGCACGCCGGTCAGACGGCCGTCGAGGTCGTAGGCCCAGCCGTGGAACTTGCAGAAGAACTTCCGCACCTTGCCGCAGGGCTCGTAGACCACCTTGTTGAGGCGGTGCGAACACACGTTGTGGAAGGCCTTCACCGCGCCGGACCGCGTCCGGACGACGATGATCGAGGCGTCGCAGGCGGCGAGATCCTTCACGAAATAGTCGCCGGCGGCCGGGATCTCCTCGACGCGACCGACGTGCAGCCAGGTCTTCTTGAAGACGTGGGCCTTCTCGAGCTCCCAATAGGCGGGGTCGATATAGGGCGCGACCGGGAGCGGACCACGGCCGAGATCGGGATAACGGTCATGGAGACGCGCCGGCTGCGCTCCGGTCACAGGCTGATTCATCGCTTGGCCCCGTGTCGTTCGGATGGGATGAGCGAACGGTATACGTTTTTCGGAAACCGACAAGGCGATTTTTCCGGCAGATGGCGTCGAAACGGTGGTTCGGAGGGGTGAAAGTCCCGTCTCAGAGCCTCCGAAGAGGCGTCGTAGAAGCGCAGAAAATATAGAAAAAACATATGATTGACACCTATCTGGATCGAGTGTGCCCAGGCCGGCGATAAAAACGAATGGCTGTCGTTATTTTGTGCGTCGATGTGGCCTACGTCGATTTACAGACCCGATTTTCCATGCAAACGTATACCGAGTTGGGCGCCGAAGCGGTGTCGTCACTGTCCGAAGGGGGTCTCATGTTCCAGGCGTCGGCCGATCGTCTCGATCTGACGGTGTTCGTCGCGGGGGCCGGTCAGGCCGGCGCGCGTGTGGCGCAGGGCCTGCGCGCGGCCGGTCATCGCGGGGCGATCGTCGTGGTCGGCGAGGAGGTCCACGCGCCCTACGAGCGGCCGCCGCTGAGCAAGGAACTGCTGCTCGGGGAGCGTACGGTCGAGGATCTCGCGGTGGTGTCCGCCGTCGAATGGGCGGCGCTGGGTGTCGACACCCGCCTGGGTCTCCGCGTCGCCGGCTTCGATCGGGACGCCGGCCGGGCGCGGCTCTCGGACGGAACCACCGTCGATTTCGACGTGGCGGTGATCGCCACCGGCGGCACGCCGCGCCGTCTCTCGGTTCCCGGCGGCGACGATCCGCGCCTGCGCGTCCTGCGCGGTCTCGACGATGCCCTCGCTCTCGCCGCCGATCTGCGCGCCCTCGCCGGAACCGGGCGCCTCGCCGTCGTCGGCGCCGGCGTCATCGGCCTCGAGGTCGCCTCCACCGCCCGCCGCCTCGGCGTCGACGTCGCCGTGCTCGAGGCCGGGCCGCGCGTCATGGCGCGGGTGGTGTCGCCCGACGTCTCCGACTGGCTCGCCGACGTCCATCGCGCCGCCGGGGTCGCGCTGCACCTCGGCACGCGGCTCGAGGCGGTCGAGCCGATCGGCTCCGGCTTCCGCCTGCATCATCGCGGCCCGTCGGGCGCCGCCACGCTCGACGCCGATCTCGTCCTCGTGGCGATCGGCATCGATCCCGCCGTCGCCCTCGCCGAGGGTTGCGGCCTGCCGGTCGGCGACGGGGTGATCGTCGATCGCTTCTGCCGCAGCCCGGCCGATCCGCGCTTCCATGCCGTCGGCGACGTCGCCTGTGTCGAGGACCCCGCGACCGGCCACCGCCTGCGCCTCGAGACGTGGCGCAACGCCGAAAATCAGGCCCGCGCCGTCGCCGAAATCATCCTCGGCCGCGCCGAGCCCTTCGCGGAGACCCCGTGGATGTGGACCTCCCAGCACGGCCACGACCTTCAGGTGGTGGGCCGACCCGACCCGGAGGCGGTGGTGATCCGTCGCGGCGATCCGGCCGACGGCGGCTTCGCCCGCCTGTGGTGGCGCGACGGCCGGCTCGTCGGCGGAGTGCTGGTCGACCAGGGCCGCGACCGGCGCTTCCTCGAGCAACTGGTCGCCGAGGCGCGGCCGGTCGATCCCGCCGCTGCGGCCGATCCGAGCCGGCCGCTGCGCAGCCTCCGGGCGGGGTGAGCGCGATGGTCTCGACGGCGGCGGACGAGCGTGATGGAATGGCGCGACGGCAGCCACCGGCGAAGACGATGGACGACGATCGACGCACCTCCGACTTGCGCGGCCGGATCTACGATCTCCTGAGGGCCGAGATCCGCGACGGCCGCCACGCCGAGGACGTCGTCTTCGGCGAGCACGCGATCGCTCGCGCCTTCTCGGTGTCGCGGACCCCGGCGCGCGAGGCGCTCGCCCTGCTCGCCCGGCGCGGCATGCTGGTCCCGCGTCGGCGCGGGTTCGAATTTCCCCGTTTCACGCGGCAGGAGATCGACGAGATCTTCGAGGTGCGGCTTCTGCTCGAGCCCTGGGCGATGCGCGGGGTGGCGCGAAGCGCCGCGCCGGAGGATCGCCGCCACCTCGCGGAAGCCTGCGCGGAGGATCTCGGCGAGGCCTTCGTCCCCGGTTCGCCCGAGGCGGTCGCCGCGCTCGATCGCGTCCAGCGCCGGCTCTCGGCGTTGGTCGCCAATCCCGTGCTCGCCGATCTCGCCGAACGGCACGCCGACAAGGTCGCCGTCCATGTCGCCGCCCTGCTGCGCGATCCGGCCGAGGCCGAACGCGCGCGTGGCGCCGCCACCGCGATCGTGACGGCCGTCGCCCGAGGCGACGGACCCGACACCGAACGGCTCACCGTCGCCCGTCTCGACGCTCTGCGGGACGCCCTGCGACGACGCGCCGAGGAGGGAAGCTGACCCGCCCGCTCGACGATCAATAGCAATCATGGTTCGGTTTATATCGCAGGAAGCGGAGGAGCGGAGGCCATCGCCACCGCCGCCGCTTCCTTACGCATTTTGCACTCGATTTCGGCGGAAAATGGGCGAATGGCAATGGTCTGATCGATGGGTCGACACGGTCGAAGGTCGTCTGGAATTCCTCTCATGCTCAAATTTTGAACACCTAAAAACGTATTGCATTCTTTTTTGTCTGGCGCCTCGAGGGGTGTGGAGTAAGTTGAACACCGGACCGGGATTTTACGCATTCCCCTCTTGTGATCTCACCAGCCGATGAGGATCCGTCCGATGAAGGCCAAGAAGACCGTCGTTGTCTCTTCTTCCGTGGTTCTGCTGCTCTCCTCCCTGGCGTCCGCCGCCTGGGCCGAAACGATCAAGATCGGCGTCGGCATCGACGCGGCCTTCGCCCCCATCTTCCTGGCGCAGCATCGCGGCCTGTTCGCCAAGGCCGGCGTCGATGCCTCCGTCCAGAAGTTCTCGCAGGGCGGCGAGGCGATGGACGCGCTCGCGGCCGGCATGGTGCAGATCTCCAGCGCCTCCGATCAGACCTCGCTGATCCGCATGTCGCGCGCCGATCTGAAGCCGCTGGCGATCTACGAGGAATCCGGCACCTACATCAAACTCGTCGCCCGCCCGGGCGTCGCCTCGGTGAAGGACGTCAAGAAGTTCGGCGTGGTGAAGGGCACGGTCAGCGCCTATTCGACCTTCCTCGCCCTCAAGAAGGAGGGGATCGACCCGACGACGGTGCAGATGATCCCGGCCGGCCCGCCGGAACTGCCGGCGCTTCTGGCGCGCGGCGACATCGACGCCTTCTTCGCCTGGGAGCCCTGGCCGGGCAACGCCGTGAAGCAGGGCGCCAAGGTTCTCGCCACCTCCGGCGACGTCGGCTACGCCTACACCATGTGGGCGGTCGCCAACGGCCCCTGGCTCGAGGGCCATCGCGACGAGGCGAAGAAGATCCTGAAGGCGCTCGCCGAGGCCGCCGACCAGATCGTCGCCGACCCCGAAGCCGCCGCCAAGGATCTCCAGGCGGAGACCAAGCTCCCCGCGACCGACACGATCGGCTTCCTCAAGGACACCAAGTGGAAGGTCCGCGACTTCGGCGAGAAGGACCTGAAGCTCTTCGACGGCATCGTCGACTTCATGGTCGAGCAGAAGATCGTTCCGAAGCCCGTCCCCTATCGCGACGGCCTGCAGTTCGGCTTCTACAAGGAGTGAGGTCATGACCAAATACGAGGGCATCCGCCTCGACGGCGTCGGCGTCACGCTCGGCGGAACCGAAGTGGTGGCGAACGTCGATCTCGACATCGCCCCGGGCGAATTCGTCTGCCTGCTCGGACCGTCCGGCTGCGGCAAGTCGACCCTGCTCAACGTCATCGCCGGCTTCGTGCCGGCGAGCGGCGGGGTCTTCGTCGGCGGTCACGAGGTGAAGGGTCCCGGGGTGGAACGCGGCGTCGTGTTCCAGAGCGCCGAGGCGCTCTTCCCCTGGCTCACCGTCCGCCAGAACGTCGAATACGGGCCGAAGATCCGCGGCGCCTCCAAGAGCGAGTGCGCCGAGATCTCCGAGCGCTATCTGCGCCTCGTCGGCCTCTTCCACGCGAGCGACAAGCTGCCGAGCGAATTGTCCGGCGGCATGCGCCAGCGCGTCCAGATCGCCCGTGTGCTCGCCAACGAGCCCTCGGTCATCCTGATGGACGAGCCCTTCGGCGCCCTCGACGCGCAGACCCGCGAGGTGCTCCAGCGCGAGGTCGATCGCATCTGGCGGGCGACCGGCGCCACCATCGTCTTCGTCACCCACGACATCTCCGAGGCGATCCTGCTCGCCGATCGTGTCGTCACCATGAGCGTCGGCCCGCGCGCCCGGATCAAGACGGTGGCGAAGGTCGATCTCGAGCATCCGCGCGATCTCATGGATCCGCGCGCCCTGGCGCTCCACCGGATGCTGCGTGACGACATCGGGTCGGAAGTGAACAAGTCGCTCCGCGCCCAGGGTCTCCTGACGGAGGAAGCGGCATGAGCGTACAAGGTGAAGTGATGACCGCCACGCGAGAACCCCGCCGCCGTCGCCCCCTCCTGTCGCGACTGCCCGGGTCGGGCGCGGCGATGACCGTCGCCTCGATCGTCGGCGGCATTCTGATCTGGCAGCTGCTGAGCCTGCGCCTGCCGCCGCTGTTCCTGCCGAGCCCGCGCGACACGGTGCTCGGCGCGATCGAGCTGTGGCGGGACGGCACCCTGCAGATGGCGATCCTCGCCTCGAGCGGGCGCATTCTCGTCGGCTGGGGCCTCGGCCTCGTCGTCGGCGTGCCGATCGGCATCCTGATGGGCCATTTCCGCTGGGTCCGGACCCTGCTCGATCCCTATATCGAGTTCTTCCGCTTCATCCCGCCGATCGCGCTGGTGACCCTCGCGGTGATCTGGCTCGGACCCGGCGAGATGTCGAAGGTCGCGCTGATCTTCTACACCACCGTGTTCCTGGTGACGCTCAACACGCTCGCCGGCGTGCGGGCGGTGCCGGAGCTGCGTCTGCGCGCGGCGGCGAGCCTCGGCGCCGGCGCCATGCGCACGCTCTGGACGGTGATCGTGCCCTCGACCGTGCCCTACATGGTGACCGGCGCGCGGTTGGCGCTCGGCAACTCGTTCCTGACCATCGTGTCGGCGGAGATCGTCTCGGCCGAGGACGGGCTCGGCGCGTTGATCTGGCTCGCCCGCAACTACAGCCGCACCGAATGGGTCTTCGTCGGCATCATCGTCCTGGGCTGGCTCGGCTATGCCTTCGACCGTCTGCTGAAATACGCCTCGATGCGGCTCTTCGCCCGTTACGGCGTCAACGGCTGAGGCGCCGCCGCCTCGGCCTCCCCGTCGAGCGTGCCGGCGTCCTCGTCCTCGAGCGACGCCGGCATCTCGCCGAGGAGCAGATCGACGAACACGTCGGTGAGCGCGTTCATGTCGCGGGTGTCGCCGAGGCGCCGGTTCACGGCGAAACCGTCGAAGGCCATCCAGATCACGTGGGAGAGATAGTTCCCCCGCATGATCTCGCGGCGCGCCGGGGGCAGGCATTCCAGGATCAGATCGGTCAGGAAGGCTTCGGATTCGGCGAGGAAATCGGTCGGCTTCTTCACCGTCAGCGGCGCCGTCGAGAGCGCGTCGATGATCGCCACGGCGAAACAATTGTTGGTCGACGTGAAGTCGTTCCACGTCCCCAGCAGGATGCGCTTCAGACGGGTGCGCGGCGAACGAAACTTGCGCACCTCGACGGCCAGCCCGTCGAGTTGGCGCTTCATCCACGGCACGTACAGGGCCCGCAAGAGGACCAACTTCGACGGAAAATAGACGTACAGGTTCGCCGGCGTCATGTTCGCCGATCGCGCGATCTCGGCAATCGTCGTCGCCGCATAGCCTTTTCGGCAGAAAAGATCGAATGCAGAAGCGAGAATTGCTTCGCGCAGCTCTTCCTTCTTGACCTGAGCCACTGAATCACCATTCCAACAATTAGACTTCCATTGGATCTAGCATTCCATTTGCTGTTTGAAAAGCCCGCAAACAGACGCCAAGAAAACGAAGGACATCGAAATGACCGTCTGCTGTTTCGTCTATTTCGAGGCCCCGGACAATCTCGAAATCCGGATCTCCGACGAGGACCTCGATCGGGTCGTGACGACGGTGAGGACCTTGCCCGACATTCGCCGCGGGCTGGTCTTCACGCCGGTCGCCGCGACGGTCGAACATCCCTTTTCCAACGACGGAACGCCGCCGGTACTGGCGCTCCAGCTCTATTTCGACACCCTGCCGGCGCTCGAGGCGGTGTTGCGGCCGAGCGGCGCGCTGACGCCGATCGTCGGACCCGAGGCCCTGCCGAGCCTCGCCGACTGCGCCGTGTCGCATCAGGTGACCATGGTCCGGCCCTTCCCGGTCGACGAGCCGACCGTCGCCCCGCCGGCCGGCGAGCGTCCCTGTTCCTATCTCGTCCACTATCCCGGCGCGGCCGAGAACTTCGACGCCTGGCTCGCCCATTACGTCGATCATCACCCCCAGATCATGCGGGACTTCCCCGGCGTGCGCGAGATCGAGATCTATACTCGGGTCGACTGGTGCTCGCTCCTGCCCTGGGCGAAGGTCGAGCACATGCAGCGCAACAAGCTGATGTTCGACAGCCCCGCCGCGCTCGCCGCCGCGCTCGCCTCGCCGACGATCCTGCGCATGCGCGCCGACTTCCACACCTTCCCGCCCTTCAGCGGCGGCAATCGCCATTATCCGATGACGACCCGTGAGGTGGTCGCGAGGCCGCTGTCATGACGGCGTCGAGCGATCGCCACGTCGGCCAGCTCTACCCGTCCGGCGGTCTCGCCGACGACGAGGTCCAGACCATGGCCCCGCCGGGCCTGCGCTTCCACACCACGCGCATGCCCTTTCGCCGCACCGGCATCGCCGACGATCTCGCGCTGGTCCGCGACCTCGAGGCCCAGGCGGGCCTCCTCGCCGATGCCGAGGTGGAGCTGGTGGCCTTCAACTGCACCGCCGCCAGTCTGCTGGTCGGCCCGGCGGTGATCCGCGAGCGGATCGCGCGGGCGACCGGGCTCGCCAGCGTGACCACCATCGAGGCGGTCCTCGAGGCGCTGCGCGCGGCCGGCCTGCGCCGCATCGCCCTCGCCACGCCCTATCTGCCGGAGGTGGTGCGGGCGGAGATCGACCATCTCGCCGAACTCGGGCTCGAGGTCGTCGCCGAGGCCGGGATCCCCTGCGACACGCCGGTGAAACAGGGGCGCCTCGATGCGGAGATCTGGCTCGACGTCGCCGACCGCCTCGCCGAGAGCGACGCCGACGGCCTGCTCCTGAGCTGCGCCGGGATCCGCCTGTCGCCGGTTCTCGGCGAGATCGAGCGCCGGTTCGGCCGGCCGGTGGTGGCGAGCAATCAGGCGCTGCTCTGGGCGGTCTTGAGACGGCTCGCCATGCCCGATCGCCCGGCCGGCTTCGGCGCGCTCCTCGCCGGTGCCTTCGACGCGGCGGCGGCGCCCGTCGCGCTCCGGTGAGATTGAATGCATTCGGAGAATTCATATGATGATGACAATGAATTTGACGAATGAAAGCATCGCGGGTTTGATCCAGATCAAATCCAACGGAGACCTTCGGCCATGACACGGCATGTGAACCCGGAGGCGGCGCGCGCCGCCGTCGACTTCGCGAGGCTGACCGAGCAGCCCGCCTTTCTCGCGTTGCTCGAAACGGTCCGCGCCCGTCGCGGCGAGTTCGACCGGCTGCGTCACGTGCCGCGCGATGTGGTGGCCGAGATGAAGGCGGCGCGCATCTTCCGCGCGTCGACCCCGAGCAAATTCGGCGGCGACGCCATGGCGCCGCATCACTTCCTGAAGATGGTGGAGAAGATCTCCGAGGTCGACGGCTCCACCGGCTGGGTCGCCGCCTTCGGATCGGCCAACACCTATATCGCCGCCCTGCCCGAGGAGAGCCAGGCGGTGATCTATGCCGACGGCCCCGATCAGGTCTATGCCGGCGGCCTCTATCCGCTGCAGCGGGCCGAGAGGGTCGAGGGCGGTTGGAAGGTCACGGGCCGCTGGCGCTTCGCCTCCGGCTGCATGGGGGCCGACTGGATCGGCGTCGGCATCACCGGCGGCGCGGGCACGCCGGTCGTCAAGATGGCGGTGGCGCCGGCCGCCGAGGTCGAGATCATCGAGAACTGGGACGTCATGGGCATGCGGGCGACCGGCAGCCACGACACCACCGTCACCGACAAGTTCTACGCCGACGCCTGGACCTGCGATCGCGGCGCCGCCGGAATCTTCGAAGACACGCTCTATCGCTATCCCGCGCTCGCCTATCAGGCCGAGGTCCACGCGGCGGTCAATCTCGGCCTCGCCCGCGCCGCGCTCGATCTCGCCCGCGCCGCCGCCGACGCCGGCAAGCTGATGCCGGGCGCCCCCCGGCTCGCGGACCGCGCCTATTTCCGGCAGGGCATCGCCGAGGGCGAGGCGCGGCTGCGCGCCGCCCGCGCCTTCTATTACGAGAGCGCCGAGGAGGCCTGGGAGCTCCTCTCGGGACGTGAGACGCTGCCGCTCGACAAGGTCAACCTGCTGCGCCTCTCCGCCAGCCACGCCTCGCGCGCGGCGAGCGAGACGGTGCTGACCTGTTACCGCATCTTCGGCATGGCGGCGGTGGAGAGCACCCATCGCATGCAGCAGATCCTGCGCGATTGTCTCGTCGTCACCCAGCACGCCGCTCTCAACGACGCGACCATCGACAACGCCGGGGCCGTCCTGGTCGGTCTCCCCGCGCCGGCGGGCTATCCATGAGCCCCGCCGCCGGCTCCGCCGCGCGCCCGGCCCCCACGGCGCAGGCGCCCGCCCCCTCGCCGATCGCCGCGCTCGAATTCCGCGAGGCGATGTCGCGGCTCGGCGCCGCCGCGACCGTCGTCACCACCGACGGCCCCGCCGGCCGCTTCGGCATCACCGCCTCGGCGGTCTGCAGCGTCACCGACGCGCCGCCGACGCTCCTCGTCTGCATCAACCGCGCCACGCGCCTCCACGACGCGGTGCTCGCCAACGGCACGCTCTGCGTCAACCTGCTCGGCCGCGATCACGAGGCCCTCGCGCTCCGCTTCGCCCGGCGCGGCACCACGACCGAGGAGCGCTTCGCCGGCGAGACCTGGCGGCCGCTCGTCACCGGCGCGCCGGCTCTGGCGAGCGCGATCGTCGCCTTCGACTGCCGCGTCGCCGCCTGCCGCGAGGTCGGCACCCACGGCGTGATCTTCGCCGAAGTGGCCGGTCTCGTCTTCACCGAGAAGGCCGAGAGCCTCGTCTATTTCGACCGGGCCTTCCACGCCCTCGGCGCCGTCGCGCCGGCGCCCTGACCCCACCCCTCCAGACGACAGGAAGATCGCTCATGCCCGTCACCGACGAGACCATCGCCGCCCTCGTGCGCCGCATCGAGGTTCTGGAGGCGGAGGCCGACATTCGCCGCCTCGAGGCGCGCTACATGTTCCTCTGCGACACGCCGCTGCCGGAATACGGCGTCGATCCCGAGACCGGCCGCATCGACCGCATCATGGATCTCTACACCGACGACGCCGTCTGGGAGGGCGTCGGGGAATATTACAACGGCCAGTTCGGCCGGGCCGAGGGCAAGGCGGCGATCCGCGCCCATTTCGAGGCCTTCTGGGGCGAGAAGCGCGATCCGGCGCTGCTCCTCAACTGCCACTACCTGACCTCGGAACAGATCCACGTCGACGGCGACACCGCGACCGGCCAATGGGTGCACATGCAGCCCTGGATCTTCTCCGACGGCAAGGCGCTGCTGCGCTCGTCGCGGCTCAACAACGCCTTCCGCAAGGAGCCCGACGGCACCTGGAAGTTCACCCGGACGCGGACGGAGAACGTCTTCATCGCCCCGCTGCCGGCCGGCTGGGCGAGCGACTTCCCCGCCGCCTCGGTGCTGATGAAGCCCTGACGTCACCACGCGAGACCGGGCCCGCCGTCGCCGTCAGTCGGACGGCGGCGGGTCCTCGGCGAAGAGCTCGGGCAGGATCGTCCGAAACCAGCGCAGGCCGGGATCGTCGGTGAAGTTGACGTGGACGTGCAGGTCGACGTCGATCGCCGGGAGATCGAAGGGCAGGTCGAGGAGCGCGAAGTCGCCGCGCGCGGCGAGCCGCCGCGAGACCGAGCGGGGGAAGATCGCCGCGAGCTTCGAGTGGCGCACGATCTCCGGAACGATCGTGTAGTGCTCGATCGAGACGACGGTGGTGCGGGCCGCGCCGAGCGCCCTCAGCCGCTCGTCGATCGTCTTGTAGCCGGTCGCGTGCACCGCGACCTCGACGAAGTCGAGCCGCGAGAAGGCTTCGACGTCGAGCGCCCGCCCCGCCTGCTCGTGTCCGGCGGCGAGGAGGCAGACGAATCTGTCGCGCAGGAGAAACGTCGAGACGATCTCGTCGGCCGGCAGGTCGGGCAGATGGCCGAGCGCCATGTCGATCCGCCCCGATCGGAGCGCTGCGGCGATACTCTCCGCGTCGAGCTGGACCGAGCGGATCCTGAGGTTCGGCGCCACCTCGGCGAGCCGGGCGAGGATCTGCGGCAAGCAATAGAATTCCGAGACGTCCGACATGGCGAGGGTGAAGGTGCGCGTCGACGTCTCGGGGCGGAACTCGGCATGGGCGGCCATGGTGCGGCCGAGGAGGCCGTAGGCCTGCGCGAAGGGCTCGTGCAGCCGCCGCGCCGCCGGCGTCGGCTCCATCGCGTGACCGACCCGGAGGAACAGCGGATCGGCGAACTGCTCGCGCAGCCGCCGCAGCGCGTGGCTGACCGCCGGCTGGGTCAGCCCCAGCCGCTCGCCGGCGCCGGAAATGCCGCGCGTTTCCCAGATCGCCAGGAACACCTTGATGAGATTGAGGTCGAAGGCGCCCGGGTCGCGCGGGGTCATGGCCTGTCTCCGATCGGTCGCCCCTCGCCTCGGCCCGAGCGGGATCGACGTGAGATAGCCGGCCGGCCCGCCCCGTTCAAGACGGCGATTGCGGCGCGGCCGCCTGCGCCGGTCCCGCCCGCAGCCGCGAGAGGATCCCCGCCCCCGTCCGTCGCGCGCCGAGCCCATGGGCGGCGAAGAAGCGCAGCATCTCCCCGGTCGCGTCGGGGCCGGTCGCGACCGCGTAGGACCCGGCGGGATCGCCGCCGAACCAGGCGTGACCGCCGTCGGCGACGTGCCAGACCCGGCCGATGACCCGGCCCTCGGCATCGGTGCGGGTCGTCACGGTCGCGGTCGAGCCGGCGCCGGCGCGGGCCTCGACCCGGGTCGCGCCGCCGGCCTCGGGCACGAGTTCGGCGAGGAGGCGATCGGCGTTGCTCGGATGGACGATGCGATCGGCGTCGCCCTGGAAGACGAGGAGCGGCACGGTCTCGGCGCTCGCCGTTCGCGTGCCGGCCGGCGCCTCGCGAAACCGGCCGCGCATCGCCGCGAGCCCGGAGCGCAGATCGTCGGCATGTCCCGGCGCCACGCCGGAATGGATGCAGGCGGCGCCGAAGAGTTCGGGATGGGTCCGGGTGAGGATCGCGGTCATCGCGCCCCCGGCCGAGAGACCGGCGACGAACACCTGCTCGCGCCCGAGGTTCCAGCGTTCCATGATCTCGCGGACGATCCCGGCGAGGATCGCCGGTTCGCCGCCGTGGCGCACCTGATCGGCGAGGCGATACCAGTTCCAACAGCCGTTGGCATTGGCCGAGCGCGGCTGGTGGGGATAGGCGACGAGGAGCCCCATCGTCTCCGCCGCCGCGTTCATGCGGGTGCCGACGGCGAAATCCTCCGGCGTCTGACGGCAGCCGTGCAGCATCACGACGAGCCCCTTCGGCCGGGCTCCCGCCGAGGCCGGCTCGTAGAGGCGATAATCGCGGGTCCCCGCCGCGCAGCTGAAGACGTGGCGATCGAAGCGGGCGCCCTCGGGGACCGGCGGCGGCGCGACGTCGTCGTTCCACGAACTCATCGCCGCGGTCCACGCCTCGAGACCGCCGAAGGCCCGACGCACCGCGCGCAGCGCCGCGATCGTGTCGCCGAGCGGATCGAGCGGCGCCCGCGCCGGGGCCGGCTCGGCCTCGGCGGCGGACGGCCGCGCCGACGGCTTCGGGGGCTGCGGCGGGGGCGGGCTCGGTGGGCGCTTCGCGGCGGGGCGCTCGGCCGGTGGGGGAGGGGGCTCGGCGCGACGCGCGCCCGTGTCCGGGGTCGGCTTCGCGCCCCGGATCCGCTCGACGGTGCCTTCGGCGGTGCGCGCGAGCGCGGAAAGGCCGGAACGGAGACGGTCGAGAAGCGAGGGGGAAGATTTCGATGGCATGCGAACCGGATGTCCTTCGTCGTCGGCGCGTGCGTCGGGTCGGCGGGCTCGCGCCTCACGGCCCCACGTTCACGGGCGGACCGGCGTGGGCGGCCTCGGGCGACCCACGCGAACCCTCAGTCTGCCACCGATCGGTGTCCTGAACATGTCCGCGTCGCCGGATCGCCCGCGAACGGTCGACCTCCGCGTCGCGCGACCGTCACCGCGTCGCGACCCAGGCGAGGCCGGCGCGCCACAGCACATAGGCGGCGACGACGAAGACGACGGCGGCGAAGATGCGTGCGAGCGTGTTGCGGCGGGTCGAGAGCCGGGTCGAGAGGCGCAGACCGACGGCGCCGCCGATGAGCCCGCCGGCGAGGAATTCCGCCGCCACGGTCCAGTCGACGAGACCGGAGGCGGCGTAGTTGATGGCGGTTGCCAGGCCGAAGGTGCCGACCGCCATCAGTGAGGTGCCGACGGCGTCGATGATCGGCATGCCCGTGGCGAAGATCAGCGCCGGCACGATCAGGAAGCCGCCGCCGATGCCGAAGAAGCCGGAGGCGGTGCCGGTCGCCACCGCCACCGCCGCCGCGCGCAGGCAGCCGCGGCGCGAGATCGGTGTCCGCTCGAAGGAGGCGGCCGGGCGTGGCCGCAGCATCGAGACGCCGACCGCCACCATGGCGAGGCCGAACAGGAAGAGGAGCGCGTTGCCGTCGACGAGCTTGCCGATGGTCGAGCCGAAGAGCGCGCCGAGCGTGCCCATCACCGAGAACACGATCGCGCAGCGCCAGATCACGTGGCCGCGCAGCGCATGGCCGACGAGATTGGCATAGGCGTTGAGCGAGACGGCCAGCGCGCCGGTGCCGAGCGCCACGTGCGGCGAGGCGACGCCGACCACGTAGAGCAGGAGCGGCGTCGCCAGAACCGAACCGCCGCCGCCGATGAGGCCGAGCACGAATCCCGAGAGGCTGCCCGATAGGACGGCGGCGATGGATTGAAAGGCCAAGATCTCATCTCCCATGACGAGGCCGGCTTCCGGACGGGCCTCGGCGGTCGCGGCATCTTAACCCCGCGATCTCCTCAGGCGGGGATCCGGACGCCGAGAGGCGACGCGGCGCGGGGTCACAGGGTGTCGATCGGCAGCTTGAAGAAGCGCTTTCCCGCGGCGTTCGGTTCGGGCAGGCGCCCGGCCTTCATGTTGACCTGGAGCGAGGGGAGGATCAGGCGCGGCATCGCCAGCGTCGCGTCGCGGGCGGCGCGGCGGGCGACGAACGTGTCCTCGTCGATGCCGTCGCGGAGGTGGATGTTGTGGGCGCGCTCCTCGGCGACGGTCGTCTCCCAGGCCATGCCGCGCCCCTCGCCGCCGTAGTCGTGGCAGAGGAAGAGCCGCGTCTCCGGCGGAAGGTCGAGGATGCGGCGGGCCGAGCGGTAGAGCGTGCGCGCGTCGCCGCCGGGGAAATCGGCGCGGGCGCTGCCGGAATCGGGCATGAACAGCGTGTCGCCGACGAAGGCGGCGTCGCCGATCACATGGGTCATGCAGGCCGGCGTATGGCCCGGCGTCGCCAGCGCCACCGCCTCCAGGGCGCCGATGCGATAGCGTTCGCCGTCGCGATAGAGCCGGTCGAACTGGCTGCCGTCGCGGCGAAAGTCGGGCCCCTCGTCGAAGACCGCGCCGAAGGTCTCCTGGACCAGCGTGATCTTCTCGCCGATGCCGATCTCGCCGCCGAGCCGCTCGCGCAAATAGGCGGCGGCCGAGAGATGATCGGCATGGACATGGGTCTCGATCAGCCGCTCCACCTTCAGCCCCTTCGCCTCGACGAAGGCGACGAGCGCGTCGGCGGAGCGATGGGCGATGCGGCCCGCCGCATAGTCGAGATCGAGCACCGGATCGACGATCGCCGCCGCGCCGGTCGCGGGATCGGCGACGACGTAGCTGATCGTGTTGGTGTCCGGATCGGGAAAGGCGGTCACCACGGGACGGGCGGCGGCGGCGAGATCGGGAGCGTTCGCGGTCATGAGGTCCCTCGGGTCGGTTCGATCGGCGTGTCGAAACATATATGGTTCGACGAAGTTTGAGAAAAGACCCCCGCTTCGGCGCCTCGACCGAGGGGGTTCAGCGCGCCCAGTTGAGACCGGCGATCCTCGGATCCGCCGCGAAGGCGTCACGGCCGAATTCGAGCCGCGCGATCGGAAAGTCGCAGATCGCCTGGACGCCGTGCGCCCCGACGCGGAGGCGCCAGGTTCGGCGCTCGACCGGCGCCGGTTCGGCGAAGGCGGCGCAATCGAGCACGGCGAGGGCGATGCGATGCTCGGGGTCGCGGACGGATTCGCTGCGCAACAGTGTGATGCCGGCGGCGCGGGCGGTCTCCGCGAGGCTCTGGCAGGCCTCGTAACCGATCGGCGCGGTCCAGGCGGCGCGATCGCGATCGAGCGGCGGCAGGGTCAGATCGAGACTTCGGTCGCAGGCGATCCGCACGGCGAAGGCGGTATGGTCCGCCGCGTCGTCCGGCCACGGCGTCGCCGGCGATTCCGCGAAGAACAGCAGGCGGTAGAAGGCCATCTCGGCGACGGCGGTCTCCGGCCGTTCGGCGGCGTAGAAGACCCCCGGTGTGCGCCCGGCGCGGCGGAAGCGCGAGCCGGTCGGATAGATCGCGTCGTAACGAAAAGGGGTGGCGAGCAGCGGGTCGAGGCCGCGGCAGGCGAGGGGCAAGATCGGCTTGCTCTCCTCGAGCAGTTCCTCGAGCAGAGCCTGTTCGTCGAGGCGATCGACCAGCTTCAGGGTCGAGACCCGATGTTGCGCCTCGACCAGACGCCAGCCGAGGCCGCCCCAGGGGCGCGCCTCAGACGACAGCGCGTCGGGCGTCCAGGTAGGCGATGACATCGACGAGCCCCGTGATGGTGCGGATCTTCTCGGACGGCGGCGCACCGAGCGCGGTGTTGTCGGCGACGAGCCACGCACGAGCCACGCGTTCGTCGCCACCGACGATGGCGTCGAGCGAACGGAACAGGCGCACGAACAACACCGCCAGCTCGAACGGTTTCGAGCCCGGCTCGAGGGCATGATCGCCCTTCCGCATGCGCGACAGCGTCGCTTCGCTGACCCCGAGCACGGCGGCGAGCGCCTTGCCCTTGAGGTCGAGCCGCTCGGCGGCGCGTACCGCCGCCTTGGTCACGACCGGGCCGGCGGCCGGTGTCGCGCGAGGCGAAGACCGTTCGAAGGCGAGAGACATGGAAGTCTCCTTCTCTTGAAACAATCATATGGGAAAATTTCCATGGAAACAAGAAGAGGCACACGACGAGACCGGACCGGATGTGACTTTGGTTCCAGCCTCGGGGGGCGGCGGCGTGACAGGATCCGTCTCGTCCCGATCGAACCATGAGAGGAACCGATCCGATGAACTCCGCGCCGACCCCCCTGAAGTTCTTCGTCGACACCCACGATATGCGTCACGGCACCTTTCCCGCCGGTCTTTCGGCGAACGACTTCGCCGGGTTCCACGCGCAATACGAGGCGGCCTGCCGCGCCGAGGGGGTGGTGTCGCTGCGCATCCACGTCGGCTTCGGCGAGGGCCGCGCCTTCTGTTTCAACATGGCGCCCGATGCCGACGCCGTCCGCCGCGTGCACGAGCGGGTCGGCCTGCCCTTCGACGAGATCACCGAGGTGGTGACCTCGACGCCCGGCGATCTGTTCTTCGCCCGTGCCGCGTGAGAGCCGGGGGAGGCGCGACATGGCGTCCGTGTCGAACCGCGTCGCGAGAGGCTACGATCGGCGCATGTCTCCTGCGCCGGTCCCCGACCTCTTCCCGAGCCTCGCCGCGCTCTCCCCCGAGAGCCGCTCGCTGCTCGAGGCCTCGGCGACGCGCGTCGCCTGCGCCGGGGGCACGCCGCTGGTGGCGCGGGGCGATCTCGTCACCGGCGCCTATCTGGTCGAGAAGGGGGCGCTGCGCGTCTACTACGTCTCGGCCGAGGGGCGCGAAGGCACGCTCTATTGGGTCGAGCCCGGCCAATCCTGCATCCTCGCGCTCAACTGCATGTTCTCCCGCCTCGCCTATCCGGCCTGGGTCGAGAGCGAGGGCGCGACCGAAGTGACGATCGTCCCCGGCGACGTCTATCGGCGGCTCTTCGCCAGCGAGCCGGCGGTGCAGAGCTTCACCTTCGACGTGCTGTCGGGGCGTCTCTTCGAGCTGATGGCCCTGATCGAGGAGACCGCGAGCCAGGGCCTCGAGGCGCGTGTCGCCGCCTTCCTCCTGCGCCGCGCCAAGGGCGGGGCGGAGGTCGCCGTCACCCAGGACCAGATCGCCCGGCATCTCGCCACCTCCCGCGAGGTGGTCTCGCGGGTGATGCGCGGCCTCGTCGCCCGGCGGCTGATCGCGACGACGCAAGGACGCATCACCATCGTCGATCCCCCGGCGCTCGGCCGCCTCGCCGACTAGGCCGCCGCCCCCCGTTTCGGAAGACGTCCCATGTTCGAACTCTCCCCTCTCCTCGCCATCGGCGTGGGGGCGGTCGCGGTCGGCCTGATCGCGGCGATCCTCATCGTCTGGCGCGATCTCGGCCCGACGGCGCGGCTCTCGGCGCCGCAACGCGTCGCCCTGGTGGTGGCGCTCGCCGGCGGCGTCCTCGCCTTCGGCCTGAAACTCACGGTGATCGAGACGTTGACCCATGCGAGCCGCGATCGCCTCGCCCCGTCCCTCACCACGATCGAACCGGCCGGCGAGGCCGACGGCGGGACCGAGACCGGGCGGCCGGTCTGGGAGGCGCTGCCGGTCGAGGCGCCGGCGCCGGAGAGCAATCCGACCACGCCGGCGAAGGTCGCGCTCGGCCGGGCGCTCTTCTTCGACCCCGCCCTGTCGCGCGACGGCACGCTGACCTGCGCCTCCTGCCACGATCTCGAACGCGCCGGCGGCGCCGACGGCCGGTCGACCGCGCGCGGCATCGACGGACGGATCGGCCCGCGCAACACCCCGACCGTCTACGACGCCGCCTTCCAGGCCCGCCTCTTCTGGGACGGCCGCGCCCGCTCGCTCGAGGAACAGGCGCTGGGGCCGATCGCCAATCCGATCGAGATGGGCGCCGACCTCGACGTCGTGGTCGAGCGCCTGAAGGCGCGGCCCGACCGCGTCGCCGGTTTCGCCGCCGCCTTCGGGCCGGAGGCGCCGATCGACGCGCGGCGCATCGCCGAGGCGCTCGCCGCCTTCGAGCGCACCCTGATCACGGCGGACGCGCCCTTCGATCGCTTCGTGCGCGGGGATCCGTCCGCCCTCACCGCGCAGCAGATCCGGGGCATGTCGCTGTTCGAGACCGTCGGCTGCATCGTCTGCCATGCCGGACCCGGTTTCAGCCGGGCGAGCCTGCTCGCGCCGGAAAAGGGGAGTTCGGCGTTTCGCCTCTTCCCGTCGCTCTCGTCCGACTACACCGCGAAATACCGCCTGACCGAGGATCTCGGGGCCGCCGCCGCGGGGCGCGCCGGCCTGTGGCGGGTGCCGTCGCTGCGCAACGTGGCGCTGACCGGCCCATGGTTCCACAACGGATCGGTCGACGATCTGAGCGAGGCGGTGCGGATCATGGCGACGGTCCAGGCCGGCCGCGTCGTGACCGACGGCAAGGTCGAGACGCGTATCGCGTGGTCGCCGGAGAGCCGCCGCCTCACCCGGCGCACGCCGCGTGCGCTCACCGAGGCGGAGGTCGCCGACATCGTCGCCTTTCTCCACGCTCTGACCAGCGACCGTCTGGCGCGCGCCGCCGCGCGCTCGGCCCGGGCGGAGGGGATGTGACGGCGAGCCCGTCCGACCTTTCGAGACAGGCTCTCAGTCGCGCGAGAGCGCCGCGACCGGATCGAGCAGCGCCGCGCCATGGGCCGGCAGCCAGCCGAAGACGACGCCGATCAGGGTCGAGCAGAGGAAGGCGGCGAGGATCGTCGTCGCCGAATAGACGAAGACGAAACTCGATCCGAAGAGCGCGAAGGCGAGGCCGGCGGCGAAGGCGAGACCGACGCCGAGCACCCCGCCGATCAGGCAGACCAGGACCGCCTCGGTCAGGAACTGCTGCAGAATGTCGGATCGCCGCGCCCCCACCGCCATGCGCACGCCGATCTCCTTGACCCGTTCCGACACCGACACCAGCATGATGTTCATCACGCCGATGCCGCCGACGACGAGCGAGATCACCGCGATCGCGGCGATCAGCAGCGTCAGCGTGGTCGTCGTCGCGGTGATGGTCTGGCGGATGTCGTCGGTGTTGAGGATGAAGAAGTCCTTGCTGCCGTGGCGGCGGGTGAGGAAGGCGGTGGTCGCCTCGTCGGCGAGGCTGGTGTCGACGTCGTCGGAGACCCGGAGCAGGATCGAGCGCAGCGCCGTGTCGCCGAGGAAGCGCACCTGCACCGTCGTATAGGCGAGGAACACCGAGAGATTGCCGCTCGAGCCGAAGCCCTGTTGCTTCTGAGTGATGCCGATCACCGTGCACGGCACCTTGCCGACCAGGATCACCTTGCCGATCGGGCTCTCGGTCGTGTCGGCGAAGAGCGTCTTGGCGGTGTTCTCGTCGATGACGATCTCCTGCGACATGGCGCGGGCGGCGGCGGCGTCGAAGAAGCGGCCGTCGAGGAGCTTGACGCCGCGCACCGTGAAATAGTCGACCCCGACCCCGTTGACCTGGGCGCTCGCCTCGATCGCGCCGAAGCGCAGCGTGGACGAGGTCGAGACGGTCGGGGTGACGCCGGCGGCGAAGGTCTGCCGCGCCAGCGCCTCGGCGTCGGAGAGCACCAGCGTCTTGATCTTGGCGGAGCGGACGTCGCCGAAATCCTTGCCCGGGAAGATCTCCAGCGTGTTGGTGCCGAGGCTCGAGATGTTGGAGAGCACCTTGCGCCGCGACCCCTCGCCGAGCGCCACCATGGCGACCACCGAGGCGATGCCGATGACGATGCCGAGCATGGTGAGGAAGGTGCGCAGGCGGTGGGCGAACATGGCGAGCACCGCCATGCGGAAGGATTCCTGAAACCGCGCGAGCGCCGCGCCGAGAACGCCGACGCTCGCCGGCGTCTCCGACGGTCCCGATCCGAGCGCCGAGGCGGCGTCGGCCTCGATCGGCGCGGCCTCGTTGGGCCGGTCCGAGACGATGCGGCCGTCGGAGAGTTCGACGATCCGCCGGGCGCGCCGGGCGACGTCGTGGTCGTGGGTGACGAGGATCACGGTGTGACCCTCGGCGTTGAGTTCGGCGAGGATCTTCAGCACCTCCTCGCCGGAGCGCCGGTCGAGCGCGCCGGTCGGCTCGTCGGCGAGCACCACGTCGGCACCGTTCATCAGCGCCCGCGCGATCGAGACGCGCTGTTGCTGGCCGCCCGAGAGCTGGCCCGGCCGATGGCCGAGACGATCGGCGAGGCCGAGGCGGGTGAGGATGGCGCGCGCCCGCGCGCGCCGCTCCTCGGCCGAGACGCCGGCATAGATCGCGGGGATCTCGGTGTTGCCGATCGCCGAGAGTTCGGAGAGCAGGTGGTAGCGCTGGAAGATGAAGCCGAAGTGCTCCCGCCGGAGTTCGGCGAGATCGTCCGGATCGAGGTCGGCGGTCGGCCGTCCGGCGAAGCGATAGTCGCCCGCCGTCGCCCGGTCGAGACAGCCGAGGATGTTCATCAGCGTCGACTTGCCCGAGCCCGAGGCGCCCATGATCGCGATGAATTCGCCGGCGCCGATGTCGAGATCGACGTCGGCGAGCACCGCCACGGTGCCCTCGCCGGCCGGATATTCGCGCCGCACGCCGCGCAGCGAGATCAGCGGCTCGTCGCTCACCTCAGAGCCCTCCGGGCGGTCGCGGCATCGACGACGCCTTCGCCTCCGTCGAGCGACGCCCGACGACGACCTTCTCGCCGACCGTCAGCCCCGACCGGATCTCCACCCGCACCTTGTCGTCGAGGCCGGTCGTGACCGCGCGCCGCGCGGTGGTGCCGTCGGCGGCGACCACGTCGACCGTGCGCCCGCCGTCGCGCCCGGCCGGCGACAGCGCCGCCGTCGGCACGGTGACGACGCCCTTGGCCTCGCCCAGGATCACGCGGATCTGGGCCGTCATGTAGGTGCGCAGCATCCCGTCGGGATTGGGGACGTCGAAACGGCCGTAATAGTAGATCGCCGAGGAACTCGACGAGGACGACGACGAACTCGACGCCGAGGAGGAGGTGGAGGACGCGATCGCGCTGTCGGAGCGCAACGTGTCCGGCGCCGGATCGAGCGCCTCGAGCGTCGCCTCCCAGCGCCGTTCGATGTCGCCGAGGATCGAGAAGGTGACGGGCTGGCCGACCTTCACCTTGGGCGCGTCGGCCTCCGAGATCTCGGCGCGCACCGTCATGCGGTCGATCCGGCCGAGGACGACGATGGTCGGCGCCGACTGGACCGCGTTGACCGTCTGTCCCTCCTGCGCCATCACCAGGAGCACGGTCCCGTCGATCGGCGCGACGATGCGGGTATAGCCGAGATCGACCTGGGCGGTGTCGACCTTCACCTCGGCCTGGGCGATCTGGGCGGTGAGGGCCTCGATCTGGGCGCGGGTGGTCTCCACCGTCGCCCGCGCGCTCTCGAAGGCGTCCTTGGAACTCGCCTGTTTGGCGAAGGTCGCGGTCTCCCGTTCGAGCACCGCCTGCGCGTAGACCAGGCTCGCCTCCTTCTCCCGCTTCTGGGCGCGGACGTCGGCGAGCGCGGCCTTCGCGCTCTTCAGCCCGTTCTCCTGGGTGAGGCTGTCGATGGTGGCGACGAGGTCGCCCTTCTTCACCCGGTCGCCGACCGCGACCGCGAGCGCGGTGATGCGGCCCGACACCTGGGCGCCGACGGCGACGAGACGAACCGGACGCAGCGTGCCCGTCGCCTGCACCGTCTGCTGGATGTCGCCGATGGTCGCCTGGGCGACGAGGAGATCGGCGAGCGGATCCTTCTGGCTGCGCGACCACCACCACCACCCGCCGAGGGCGAGGGCGGCGAGGCCGCCGGCGACGATCGTGGTGCGGATCGAGAGCTTCATCGGAGGAACTCTTTCGCGAGGCGATCGGCGCCGCGCCGGTGGCGACGTCGAGGGCGGGACGATCCCTCTTCCCTCGGGTTTCCCGCCGATCGGCCCCGTTCGAGGCCGACCGGGACGCGGCCGCCGTTTTCGGGTACGATGGCGTACCTTTATTCGTCGGAACGCCGCGCCCTGTCAATCGCGGTCGCGGTCCCGACGTTCGGGGGAAGGGGGCGCGCCATGCGCGAGGAGAGGCTCGATACGGCCGAGGAGACGGCACGGACGCGGCGGCGCGGCCGGCCGAAAGTGACGCCGGACGATCATCGGCGGGCCCTGATCGTCGAGACCGGGCGCCGCCTCTTCCTCGAACGCGGCTTCGGTCGCGCCACGATGAGCGAGGTCGCGGCGCGCGCCCGTGTCTCCAAACGGACGCTCTACGGCTTCTTCGCCGACAAGTCGGCGCTCTTCGCCGCCGTCGTCGAGGCCCATCGCCACACGATGCTGGCCGTGCCCGGCGACGACGACCGGCTTCCGCTCGAGGAGGCCCTGAGGGCGATCGTCCGCATCGACATCGACGCCGACGAGGACCGCGCCCGCCATGCCCTGCTCGAGATGGCGTTTCACGAATCCGTCGCCCATCCCGAACTGCGCGAGGTGATCCTGCGCCACGGCGTCGAGAAGTCGCGGCAGGATCTGGCGGCTTGGCTCGACCGGCGCGCGGCGGCGGGCGAGGTGATCGTCGACGACGCCGAGGCGCTGGCGGGGATCCTGATGGACATGGTGTTCGGCGCCGGCCGGCCGCCGCTCCCCGGCACGGTCGAGCCGCCCGAGGCGCGCCGCCGCCGGCTCGAGCGATGCATCGCCGTCTTCCTCGGTGGCATCGCCCGCCGCTGACGGGAAGCCTCACGTCTCCGCGTCGGCGCCGCCGTCGCGGGGGAGGGCTGGGGTGAGGCCCGCGCGCCGCGCGGCGAGATCTGCCGCCGTCTCCTGCGTCAGCCAGTCGCGGAAGGCGGCGAGGGGGGGATGATTGGCGCGGCCGACCGGCCAGACGAGGTGATAGGCGCCGGCGCTCTTCAGCGGCCGGTCGAGGATCCGTACCAGCGTTCCCGCCGCCAATTCCTCGTCGAACAGGAAATCGGGCAGGAGCGCCACGCCGAGCCCCGCCGTCGCCGCCCCGGCGATCGTCGCGAACTGATCGAACAGCATGCCGTGGATGCCCTCGGCGGCGGCGCCTTGCGCGCGGAACCAATGTTCCCAGGCGTCGGGACGCGAGGTGAGGTGCAACAGCGTCAGGCCGCGCAGATCCTCCGGCGTCGCCACCGGATGACGGCGGGCGAAGTCGGGCGAGCACACCGGAACCACGGCTTCGTCGCGGATGAAGGCGGTCTCGACGTTGGGCCAGTCGTCGCCGCCGAAATGGATCGCCGCGTCGGCGGTGTCGAGGGCGAAGTCGAAGCGCTGCGACCGGGTGGCGAGATTGATCGTGACGCCGCCGTGGTCGCGCAGGAAGCGCGGCAGCCGTGGCGCCAGCCAGCGCGTGCCGAAGGTCGGCAGGATCGCCAGATTGAGCGTGCCGCCGGCGGGATTGGCGCGCAGGTTGAGCGAGGCGTCGGCGATCTTGTTGAGCGCCTCGCGGATCTCGCGAGCATAGGTCTCCCCGGCGAGCGTCACGCGGATGCGCCGCCGCTCGCGCACGAAGAGTTTCGTCTCGAGCTGTTCCTCGAGGGCGAGAATCTGGCGGCTGACCGCGCTCTGGGTGAGGTTCAGCTCCTGCGCCGCCGCCGTGATGCTGCCGGTGCGGCTGGCGGCCTCGAAGGCGGTGAGCATGGAGAGGGCCGGCAGAAAGCGGCGAGGCGGCGGCATCGACAGTCCCATTCGGCACGACGTGTCGCCGAACCATCGGGTCATCGGGCCGGGGACGCAAGCGAAATGACGGGCGGTGCCGATCGCGCCGCCCGTCTCGGATCGCCGCCGCGCGGGCCGGATCATCGCGCGACGAGGGCGCGCTGGTCGTCCATGCCCATCGAGATCAGCAGGGGATCCTTCGCCTGGATCGCCTGAAACGCCGCCTTGGAGGTCATTCCCGCCCAGTCGGCGAGGATCAGCGACTGCGCCACCGCGCCGCCGAGCGTCGTGCCCGGGCCGGTGACGACGAAGAGGTCCGGGGCGAATTCGCGCGCCGCCACCTCGACGGCGCGGGTGAAGTCGTAGGTCTCGGTCACCTGATGGCCGAGCGTATAGTCCCACAGCGCCGCGACGTCGGTGGCGCCCGGCCACCAGACGTGACCACGCCCGTCGACCATCGGCAGCTTCGGCTGTTCGAACAGCGACGGCGGCAGGCGGCCGCGACCGAGCTCGGCGACCGGGGCCTGGAGCGCGGTGTGGAAGGCGGCGTGATTGGCGAGCCGCAGCGGGAAGCGTCCCTGCGCCGGCTCGACGCGCGCCTGGAAGGCGGCGAGGCCGGCCTCGTCGCCGGCGACGACGAGCATGCCGCCGAGATCGATCGAAAGCGCCAGCCGATGGCCGGGAAGCGCGTCGATCTCGGCGACGAGGGCGAGCAGCGCCGCCTTGCGCGCCGGATCGGGCCGCCAATCCTCGTCGACGACCGGATGGACGATCTGCCCGCCGATGAGATGCTCCTGCATCAGGGTGCCCATGGTGTCGACCACCTCGAAACCGTTCGTCGACGACAGCGCCCCGGCGCAGGCGAGGGTCGAATACCACCCCATGGAATTGCCGGTGACGGCGACGACGCGCACCCGCTCGGCGTCGAGCGCGGCGAAATCGGCGAGGGTCGCGGCGTAGATCAGGGCGGAGGCGTTGTCGCCGCGCGTATGGGTGGCGACCGAATAGGTCGCCGCGCCGTCGAGGGCGGAGAGCGTCGGCTTGCCGCCGGCCGCGCGCCGGGCGTCGAAGGCGGCGAGGAGTTTCTCGTCGGCGAAACGCCGCCGGAGGGTGCCGAGCTCGGTCTTGTTGTAGGTGCCGCGCCCGGGGCAGATCACGACGGCCGTCTTCATTTCGTCCCCTCGATCATCCGCGTCGCCGTGGCGAAGATGCCGTCCGCCGACGGCATGGTGGCGGCATAGGCCGGTCCGGTGGCGATGAAACTGTCTTCCGACGTCAGCCGCTCGACCGGCGCCTCGGTCCGCTCGGCGAGGAGCGCCATCAGCCCTTCGGCGACACCGCCCGACCGCCGCGTCTCGTCGACGATCAGGATGCGCGCGCAGCCCTCGACCGCCGCGAGGAGGCTCTCTTCCGGCAGCGGCGACAACCAGCGCAGGTCGATCACCCGCACCCGGTGTCCGGCCGCCTCGAGCCGCGCCGCCGCCTGACGCGAGAGGTAGTAGCCGTTGGCGAAGGAGACGATGGCGAGATCCGTGCCGCGCCCGTGGACGCCGACCTCACCGAGGCGGATCGAGCGGCCGGGCTCGGGATAGGTGGTCATCCACGCGCCGTCCTTCTCCTCGTGGAGATCGCGCATCGGATAGAGCGCGATCGGCTCGAGGAAGACGACGACCCGCTGCTCCTCGCGGGCGAGGCGCACGCATTCGCGCAGCATCATCGCCGCGTCCGCCCCGTTCGAGGGGCAGGCGAGGACGACGCCGGGAATGTCGCGCAGCACCGCGACCGAATTGTCGTTGTGGAAATGGCCGCCGAAGCCCTTCTGATAGCCGAGACCGGCGATGCGCAGCACCATCGGATTGGCGTATTGCCCGTCGGAGAAGAACGACAGCGTCGCCGCCTCGCCGCGGATCTGGTCCTCGGCATTGTGGAAATAGGCGAGGAACTGGATCTCCGGCATCGGCAGGAAGCCGTCGTGGGCCATGCCGATGGCGAGCCCGAGGATCGTCTGCTCGTCGAGCAGCGTGTCGATCATCCGGTCCGGTCCGAACCGGCTCTGGAGCTTCTGGGTGACGCCGTAGACGCCGCCCTTGCGGCCGACGTCCTCGCCCATCATGACGATTTCCGTGTGCGCCAGCATCAGGTCGGTCAGCGCCCAGTTGATGATGCGGCTCATCGGCTGCGGCGTGTCGAACTGGCGCATGTCCGTGCCGAAGGCCGCCTCGCGCGCCTCCGACGAGGGGCCGTTCACCGGACGATTGGCGCGCCCGGGCGGGATCAGCGAGGCCATCACGTCCTTCGCCGTCTTCAGGCGCGGACGCTCGACCGCGCGCGCCGCGACCCGCGCCACCCGCTCGTTGGTTTCGACATAGATCGCCAATGCCTCGTCGGGGGTGAGGACGCCGGCCTCGGCGAGGAGCCGGGCCGCGTGCAGCAACGGATCGTTCGCCTCCTCCGCCTCGACCTCGGCGCGGGAGAGATAGGTGGTCGGCACGTCGGCGCCGGCATGGCCGTAGAGGCGGATGGTGCGCAGGTGCAGGAACGCCGGCTTGCGCCGACGCCGAACGAAGCTCGCCGCCTCCGAGGCGACGCGGTAGGTCTCGAAGAGATCGAGCCCGTCGGCCTCGAAATAGCGCAGGCCCGGCCGGTTCTCGAACGAGGCGCGGATCCAGCCCTTGGGCGTCTTGGTCGAGATGCCGATGCCGTTGTCCTCGCACACCAGCAGCAGCGGCAGCGGCGTCGACTGATAGGCGGTCCAGCCGGCGGCGTTGATGGCGCCCTGAGCCGTCGAATGATTGGCGGAGGCGTCGCCGAAGGTGCAGACCACCAGCGCGTCGTCGGGCAGCGCCTTGTGCTCCGGCGCCCGCCGCCGCGCCGCGCCGATCGCATAGGCCGCCCCGACCGCCTTGGGCAGATGCGAGGCGATGGTCGAGGTCTGCGGCGGAATGAACAGCGCCTTCGATCCGAGCACCTTGTGGCGGCCGCCGGAGATCGGATCCTCCGACGAGGCGGCGAAGGAGAGCAGCATGTCCCAGGTGATCGACTGTCCCGGCACCTGACCGGCGCGGGCGATCTGGAAGGCGGCGTCGCGATAGTGGAGGAAGGCCATGTCGGTCGGCCGCAGCGCGGCGGCGACGGCGGCCATGCCCTCGTGGCCCGAGGAGCCGATCGTGTAGAAGCCCTGTCCCGCCTTCTGCATGGCGCGGGAGGTGCGGTCCAGTGCCCGGCTGAGGCAGGCGGCGCGGTAGATCGCCACCGCCTCGACCGCCGTCAGCGGACCGCTCGGCGCCGCGCCCGCGGGGAAGTCGCGCTCGGCGACCCGGCGCAGGAAATTCTCGTGGACGATGTCGGCGCGATCCATGCGAAGTCCTCGGCGAGCAGGCGTGGAGATCGAATTCGGTCCGCGGCGCCGCCGTCGAGGCGGCGCCGTCGCCGCCCGTCAGACGTCGAACTTCACGCCCTGCGCCAGCGGCAGCGCATGGCCGTAGTTCATCGCGCTGGTCTGGCGCCGCATATAGGCCTTCCAGGCGTCCGAGCCGCTCTCGCGACCGCCGCCGGTCTCCTTCTCGCCGCCGAAGGCGCCACCGATCTCGGCGCCGGAGGTGCCCATGTTGACGTTGGCGATGCCGCAGTCGGAGCCGCGCTCGGAGAGGAACTGCTCGATCTCGCGCACATCGGTGGCGAAGATCGAGGAGGAGAGCCCCTGATCGACGCCGTTCTGAAGCGCGATCGCCTCGTCGAGCGTCCGATACTTCACCACGTAGAGGATCGGCGCGAAGGTCTCCTCGAGCATCGGCCCGACCTGCGCCGGCATCTCCACCAGCGCCGGCCGCGCGTAGAACGAGGCCTCGCCCGTCACGTCGATCCGCTCGCCGCCGTGGACGGTGCCACCGGCCGCCTTCGCCGCTTCGAGCGCGGCCTGCATCGCCGCGAAGGCATGGCCGTCGATCAGCGGACCGACCAGCGCGGAGGAGGTGATCGGGCTGCCGACCGAGATGGTGCGGTAGACGTTCGCGAGCTTCGGCACCAGCGCGTCGTAGACGCTCTCGTGGACGATCAGCCGGCGAAGGGTCGTGCAGCGCTGGCCGGCGGTGCCCATGGCGCCGAAGGCGACGGCGCGCAGCGTCATGTCGAGATCGGCCGAGGCGGTGACGATCGAGGCGTTGTTGCCGCCGAGTTCGAGGATCGGCCGGGCGAAGCGCCGCGCCAGCCGCTCGCCGACGATGCGGCCCATGCGGGTCGATCCGGTCGCCGAGACGACCGGCACGCGGCGATCGTCGACCAGCACCGCGCCGACGTCGGCGCCGCCGATCACCAGCGTCGAGAGATGCTCTGGCGCCTCGGCGCCGAAGCGCGCGGCGGCGCGCAGGAACAGCGCCTGGGTCGCGAGCGCGCTCAGGGGCGCCTTCTCCGACGGCTTCCACACGACGGCGTCGCCGCAGACGAGCGCCAGCGCCGCGTTCCACGACCACACCGCGACGGGGAAGTTGAAGGCCGAGATCACCCCGACGACGCCGATCGGCCGCCAGGTCTCGGTGAGCTTGTGGTCGGGCCGTTCCGACTGGATGGTCAGGCCATAGAGCTGGCGGGAGAGGCCGACCGCGAAATCGCAGATGTCGATCATCTCCTGGACCTCGCCGAGGCCCTCCGACAGCACCTTGCCGACCTCGATCGAGACGAGCCGGCCGAGTTCGTTCTTGTGCGCGCGCAACTCCTCGCCGAGCAGGCGGACGAGCTCGCCGCGACGCGGCGCCGGGACGCCGCGCCACGCCCGATAGGCGGCCTCCGCCCGTCCGATCGCCTCGCCGGTCTCGCTCGGGGTCGCCTCGCGCACCCGGGCGACGACGCTGCCGTCGACGGGGGAGACCACGGCACGGCCGTCGTCGGCGAAGAGCGCCGCGTCGACGCCGAGCGTGGCGAGAATCGTGCGCGCCTCGAGCGCGAGGGCGGAGGAGGAGGAAAGATCGGTCATCGGATCGGGGTCTCGGCGCTGACGGCGGGATGAAGCATGGGGTGACGGCGAAGGCGGATCGTCGGGCGATCGGTCGCGCGACCGTGCCTTCGACCTCGCGTCCGGCGTCGTGGTCGCGAACGGCGATCTTTGCCGCTTCGCGGCTCGCCCGCAAATGATCATGTCGTCAGAGTTCATTCCGAGGCGGAATGGATGAGCCTTCGCCGCGAAACGCCTCGACCCCGCCTCCGCCGGACGAAGGCCGGGCGCGGAGACGGGATCGAAAGAAGGGCGGGGGTCGTCGCGGGCGCGGAGCGCGCCGGCGTGGTGCCTCAGGGGCGCCAGAGCGTGATGTCGTCGGGCTTGGTCGAACGGTCGAGCACGCCCTTGACGTCGAGGACGATGCCGCCGGCGCCGCCGAGGAGCCGCGAGACGAGCGGCCAGCCCGCCTCGACGTAGTCGCGATGGGAGACCGCGAAGACCACCGCGCCGACCGGGCCGATCTCCTCGACCGGGGTGAGGGTCACGCCGTATTCCTTCTTCGCCTCCTCGGGCGAAGCCAGCGGATCGGCGACCACGACCTCGGTTCCGAAGGCTTCCAACTCGTTGATGATGTCGGCGACCTTGGAATTGCGGAGATCCGGGATGTTCTCCTTGAAGGTGAGGCCGAGGACCGCGACCCGGCGATTGGTCGCCCGGGTCTTGGTCATCAGACGCACGCATTCGCGCGCGATGTGCTCGCCGACCGAATCGTTGATGCGGCGGCCGGCCAGGATCACGTGCGGATGGTAGCCGAAGCGCTCCGACTGATAGGTCAGGTAATAGGGGTCGACGCCGATGCAGTGACCGCCGACCAGACCGGGCGTGAAGGCGAGGAAGTTCCACTTCGTCGACGCCGCCGCCAGAACGTCGTTGGTGTCGATGCCGAGGCGATGGAAGATCCGCGACAGCTCGTTCATGAAGGCGATGTTGATGTCGCGCTGCGAGTTCTCGATCACCTTGGAGGCTTCGGCGACCTTGATCGACGAGGCCCGATGGATCCCGGCCTTGACCACGGAGCCGTAGACCTCGGCGACGATGTCGAGCGTGCGCTGATCCTGGCCGGCGACGACCTTGGTGATCGTCTCGAACGTGTGCTGCTTGTCGCCCGGATTGATGCGCTCCGGCGAATAGCCGACGGTGAAGTCGCGGCCGCAGACGAGGCCCGAGGCCTCCTCGAGGATCGGCACGCACACCTCTTCGGTCGCGCCGGGATAGACGGTCGATTCGTAGACGACGATGGCGCCCTTGCGCATCGCCGAGCCGACCGACCGGGACGCCGACCGGAGCGGGGTCAGATCGGGCTGATTGGCGCGATCGACCGGCGTGGGAACCGTGACCACGAAGAAATCGGCCTCGCCGAGAACGGCGGGTTCGTTGGTGAAACGGATGCTCGCGCCGGCGAGATCCTCCGCGGAAATCTCGAGCGTACGATCGACGTTGCGCGAGAGTTCCTCGATACGGGACGTGTCGATGTCGAAACCGATGGTGTGCTTACCCGATTTCGCAAAGGCCACGGCGACGGGGAGTCCGACGTAGCCAAGGCCGACGACCGCAAATTTCATGTCATCACCTGTCGATTTCAAACAATGTTCGACGCTTCGTAGCGTCGCTGACGGAATTCTACTCGTACGGCGGCGGCAATAAGGCACGGAACGCGGCCGATCTCAATCTCAAAAGCGGCCCGACCGCACCTCGACGCACGTCGCCGTGGTCGCAGGCATGCCCTCCTTGCGCGTCGAAAGTCAGCTCGCGTAATACGAGCGATACCAATCGACGAAGTTGCGAATGCCGACGGAGACCGGCGTCGACGGGCGATAACCCGTGAGCGCTTCGAGCAATTCCGCCGCCGCATAGGTGGCGGGAACGTCGCCCTTCTGCATCTCCATGAAGTTCTTCTTCACCGGCAGGCCGAGCGCCCGTTCGATCTCGTCGACATAGTCGAGGAGCGCCACGGGCACGCCGCCGCCGATGTTGACGACACGGTAGGGGGCGGCCGGCGAGAGCGAATCGATCTCGCCGATCGGCGACCCCGCCACCGGGACGCAGTCGATCAGCCGCGTGATCGCCTCGACGAGGTCGTCGACATAGGTGAAGTCGCGCATCATGTTGCCGTGGCCGTAGACGTCGATCGGTTCGCCGGCGAGCGTCGCGCGGACGAACTTGAAGAGCGCCATGTCCGGCCGGCCCCACGGACCGTAGACGGTGAAGAAGCGGAACGCCGTGGTCGGGATCTTCCAGAGATGCGCATAGGAATGCGCCATGTCCTCCGTCGCCTTCTTGGTGGCGGCGTAGAGGGTCATGGGATGGTCGGTGCGCTCGGTCTCGTGGAACGGCATGTCCGGATTGGCGCCGTAGACCGAACTGGTCGAGGCGAAGAGGAAATGCTTCACCTCGAGCCGGCGGGCGAGCTCCATCACGTTGAACGTGCCGACCAGATTGGAATCGACATAGGCCCGCGGATTCTCGAGGCTGTAGCGGACGCCGGCCTGGGCGGCGAGATGAACGATCACGTCGGGCCGCGCCGCCTCGACGGCCGCGTTCAGCGTCGCCTCGTCCTCGAGCATCACGGTATGGGCGGCGAAGGCGTTGGTACGGCCGAGAATCTGATGACGGGCTTCCTTCAGGCGCACGTCGTAATAGGGCGTCATGCCGTCGATGCCGGTGACCAGATGACCGTCGGCGAGGAGCCGCTTGGCCAGATGGAAACCGATGAAACCGGCGGTTCCGGTGATCAGGACGTGCATCGCGCTCCTCGCGTTCAGGACAACCTCATGACGAGGCCGGCTGTCGCCGGCCTCGGAATCTTCGACCCTGTTCGATCGATCGCCTCAGTTCACGGTCGCGGTCGACTTGAACGCGCCGACGGTCGAGGTGACGCCCCGGATCACGGTCACGAACTTCGAGAACTGAACGGTGGGAGCGTTGGCGACGTAGATCATGTCCTTGTCGCGGACGGTGATCTGTTGGGCGAAGAAGTAATCTCCGGCCTTGTCGAAGCGAAGCCGATAGATGACCGGAACGGGTTCGTTGCCGGCGAGATGCCTGGAGCTCGGACGCAGGGCGCGCACGACGCTCGCCGCTTCGCGACGGAACAGGAACACGGCGCTGGAATCGGCCTGGGTGTCGATCAGACCACCGGCCTTGGCGACCGCCTGCAGCAGCGTCATCGGCTCGTCGTCGATCGGATAGTCCTTCTGCGCGGCGACGGCGCCGAGCGCCACGAACACCGGGGCGTCGCGATAGACGTAGATCTTGTCGCCCGGGTAGACGTAGACGTCTTCCTTCGGGTTCTTGATGATCGTCTCGAGCAGCGCCGACTCGCTGGTCGAGCCGCGCGTCAGCCGGACCTTGGTCTCGTGCGGCAGCGTCTTGACGCCGCCGGCCTGGGCGATGACGTCGAGCAGGCGGTCGCCCTTGAGGGAGAGCGCGACGCGCGCGGCGCCGGTGGCGTCGCCGGTCACCGTGGCGGCGGCGCCGTTGCCCTGAGTCGAGACGATCACCTGCGGTTCGATCGCCTTGTCCTTGAGCTTGGCCTCGATCGCCTTGGCGACCGCGGCGGGCGTCCGCCCGGCGGCGGGGACGCGCCCGGCATAGGGGACGCTCAGCGACCCGTCGCGATCGACGGTCTGCGGCGGCAGCGCGATGTTGCGCGAACCGGCCGAGGTCGTGCCCATCGGCGCGGAATTGGAGAAGAGACCGCCGCCGGCGGCCTCGAAGATGGTGATGACGACCTGATCACCGACCGACAGCGCCTGCGAGGGCGCCGGAGCGTGGCTCGAGAAGCGGCCGGCGAAGGAATTGGCGGGGCGATTGCGCAGCGCCGGCAGGTCCGCCTCGGTGACGTCGATCACTTCATAGGGAAGGTCGGCGACCTCCGTGCCCGTCGGCTCCACGACCATGCTCGCGGTCGGGCCGGAGGCCGGAAGATTGGAACATCCCGCGAGGAGACCGAAGAGAAGGGGCAGGAGGATCAGCTTCTTCATAGTCTACCAGCGTGTCCGATTTCACGGGGGGTGCTTAGCACGGAACCGTGCGAGCGCCAACCGAAGGGCCGCGACGCAGTCGAGCCCGAACAATGCTTCGAACTCGTCAAGTTTCTGTATGCGCGGACCATTCGATGGGAAGACAAATTCTGCCGGCGCTCGATATCGGCCCGGTGATGTTGCCGAACGGCAACGGTCTTCGCATCCGCCGCTGCGGTCGATCGTCGCATCGACGAGGCCGGATCAGCCGGCGAGATGCGAGCGCAGCACGCCGAAGACGAGCGAGCCGAAGAACGACAGGCCGATGCCGATGATCGCCGCCGCCAACAGGCTGGTGAAGGGAGTCGGATAGGACGGGCGTCCGTCGGCGTGCGGGGCGGCGACGACGGCGACGTATTTCTGCTGGCGCAGCATCGCCCGCCGGGTGAAGTCGAGCGACTGGCGCGCCGCCGTCAGGTTCTGCTCGGCATATTCCTGCGCGATCTTCAGCGCTTCGAAGCGGGAGATCTGGTTCGCCGCCGCGCTGCCGGCGCCGCCGAGGCGCTTGCGGAGTTCGGCGATGCGATCCTTCGTCGTCTGGATCTCGGTCATGAGCGACCGGCGCCGCGGATGGTCGCGCGCGCCGGTGGCGTCGATCGCGGCGAGTTCGTTCTGACTGCCGGTGAGCTGGGTCTCGAGCTGTCCGATCAGGCCGTTGATCATGGTCACGTCGGCGGTCGGGTCGACGATGCCGTTGGCGTCGCGCCAGCGCGCCATCTCGATCCGGGCGTCGGCGGCCCGCTTCTCGGCGTTGCCGACCTCCGCCTCGCTCGCCTTGAGCGCGTCGGTGCGCGCCCGCAGGTTCATCTGATCGGCGAATTCCTCGGTGACCTCGATCAGTGCGCGCGCGATCGTCTCGGAATCGGCGGGCGAGAAGGCCTGCACGTCGAGAACGACGATCTGTTCCATCATGTTGTAGCGGGCGGTGACGCGGGTGCGATAGGCGTCGAAGAGCTCGTCCTCGGTCGCGTCGGCGGGGAGCCGAACCAGCGGGTCGGCGTTCGGGTGGGCGAGCAGCGCGCGCAGATCCACTCGCGACTGGAGCCGCACCATCGCGTCGCGAGAGGCGATGAAGTCACGCGCCGCATAGCCGTCGACGAGCCCGCCGAGGACGCCGCCGCCGGAGGCGAGCATCGACCCCATCGACGAGGCGGAGGAGGAGGCCTCGCTGCCACGGATCGAGAAGCGGACCTCGGTCGTATACATCGGCGTGGCGATGAGGAAGACGTAGATGGCGACGGCGATGACCGGCAGCACGGCGGTCAGCGCGGCGAGAAGACCGAGGGTGCGGGAGCGGCGGCGCGTCACCCTGCGCAACTCGAAGAACTGGACGGGATCGACGATCGGCGTGGTCGGACGCGTCGCCAGGGCCGACTCCGTGGGGGCCGGCACCAGAGCGTTCTTCGCTTTCCTCTTCTTCTTGCCCGACCGCGACGGCAACGCGCGGAGGATGCCGATCAAAATCTTCTTCGAGGTCATGTGCAAATTTCATCCGGCCCTTGTCGACGATACGCGCCAGTTCGCAATACTCGGTCAGAGTCCTCGCACGGAAGCTCGATACGATCCAGATCCGCCTCGTCGTCTCGCCTGCGAACGAACCCCTTCACGGCAATGGGCTACGCCTCCCGGCGACACGGGCGGCATCGTCGACGAGATATACGTCGAAACACGGCGAGAGTGCGACGGGGAACCGGGCGGATCGGACGAAAGACGGCCTTCGCGCCGGCCGGCCCGAGCATCCGCACATGGCCTCCCGCGTCAGCGGCGACAGGCCCCGGCCGGCCAATCCGCCGTTCCCGCCGGCCCGGCCCGGGCGATGATGCAGGCCATCGCGGTCCGCGCCCCGAGCGCGCGCAGGTCGAGCGGGGCGATCGGCCGCGCCCCGCCGTAACGGACGGCCGGAACGAGATGGGGCCGGTTCTGATCCACCACCTCGTCGGCGACGGCGAAGTTGCCCTCGGCGCGGATCGCCGCCTCGCGCTCGTTGCGCGGCACGCTCGCGCCCGGCGTCGTCGTGGTGGAGAGGCCCATCGGGCGGCGCCCGGCGGCGGGAACGCCGAGAAAGAGATTGCTCTCGGCGAGGACCAGCGCGCCGTCGCTGGCGAAGGTCGCATAGGTCGCCCCGGCGCTGCCGTCGCCGCGATCGTAGGGTTCGAAGGCGAAGAGATTGTCCACCTCGTGCAGCAGCACCCGGCCGAAGGCGCGCGGCTGGCGCTGCCCGGCCCATTCGAAGAAATTGCCGGCGAGCGTCATGCGGTAGAGCGGCTCGAGCGGGCGCGCGGCCGGGTCGGCATAGTTCGGGCAGCCGCCGCCCGCGGCCGGAGCGCCGCCGCATCCGTCGGTGCCGAACAGCATCGCCTTGTCGTGCCGGCCGAAGCGATTGTAGGCGATGGTGATGCGCCCGATCCCCGCCGGGGGCATCGGTCTGCCGACACCGGAGGTGATGTCGATCTCGCCGTCGCCGCAGGTCTCGAAGTCGTTGTGGATCACCGCGAGACGATCGAAGGCGCCGGTGACGGTGATGCAGTCGCGGAAGTCGCGCCCGTCGGCGCGGCCCTTGTTCTCGCCCTCGTAAGGATACTTGCGCAACGTCAGACCGGCGACGACGACGTTGCGCCGGCCGGGCAGCATGATCAGCGGGATCTCCGCCGGGGCGATCAGCGTCACGCCGGTGCAGCCGCCGTCGAGGGTGGTGTCGTCGGGCGGCCGGATCGCCGCCTGCAGAGAGATGGTGCGCCCGGTGAGGGCGGGATCGAAGACGATCGTCGTCGGTCCGCGCCGCCGCGCGGCCTCCGCCACGACGGCGCGCAGCGATCCGGCGATGGGCGGGCTCCCTCGCCCGTAGTCGGCATCCGAGGTGACGGTCAGCGTCGGTCCGCCGAGGCCGCCGGTGGTACCGGCTTCCGCCGCGAAACCGGGGATCGCCGCCACTTTCGCAGCCGGGCTCAGGGCGCAGGCCCTGGCGCCGCCGGTCACCGTCCGCGCCTCGGCGCGCGCCCGGGCGAGAACCTCGTGGGCTCGGGCGCGGGCCGCCTCGTCGATCCGCGCCGCCGCGCCGGCCGGAAGGACGCAGGCGGCGAGGGCGAGGACGGCGAGGAGGAGAGCCCACGTCCGCGATCCCGAGGGGGCGCGCGACGGGGCGAGAGGAAATCCGGCAGGGGTCGTCACGTCGCGCCTCTCGAAGGCTGTTTCGGCGATGATCGAGAGCGATTCCGACCGAAACGTGACGCCCGCCGCGCCCCACGGTCAGGGACGGCGCAGCAGGCGCCAGATCGGGCCGGTGAGGTTGTGGGCCGACCAGGCGGCGACGTGGCGCAGGTTGCGGCGCAGCCGCCCGCTCGGGCTCGCGTCGCGGGCGCGCGCCGCGCTCAGGCGTTCGACGATCACTTCGACCGGGCAGGGCAATCCCGTCTGCGGATCGACGTAGCGGGGATAGAGGACGAGGGCGAGCGCGACCAGCGTGTCGAGGGTGAGGCGGCGGTCGCGTCGCGGCACCGGGCAAAGATCCTCGGTGAGGCCCCATCCCGCGTAGAACGGGGCGCCGTGGGTGGTCACCGGCAGGCCCCGGATCAGCGCCTCGAAGCCGGTCAGCGACGTCATCGTCTCGACCGCGTCGACATGGGCGAGGAGCGAGGCCATCGCCACGTCGACGACGACGCGGTCGGCGAGCGCGCCGGCGATCGCGTCCGGAACACGGCCGCGCCGATAGCCGGCGTGGACGTCGGGGTGCGGCTTGTAGACGATGAAGGCGTCGGGGTGGCGGGCGCGGACGGCGGCGAGCAGTTCGGCGTTGGTGGTGACCACGGGCGAGCCGAGGCGGACAGAGGCGTCGTCCTCGACCTGACCGGGCACGAGAATGCGCCGCCGCCCGCCGGGCAGCGCCAGCGGGCCGGCATCGGCCTCGTTGTATTTGGAGAGGCCGCGCGCGACGATCGTCTCGCGCAGCCGCGCCGCCCGCTCGACGAGCGCGGGCGAGAATTCCGTCGTCTCGGCGAGATGCTCGAAGGCGCTCGGCCGGGTCGGATCGTAATAGATGCCGCGATCGTCGAAGACCAGCGAGGCAGGCGCCACGAAGGAGGCGCCGAGGCCGACGGAGCGCAGGAACCCGTCCTCGACCCGCACGACGGCGGGCGGTTCCTCGCCCGGCGCCGCGACGATCGGCCGGCTGCCCCAGACCACCAGCCGTGCCGCCTCGGCGCGGGCGAGCCGAACGGCCTCGGCCTCGCGGCGGGCGAACCGCGGCGGGCCGCCGATCCCGTCGAGAAACCGCGTGACGGCGCGCCGCTTCCACCGCGAGAAGCCGAGGCAGACCGAGACGGCGGCCTCGTGGTGGCGGTCGCGCAGGAAGGCGAGCCGTTCGACCGCCTCGGCGAAGGCGATCGGCCGGCCGGTCCAGGGATCGATCCAGCGGCAGTGATCGAGATAGGCGGCGGCGGCGAAGGCTTCGCGCGTCGGCCGCGCGGCGCGGCGCGAGAGCGCCGGGAAACGGTCGTCGGTCAGCCCCCAGCCGGCATAGGCGGCGGCGCCGAAACAGGTGACCGGCACCCCGGCGAGCATCGCCTCGAGGCCGAATTGGCTGGAGACGACATAGACCCGGGCGGCGATCTCGATCAGCGACCAGGGGTCGACGTCCTCGGCGAGGATGACCACGCCCGGCCGGCCGACCGCCTCCAGGAGATGACCGCGCTTCCGCCCCGAGATCGTCTCGGGATGGATCTTGACGGCGATGGTCCGGCCGGGATTTTCCGCGATCGCCGCCTCGAGCATGTCGCGGAAAGTGGCGGCGTCGGCGAGCGCCCCGACGACGGAGGCGTCGCCGAAGGTCTGGTCGACGACCACGACGACGTCGCGGCCGGCGGGCAGCCCCAGCGCGGCGGCGGATTTGGCCGGCGCGTGATTGTATTTCGAAAGACGCGTGTCGCGGAGCGCGGCGAGCACGGCGCGGCCCGGCGCGTCGTCGGTCTCGGCCGCCCGGCGCGTCACCGCCGCCTCGAGGTCGCTCGGCTCGCGGGCGTCGTAATAGATCCCGGTGCGATCGACGATCCAACCGATCGCCGGCTCGCGGTCGCCGGGGCGCACCGAGCGCAGGAAGCCGTCCTCGAGCGCCACATAGGGCAGCCCGGTGCGCGCGGCGCGGCGGCGCTGGGCGTCGGCGGTCGGCTTGTGGCCCCAGCCGACGAGAAGATCGACGTCACTCGGCCCGCCGAACCGCAGGCGCACCGGATCGGCATCGAGGAGGCGCGCGACCACGTCGCGTGTCTTCCAGATGCCGGGGGAGGCGATGCCGAAGCGTCGCCGCGCCGGTGCCTCGGCCGGTCGGGGCGTCCGCGTCGCGGCCGAGGGGAGATCGTCGTGGGTCACGCGGGGGATCGGTCCGGTTCGGCGGCGTCGGCCGGGGTGGGCGACGCACGGCGGTCAACTTGCCGCGCCGCGAAGGTCTCGGTCAACCGCCGCACGGGCGGCACGGGTGAGGACGGCGCGTCGCGTTCGGGTGAGGGCGGATCAGGCGAAGCCGAAGGCGTCGGCCACCGCCGCCGACGCGGTGTTCGGCAGCAGCGACAGCAGCGGCGCCTCGCTCCAGCACGGGACGAGCGTGCGGCTGGTGACGTCGTAGGCGATGGTGAGGACGCCGGCGAGGTCGGCGAAGGCCGCCGACGGATCCTCCGCCGAGAGGCGGCGGTCTTCGCCGAGGGCGCGGACGTGGCCGGAGGCGGCGGCGAAGTCCAGCGCGGCGCGCTGCGAGGCGCCGGCCGCGATCGTGACGAATCGGATCTTCGGGACGATCTTCACGAGATCCGTCGACAGCCGCGCGATCGCCTCGACATAGGCGTCGTCGGCCGAGGGCGCGAAGAGACCGACGATCGCCTCGCCGCCGGCCGGGATCGGCCGCCGCTTCGCGATCCGGCGGGGCGGCAGCTCGAAGATCTCCACCTCGGTCTCGGGCGAGAGAGAGCGGTGACGATGCAGCGCGGCGGCGCGCTCGGGCGAGGCGACGCGGACCACGTCGGCATTGTCGATGACGTCCTCGAGGATCCGCCGCTCAGCGGCGGCGAGCGGGGTGCTGCGCCAGCGCGCGAGATCCGCCGGCCCGTGCGGATCCTCGCCGAGCAGGTTGAGCTCGAGCCGCGCCCCGGTGCGCCGCGCCGCGATCAGCGCCGCATAGGCGAGGAGCGGCGCGTCGGGAACGACGACGCGTCCGATGCGCTCGGCCTCGATCGTCTGCGCGATGCGCGCCGCCGCCGTCGAGACGAGCCCGTCGGGGGAACTGCCGAGGTTGCGGAGCGGCGGCCGGGCGAGCGTCGCGACGATGGCGTCGTCGACGAGGAGCGAGGTGTGGCACCCGTTCTCCTCGCGACGCCGCGCGTCGATCCGCGCCAGCACTTCGCGGGTCGGGAGCAGCCGCTCGGTGGTGCCGCTGAGGAGCGTCATCACCCGGCGTTCGTCGCACGGGACGTCGCTGGTCCCGCGCTCCGGCAGCGCGGGACGCGTGGCATAGGGCGCCCGCCACGCGATCGCGTGGTCGTAGAGACGGCGCTCGACCCCCGACGGGGGCGCGTCGCGAAGCACCGTCCGGGCGATCTCACCGGCGGCGTCGATGCGCCCGTTCTCGAGGAAGCGCTGCACCAGACGCGACACGATCTCGAGGCGGGGAGCGATCACCCAACCGTCGTGCGCGAGCCGCATGGCGGTCTGCGGGTCGCGCTCGACCAGCGCCAGCGCGAGTTCGTAATGAGCCCGGGCGCGCTCCGCCGGCGTGCCGACCGCGCTCTTCAGGGCGCCGGTGGCGCCGTCGCGATCGGTCAGAGCGAGTGTTTCGAGGACGCGGTCGGAGACCCGGCACCATTCGACCGGCGCCACCTCGCGCTTGGTGGCGTTCGCGCGCTTGTCGCGGAAGTTGCGGATGGTCAGACTGACGATGCGCCATGGCAGAAGCAAGACCCGCAGCGGGGTGTCGGCCGAGACGAGCAGATGACCGAGCCGGAACGAGATCGAATTCTTGGTCTTCTGGATCTGTTGTTCCGTCGCCCGCAACTGGTGGCGGAGTTCGACGATGGTACGCTCGGCGGCACGGTTGCGCTGGCGCTCGCGCTCGAGCAGCGACTGGAGGATCTTGGTCTCGACGGTCCTGGTCCGGCGCAGCGAGGTGGCGCGCTCGGTCTCCCGGCTCGGGGCCGCATCGCGCGCGGCGATCGCGGTCCCGACGGTGAGATTCGGCGATTCGGCCGGACTCGTGCTCTGGTCCATCGCGGTGTTCGACATGTCCATGTCGGTGGGGAGCCCCCCGGGGTCCACGGCATCCGCCGGACCCGGCTCGGGGAACGGAACGTCCCGAAGCAAGCGTATCATCGCTGCGCCCGTCATCGCCGATACCTCGGAATGGGAGCGCGCGCCATATAGGCCTCGACCGTGGCATCCAACATGGAGGCCACGGAAAACCGATTTTGCGCCCAAACTGCGGCGCGAGTCGAGAACTCCCTCCGTCGGTCGGGATCGAGCAGTTGCGCGAACATCCGATCCGCGACGTCGCGCGGATCGACCGTGCTCGCGCTCGCCAGGACGAGGCCGGTCCGATCCGCGTCGACCGCCTCCGCCGCGCCGCCGGCCGGGGTCGTCACGACCGGCACGCCGGCCAATTGCGCCTCGATCAGCGCGTTGGGAACGCCCTCGTGGCGGGACACGAGGAGGAGCGCGTCCATCCGCGAGAGCCAATAGCCGACATTCTCCGAACGCCCGACGAAGAGCACGCGATCGGCGATGCCGAGATCGCGGGCATATTCGGCGGCGGCTTCCGCCAGCGCGCCCTCGCCGACGATCACGAAGCGCACGTCGGGCTCTCGCGCGAGAAGCGAGGCGGCGATGTCGAGCCACAACAGCGGGCGCTTGTTGGCGTCGAGCCGCATCACGCAACCGAGCGTGAAACGCGCCGGACAGCGCGCGTCGAACCGCGCCCACATCAGCTCCGACTCGGTGGTCGGATGCGGCGTCGAGGGTTGGACGCCGTTGGGCACCACCGTGAAGATGCCGGGATCGAGATCGAGCCAGGCGGCATAGCGCTCCGCGACGTAGCGCGCGTTGGTGACGGCCGAGACGTGCGGCATCGCGAGCAGGTTCCGGCAGAGCAGCTCGTAGGCGTCGGAATGGCGCTCCGGCCGATCGATCGGCGGGACCGTGCGCAGGCCGAGCACGATGCGCGGCACTCCGGCGAGAAGCGCCGGCAGCGCCCCCATCAGGATCATGCCGTCCTGCCAGAGATGGACCACGTCGGGCATGGTGACGCGGAACTGGTCGGTCAGGCGCGCGACGCCCTCGCGCATCCGCTTCGGCAGACGTTCGACGAGTTCGACGAGATCGGCGGCGGTGGTGTGAGGCGGCGCGCCGCTCCAGTCGCGCAGGTCGCGCATCGACGCGACCTCGAGCCCGACACCCGTCAGCGCGGGGAGGAAGAAGTCGTAGCGCCGGTCGGCGTCGAGCGTGCGGACGAAAGGGCGGATCGGGCCGAGGATCGGATGACCGGCGATCGATCGACCCTCCTCGGCGGCGGTGTGCAGGCCGACGGCGGTGTTGACGAATTGCCGCTCGGCGCCGCCCGCCCCCAGCGTTCCGGTCACCAGCGTCACCGGGCCGAGCGCGTGACGGGCCGGCGCCAGCGGCATGCGGCCGGGGCGGCGCGTCGCCGCGAGCGCGACGAGGACCATGGCGGCGGAGACGACGGGCGCCTCGGGAGCCGGCGGGGCCTCGAGAATGGCGCCGGAGATCCAGGCGTCGAGACGCGCCGATTCGTCGGCCGGGGCCTCCTCCTCGTCGTCGTCGTAGGCGCGCCGGCCGTCGAGGAGCGCCTGGGCGGTGTTGGTCTGACCCGCCTGCGTCAGCAGGCGGATGGCGACGATGCGCAGCCAGCGCGCCGTCGGGAAACGGGCGAGGGCCTGGGTCGCGATTCGCCGCGCGGCGTCGGTGTGGCCGATGTCGACCAGCCCGCGCACCAGCAGCGCCGGTCGGCGGGCGTCGTCCGGCAGGCGCGCGGCACAGGCCTCGAGGAAGGTCGCCGCGACCTCTCCGCCCTGGCGGCTCTCGATCCGGCGCAACGTCTCGGCGAAGGCGGTCCAGCCGTCGTCGGTGCGCCCGTCGATCACATGGCGGCCGAAGGCGGCGAGTTCGCCGCCGACACCCGAGAGGTCTCCCTCGTCGCCGCTCGCCGAGGGCGTGGGGGAACCGTCGCTTTCGTCGCGGAGGCGGGAGGCGAGAGGATGCGCTCCGTCGTCGGGCCGGCTCGACGATCGACGCAGGCGCGCCAAGAGTTCCCCTCTCACGGATCGTCGCTCCATGTTCGCTTCCGACCGTCGCGCCGACGCGTTCGCCGGCGGAGCCGATCACGACGACATGACAAGTTTCGTGTCATCACGCAAGTGTGTGCGCTCCTTGCGGCACCCTCGGGCCCCATAGGAGAGGCGGTCGGCGCGGTCGCGGTCGCCCGAAACGTTGTCACGGCGGGGTCGACGGCGTTAGAAGGCATCGAGATTTCCGCCGTCCCGGCGGAGCGGAACCAGGCCCGCGATGTCGCTCTTCCATCCGAGAAGCTCTCTGCGATCCTTCGTCGCGCGACGGGCCCTGGCGGCGGGGCGGGCGGCCGAGGCGCTGCGGATCGGCGGCGAGGACGACGTCGCGCTCCTGTCGCGGCTCGATCTTCACCTGTCGGTCCTGGCGCGGACGAGCGCCGACGAGAAGCGCCACGTGCCGGAGCGGATCGCCGCCCGGGTGGCGCTCGGGGATCTCGACGCGCTGCCGCCGGTCGAGGCGCTGTCGAACGCCTGGCGCGCGCGTCTGGCGCGTCTCGCCGCGCCCTGGTCCTGCGAGGTCGCGGTCCGGCTTCTACCGGCGCGCGAGATCGCCGCGCGCGCCGCCGGCCTCATGGCGCTCGGCGAGCGCGAGGCCGCCGCGCCGCTTCTGGCGAGACTGGCGCCGGACCGCCTCGAGACCCGCGCCCTGACCTATATGGCGGCCTGCGGCGGCGCCGACGGGGCCGAACGTGCCGCCACTTTCGCGGCGCTCTTCGAAGGTGACGGGTTGCGGCCGCCGGACGTCGACGGCCCCATTCGCGTGGCGACGCTGCGCGGCACCGCTCCGGCGCGATCGGGGCCGCTGGTGAGCGTCGTGATGCCGGCGCGCGACGCCGCCGCGACGGTGGCCGGGGCCGTCCGCGCGATCCTCGATCAGAGCCATCGCGACCTCGAACTCCTCCTCGTCGACGACGGCAGCCGTGACGGCACCGCGGCCGTGGCGCTCGAGGCGGCGGCGGGCGACGCGCGGCTGCGGGTGATCCGGCGCGACGAGCCGGGCGGCCCCTATGTCGCCCGCAACGCGGCGCTTCGGTCGGCGCACGGGCGGCTGGTGGCCTTCAACGACGCCGACGACTGGTCGCATCCCGACCGCATCGCCGCCGCCGTCGAACGTCTCCGCGACGGCGCGGTGGTGGCGGTCCTGTCGGACATGATGCGGATGGACGAGGAGGGCCGCCCCGCCGCCCAGCGCCGCTTCCCATTGGTGCGGATGAACCCGTCGTCGCTGGTGGTGCGGCGCGAGGCGGTCGACTGGGCGGGCGGTTTCGACGAGGTCCCGACCGGCGCCGACAGCGAGTACATCGCCCGCCTGATCACGCTCCATGGCCTCGGGGCGGTGGTCCGCGACCGCCGCCTCCTGGCGATCACGGCGCTGCGCCGGGGCTCGCTCAGTCACGGATCGGAAACGGCGATCGAACATCGCGACGGCGCGCGCCGCCGCATCGCCTACCGCGAGGACTGGATGCGCCGGCACGCGGCGCTCACCCCGATCCGCGAGGTCTTCGCGCCTCGCTGAACGGTCGCGGCGGTGGGATCGTCGCGTGAGGGCGGCGATCGCCGGCCGTGTCGTCGCATCGTCGCACGATGATGGCTTTTTTCTGTCATATGCGCATCTTCGAATTCGGATGATCTTGCTTCTCTTGCGCAAGACGTTTGCTGCGAGGCAACTGTTCGGTCCATTCGGAGTGCGGTGGTCGGTTGTACAGTATTGCAATTTACATTGGCATGGGGCACACACGGTGCGAGTTCGGAATCGGCTCTGATCCTCGACGTCCGAACGGACCTTCGGTACGAGAATTCAATCGAACGTTCGCTGGAATTGCCTGAGGGGCAATCTGCGCCCCCTGTGATTTCGTGTCGGATACACCGGAGAAACCATGCGTTTCGACACGGTGTGTGAGCTTCGCGTGCGAGGTGGGAAATGAACGATGGGGTCGTGGGGACGGCGGCCGCCGCCGAGACGGGTGATTTCTTCCAGTCGGCGCATGCCGCGGAGTTGCGCCTGAAGGAGGCCTGGAAGGTTCGCGACATGGCCGGCGCCGTCGCGGCGGCGGAGGACGTCTTGTCGTTCTCGCCCGCCAACGAGGCGGCCCACCGGCTGCGTCTGAAGGCGCTTCTGAAGCTCGGCGAGACCGCCGGTCTGGCGGAGGCCGCGCGCTCGGCCGTGCCCTTCGATCCCGAGGCCGCCCACACCGGCGCCCGCAAACTGGCCGCCGCCCACGATTGGGAAGGCGCCGCGACCGTGCTGGTGCCGCTGGCCGCCTCCTCCGAGACGGCCATGGCCGAGACCAACGATCTGCGGCAACGCGTCGCGTCGTGGCTCCTGTCCTCCGGCACGCACGCGGAGAAGGCCGGCGACGACGTCACGGCCTGTCGCCTGTGGCGCCTCGGCCTCGCCGTGGTTCCCGACCATGCCGAACTGGCGCGCCGCGTCGGCCGCGTGGTGTCTTCGGCGGTCGGAAATGCCCGGGCGCACGAATTCGAGACGGATCCCCGAGGCTACGTGATCACGTGGCAGCGGGTCCTCGAGATCGATCCCGACCACGGGAACGCGCTGAAGCGGGTCGCGACCGCCTGCGAGAAGGTCGAGGACTACGACGCCGCGCTCGAATGCTGGGCGCGTCTGCTCCGCCTCGATCCGACTCAGACGACGATCGTGCAGCGCATGTTGCGCATCGCCCTCGCCGCGCAGAAGGAGCCCGAGGCGCTCGCTCTCGTGTTGGAACTCGGTGGAACGGTGCCGGACGATACGACCGGCGAGCGCATTCGGCGCAAGGTTCTGGTGAAATGCCGGAATGCCGTGCGCGAGCGCGACATTCCCACGGCGGCGCGCCATCTCGTGCTCCTGCGCAAATGCGCCCCTGAGCCCGAGGTCTACGGCGAACTCGTCGAGCGCGTCGTGCCGCGACTGGCGGCGCAGATCAAGCGCCTGACGGCGGGTGGCGAGCCTTCGGAGGCGATGAACCTGTCCCATCTCCTGCTCGAACTCGATCCGCGCAACCCGATCGCGCTCGGCAACCTCGCCCGATATGCCTATATGCTCCGCTATTTCTCGGAGGCCGGCGCCTTCTATCGCCGGATGATCGACGCCGATCCCTCGAGCGCGCCCCCCTGGTTGGGGCTGGCGCGGAGCCTGATGAAGGTCGGCGACGTGGACGGCGCGAAGGCGGCGGCGCGCCGCTGCCTCGAGCTCGATCCCGAACGGGATGCGGCGCGCGAGATCGTCGCGGCGGAATGACGCGCGCCGGTTCCCGGCGTGGCAGACCGTGAGAGTCTCTGCGATGTAGGCTCGCGGTATGGAAATCGGAGTAGGTACGACATGACCGGATCGAAGGACGGAGAGCATCGTCTCGGCATGGGGACGTTCTCTTTCAATCCTCGGATCGCCAGCGATCTGGGGATCCGGCCGGTGTCGTCCCCGACGATGTCCAAACTGGCGGAAATGTCCCTGAAGCCGACGGACGTGTCGGCCGGGGCCACGCCCGATTCGAAATTCGAGCTTCTGACTGCCCGGGTCGAAGCCGCCGAAGCGGAGTTGGTCTCGGCGCGCCGCCGCGAGGTCGCCGCGCTCGAGCGCGTGCGGGACCTCGAGGCCGAGCTCCAGGCCCGCAACCTCGAGGACGCGGCGGTCCTGCGGGCGCGCCTGAGCCAGGTCGAGCAGGATCTCGAGACCTTCCGCGCCGCCAAGCGCAGCGCCGATCTCGGCGTTCTCGATCTGAAGACGCAGTTGAAGGCGGCGAAGGAAGAGCTCGCCCGCGTGCGGCGCAGCCCGACCCATCGATTGGGCGAGGCGGTGATGGCGGTGGCGCTCGATTGGCGCCGGCTCTTCGCGCTGCCGGCCAAGATCGGCGCGCTGCGCGCCGAGACGCGCAAGCTCGCCCTGCGCAAGACCGACGCGCTCACGCCGACGGCGGCGACCTCCGAATCGCTCGCGCTCTCCGAGGCCGCGATCGCGCGCGCCGACAAGGACGGCGTCGAGGCCGCCGCCGCCTGGGTCCGCGATCAGCGTCCGCGCGCGAGCGTCCTTTCCCGCGCGCTGCTCGATCTCGCCCGCCACGTGCGCCCGAGCGATCCCGGCGCGGCGGTCTCGCTCGCCCGCGCCGCCGTCGAGGCCGATCCGAACGAGGGGCGGGTGAAGCATCTCGCCTTCGTTCTGATGGACGTCGGCGAGGTCTCCAAGGCGATCGAGGTGACGCGGGCGGCCCTCGCCGGCGGCGTTCCGTTCAACGCCACGGAGATGCGGCGCCACGAGGAATTGTCGGCGCTCGAGCGGCTGAAGACCACCGGGGCGGGGCTGCCGGAGGCGGCGGCGCGGCGCGGCGCGGCGAAGAGCGTGCTCCTCTATGCGCCGCAATCCCTCCCCAGCCACTGGTCGGCGACGAGCCTCAGGACCCATGCCCTGGCGCTCGCCTTCCGGGCCGCCGGCTGGGCGGTCGAAGTGGTGACGGCGCCGGGTTACCCGGCCAACGCCAAGACGATGGTCCCGGACCGGATCGACGGCATCGTCTACAATCGGCTGCCGGCGATCGACGTCGCCGCCCATCTCTTCGACGAACACGCGCGCGCCGCCGGCCGCGCCGTCGCGGAATTCGCCTCGAGCCGGGACGCGTCGGTCCTGGTCGCCTCGACCGCCGCGCCCTCGGCGCATGCCGCCGCGATCGCGGCGCGTCTCGCCGGCCTCGAGCTCGTGCTCGACTGCATCACGCTCACCCGCGCCCATCAGGAGCGTCCGACCGAGCGGGACACGATCCTGATCGGGCTCGAGGACGAGCTTCTGAGGGTCGCCGACGCGGTGCTCGTGCGCGACGACTTCTTCGGCGACCGCCTTTCCGGCGCGGGCGTTCCGGCGGACCGGATCGTCGCGATCGGCGACGCCGCGCCGACCCTCCCCCACGAAGGCGAGGCGCCGAACTGGCGAGCCGATCCCGCCCTCGCCGGGCGCACGGTGCTCGGCTACATCGGTGATCCCCACGAGGATCTCGATCTCGAGAGCCTGCCCGACGTCGTCGCGGCGCTGGTCGCCGAGGGGCTCGACGTCGGTCTGGCGCTGTTCGGCGTCGGGACGCGGTTCCAGAAGCTGCGCGATCGTGCCGAACAGGCGGGTCTCGGCGGCCGGGTCCTGCTGGCCGGCCGTCCTCGCCTCGGCCAGATCGACGAGGCCTTCGAGGCCATCGACGTGATCCTGGCGCCGGCGTCGCCGAGCTGTGATCGCCGGGCCCGCTCGCGCTTCGAGATCGCCGAGGCTCTCGCCCATCGCCGCGTGGTGATCGCCTCCGGGCCGGTCGCCGCCGAGCTGCGCGACCGCGTCGTGCTCGTGGGCGACGGCGCCGCCGCCCCGGTCGCGGCGATCGCGCGAGCGGCCGCCGAGATCGTCGCCGATCCGGGCCGCCGAGCGGCGCTCGCGGCCGCGCCGGGCGCGGACACCTCCGCTCAGGGGCTCGCGACCCTCGCCTCGCGGCTCGAGCGGGCGAGGTGATCGCGATGGCGCTGTTCGGACTGTTTCGTCGCGCCGAGGTCGAGGCCGAGCCGCAGATCCTCGCCGATACCGGCGCCGATCTCGTCACGAGCGCGGTACAACGGGGTTTGCGCGAGGGCCGTGCCGAGACGCGGGCGACCACGGCGGAGATCAACCGGGCGCGCGACCGGGTCGCCGCGGTCCGGCGCGTCACCGACATGCCCGAGGCCTTGGCGAAGGTGCTGGAGGACGTCGGCCGGCATCCGCGCGAGGAGCGCTTTCAGCAGTTGGCGGCCCGCGTCCTCGAGCGGTTCCAGGATCCCCGGGCGCTCGCCGTCTGGCGCGGCATCGACGAACGTTTCCCCGCCTCGCGCGAGGCCTATCTGCGGGTTCTGCGCTGGACGATCCGCATCGACGGGTTCGACGCCGGCCGCGAATTGCACGACCGCCGTTTCGAACAGGAACCGACCGACCCGGTACGGCTCCTCGTCTTCGCGCGATCCCTGCTCGAACTGAAGGACTTCGAAGAGGCCGAACGCGTCTTCTCCGAACTCGTCGAGATGAAGGAGACGCCGGACACGGTGCTGGCCGAACTGGCGCGGATCTACCTGACCCTCGGCCAGCCGATGCGGGCGCGAGAAATCGCCGCGCTCGGACAGGAACGCTACGGAGCCACCCGTCGCATCGCCGAGGTGAGCGAGCGCGTCGAGCGCGACATCGCCGCGCTGCAGAACCTCGCCTCGGTCGGTGACGGTGGCACGAGCCATCTGCCGAACCGGGTGATCGAGCGGGTCTTCGAGATCGCCCGCGAGCAGCGGGGCGACGTCGGCGCGCGCGAGCACCGCGATTTCCTCGGCCCGGTCGTGCTGATCAACGGCTCCCTCGGGTCCGGCGGCGCCGAGCGCCAGCTCACCAACACGGCGGTGCGCCTGCAGGAGGCGATCGACGCCGGCCGTCCGATCGGCGGCCGCGACGTGATCGGTCCGGTCCACGTCCTCTGCCGCTCGCTGCATTCGCGCGCCGGGGCCGACTTCTTCGCCCCGCAGTTCGAAGAGGCCGGGCTGATCGTCCACGAATATGCGGAGATGCCCGAGTTCGTCGGCCGCCCGCGTCTCTCCTGCGTCCGCGAGGTCATCGAGTTCTTCGATCACATTCCGCCGCAGATGCGCGAGGGCCTCGTCTGCACCGCGGACATCCTGCGCCACGCGGCGCCCGACGTCGTCCACATCTGGCAGGACGGCTCGGTGCTGGCGACCGGACTGGCGGCGCTCTTCGCCGGCGTCCCGCGCATCGTGCTCGGGGTGCGCACCTTGCCGCCGACCGATCGCGCCGAGCGCAACAAGCCGGAATACGAGGCGGTCTATCGCTCGCTCCTCGCGGCGCCGGGCGTCGTCATGGTCGCCAATTCCCACGCCGCCGCTCGGCGTTACGAATCGTGGCTGTCGCTCCCGATCGGCACGGTGCGGGTGATTCCCAACGGGCTGGCCGCGCTGCCGACCGAGGGCGACGAGGCGACGCTCGAGATGGCCCGCGCCTTCGATGCGCGCACCTCGCCGGACTGGTTCACCATCGGCTCGGTGATGCGCCTCGACGACAACAAGCGCCCGCTTCCCTGGCTCGACGCCGCCGCCGCGCTGGTGGCGCGGCGCCCGGACGTGCGCTTCGTCGTCGTCGGCGACGGGCCGTTGCGGCAGAAGGCGATCCGACACGCCGAGGATCTCGGCATCGCCGACCGGGTGCTCTTCACCGGGCGCTCCTCCCACGTCGGCCATTGGCTCACGCGGATGGACGCGTTCCTGCTCCTGTCGCGCCACGAAGGCCTGCCGAACGTGCTCATCGAGGCGCAGTTCGCCGGCATCCCCGTGGTGACGACGCCGGCCGGCGGCGCCGCCGAGACCTTGGAGATCGGCGTCTCCGGCACGCTCCTGAAGAGCGTCGACGACGTCGATCCGGAGGTGGTCGCCGATGCGCTCCTCACCTGGGAGCGGCGCGGCGCCGAGCGGACGGCGCTGGCGGAGCGCATCCGCGAGCGGGCGCTCGAGCGCTTCTCCATCGAGCGCATGCTCGAACTGACCATGGACGCCTATCTCGATTGAGAGGCGAGGCTCCGCGGGCGGGCGGTTTTCGCCCCCCTCGTCCCGTCACTCCTCGCCGCGCGCCATCCGCCGGAGCATCTCGACGCGGGCGATCGACACCCGTTCGCGATCGACGCCGACGCCGAGGTCGCGCAGCTTGGCGAGGCCCCGCGAGAAGCTCTCCGGGGTCATGCCGAGACGGCCGGCGATCAGCGTCTTCTCATAGGGAAAGACGACCTCGATCGCCCCTTTCGTCGGTCCGGCGAGATCGGCGAGGAACCCCGCGATCCGCCGCGTCGCCGGCAGGCTCTTCAGCTGCTCGAGCTCCTCGACCATGACCCGGAGATGCATCGAGGCCGAGGCGAGGATCGGGAAGGCGAGGTCGGGGTCGGCGGTGAGGCGCGAGCGCAGCCGTTCCGCGTCGAGGGTGAGAATGCGCGAGTCCGCCGCCGCCTCGGCGCCGGCATGGGCGGGAATGCCGAGGAGCGCCGCCGCCTCGCCGAAACTCTGGCCGGGGCCGTTCACCGCCACCACCGTGTCGGTGCCGTCCTCGGTCGCCCGGTAGAGCTTGATCCAACCGGCGACGACGATGTGCAGGCTGTCGATGAGATCGCCCTGCAGGAACAGGACCTGCCCCTTGCGCAGCGGGCGCGGCGTGCGGTCGCCGACCATCTCGCGCGCCAGCGCCTCGTCGATGTTTCGAAACAGCATGTTCCGCCGCACGATCGCGAAGTCGGCCTCGTCCATGATGGTCTCCTTCAGACGCTGCCGCTCTCGCGGGCGAAACTCTCGAGCCGCGACAGCGAGGCGATGGCGACCGAGTCGCGGCTGACGACGACGCCGTGGTCGCGCAGCGTCGCCAGCGCCCGCGAGAAACTCTCCGGCGTCATGCCGAGACGCCGCGCGATCAACGCCTTGTCGTAGGGAAGCTTGAGCGTGAGCCGCCCCTTCTCATGCGACGGCGGGGTGCGCCGGGCGGTGGCGACCAGGAAGTCGGCGACCCGCTGCGGCGCCGCCAGAGCCTTGATCAGGCGGACCTGTTCGCTGAGGGTGGCGGTGTGATGGGCGATCGAGGCGAGCAGCGCGATGGTGACGCGCCCGTCGGCGCGGATCGCCGCGCGGAGCGCCGACGCCTCGATCCGCAACAACCGTGCCTCGGTGACCGTGTCGGCGGAGACCGGATAGCGCCCGCCGATGAACATCACCGCCTCGGCGAAACTCTCGCCCGCCGTCATCACCGACACCACCGCCTCGCTGCCGTCGGGCAGCAGACGATAGAGCTTCACCCAGCCGTCGAGCACCACGTAGAAGGCGTCGGCGGTCGCGCCCTGGAGCATGACGTTGCAGTTGCGGTCCCAACGCTTCGGCACCGCGCCGGCGAGCACCACGGCGGTCACCTCGGCGTCCATCTGCCGGAACATCGGCACTTCGTGCAGCCGTTCGAGGTCGGCCGCGTCGAGGGCGGCGAGGGGGCGCGGCGAAGGGGGCACCGGGATCTCCTCGGGCTCGGTCGTCGGGACGGCGCGGGCGAGGGTCGTGCGCTCGCTGCGGGGCCGCTCGACGACATTCGTCAAGGAGGGAACCCCGTCGATCCGTCATAGTGCTCGAAACGGCGCGCCGCAACGTCGAGCGCGCGGATCGCCCTCCTCGAACCGTTCTCACAAGGGAGACACCACCGATGTTGTCCCGCCGTGGTCTGCTTCTGGCCCTCTCGAGCCTGCCTCTCGTCGCCGTGCCGGCGCCGGCCTTCGCCGCCGAACTGCCGATTCTCGGGGTCGCGACCGACGGCCGCGACCTCGCCGCCGGCGATCTCGGCGGCTGGCGCCTCGTCTATTTCGGCTACACCCATTGCCCCGACGTCTGCCCGCTCGGCCTTCAGACCATGGCCGAGGCGGTCGAGGCCCTCGGCCCCTTCTCCGCCGCGATCACGCCGGTCTTCGTCACCGTCGATCCCGATCGCGACACGCCGGCGGTGATGAAGGACTACGTCGCCTTCTTCCATCCGCGTCTCATCGGCGTCACGCCGTCGCCCGAGCAACTGGCGATCATGGCCAAGGCCTGGCGCATCAAATTCGCCAAGGTCGACGTCGGCGCGGGCCGGCCCTATCTGATGGACCACACCGCCGCCGTCATCCTCGTCGACCCGCAGAACCGGGCCGCCGGACGCTTCCCGCACGACATCGGCGGCGCGCACCTCGCCGACCGGATTCGCGGCGTGCTGATGGCGCGCGCATGACCGAGGCCCCCATCACCGAAACGGCCTCGACCGGCGCGCCGAGAGATCCGCTCGCCGACACCTTCGGCCGCCATGCCGTGGCGCCCGACCGGCGCCGCGAGTTGGTGCGCCGCACCTTCTCCGTCGTCGCGCCGCGCTACGATCTGATGAACGACCTGATGAGCCTCGGCATCCACCGGGCCTGGAAGGCGCGCTTCGTCGCCCGCGCCGCCGTCGCGCGCGGCGAGGACGTGCTCGATCTCGCCGGCGGCACCGGCGACGTCGCCTTCCGGCTCGCGGCCGAAGGCGCCCGCGTCACGGTGGCCGATCCGAGCGTGGAGATGATGGCGGTCGGCCGGGCCCGGCGCGGCGGCGACACGGTCGCCTGGGTCGAGGCCGAGGCCGAGGCGCTTCCCTTCGCGGACGCCGCCTTCGACGTCGTCACCATCGCCTTCGGCATCCGCAACGTCACGCGCATGGATGCGGCGCTGGCCGAGATCCGCCGCGTGCTGCGGCCGGGCGGGCGCTTTCTGTGCCTGGAATTCTCCACGCCGCGCCCCTGGCTCGCCCCGGCCTATCGGCTGTGGTCGCGCACGGCGATCCCCGCCCTCGGCACGATCGTCTCCGGCCGTGTCGAGGCCTATCGCTATCTGATCGAATCGATCGCGCGCTTCCCCGATCAGGCCGAATTCGCCGAGCGGATCCGCGCCGCCGGCTTCGGGAGCGTCGCCCACGAGGATCTCTCCTTCGGCATCGCCGCGATCCATCGCGGCGTCCGCGTCTGATCGACGGGGGCGGCCTTCGGCATCAGTGCCCGGTCGCCGCCATCACCCGGTCGCGGAAGGCCGGGTCGTCCCAGGCGCCGGCGCCGACCACCCGCGCCACCTCGCGGCCGTTCTCGTCCACCACCAGCGTCGTCGGCAGACCGACCACGCCGAGGTCGCGCGCCGCCTTGCGGTCGCCGTCGTGGAAGAGCGCCACCTCGCGGATGCCGAGCGCCTCGACGGTCCGGTCGATCACCGGCCAGCCCATCCGATCGAGCGACACCGCCGCCACCTTCACGCCCTTGTCGGCGAGATCGCGCTGGAAGGCGTCGATCGCCGGGAATTCGGTCCGGCACGAGCCGCACCAGCTCGCCCAGAAGTGAACCAGCGTCAGCCGTCCGGAGACGGCGGCGAAATCGCGGTCGTGCCCGTCGCGATCCTGCACGGTGAGGGCGATCGGATGCGGCGTCACCGCGACCAGATCTCCGGCGCGCGCCGGCGCGGCCGTGGCGAGGCCGAGGGCGAGGAGGGCGGCGAGGGCGGCGAGGGCGAGCTTCATGCGAAACCTCCGAGCCAGGCCAGCGCGATCAGTCCGGCCAGAACGAGTTGGAATCCGGCGGTGGCGGCGAGACGCGAGTTGAGTTCGCGGCCGACCGGCATCCGCGCCAGCCGGACCGCGAGCACGCCCGCCGGAACCAGCGCCACCGCGACGATCGCCGCCCCGACGAGGCTCGGCGAGGCCAGCGCCGCGAGGACGACGGCGGCGACCAGTTCGAGGGCGTAGAGTGCGACCGCGCCGCGCGCGCCGACGAGAATGGCGAGCGTGCGGCGGCCGTTTCGGGCGTCCTCGACGCGGTCGCGATGATTGTTGACGGTGAGCACGCCCGCCGCCGGCAGGCCGATGGCGATGCCGAGCAGGATCGTCACGGGCGACGCCGTCGCCACCGCGAGCCATTCGATGCCGACCACCGCCGCCACGCCGAAATAGGCGACGACGAAGATCTCGCCGAGCGGGGTTCCCGAGATCGGGCGCGGTCCGCCCGAATAGGCCCAGGCGGCGATCACCGAGGCGACGCCGATCGACAGGATCGGCAGGCCGCCGTGGACGACCGCGACGAGGCCGGCGGCGATCGCGATCAGCGTCGCGACGATCGCGCCACGCCGAACCTCCAGGGCGCTCATCAGCCGCGCCCCGGTGACCCGGGTCGGTCCGAGCCGGCGCGGACCGTCTAGGCCGCGCTCGCCGTCGGCGGCGTCGTTGGCGAGGTTGGTGGCGATCTGGATGGCGAGGGCCGAGATCGTCGCGGCGGCGACCGGCCCCCAGGCGATCCGCCCGAGGGTCGCGGCATGGGCGACGCCGACCAGAATCGGCGCGATCGAGATCGTCAGCGTGCGCGGGCGCGCCGCCTTGATCCAGAGGCCGAGCCGGGACGGCGAGGCGAGCGAGAGATCGGACATCGCGGGCTCCTTCACGGCAGATCGCCTCGGCGGAAGATCAACCAACCGCCGAGCGCCGACGCCGTCCCCAACACGATCGGATAGGCGAAGGCCCAGATCATGAAGCCGACCCGTCCGAAGATGTCGAAGACGGTGAAGGCGGTCGGCCCCAGCAGCACCAGCTGCGGATCGAACAACAGCATCGATCCGGTACGGAACACCTGCAAGGGGTTCAGCATGGCGATCGCCACCACGCCCTCGATCGCCAGCCGGCCGCGGATCAGGGCGCCGAGCAGGACGAGATCGAGCGCCAGCACCAGCGCCAGCCACACCAGGAAGGCGATCGTCTGCGCCGTGTCGACCGAGCGCGTCAGCGCCGAGATGAGAAAGCCGAGGCCGACGAAGACGAAGATCATCGCCATCAACAGGCCGACGTCGAAGCCGAGTTCCACCCACGGCACCGACACGCCGCGCACCACGCCATAGATCACGGCCGCCCCGAGCGCCGCGATCACCGGCGAGGCGGCGAGCACGTAGCGCCCGAAGAAACGGCCGAAATACCAGGCGCCGATCCCCACCGGCAGGCCCAGAACATATTCGAACACGCCCGCCTCGCGGTCGCCGGCGAGCGAGCGCACCGTGGTGATCAGGATGAAGATCGGCACGATCGCCATGGTGAGCTGGATGTAGGTGACGAGCGTCCGCGACAGGCCGGTGAAGCCGAGCACCCGGCTCTCGGTCAGGCCGAACACCAGGAGGAGCCCGACCAGCACGAAGAACACGGCCGCGTAGATCGCGAACCAGCGCGCTCGGAACGCCTCGGCGATCTCCAGGCGGAAGGTGGCGGCGAAGCCGTTGCGGAAGGACGAACCCGAGGGGACCGGAGCGATGGGAGCGGTGGGCGCGTGCAAGATGATCTCTCCTCGGTCAGGTCCGATGCTCGCAGGTCGCCTTGTCGCGGATCGCCTTCACCGCGGCGTGGAAGTCGAGGCGGTGGGCGGGCGAGAGCCCGGCGGAATGGGAATAGCCCATCGGCGTGGTCGCGTCGTCGCGATAATGGGCGGTCCTGGCGTCGAGCCAGCGGGCAGGGTCGGCGTCGTCGGTGACCCAGAACGGCACCTCGTCGCGGTCGGCGAGGCCGTTTTCCGAGGCGGCGAGCACGGCGCAGCCGAAATCGTCGTAGATCCGCGCCCGGTTGTTCTCCGGCTCCCACACCTCGGCGGCGAAACGCCGGTCGGCGAAGACCATGTGGCAGAACTCGCAGGTGTCGCGGCCCCATTTGATCTTGCGCGGCTCCGCCTTCACCTCCGAACAGGCGGCGAGGCCGGCGCCGAGCGCGGCGAGACCGCCGAGACGCAGCACGTCGCGCCGGGAGGCGCCGGCGAAGAGGTCACGGAGCGGAGTGGAGGACATGGTCGGCTCCCTCGCTGCCGCGCGTCGCCGTGGGCCCGTCGCCGCCGTCGCGATCCACCATCGACAAAGCGCCGACCAATCCGGCATGACGCGCCACGAAGCCGAGGAAGCGCAGCCGGTCCGGTCCCGCGATGGTGCCGGTCCAGCGCATGCCCTCGGCCACCAGCCCCCAGTCGCCGGCGGCACGGGCGAAACTCGGCTCCGCCCGCGACGTCTCGAGCGAGACGGCGAAGGTCGAGCCGAGCGCCCCGGCGTCGGCGACCGTGTCGTCGAGGACGATGCGGCCGCGTTCCAGCTCGACCACCCGGTTGACCAGCGCCGCGATCTCGTCGATCCGGTGCGAGGAGATGATCATGGTCGCTTGCGGCCGCTCGGCGAGGAGATCGAACAGGCTCGCGCGCGCCGCCGGATCGAGATTGGCGGCGGGTTCGTCGAGGATCAGCAGCCGGGTCGGCCGGCCGAGCGCCAGCGCGATCAGGAGCTTCTGCTTCATGCCGCCGGAGAGCCGCACGAACGGGCGCCGCGCGATCGCGTCGACGTCGAGCCCCATCCGCTCGGCGATGGCGCCGATGTCGTCGATCCGCGCCGCCGCCACGTCGGCGACGTAGCGCATCAGCGCGCCGACCGGCATCTCGAGGCGCGGCGCGATCTGCGGCACGAAGCCGACCAGCCGCAGCACCTCGGTGCGGTCGCGGCGCGGGTCGCGCCCCTCGATCGTCACCCGTCCCTCGTGGACGTATTCGCCGAGCAGGCAGCGGAACAGCGTGGTCTTGCCGGCGCCGTTCGAGCCGATCAGGGCAATGCGTTGCCCGGCCGGGATCTCGAGATCGATCGCGTCGAGAATCCGCGCCGATCCGAAGTTCTTGGCGACACCCTTCAGGGAAATCATGTCTCGTCCGTCCCGTCTGGGGAGGCGCGCGGATCGTCTCCGCCGTCCCTCCGCGGGGGTCGGCGACCGCGCCCCTCGCGCGGGTCGTCTCCCCGTCTCTTCACGCTCTCACTCGGCCGTTTCCGGCGCCCGCGAGAGCCCCTTGATGTCGAACCGCAACGCACCCGTCGGGCACACGTCGATGCACATGGCGCAGCGCGTGCAGTCCGGTCCGATCGGTGTCGCCGTCTCGCGACCATAGCCGAGCTTGGTCATCTCCAACACGTGCGGTACCAGACAGACGTCGCGGCACTTGCCCTCGTGGAAGCAGTTCTCGGCGACATGGAGGATTCTGACCGGAGCGATGGTTCCCGCCATGCCATAAGTCAAGCCGATCGGACAGACGTAACGGCACCAGAACCGCCGCGACCAGAAGATCTCGACCAGAAGCAGCAACGCGATCCAGATCAACCCGACCACGGTGCCATAGGTCAGCGCCCGCGACAGGATGCCGACCGGCGAGATCGTCTCGAAGAGCGTGTAGCCGGAAGCGAAGGCGAGCCCCGCGAAGATCACGAACAGAACCGGCCTGAGCCGCCGATCGAGCGGATGATCCTTGACGAACTTCTTTTCGGCGAGCTTCAGATGCAGCTTCTCGGCGATCTCCGAGACGAGGTGATAGGGGCACACCCACGAGCAGAAGGCGCGTCCGCCGACGATCACGTAGATCAGGAAGACCGTCGAGACGCCGATCACCAGATTGAGCACCACGTGACCGTGGGCGAGCATCAGTTGGAGCGAGGAATTGAGGTCCGCGAAGTGGAAGCCGACCACGCGCGACGCCGTCAGCGCCCCTTCGATCAGTTGCAGATCCGCCCAATAGGACGCGACGAAGAGGCCGTTGACCAGGAGGATCGAGATCCACCGGCGGTAGCGCCAGGCGTTGGAGACGGCGTCGTGGGCGCGCTCCTCCATGATCGCCGCCTTGCGCCGCTTGCGCTCCTCCGGCGATTTCTTGAAGGCGAGGAGCTCGACCATCTCCGGCGTCATGTCGTCCGGCGTCGGCTTGACCGGCGCCTTGCCGAACATCTGGGCGATGCCGTCGATCGTGCGGGAGAAAAATCCGGGGCTCATGACTGGGTCCTCCCCGCCTCGCGGCCGGTCGTGGAGACCGTGACCTGGATCGCGACCGGCTCGACCGGACACATCATCTCGCAGACGCCGCATCCGACGCAGGACGCCTTCACCACCGGCGTGCGGCGTCTGTCGGCCGGATCCGCCGTCAGCGGCTCGAGCGCGATCGCCCCGTCGATCGGGCAGGTCTGGACGCAGAGGTCGCAGATCCCGACGTCATAGGCGTGATCGGCGATCGGCTGCGCCTTCCAGCGATCGACCTCGGCCCAGCGCAGGACGCCGTCGAAGGGCGCGGCGCGCGCCGGCCCCTTCCAGCCCTCGCCGCGGCGGGCGAGGCAGGCGTCCGGCCGGGCGAGTGTCGCGACGCCCATCCGCACCTGTTCCTTCTTGTCGATCAGGTGGGAGAGCGCCCCGGTCGGGCAGGCGAGGATGCACTGGGTGGCGTCGCAGGAGAAGTCGCAGGCCTGCGCCCGCGGCGCGATGTAGGGCGTGCCGTTGGAGAGACCCTCGTTCAGGTCGGCGAGTTCGATCGCCTCGATCGGGCAGACCTGGACGCACTGGCCGCATTTGATGCAGGCGGCGAGGAAGGCCTCCTCGTCGATCGCCCCGGGGGGCCGCAGACGCGGCGCGGCATGGGCCAGCTTGTGCTGGAGGAGGCCGACCAGCGAGGCGCCGACCACGGCGCCGCCGACCACGATCGAGCGCAGGACGCGGCGGCGATCCTCGCCGCCCTTGGTGAGGCGCCGTTCGGGCGCCGCCGGTTTGTCGTCGGTCATGAGTGTCTCTCCAGACGCTGCGTGCCGCGCGCGCCGACACCCTCGGGCAGATCGAGGCGAGGGGCGGGGTCGCGGATGATCAGGCGCGGTTCGATCAGGGAGCCGAGCCGCTCGACGAAGTCGACCAGTTCGAGCGACGGCGAGGTGCGGAAGAACTGCGCGTCGGGCACGTCCATCCACAGCCGGTCGGCCCAACTCCAGTTCTCGTAGGGCGTGTCGCCGATGCCGTCGTGATCGCGGTCGAAGCCTTCCCAGTCGTCCCAGTAGTTGCCGCGCCACGTGTTGCGGTTGGCCGAGCCGGTGCCGTAGACCGTCACCGAGCCGTGGTTGCCGAGGAAGGCGTTGGCCTCGAACGTGTTGCCCTCCCAATCGGAATGGAAGGCGACCGCGACGCCGTTGTAGGCGATGCGGTTCTTCTGGAAGAGGTTGAACCCTTCCGGATCGTAGGGCGAGGCGTCCATGAAGATGCCGCGCGCATTGGCGAAGAAGTCGTTGTGGATCACTCGTGTGTTGGAGGATTCCTTGAACCCCAGCCCGATCCCCGACGGCCCCTGACTGTAGTGGATGACGTTGTCGATCACGTCGTTGTCGTTGGCGTACATCAGAAAGATGCCGACCGTATTGGACAGGAACGAGTTCCGCTCGAGCTTGTTGTTGTGGGAATACATCAGGTGGATGCCGTAACGGCTGTCCAGGATGCGGTTTCCCGTGACGATGTTGCCGGTCGAGTACCAGATCACCGTGTCGCGGACGTTGGTGATGTCGTTGTCCTCGATGCGGTTGTCGTTGGAGTACCAGACGCGGATGCTGTCGCCGCGCAGCGCCTGCGGCAGATCCTTCGAGCCGATGACGTTGCGGCGGATGATGTTGCCGTCGGCCTGTTTCAGTTCGAAGCCGAACAGGCAGTTCTCGACGACGTTGTCCTTGAAGATGCCGTTGCGGCCGCGCAGGCGCACCGCGCTGTCGGTGGTCTCGTGGCGTTCGCCGGAGTTGCGCAGGGTCAACCCCGTCAGCATCACGTCGTTCGCGGTGACGGTGAGGATCGAGCCGATGCCGCCGCCGTCGATGATCGTGCCGCCGCGCACGCCGTCGATCCGCATCGGCCGATCGATCTTGCCCGGCGCCGAATAGATCTTCGCCTCGAGCGTCAGCGTGCCGCCGGTCGGCGTGGCGTCGATCAGCGGCTGGAGCGCGACCGCTCCGGCCGGGAACCGGCGCAGGTCCTCCATCTCGTCTTCCGAGCGGGGGTCCGGCGCCGGCGGGTGATGGTCGGCGAAGCCGGCGTCGCGGGTGAGGTCGTCGACCCCCTTCATCTCCGCCCAACGCACCGCGCCGAAGCCGATCAGCACCACCACGGCGAGCGTGGCGATCGCGCCGAGAAGACCACGCAGGATGCGAGCGAGCGAGAAGCGGAGGGCCATCGCCGTCACCTCAATCCTTGGCCGAGGCCGGCAGCGAACGCCGGGTCAGCACCGCGAGCGCCATGAACACCGCCACCGCGAGCATCAGCGCGAAGCCGATCGCCGGATAGGAGTGCGTCGAGAACTGCGCCACCTTGCCGTCGCCGAACACGGTCGGCATGAACGGCTTCAGGGTGAAGGCGCCCATGGCGTTGAGCGAGTGGCCGTACCACCAGAGCCATGAGGAATATTCGATGACAAAGCCGATCGGCAGGATCATCGGCACCGCCGCGATCAGGAGGAACAGCGGCGAGCGCGGCCGCCGGGCGATCCACAGGAAGCCGAGCATGGCGACGAGGACGGCGCCGTAGACGACATGGGTCGCGGTCTTCATGATCGCCACCAGACGGCCGTTCTTGACCGGCTCGTTGAACCAGCGCCCGAGGCTCTCCTCGTAATGCCAGGCCATCACGTCGATGGCGCGGCTCGACCACGGCTGCGGCTCGACGCCGAGTTCGACCGGGGCCTTGAGGTCGTGCAGCGCCTTCAGGATCTCGACGAGCTGCGCCTTGGAGGCGGTCGCGTCGGCCTTGGGGGCGTTGAGGTCGACGCCGATGCCGCTCTTGGCCAGCGATTCCTTGAGCTGGCGAACCACCGGATGGAGGTTCTCGTCCTTGGTCTCGTCCTCGGAGCGGCCGAGACTGTCGACGAGACCGGCGACCCAGCTCTTGCCCATGTATTGAACGCCGTTCGAGGAATAGAGCGCCATCGTCATCCACACCGCCGTCGCGGCGAAGCCGAGCCCCATCACCACGGTGCGCGTGTTCACGCCCGGCACCGCGAAGCCGACGATCAGAACGCCGATGAAGGTGAAGAGGAACGGCGACAGGAGCTTCTCGACCGGACCGCCCGAGGCGATCGGATACATGCCGACGAAATGGTTGATCGTGTCCATCTCGTGCACGCAGTCGAGCGCCTCCTTCTCGATCACCTCCTTGGTGTCGCGCATGGTGCAGCCGTTGCCGACCCGGTCGACGTGGAACAGGATCTTCACCCCGTCGGGAAAGGTCTGGGCCGGATAGTTGGGCGCCTTCAGCGACACCCACCAGGCCGGCGCGTAATAGGAGGCGCCGAGCGCCAGCAACGCCAGAAGGGCGAAGACCCGGAAGAGAAGGGCGGCGCGACCGCTCGAGGAACGTTCGGCCGTGGGGGAGGACGACATCGATCACACTCCTGATGCGCGTGGACGGCACGCGGCTCCGTTCGGGGGCACGCCGACGGCGGCGCGAAGTTGGCTTTCGAATAGAGCTTGGAACACGAGACGCACGCGCTCCTTGAGATATGGCAAGCCGCTCATGCGACTGTGGAAATCGAGCCCCGCGAAACGACGAGAGCCGCACGGGACGCGCGTGGTCCGGCGGCTGTCGCGGAGCGAACGGGAGGGAGGGGGCGCCGCCCGAGACGGCGCGCCCCGGGCCGGATCACTTGAAGTCCGGGTTCTTCCAACCGACCGGCGCGATCATGTCCGCCGGCGGCTTCAGCCGCGACACGTAGTCGAGCACGTCGATCGTATCCTTGTCGGTGAAGTTCTTGATCTGCTCGACCATGTCCGGGTTGGCGTTGCGGCGCTTGCCTTCTTTGATCCACTTGTACTGGCGGATCAGGTATTCGTAGTGCTGCCCCTGGATGCGGGGGAAGTACTTGTCGTTGTCGCCCTCGCCGGTGGCGCCGTGGCAGCGGACGCAGTTGTCGGCGTAGAGCTTCTTGCCGTGCTCGAGATCGGTGCCGGGGCCGACGCCGTTCTCCGGGTTCATCTTCAGGCCGGCGATGTAGTCGGCGACGTCGGCGATCGACTGCGGGCCGCCGATCTCGGAGGGCAGCGCGAAGGGATACATCGTCGGATTGTCGCGGTGCCCGTCGCGGATGTCGGCGAGCTGCTTGATGATGACGGTGCGATGCTGGCCGGCGAGCTGCGGGAAGGTGCCGTCGGTCTGGCCCCAGCCCTCGGGCAGATGGCAGGCCGAGCAGACCTCGTAGACGTCCTTGCCGTTCTCGCGATTGGGCGTGAGGTGCAGCGCCTCGTCGCGCTCGCCGCCTTCGCTCATCCACTCCTTCTTGGACTTGTTCTCCTCGAAGGTCTTCTGGTCGACCGCCTTTTCGGCGGCGAAGGCGGCGCCGGCGGCGAGCAGGGCGCCGAGAGCGATGGAGAGGGTGAAAGTCTTCTTCATGTCGGATCTCCGGGTGTTCCCCTGGTGGCGTCGGCTCACTTGGGCGCGCGCTCGATCTGGGAGAGATAGTCGGCGATCGCCGCGATCTTCGCCTCGTCGAGCTTCTTGGCGAAGGGCAGCATCGTCTTCACTTTGCCGTTCTGACGGATACCGTCCCTGATTTCCGTCATCTGGAGCACCAGATAATCGCGCTTCATGCCGCCGAGGACCGGATATCCCGCGAGCGGTTTGAGCCCGTCCGGGCCGTGGCAGGTCTGACAACCGCCCTTGGTGTAGGCGAGCTTGCCCTCGGCGCGGCGGGCGTCGTCGATCGGCGGATCGAGCGGCTTCACCTTCGCCGGCTCGGCCTTGGCGAGGTAGTCGGCGATCGCGGCGCGCTCGGCCGGCGAGACCAGATGCATCACGTCCTTCATGCCCTGCGTGCGCGGATAGCCGCGCTCGTCGTTGCCGGAGACGCGCTTGCCGTCGGCGATGTCGTTCATCTGGGCGAGAAGATAGGCGGCGTCCTGGGCCGCGATGTTCGGAAACACCTGGATCGCGCGGGCGCCGTTGCGGCCGTGGCAGGCGATGCAGGTCTTGGTGGCGAAGAGGGCTTTTCCGTCGAGACCGGCCTCCTCGGCCGAGGCGACGGCGAGAGGCGCGAGCACGAGACCGAGCGTGAGCATGGCGGTGCGGAGCATGGGCGGATCCTTCGTGGAGCTCTCGATGTCGGGTGTCGATGTGAGAAAAAAAGAAGGGCGGCCGACCGCCCTTCGAAGTCGCGGGGCATCCGCTCCGCGCCCGTGGGCGCGGAGTGAGATCGTCGGAAGGAGCGAGTCCCGAGGCTTACTTGGCGACCGTCTTGGCGCCGTGTTCCTCGAGGTAGGTCTTGACGCGCAGACCGATGTCGGCGGCCTTGACCTGATACTGCCACCACTGGTTGGCCCACAGGGTTCCCTGCTGCCAGTCTTCCTTCTTCGCCGCCTCGTCGGTCTTGCCCTTGGCGTCCTTGGCGAAGTTGAGCTGGTCGACGGCGTCCTCGACGAGGGCGACGACGGTCGGGAAGTCCTTGTAGTTCGTCGACATGATGTACTTGACGACCGTGTCGATGACCTTCTGGGTCTCGAGGTTGGTGGTGTACTGCTTGTCGAAGTCGGCCTTGGTGTAGACGGTCGAGTCGGTCGCCTTGGTCGAGGTCTGCTCGACGAGGCCCTTCGGCTTGACCATCAGATAGCCTTCCATCTCCAGATGGAGCGCCGAGCAGAACTCGGTGCAGTAGAAGGAGAAGGCACCGGGACGGTCGGCCTTGAAGGTCACCGAGGCGGTCTTGCCCGGCTCGAGGCTGAGGTTGCCGGAGTAGGTGGAGACCGTGAAGCCGTGGGTCTCGTCCTCGGCGCGCTCGGCGTTGGTGATGTGGAAGGTGACGATGTCGCCTTCGTTCGCCTCGACGATTTCCGGCGTGAAGTGCGAGCGGATGGCGGTGCCGTAGACGGTGACCTTACCCGGTTCGCGGACGATCTTCTCCGATCCCGGACGCACCGCGTCGGGGCTCGCCTGGCCGGTGCGGCTGTCGGTGCCGTACTTGTAGCGAATCAGCGGCTTGACCTTGTCGGCCGCGATCGAGGCCGCGTAGTGCGGTTCGCCGAGCGGGACCGGCATGTCGTAGATGAGTTCCATCTTGTCGCCGGAGATGTCGATCAACTGATGGTTCTGCGGATGCAGCGGACCCACCGGGTTGAAGCGATCGATCGCCAGCTTGTTGAGCGCGACCAGATAGTGGCCGCCCGGCGCGGCGCTGTCGCCTTCCATCGCCATGAGATGGCCGATGTTGTAGTGGACCGAGATCTTGTCGAGAACCTTGCCGGCGCAATAGTCGTACTTGGCGACCTGACTGTCGACGTAGAGCGAGGTGTAGGCGATGCAGGGCTTCGAGTCGAACTGCGTGTGGAGCGGTCCGAGGCCGAGCTGAACCTGGGTGTGCAGCACCTGCTTCATGTCCAGGATCGGGATCCCGTAGGGGTCCTTCGAGGCATATTGCTTGGCGTCGATCGCCGCCTTGATCTTCTCCCAGGAATAGACCGAGACGTTGGTGTCGAGCTTGCCACCGACGATGATGTACTTGCCGTCGGGGGTGACGTCGGCGCCGTGCGGCGACTTCGGCTCGGCGATCAGGAAGAGGATGCCTTCCTCGACCGCGGTCTTGATCGGAACGACGTCATGGCCGTTGATCTTGACCGACTTGCCGGCCGCGACCAGTTCCGCCGCCTTCTTCCAGTTGATGACGTGCAGATAGTCGGCGTCGTTGGCCGAGCAGCCGGCCTCGAACGGCGGCTTGCCCTGTTCGATGCCGCCGACGTAACGCTCGGCGCAGAACGAGTTGGTGAAGGACCAGCCGTCCGACGGGCCCTTGCCGGCGTCGGTCAGATCCTGGGTGTAGGGCGGCAGTTCCAGCGAGAACGACTTCGACGGATCGATGCGGCCCTTCGACCGATCGAACTTCCAATAGGTGACCGCGCCGCGGAACTTCTCGTTGAACTCGGAGAGGGGCGCGTAGCCGCGGCCGAGGACGCCCGGATACTGCGCCGCTTCGATCACGTATTCGGTGTTCGGCGTGACGAAGGTGCCGCCGTGCTCGGACTGCAGGATCGGGTTGACGACGATCTGCTGGGTCTCGAAGTCGTGCAGCGAGACGACGCCGACGCGCGGATTGGCCTTGTCGTTGATGAAGAGATATTCGCCGTCGGGCTTGCCGTCGGTCTCGGAGAGCGCGGGATGGTGGGTGTCGCCCCAGTTGATCTCACGGCCGTCGATGTCGCCCTGGCGCAGGATCTTCTTGGACTCCTCGTCGAAGCCGAAGCCCTGCCACGGCTCGGGCGTGAACACCGAGACGTATTTCAGGATGCGCATCGAGGGAATGCCGTAGACCATGATCTGGCCGGCCTGACCGCTCGAGGAGAAGACGAGGAATTCGTCGCGTCCGCCGGTCGGGGTATAGGTCTTGGCGGCGGCCAGAAGGTCCTTCTGGCTGAGCCCGCGCCGCTTCATCACGTCTTCGAGGCCCTCGGCGGCGAAGGCTCCGACGGTCCCCATGCCGATCAGAGTGGCCAGAGCCACGGACGTCTTCAGTATCGATCTCATGATCGCGCTCCTGCTCGTGAAACGATCCCTCGAGCCCCCCTTCCATCGCCTCCGAGCCTGACTGCGAAGCCCTGGTCCAGCCCGGTTCGGTGGACAAAGGCCTTCCCCTCGCAGTCACCTCATGGCGACGACGGCACGAACGTTCTTCGGAATCGCGAAACGCTTGGTTTCTGGGCGGGTCGGGGCGTCGGGCGAAGCGTGCGGCTCGCGAAGCCGCGCCGATCGAACGAGGAGACGCACCCTGCGCCTCTCGATCCCGTGACTCGTGTCCCGGGATCGCGTCCCTATCCGGCGCCGACCATGCCACGTGCGCCGATCGCTTCCTTGACGATGGTCAAGCTTTGGTGAGCGGGGGCATAAAAACATCGTTTCCTCGCGCGAAACGGCGCGAAGATGCACGGAGAGGCAGAAAATTGTCGTCGAATCCGCGAAAAAGACGCGTGTGACGGGGCGGAAGGTGATCCGAGGCCGAAGGTCGGCGGGCGCCCGTACGGAGCGAGGACCGGCGCCCGAAACCATCGGCGAGGGATCGGCGACGTCGCATCGGCGAACACGTTCGGTGAACCGGACCGAACCGTGGCGAGGCGCCGTCGTGCACGGCCGAGTGGCCGCGCCGAACCGTCACCGGGTCGAGGCCGGAGGTCCGCGTGGGCGATGATCGTGGCGGGAGGTGGGGGGCGTGGCGGCGCGCGGCCGGGCCGGTCAGGCGGTACGGCGCGCCCGAGTCGAGGTAGTGCCAGCCCAG
>OFTX01000006.1_pt1 | contig 172982 bp, 144 predicted proteins | sample 1775051 | NCBI WGS metagenome assembly OFTX01 (sample SAMN08195772, study PRJEB24354) | sludge metagenome | isolation source: sludge from phenol fed wastewater aerobic bioreactor A | place: India: Nagpur | collected 2016-09-15 | reverse complement strand
GTCGGCTATGTCGAGGGCGATTTCGTGCTTCTGGCGCCCATCGAGGTGGCCCAGGTGCAGACGGTCTCGGTCAAGCGCGGCGACCGGGTCGCGGCGGGAGCGACGCTGGCGACGCTGGAGGACGCCGACGCGCGCATCGCCGTGGCGCAGGCGCAAGCCGCGCTGGCCGGCGCCGAGGCGCAGCTCGCCGACCTCAAGGTCGGCAAGCGGCCGGAGGAGATCGCCGTCCTGGAGGCGGCCGTGCGCTCGGCCAGGGCGCAGGCCGACGAGGCCGGCCGCGTGCTCGACCGCACGCGCGACCTTGCCAAGCGCGGCATCGCCACACAGGCGCAGCTCGACGAGGCGACGACGACGCTGGAGGTGGCTGAGGCGTCGATCGGCCAGAGCGAGGCCAATCTCGCCGTCGGCAAGCTGCCGGCGCGGCCGGAAGCGATCAAGGCCGCCGACAATGCGGTGAAACAGGCCAGGGCCGCGCTCGACCAGGCCAAATGGCGGCTGTCGAAACGGACGCTGACGGCGCCGGCGGCCGGCCGGGTCAACGACGTCATCCGCGATCCCGGCGACACGGCCGGGCCGAGCGCGCCGGTCGTCTCCATGCTGCCGGACGGCGCCGTGAAACTCGCCGTCTATGTGCCGGAAGCCGCCTTTTCCTCGATCAGAACAGGCTCCGAGCTTGCCGTACGCTGCGACGGCTGCGGATCGGGGCTGAAAGCGCGCGTTTCCTATGTTTCGCCCGATCCGGAATTCACCCCGCCGGTGATCTACTCGCTCGAGAACCGCCAGAAACTGGTCTACCTCGTCGAGGCGCGGCCGGAGGGCGACGCCGGGCCATTGCAGCCGGGGCAGATCGTGGATGTGGATCTGGTGAATGGTGAATAGTAAAATGGCGAATGGTCGACAGGGGGCATGGAGTGCCGGAGGCGGCGGCCGGTCGCCCGCTCCTTCCATTCACCATTCACCATTGACCATTCACCGCCGCGCCGGAAGCGCGGCATGACCGCCATCGCCGTCACCGACCTGACAAAACGCTTCGGCGGCCGCACCGTCGTCGACCATGTGTCGATGACGGTCGAGGAGGGCGAGATCGTCGGCTTCCTCGGGCCGAACGGGTCGGGCAAGACCACCACCATCCGCATGATGTGCGGGCTTTTGACGCCGGACGAGGGCGAAGGCACGGTGCTGGGCTTCGACATCCGGCAGGAAGGGCTCTCGATCAAGCGCGAGGTCGGCTACATGACGCAGCGCTTCTCTTTCTATGAAGACCTGACGATCGCCGAAAACCTCGCCTTCGTCGCCCGGCTCTACCAGCTGAAGCCGGCGGAGAAGCATGTGACCGACACGCTGGAGGACCTCGGCCTGACCTCGCGGCGCGACCAGCTCGCCGGCACGCTGTCGGGCGGCTGGAAGCAGCGGCTGGCGCTCGCCGCCTGCATCATGCACAAGCCGAAACTGCTCCTGCTCGACGAGCCGACCGCCGGCGTCGACCCCAAGGCGCGGCGCGAGTTCTGGGACGAGATCCATCTCCTCGCCGCCGACGGCCTCACCGTCCTCGTCTCGACCCACTACATGGACGAGGCCGAGCGCTGCCACCGCATCAACTACATCTCCTACGGCAAGCTGCTCGCGCGCGGCACCGTCGAGGAGGTGGTGGCGGGGGCCGGCCTCACCACCTTCGTCGCCCGCGACGCTCCGGCCGATCTCGCCCGCCGCCTGCACGGGCTTCCCGCGGTCGAACAGGTCGCCCCCTTCGGCGCGACGCTCCATGTCGTCGGCGCCGACGGCGAACGCCTCGCCGCGACGCTCGCCGGGGTGACCGCCGAGACCGGGATCCGCTTCGAGCGCGGAGAGACCAGCCTCGAGGACGTCTTCATCCAGTTCATGGCCCGCGCCGAGGACAACATGGCCGGGACGGGGAAGGGGGCGTCGTCGTGATCGATCTCTCGGTCTCCCGCTCGCGCCTCTGGGCGGTGCTGGTCAAGGAGTTCATCCAGATGCGGCGCGACCGCATCACCTTCGCGATGATGCTCGGCGTGCCGATCATGCAGCTCCTGCTGTTCGGCTTCGCCATCAATTCCGATCCCAAGGGCCTGCCCACCGCGATCCTCGACATGGACGGCGGCCACTACGCCCGCGCCGTCACCACGGCGATGGAGACCTCCGGCTATTTCCGCTTCACCGAGCGCCCGACGACGATCGCCGAGGGCGAACGCCTGATCGCCTCCGGCGAGGTTCTGTTCCTGGTGACCATTCCGGCCGATCTCGGCGCCCGCGTCGATCGCGGCGACGAACCGAGGATCCTGGTCGATGCCGACGCCACCGACCCCGCCGCCGCCTCCGGGGCGCTCGGTGCGCTCGGCACCGTCGCGCAGCGCGCGCTGACCCGCGAGAAGGGCGACGCCGCCGAGATGGACGAGCAACAGAAGAAGCAACTCTCGATCGTCGTCCACCGCCGCTACAATCCCGAGGGCGTGTCGCAATACAACATCGTCCCCGGTCTCCTCGGCGTCATCCTGCAGATGACCATGGTGATGATGACCGCCATGGGCCTGACGCGCGAGACCGAGCGCGGCACCATGGAGAACCTCCTCGCCATGCCCGCGACCCCGGTCGAGATCATGCTGGGCAAGATCCTGCCCTTCCTCGGCGTCGGCGCGGTCCAGGTGGTGGTGGTGCTGGTGGCGGCGAAGGTGCTCTTCGCGGTGCCCTTCGTCGGCTCGCTGACGCTGCTGATGGCCTCGGTGCTGACCTTCGTCCTGTCGCTGGTGCTGATGGGCTATTTCATCTCCACCTTCGCGCGCACCCAGATGCAGGCGATGCAGCTGACCTTCTTCTTCTTCCTGCCGTCGCTGATGTTGTCGGGCTTCATGTTCCCCTTCGACGGCATGCCCGGATGGGCCCGCACGATCGGCGAGTGCTTCCCCCTCACGCATTTCCTGCGCATCGTCCGCGCGGTGATGCTGAAGGGCGCGGACCTTCAGGCGATCGCCTGGGAATGGTCGATGCTCGCCGTCTTCATCGGTCTCTACGCGGCGATCGCGCTGACTCGCTTCCGTCAGACCCTCGATTGACCCGTCCGTTCGCGCCCTTGCGGCGCGGCCGGCGGCGCGGGTGCGCGAGACCGAGCCCGACCAGCCCGGCGAGCGTCGCGTCCGCCGCCGCGCCGGCATCGGGCGGCACCGGCAGCGTCACCGCGGCCGACTGGCGCCCGGTCCGCGCCAGCCAGGAATAACGCACGATCATGCGATCGGGATCCCGCGCCGTCGTCACCCCGTCGAGACGGGTCAGCGGCAGCGCCCAGACGTGCAGCACGCCGTTGAAGAGGAGACCGCGTGCGCCGACGATCACCCGGCCGTCGCGCATCCGCCAATGGTCCTGCCGGACCCGTCCGCCGAGAAGATGGGCGAGCCCGGTCAGCGCGGCCACGACGAGCGCGATCGCGATCATCGCCGGCGCCGCCTCCGGGTCGTAGAGAGCGAAGCCGCCGAAGATCAGGGCGAGGAACCCCCAGATCAGCAGCAACGCCTGACGCTTGTCCGCGTTCTCGTCGGCGAGCGCGCCCGGGGCCGCCGCCGCGAGGGTGGCCGCATCGACGCTCCAGGTGCCGAGCACCCGCCGCCCCTCGAGCAGTTCCCGGCGCACGGTCGCCATGCGCGCGAAGAACCCGGCGACGATCAGCGCGGCGATCACCAGGAAGATCGACAGGAAGGTGATCGCGTGCATGTCGAAACCGAACCGAGCGAACAGCGCGTCCGGATCGATCGCCAAGGCGAGGAACCAGAGACAACCGGCCAGTGCGACCGACAATGCGGCGTAGACGACTTTCTTCGGATCGGTGAGCATGGCTTCTGCCTCCGCTCGGAGCGGGAGACCGACGTTCTTCGCGTAAGATGAATTGGTCCGTCCTCATCCCTCCCTCGAGTTGTGCCACGATCCGGCCTCCGCGACCTTGACCGAAGTCGGGTCGCCGGCGGCGCGAGGCTCGAGAAAGAGAAGAAGAGGCGAGGGGGGAGGCCGAAGAGACCGGCCTCACCCGGCGATGCGCACCAGCGACACCAGCACCGCCGCGAAGATCGCCGAGGTGATGACGCCGGAGATGTTGGCACCGAGCGCATGCGGCATGATGATCGAGTTGGGGTTGCTCTTGGCCACCAGCTTCTGCGCCACCTTGGCGGTGGTCGGCACGCAGGAGACGGCGGCGATGCCGATCACCGGATTGTATTTGCCGCCCGACAGGAAATAGAGCACGTAGCCGCCGGCGAGCCCGCCGAGCGCCGAGAAGGTCAGCGCCAGGATGCCGAGGACGAGCAGGATCAGGACCTTCGGGTCGAGAATGGTGCTGGCTTCGCAGAGCACGCCCAGCACCAGCCCGAGGAAGAAGGTGGCGCCGTAGAGCATCTGGTTGGAAAAGAGCTCGTAGAAGTACTTCAGGCCCGATTCCCGCACCACCACGCCGAGGAACAGCGACAGGAACAGCGGCGCCGCGACGGGGAAGAGCAGCGACAGCACCACGCAGGTGATCACCGCGAACACCATCTTCTCGCCCGAGGAGATCTTGCGCACCGTCTCCGCCGGCATCTCGATGGCGCGGATCCGCTCCGGCACCAGCGCCTTCACGATGTAGGGATAGCCGCCGTAGGTGAGCCCCAGATAGAGGTAGCCGACCACCGTGATCGGCACGAAGATCTCCGGCGCCAGCACCAGCGAGGCGAACAGCACCATCGGTCCGTCGGCGCCGCCGATGGTCGCGGTCGCGGCCGCCTGATTGAGCGGCAGGCCCATCCACCAACCGAGCGGGAAGGTGATCAGCGTGCCGATCTCGGCGCAGATCGCCAGGAACATCGAGCGGAAAGGCCGCGCCATCACGAAACCGACGTCGAGCAGCGTGCCGATGCCGAGAAAGACCAGACAGGCGATCAGACCGTTGGAGAAGGTCAGCGAATAGATCGGCTGCAACCAGTCGATCTGCATCTGCGTCATCACCTGATCGTTGGTGGTGGCGAGCGGATCGAGGAACAGCGTGCCGACCTTGCCGCCGTTGAGGTGGAGCACGCCGGCGTTGACCGTCGCCATGCCGAGCCCCATCGGGATCATCAGGAGCGCCTCGAGGATCCCCTTGTAGCCGAGATAGATCAGCAGGAAGCCGAGCAACATCAGCCCGATCCGCCCGATCATGATGTGGGTGGGGGCGGCGGCCAGGGTCGAGATGCCCTGGAACATGTCGAGGAAGGAGAGGTCCGGCACGGGTGATCCTCCGCGAGATCCGAGGCGCCTCGACCATGGCCGGGAGGCGCGTTCGGCCCGTCGTGTCCGCGTTATTGGTGAGGGTGATGCGATCCGTGATGGCGCTGGCGCACCTCGCCGGTCCAGCCGCCCATCGGCTGCGTCTCGCCGATGTAGACGATGCGTCCGGCGCCGGAGACGGCCTGGACCGCCGCCGCGATCGCGGCGACGACGGCCGGGTCGAGACCTCGGGCCGCCTCGGGCGCGACCGTCGGCGGCCGCGCCGCGACCGGCGCGGGAACCGCCCCGACGCCGGCGCGACGGCCGATCGCCGCCAATCCGGCGACGAGGGCGGCGACGAAGCCGGCGGTGGCCATCGCGATCACGGCCATCAGGCCGTAGGCGAAGAAAGACGTGGCGATCACGTCGCCGAGTCCATGTGTGGGCATGATGCGGAACGCCCCCTCGCGTTCGTTTCATGGGGCGGTGGCGCGCCTCGTGGTCCCCCGCGACTCGCTCGGGATCGCGAGGCGCCACCGTCACGATTTCGCCCCGAGCCTAACCGAGAGGGCGCCGGTCACAAGTGGGAACTCTCCCGATGCCGCGCCGCACACCGCCGGCCGCCGCCCGGCGCCGCCGCCGCCGCGCGCGGAACGGCTGTAATTTCAATTGGAAAGCCGAGCGATGCCCCGTGCGTCCACCCGCCTCGGGGCTGTCACGATTGGCGCTACTACGAGGGCGAGCATCGCCGATCGCGGCCGTTTCGGCCCGAGCCCCCGTGGAGAACCCCCATCAGGGCTGACCCCAAGAGATGCGCACCGGCGACGCTATTATTATTTCACCTCGAACGAACCGCGTCGCGCGGGGCCGGGTTCCCCGAGCGGGCCTGCCCCGCGATCGCTTTCCGGGACGGGGGAGCATTCCTCGAACGGGGGTTGAGGTCGGCCGGCGCGCGGGGGATGATCGCCGACGAGGAGGCGCGTGATCGATGACACTATCCGCTGAATTTCTGGACGACTTGCAACGGCGCCGCGACGCGGTGATCGCCGGTGGCGGCGCCGACAAGGTCGAGCAACGACACGCCAAGGGCATGCTGACGGCGCGCGAGCGCCTCGACACGCTGTTCCAGGAGGGCACCTTCCAGGAGATCGGCACCCACGCGCGTCACTCCGCCCGATTCTTCGGGATGGAGGGCAAGGAGCTTCCGGCCGACGGCGTCGTCGTCGGCACCGGCTACGTCGGCGGCCGACTGGTCGCCTCCTTCAGCCAGGACTTCACCGTCGCCGCCGGCACGCTCGGCAAGATGCACGCCAAGAAGATCGTGGCGGTGATGGAAGCGGCGGTGAAGCTCGGCGCGCCGATCGTCGCCTTCAAGGATTCGGGCGGCGCCCGCATCCAGGAGGGCGTCGACGCGCTCTCCGGTTACGGCGACGTCTTCTATCAGAACGTCCTTCTCTCCGGCGTGGTGCCGCAGATCGCGGTGATCTGCGGGCCTTGCGCCGGCGGCGCGGCCTATTCGCCGGCGCTGATGGACTTCGTGATCATGACCCGGAAGAACGCCTACATGTTCATCACCGGGCCCGAGGTCATCAAGGCGGTGACCGGCAAGGCGGTCACGATGGAGGAGGTCGGCGGCGCCGACATGCACGCGGCCGTCTCCGGCAACGTGCACTTCCTCGCCGAGGACGACGCGGACGCGATTCGCATCGTCCAGCGGCTGCTCTCCTTCCTGCCCTCCAACAACACCGAGGACCCGCCGCATCATCCCGGCCCCGCCATCTCGCTCGCCGAGGACGAGGAGATGCGTCGCCTGATTCCCGACGACGGCTCCAAGCCGATGGACGTGCGCGCGGTGATCGAGCGTCTGGTCGATCCGGGCGAGTTCCTCGAGGTCCATCGCTCCTTCGCGGAGAACCTGATCGTCGGCCTCGGCCGGATCGAGGGCATGGTGGTCGGCATCGTCGCCAATCAGCCGGCGGTGCGCTCGGGCGCGCTCGACATGGACGCCTCCGACAAGGGCGCCCGCTTCATCCGCTTCTGCAACACCTTCAACATCCCGTTGGTGACGCTCGTCGACGTCCCCGGCTTCCTGCCGGGCATCGAGCAGGAGCGCGGCGGCATCATCCGCCACGGCGCCAAGCTCCTCTTCGCCTACGCGTCCTCGACCGTGCCGAAGATCACGATCATCCTGCGCAAGGCCTATGGCGGCTCCTATCTCGCCATGTGCAGCCAGGAGATGGGCGCCGACTTCGTCTTCGCCTGGCCGACCGCCGAAATCGCCGTGATGGGCGCCGAGGGCGCGATCAAGATCCTCTACAATCGCGAACTGAAGGCGGCCGAGGATCCCAAGGCCATGGCGGCGGAACTGGCGCGCAACTACCGCGCCGAATTCGCCTCGCCCTATCTCTCCGCCGGCGCCGGCTACATCACCGACGTCATCGATCCCGCGATCACCCGCTCGACCATCGCTCTGTCGCTGCGCAAGGCGGTGTCGAAGCGCGAATTCCGTCCGCCGAAGAAGCACGGCAACATTCCGCTGTGAGATCATTCGACCATCTGGAGCCGGGACGATCGCGCCTCGAGTGCGGGGCGTCCCGGTCGACCGACGAGGACCCTCCATGCACAAGCATTTCAAGATCAGCGTCGACGGACGCGCCTATGACGTGATCGTCGAGGAAATCGCCTCCGACGGCACCGCGCCCATGCCGGCCGCGCCGGTGGCCGCCGCCTCGGCGGTGGCCCGGGCCGAGGCCTTCGCCGCGCCCTCCGCGCCGCCGCCCCCGGTCTCCGCCGGCGCCGGCTCCCAGGTCGCGCCGCTCGGCGGCGTCATCGATTCGATCGCCGTCACGGTCGGCACCGTCGTCGCGGTCGGCGACCTTCTCGCCGTCATCGAGGCGATGAAGATGAAGACCGAGATCCTGGCGCGCGTCTCCGGCACCGTCGCCGCCATCCCCGTCCAGGTCGGTCAGGCGGTCGACGCCGGCGCCGTCCTGGTCGAGATCGCCTGAGGATCCGCCTCGGCATCGCCCCCGGCGCGGCGGGAGGCGTCCCGCCGGGGCTTCCCCCGGCTGCGACGCGTCCGCCCGTCGCTCAATAGCCGCGATCGCGCGGCACCGCCCCGAGCAGGGGCAGCCCCGCGACCAGACGGCGGGCGTCCTCGGCGATCGAGCCGATGATGGTCTCGAACCCGGCCTCGGCGGCGTCGTGCGACGTCACCAGCACCTTCGGGTGGGTCCAGAACGGATGATCGCCCGGCAGCGGCTCGACCGTGAAGACGTCGAGCGAGGCCCCGCCGATCGGTCCCGTCTCCAGCGCGGCGAGCAGCGCCGCCTCGTCGAGATGCGCCCCGCGCCCGACCTGGATCAGCACCGCGCCCCGCGGCATCCGTGCGAACAGGTCGGCGGAGAGAAGCCCGCGCGTCTGCGCCGTCAGCGGCAGCAGATTGACCAGGAAATCGGCCTCGCCGACCACCCGTTCGAGACCCTCCGCGCCGGTCTCGAGCCGAACCCCGTCGATCGCGCCGGAGGTCGTGCGCGCCCAGCCGATCACCCGGAAGCCGAGCGCCAGCAGCGCCTCGGCGCTCGCTCGCCCCATCAGGCCGAAGCCGAGGATGCCGACCGTCACCGTCGAGGGCGCGTGATGGGAGAGCCGCTCCCACCGCCGCGCCGCCTGATGGTCGAGCCGCTCGCGGAACCGGCGATGCCACCACAACACGTTCCACACGACGTGGCCGGCCATGATCTTGGCCTGTTCGGGATCGCGCACCCGCGTCACCGGCACGTCCGGCAGGCTCGAGGCGGCGACGATCCCGTCGATGCCGGCGGCGATCGAGGAGACCATGCCGAGGGCGGGGTAGGGGAGGAAGGCGTCGTCGGCCGGCTCCCAGCAGACGGCGAACCGCACCGCGCCGGGATCCTCGATTCGATCGGGCGCGCGCAGGTCGAGATCGGGCGCGAGCCGGGCGAAGGTCTCGCCGAAGATCGCCTCGAGATCGATCGAACGCGACAGGTAGACGCCGGGAATGCGGGTCATGGAAATCCTCTCGTGACGGGATGACGCCAGTCTGGCGGAAGTCGTGGTCCTCCGCAAACGATCACGGCCCCCTCCCTTCTCCCCTCGCGGGAGAAGGTGGCGCGAAGCGCCGGATGAGGGGGCGCGCGAGAGCGCGCGAGCGGGGGCGGCCGCGAACGGCGGTGCGCGGGGAGAGCGCCGGCCCCCTCATCCGCCCTTCGGGCACCTTCTCCCGCGAGGGGAGAAGGGAAGGCGGCGCGCGGGGAGAGGGGACCGCGCGCTCCTCAGCCACGCGCCAGGGTGGCGTCGAAATCGAGCACGGCGTTCAGAAGCACCTGGGCGCCGGCGGCGCAGTCGGCGGGGGTCGCGTCCTCGAACTCGTTGTGGCTGACGCCGCCGGCGCAGGGCACGAAGATCATCGTCGTCGGGGTCACCCGCGACAGATAGACCGCGTCGTGACCGGCGCCCGAGACCATGCGCCGCTTGGAATAGCCGGCCTTGTCGGCGGCCCGGTCGACACAGTCGACGAGTCGCGGATCGAACCGCACGGCGGGCGAGTTCCAGAAGACGCTCTCGGTCCACTCGAGCCCGCGCGGCTCCAGGACCGAGGCGAGCAGGGCGCGGAATTCCGCTTCCATCTGGTCGATCACCGCCTCGTCCGGATGACGCAGGTCGACGGTGAAGGTCACCTCGCCCGGCACCACGTTGCGCGACTGCGGCTTGACCTCGACCGTGCCGACGCTGGCGACGGCATCCGGCGCATGGGCGGCGGCGATCGCCTCGATCCCGGCGATCACCAGCGAGGCGCCGACGAGCGCGTCCTTGCGGAGCCGCATCGGCGTGGCGCCGGTGTGGGCGTCCTGGCCGGTCACGGTGACGTCGTACCAGCGCATGCCCTGGACCCCGGTCAGGACGCCGATCGTCTCGCCCTCCGCCTCGAGGATCGGGCCCTGCTCGATGTGCAACTCGAAATAGGCGGTGAGCGGATGGGCGCCCGGCGTCTCCTCGCCGAGATAGCCGATGCCGGCGAGCGCGTCCTTGTAGGCGATGCCGTCGCGGTCCTTGGTCTCCCAGGCGGTCTCGCGCGTGAAGACCCCGGCGAAGACGCCCGAGGCCAGCATCGCCGGCGAGAAGCGCGACCCCTCCTCGTTGGCCCAGTCGACCACCTCGATCGGCGCGTTGGTCTCGTAGCCCGCCTGATGGAGCGTGCGCAGCACCTCGAGCGCGCCGAGCACGCCGAGAATGCCGTCGAACCGCCCGCCGGTCGGCTGGGTGTCGAGATGGGAGCCGAGCGCGATCGGGGGAAGCGTCGGGTCGCGGCCCTCGCGCCGGGCGAAGAGATTGCCGACCTCGTCGACGGTGACGGTGCAGCCCATCGCCGTCGCCTGTTCGACGAACCAGTCGCGGACCTGCTTGTCCTCGGCCGAGAGCGTCAACCGCTTCAGCCCGCCCTTCGGCGTCGCGCCGAACTTGGCGGTGTCCATCAGCGTGCCCCACAGGCGTTCGCCGTCGATCATCAGGTTGGGAATCATGCGTGGCGAGCCTCGTCGAAAGCGCCCAGGAAGGCGACGGCGTTGTCGGAGAGCGAGGGGCCGAGATAGCCCCCCTCCTGAACCAGTACGGTCGGAAGACCGAGGCGGGCGATCCGCCGCGCCCCTTCCGCGAACCCTTCGCCGGTCATGCCGACCAGCGACAGCGGATCGTCCTTCGACATGTCGAGCCCGAGCGAGATCACCAGCGCCTCGGCGCCGAAACCCCGGATCAGATCGAGCGCCTCGTCATAGCGGGCGAGGATGTCGTCGACGCTCGCCCCGACCGGCAGCACCAGATTGCGGGTCGCGCCGACCCCGTCGCCGGCCCCGGTCTCGTCGGCATAGCCGGTGAAGAACGGCGTATAGGCGCTCGGATCGGTGTGGATCGAGACGAAGAACACGTCGCCGCGCCGATAGAAGACGTCCTCGGTGCCGTTGCCGCCGTGGGTGTCGACGTCGAGGATCGCCACCTTCGAGAAGGTCCCGCGCAGGCGCTGCGCGGCGATCGCGGCGTTGTTGAAGAAGCAGAAGCCCATGGTCTGGTCATGGGTCGCGTGATGTCCCGGCGGGCGGCACAGCGCATAGGCATGGCTCTCCGCGCCGGAGGCGACCCGGTCGGCGGCGTCGATCGCGGTCTGCGCCGACCAGTAGATCGCCTGCGCCGTGCCCGGCACGATCGGACAGGACGTGTCGGTCGAATACCACCCGAGCCGGCCGAGCATGCTCGCCGGAAGGCGCGTGTCGCGCCGCTGCGGATGGAAGGTCGGCACGATCGGATCGGGACCGAGTTCCGCCCCGAGGGCGTCCCAGGCGCCCATCAGACAGTCGACGAAATCGGGATCGTGCACCGCCCGGATCGGGTCGAGCCCGTGATCGGCGGGGTGCGCCCGTTCGTGGCCGGCGGCGAGAAGCGCGTCGCGCAGCAGGATCGCGCGCTGGGGCTGCTCGGGATGGCCGATCAGCGCGCCGCGACGGAAATAGAGCTCGGGATCGTGCGCCAGCTGGCGCTCGTCGAAGACGATCTTCATGGGAACCCTCGTGTCGTCAGGGGGTCACGCGCCGGCGGCGCGCACCCGTCCGAGCGGTCCGCTCTCGGAGCGCCCGGGAATGGCGGCGATCAGCCGTCGGGTATAGTCGTGCTGCGGATCGCCGAAGACCTGGGCGACCGGCCCCATCTCGACGATCTCGCCGCGCTGCATCACCGCGACCTTGTCGCAGATCGTCGCCGCGACCCGGAGGTCGTGGGTGATGAAGATCAGCGCCAGATCGAGCCGCGCCTTGAGGTCGGCGAGAAGCCGCAGCACCTGCGCCTGGATCGACACGTCGAGCGCGGAGACAGCCTCGTCGGCGATGATGATGCGCGGGTCGAGCGCCAGCGCCCGGGCGATGCCGATGCGTTGCCGCTGGCCGCCGGAGAACTCGTGCGGGAAGCGGTCGACCGCCGAGGCGTCGAGCCCGACCATCGCCAGGAGATCGGCCGCCTTGGCGAGCGCCGTCTTGACCGGCACGCCCGCCGCGATCGGCCCCTCCGCGACGATCCGCCCGACCCGCGAGCGCGGGTTGAGCGAGCCGTAGGGATCCTGGAACACCATCTGCATGCGCCGCCGCCACTGCCGCATCTGGGCGATCGACTGACCCATGGTCTCGGCGCCCTCGATCTTGATCGATCCCGCCTCCGGCTCGATCAGCCGGACGAGACAGCGCCCGAGCGAGGATTTGCCGGATCCGCTCTCGCCGACGACGCCCAGCGTCTCGCCACGCGCCAGATCGAAGGCGACGGACTTGACCGCATGGACGACGCGCGCCGGCCGCATGAACCCGCCCGAGGTCGTGTAGGTCTTGGTCAGGCCCTCGACCTCGAGCACGATCTCGCGGGCGCGCGGCTCGCTCGGCGGGGCGACCTCCGGGTGGCCGGTCGGGATCGCCGCGATCAGCGCCTTGGTATAGTCGTGCTGCGGGTCGCCGAGCACGGCCGCCGCCGTCCCGGTCTCCACCACCTTGCCCTGACGCATCACCACGACGCGGTCGGCGATGTCGGCGACGACGCCGAAGTCGTGGGTGATGAACATCACGGCGGTGCCGTGTTTCCGCTGGAGCTCCTTGATGAGCTTGAGGATCTGCGCCTGGGTGGTGACGTCGAGCGCGGTCGTCGGCTCGTCGGCGATGAGCAGCACCGGATCGAGCGCCAGCGCCATGGCGATCATCACACGCTGCCGCTGACCGCCGGAAAGCTGGAACGGATAGGCGTGGATGGCGCGTTCCGGTTCGGGAATGCCGACCTCGGTCAGGAGGGCCAGCGCCCGCGCACGGCGCTCGGCCGGCGTCAGGAGCCCGTGCGCCTCGAACACCTCGGCGATCTGATCGCCGACCCGCATCAGCGGATCGAGCGCCGTCATCGGCTCCTGGAAGATCATGCCGATGCGCCGGCCGCGGATCGCCCGCATCCCCGCCTCGTCGAGGTGGAAGAGGTCGACGCCGTCGAGTTTGGCGATGCCCTGGGCGACGCGGGTGCCGGGCGGCAGGAGGCCCATCACCGCATTGGCCGACATCGACTTGCCCGAGCCGCTCTCGCCGACGATCGCCAGCGTCTCGCCGGCCCGGATCTCGAAGGAGACGCCCTCGACCGCGAACAGGCGGTCGGCGCCGGCCGGAAGCTCCACGGCGAGATTTTCGACGCTCAGGATCGCTTCGTCGCTCATCGTCCGCCTCCTCAGTGGTGATCGCGCGAGGAGCGCGGATCGAGAGCCTCGGCGAGACCTTCGCCGACGAGATTGATGGCGAGCACCGTGATCAGGATCGCGACACCCGGGAAGAACGACAGCCACCACGCCTGCCGCACCACCGTGCGCGCCGCGCCGATCATGTAGCCCCACGACATCACCGAGGGGTCGCCGAGCCCGAGGAAGGAGAGCGAGCTCTCGAGCAGGATGGCGGTCGCCACCATCAGCGAGGCGAGCACCACGATCGGCGAGACCACGTTGGGCAGGATCTGACGGGTGATGATGGTGAAGTTCGACTGTCCCGCCAGGATCGCCGCCTCGACGTATTCGCGGCGCCGTTGGGCGAGCACCTCGCCGCGCACCAGCCGCGCCACCGGCGGCCAGCCGACGACGCCGATCGCCACGATCACCGAGGTGAGGCTCGGCTGGAAGATCGCCACCAGCACGATGGCGAGAGCGAAGCTCGGCACCGTCTGGAAGAATTCGGTGAAGCGCATCAGGAGATCGTCGACGATCCCGCCGAAATAGCCGGCGACCGCGCCGATCGGCACGCCGACGGCGAGCGCGACCAGGGTCGAGACGATGCCGATCAGGAGCGACACCTGCGCCCCGTGGGCGAGGCCGCTCGCCACGTTGCGGCCGAGCGTGTCGGTGCCGAGCGGGACCAGGGCGTTGGCGAAGGGCGGCAGGAACGGCCGCTGCACCATCTTCCACGGCGACTGCGGGTAGAGATAGGGGGCGGCGATGGCGACCGCCACCACCAGGGCCACCACGATCAGACCGATCATGGCGATCCGTCGACGTCTAAAGCGGGACCAGAAGCCGGTCATCGGGCCACCTCGATGCGCGGATCGACCAGACGGTAGACCCAGTCGGTCAGGATGTTGAAGACGACCACCATGGCGGCGGAGACGAGGAAGACGCCGAGCAGCAGATTGTAGTCGCGCTGCAGCAGCGCCTCGTACATCAGCCGCCCGATGCCGGGCCAGGCGAACACGGTTTCGGTCATCACCGCGCCGCCGACCATCTGTCCGGCCTGGAGACCGGCCAGCGTGACGACCGGGAGCACGGCGTTGCGCAGCACGTGGCGACGCAGGATGACGCGTTCGGTGAGCCCCTTGGCGCGCGCCGTCTTGACGAAGTCCATCCGCGCCGTCTCGATCATCGAGGCTCGGGTCATGCGGACGTAGACGGCGGTGAAGAACAGGCCGAGCGTCACGGCGGGCAGCACCAGATGGCGCGACACGTCGAGAACCCGCTCGAAGACGTTGTCGGTGTTGCCGACCTCCTCGAAGCCGAAGCCCGGCAGCCAGTCGAGCCACACCGAGAACACCAGCACCGACATCAGCGCCATCCAGAACAGCGGCGTGGCGTAGAAGATCAGCGAGATCGTGGTGATCGCCCGGTCGAGCGGCTTGTCCTTGTTGGCGGCGGCCCAGGCGCCGGCGGCGACACCGATCACCAGCGAGAAGACGAAGGCCGCGCCGGTCAGGATCAGGGTCGCCGGCAGACGGTCCATCACCAGATCGAGGACCGGCATCTGCTGGCGATAGGAATAGCCGAGGTCGAGCCGGACGACGCCCCAGAGATAGAGTCCGAGTTGGGTCATCAGCGGCTGATCGAGCCCGAACTTGACCCGGAGCTGCTGCAGGAAGATCTCGTCGGTGGCACCGCTCTCGCCCGCCATCACCGCCGCCGGATCGCCCGGCGCGAAATGGATCAGGAAGAAGTCGAGCACCACGATCGCCAGCACCACGAGGATGCCTTTGACGAGGCGCGAGGAGAGAAACCAGAGCGTCTGCATCGATCGTCCTCGTTCGTGTGCGGCGCCGTGGCGGGAGGAGGGCGCGGCCCCCTCGTCCGCCCTTCGGGCACCTTCTCCCGCGAGGGGGGAAGGAAGAGCCTCGTTTCGCTCGGGCGCGAGCGCGCAAGTCGTTCCGAGCACCGGCCGGAGGCCGGTCTTTCCCTCTCCCCTGGCGGGAGAAGGCGCGCCCCTGAGGGGCAGGCGAGGGGGCGCCGCGCCGTGGCTCCGGCGCCCCTCTCTCTTTCAGCCGATCGCGGCGATCACTCGATCCACGCTTCCTTGAACCCGTCGTTCACGCCGATGCCGGTGGTGATCAGGTTCTTGACGTTGCAGTGGGTGATGGTCGGGAACTTCAGGTCGATCAGCCAGGCGTAGACCGCGTCCTCGGAGAGCTTCTTCTGGACGGCGGAATAGGCCTTCTGACGGGCGCTGTCGGGGAAGCCGGTCGCGCCTTCCGCGAAGAGCTTGTCGACTTCCGGGTTCGCGTAGCCGCCGACGTTGTTGAACGGCGAGCCCTTGGCGATGTTGGTCGAGACATAGGCGCGCGACACGCCCAGCGCCGGATCGCCGTACTGGTAGAGATAGGTGGTCGAGATGTCGAAGTCCCAATCGCCCATCTTCTTGTTCCAGCCGGCGACGTCGGTGGCGATCAGCTCGACCTTGATGCCGACGTCCTCGAGGTTCTGCTTGATCGCCTCGGCCCAGCGCTGCCAGGTCTCGCCATAGGGCATGTAGGGGAAGCGGATGACCTCGCCCTTGTAGCCCATCTCCTTGAGCAGAGCCTTGGCCTTGGCCGGATCGTAGTCGTACTTCACGAGGGCGGATTCGTCGCGGAAGGCGGTGGAGTCGGCGAAGGGTCCGGTCGAGACCTTGCCCATGCCGTTCCACAGCGCCTCGTGGGCGAACTTGCGGTCGATCGCGTAGGACACCGCCTTGCGGAAGCGCACGTCGGCGGTGACGCCCTGGCGATGGTTGAACCACAGCCACGCCTGCGGCGCGAAGAACTCCCAACCCTTGTCGGTGATGCAGGCGTTCTTGGTCTTGGCGAGACGGGCGACGTCGAAGTTCTCGACCGAGCCGCCGGGCAGGATGTCGATCTTGCCGGTCTCGAAGGCGACCGAGCGGGCGGCGGCGTCCGGGATCACGTGCCAATAGATCTCGTCGAGATGGGGCAGGCCCTTCTCGTAATAGTCGGGGTTCTTGACCAGCCGGATGTGCGAGCCCTTGACCCATTCGCCGAACTTGAAGGGGCCGGTGCCGACGGGCGTGTTGTTGGCGGGGTTGGTCTTGAAGTCGGTGCCTTCATAGATGTGCTTCGGCACCATCGGCAGCGTGCCGGCCTCGAACATGCGGATGAAGGGACCGAAGGTCTCCTTGAGCTTGAACACCACGGTCAGATCGTCCGGGGCGGTGATGCTCTCGACATGGGCGAGCGAGGCGCGGGTGCGCGGGTTGGTCTCGCGCAGGAACTTGTCGGCGGAGAAGACGACGTCGGCCGAGGTGAAGGGCTTGCCGTCGTGCCACTTCACGCCCGGATGGAGCTTGAACGTGTAGGTCAGGCCGTCCGGCGAGATCTCCCAGGAGGTGGCGAGCTGGGGGTGGGGCTTCAGCTCGGTGTCGAAGCGCAGCAGGCTCTCGTAGATGTTGCCGCCGACCATCTGCGCGGGAGCATTCTGGACGATGCCGGTCATGAGTCCCGGCGGTTCCGGCTGAATCACGACGTTGGCGCGCCCGCCTTCCTTGGGGCCGGCGAGGGCCGGGACCGCGAAGGACGCGGCCAGGACGAGGGAAGTGGCGAGGGTTCCCAGGAGTTTCGCTTTCATGACGGCCGGTTCCTCCGGATGGGGGTGGTCGAGGAGATGCGAGGGGTCGTTCGTGATCCCGAGGCGCGGACGCCTCAGTGTTCGAAGTCGGGCGCCACCGCGCGGCCAAGCCGCAGGAAGGCGTCCCACTCGGGGTCGTCGAGACCGCTGTCGGCATGCAGCGCGTCCCAGGTCTCGTATTGGCGAGCCGTGATCTCGGCGATCTCGGCCGAGGGCAGGCGCAGCGCCCGCCCGGTCGAGAGCGCCGCGATCTGCGCCTGACAGGCCCGCTCGAGATTGTGCATCAGCACGAAGGCCTCGCCGACGGTGCGGCCGCAGGTCATCAGGCCGTGATTGCGCAGGATCATCGCCTTGGCGGTGCCGAGGTCGGCGACGAGGCGCTCGCGCTCGGCGAGATCGAGCGCGATGCCCTCGTAGGCGTGGTAGGCGATGCGCCCATGGAACTGCAGCGCCCACTGGTTCAGCGGCAGGAGCCCCTCCTCGAGACAGGAGACGGCGACACCGGCGACCGTGTGGGTGTGCAGCACGCAGCCGACGTCGGGGCGCGCGCCGTGCACGGCGGAATGGATGGTGAAGCCGGCGGCGTTGATGCCGTGGCCGAGCGGATCGTCGACCACGGTCCCGTCGAGATCGACGGTCACCAGCTCGGACGCCTTCACTTCCGAGAAGCGCTGACCGTAGGAATTGAGCAGGAACAGCTCACCCCCCGGCGCCTTGGCCGAGATGTGGGTATAGATGCTGTCGTCCATCCCGAAATGCGCGATCAGGCGATAGGCCGCCGCCAGATCGGTGCGTTCCTTGGGAAGATTGCCGCCCATCGCGGTGGTGGTGATCGCGTTCATGCCGCTCGCCGTTCCTGGTTGGTCGTGCCCGGTGCCGTGCCGCCTCGGCCGGACGGGCCGCGCCCCGATCCGAAGGACCGGAATGGGACGCAAGTCTCGTTTGACCGGCTAAGGGTAAACACATAGAATTCGAATTGTCGACAGTCGACACCGTCGAATTTTTGAGCAGATCGAATTTCGAGCGAGGAGAGGGAACCATGACCGACGCGAGCGCGGAATCCGCCGAGAAACGCCTCCCGTCCGTCGCCGTCGACGACCTCGTCAACCGCATCGCCGCGCGTCTGACCGAGGCGATCGTCGGCGGGCGTTTCGAGCCGGGCGCCCGTCTCAACGAGGTGCATCTGGCGAGCGAGCTCGGCGTGTCCAGGGCGCCGCTGCGCGAGGCGGCGCGGCTGCTCGAGAATCGCGGGCTGGTGGTCGCCCACCCCCGACGCGGCTTCTTCGTGCGCGACCTCGACGCCAAGAGCCTCGACGAGATCTACGACCTGCGCATCTGCCTCGAGCGCCACGCCGGCCTCCGGGTGTGCGAGCGTCTGACCCCGGAGATGGCGGCGGCGCTGACCGCGCAGGCCGCCCGCATCGCCGCCTTCGTCCACGATCCCGGCCGCCAGGTGGAGGAGGATTTCGCCTTCCACCGGATGATCCAGGTCTTCGCCGACAACCAGCGGGCCTTGCGCGTCTACGACGAACTGACCCACGAGATGCGCTTCGGCATCGCCGTGATCGGCCATCTCTATGCCGATCCGGCGGAAATCGCCCGCACCCACGACCCCGTGTTGGAGGCGCTGCTGGCGCGGGACGGCGCGCGCTGGCTTTCGGCGATCGACGTCCACGTCGGCGTGGCGCGCGACAACGTCGTCAGGCTCCTGGCCGCGCGCGAGGCGGGCGGCGAGGGCTGAGACGAGGCGCGTCGCCGGCCGGTTCATCGCGCCCGCCCTTTCCCGGCCGCCTCGAAGGCGCAGGCCGCGGCGAGAACCCGGGCATCGGCGCCGCGCGCGCCGATGATCTGGAGCGAGGTCGGCAGCCCCTCGGCGGTCGGATCGGAGGGAACCACCACCGCCGGCTGCTGACTGAGGTTGATCGGGAAGGAGAAACCGGCCCACAGGTGCCAGCGCGCCAGCCCGCTGCCCTCCGGCACCTCGAGCCCGGCACCGAACGGCAGCACCGCCGCGCCGGGGGAGACGACGAAGTCGTAGCGCTCGAGAAGGCGGTCCATGTCGGCGCCGAACCCGGCCCGCGCCACCTGTGCCGAGACCAGATCGACCGCGCTCATCGCCGCGCCCGCCGCCGCCACCTCGAGGAGGCCGGGGTCGATCTCGCCGCGCAGCGCCTCGGGAACCTGCGTCAGCCGGTTGGCCGCGCCGGTGAACCAGTGCTTTTCGAAGATGTCGACGATTCGGTCCGCCATCGGCAGTTCGATCGGCTCGAGGATCGCGCCGAGCGCCTCGAGCCGCGCCAGCGCCGCCTGGAAGGCGATCGCGACTTCAGGGTCTACGGAACCGCAGGGCGGGGTCGCCCACACGCCGACCCGCGCGCCGGAGAAGATCGTTTCGGAGGCGACGTCGTCGAGCCCGTCGAGCACGCCCGCGCCCTGCGACCAGTCGGCGAGGTCGCGGCCCGACATCGCCCGCAGCATCGGCACGAGATCGGCCGCGTGGCGCGTCATCGGCCCGAGATGGGCGACGGTGCCGAAGGAGGAGGCGGGATAGGCCGGCACCCGACCGAAGGTCGACTTCAGCCCGGCGATGCCGCAGAAGGCCGCCGGCACGCGGATCGATCCGCCGCCGTCGGTGCCGAGATGCAGCACGCCGGCGCCGGTCGCCGCCGCCACCGCCGCGCCGCCGGAGGAGCCGCCCGAGGTCAGCGCCGGGTTCCAGGGATTGCGGGTGATGCCGTGGGCGCGGCTGTCGGTCACCGCCTTCCAGCCGAATTCCGGCGAGGTGGTGAGGCCGATGAAGACGGCGCCGGCGGCCCGCATCCGGGCGACGGCGGGCGCGTCCTCGGCGTAGGGCGTGGCCGAGGTGGTGCGGCTGCCGTAGCGCACCGACCAGCCCTTCACCCAGACGATGTCCTTGAGCGTGGTGGGGATGCCGTCGATCGGCGACAGCGGCCGTCCGGCCCGCCAGCGCGCCTCGGAGGCGGCGGCGGCGGCGAGCGCGCCGTCGCGGTCGATCGAGACGAAGGCGTCGAGCGCCGGGTCGATCGCCTCGGCCCGATCGAGCGCCGCGCGGGTCACTTCGACCGGCGACCGCTCGCCCGTGGCGAAGGCGCGGCCCAGCGCCGCCACCTGCGGGCCTTCATCGGGAGGAACGAACGATTGCGTCGACGTCATGCCAAGCCCCCTGCTCGAAAAAGCGGCGACCGAGGTCGCTGCCCTATCCGGAGGCAATCATGGGGGGCTCGCGGGAAATCACAAAATGTATTATTTTGACGGCATTCAGCTATTTCATGGATGAATCAATGTCGCTCACGGTCCGTCAGGTCCGCTACGTCGTCGAGGTCGCCCGCCTCGGTTCGGTCCAGGCCGCGAGCCGGGATCTCGGCATCTCCCAGTCGTCGATCCTGGCGGCGATCGACATCGCCGAGGCCGACATCGGCGCGGAAATGTTCATCCGCCGCCCCTCCAAGGGGATGCAGACGACCCCGGCCGGCGAGCGCTTCGTCGCGGCCGCGCGCGCGCTGGTCGCCGCCGAGACCGAATTCGTGCGCGAGATCGGCGCGCTCGCCGACGGCCCGCCGCGCACCATCCGCATCGGCTGTTTCGAGCCCTTCGGCCCGCTCTTCCTGCCCGAGGTCCTGAAGCGCCTGACCGCCCGCACCGGACCGATCGACATCAATCTGCTCGAGGCGGATCAACATCAGCTGCGCGAGTGGCTCGACACCGGCCATGTCGACGCCGTCGTCACCTACGAGATGGGCCCGCCCTTCTCCGGCGCGGTCACCCGGGTCTGCCGCATGCCGGCCCATGTGCTGCTCAGGGTCGACGATCCCCTGGCCACCCTCGACGCGGTGCCTCTGGCGGCGATCGCCGATCGGCCGATGATTCTCCTCGATCTGCCTCAGACCGGCGCCTATCTCTCCACCATCTTCGACATGTCCGGCCTCGGCCGGCGCATCGGCTTCCGCACCCGGTCCTACGAGACGGTGCGCGCGGCGGTCGCCGCCGGTTTCGGCATCGCGGTGCTCAACATGCGGCCGATCTCGCCGGTGATGGGCGATGCGCCCCATCTGGTGCGCCGCCCGATCGCCGATCCGCTGCCGCCGCCGGCCCTGATCGTCGTCGACCCCTACGGCGCCCGCAAACCGCGCTTCCTCTCCGATTTCATCGGGGAGATGAAGGGCTTCTTCCGCGACCTCGGCCCCTCCCGCTTCGCCGTCGCCACGCCCGAGACCGAGGCGAAGCTGTTCGACATCTGAGAGGAGGGCGGCGGTCGCCGTCCTCCGCACCGGCCCCATAGGCCCAGCTCATACCGAGCGCACGAAGGTTCGACCCTTTCGGAGCCGGCGGAGGCGCTTCATGCTGAGGAGCGCCGCAGGCGCGTCTCGAAGCACGAAGGGCCGAGTGGCACCGCCCATCGACCCGCTTCGCCCTTCGAGGCCCGGCTTTGCCGGGCACCTCAGGGAGAAGCCACTCGGGTCGACCGAGTAGAAAACTCCCTTTTTTGGTATTACTTCACGCCCTCCCACAGCTTCTGCGTCTCGAGGAACGCCTCGTCGAGCCGGCGGCCCGGCCGATAGGCGTCGAGGCCCGCCGCGCGCGGCGCGTCGGTGGTGCCGCGCGGGCAGGGCTCGGCGGCGCCGATCACCTGCGTGACCGGGATCACCGCGGCCCAGACCGGATGACCGAGATCCTCCTCGTCGTCGGCGACGCCCTTGGCGCGGGTCTTCATCGCCGCCTCCTCGATGGTCATGGCGATCACCGAGGTCGCCTTCATCTCCTGCGCCGAGATCGGCCGCAGCATCGCCGCGCGGTCGGGATAGTAGCGGTCGATCAGCGCCTCGAGCGCCGCCGCCTTCTCCTCCCCGTCGGTGACCAGCGCCGCCGTGCCGAAACACATCGCCGAACGATAGTTGGCCGAGTGGTTGAAGCCCGTGCGCGCCAGCACCAGCCCGTCGAGATGCGACACGGTCAGGCACACCGGAACCCCGTGCGCCAGCGCCCGCAGCATCCGGCTCGCCGAGGAGCCGTGCCAATAGAGCCGGTCGCCGTCGCGCCAGTGGATCGTCGGAGTGCAATAGGGCTGGCCGTCGATGACATAGGCGACATGGCACAGCATCGCCGAATCGAGCACCGACCAGACCGAGGCACGGTCGTATTTCGCGCGCTCGTGCAGCCGCTTGACGCGGTTTCTCGAGCCGATGGGATAGGACGTTTCGGCGGCGGGGGCGGAGATCGGATCGGTCATGGCTTGCCTTTCGGGTGGCGATGGCCCACCGATAGCGCGACAGCATTGGCTCGAAGAAGATCCAATTCCATGACCAATGAACGAACCAATCCGCCGGACTGGTCCACCCTGATGCCGCTCCTGCCCGACCAGGGGCCGCGCCGCCGCGCGCTCTACGAGGCGCTGCGGCGGCTGATCGAGACGCGCACGCTGGCGCCGGGCGCCAAACTCCCGACCACCCGCGAATTGAGCGCCCGCTTCGGCCTGTCGCGCGGCGCGGCGGTGGCGGCCTACGAGATGCTGATCGCCGACGGCTTCGCCGAGGCGCGGATCGGCGCCGGCACCTTCGTGGCGAGCGCCGTCCCCCATCTCGCCGAAGTCGCGCCGCCGCGCGCGCGCCGGCCCGAGCCGGCGCCGGTGCTGCCCGGCGCCCTCGGCGTGGCGAGCCCCGACGCGCGCACCACCGTGATCTTTCGCCGGCTCATGTCGTCCCGGCTCGCCCGCCCGACGTCGCGCGCCTATCACTACGGCGACCCGCGCGGCGCCCGCGTCCTGCGCGAGGAGATCGCCGCCTATCTGCGCGCCGCGCGCGGGGTCCGCTGTGATGCCGAGACCGTGGTCGTCACCACCGGCACCCAACAGGGGCTCGACCTCGTCGTCCGCGCCGCCTTGTCGCCGGGCGATCCCGTCTGGATCGAGGATCCCTGCTATCCGATGGCGCTCGCCGCCCTGCGCGGCGCGGGCGTGCGCGTCACCGGCGTCCCGGTCGACGCCGAGGGGCTCGATCCGGCCCTCGGCGAGACGCTCGCGCCCGCCGCCCGCGCGGTCTACGTCACGCCCTCGCATCAGTTTCCGATGGGCGTCGCCATGACCATGCGCCGCCGTCTCGCACTGATCGAGTGGGCGCGGCGGACCGGCGCCTGGATCGTGGAGGACGATTACGACAGCGAGTTCCGCTATGCCGGCGCGCCGCTCGCCGCCCTCCAGGGCATCGACGACGCCGAGCGCGTCGTCTATCTCGGCACCTTCTCCAAGGCGCTCCATCCGGGCCTCCGGATCGCCTATGCGGTGCTGCCGGAGGCGCTGCTCGACCCGATCCTCGCCTTGCGCGAGCGCACCGATCGCTTCCCCTCGACGCTCGCCGACGAGGCGCTCGCCGATCTCCTGCGCGAGGGCCATTTCGCCGCCCATGTCCGCCGTGCCCGCCGCCGCGCCGAGGTCGCCCGCGACGCCCTGGTCGAGGGGCTCGCCGCCGGCGGATTGACGGTGGCGGCGCCTGAGCAGGGCCTGCATCTGATCGCGAGCCTGCCCGAAGGCGTCGAGGACGCCGCCTGCCTGCCGCGTCTCCACGCCGCCGGGCTCGGGGCGCGGGCGCTCTCGTCGATGGCGGTCGGCGCGACGCGCCGCAACGGTCTGGTGATCGGCTTTTCCGGCTTTCCGCCCGACGTGTTGCGCGCGGCGGCGGCGCGCGCCGGCCCGCTGGTCGGCGCCGCGTCGCCGGGCTGAGCGGTCTCACCCGAGCGGAGTGATCCGTCCGGCGAGATCCTCGGTGAAGCGCGCGACCGCCGCCTCGGGCATCAGGGCGCCGGGATGGCGCACCACCTCGGCCGCGACCCCATGGGCGAAACGGCAGGCCTCGAGCGCCGGGAGGCCGCAGAGCCGCGCCGCCAGATACGCCCCGCCGAAGGCATCGCCCGCCCCGGTGGTGTCGCGCGCGTCGGTGACCGGCACCGACGCCACCTCGACCGCCGCGCCCTCCGACCACAGCATCGCCGCCGCCGCGCCGTTCTTGACGACGATCTCGCCGACGCCGAGCGCGGCGATCCGCGCCACCGTCTCGGCCGGCGTCGCGTCGCCCCAGAGCGCGGTCTCGTCGTCGAAACTCGGCAGCGCCACGTCGGCGAGGCGGAACGCCGCCGCCATCGCCGCCCGCAACGGCTCGACGTCGCGCCACAGCCGCCGGCGCACGTTCGGATCGAAGGAGACGATCGCCCCCCGCGCCCGCGCCTCTTCCAGCGCGGCGAAGAGACGCCGCCGCCCCGGCTCCTCGATCACCGCGAGCGTGATGCCGGAGACGTGGATCAGCGCCGCCCCGTCGAGCGCGGCGGCGAGCCGGACGGGATCGTCGGCGAGCCGTTTGGCGGCGGAATGGTCGCGCCAATAGCTGAATCGCCGCTCGGCGCCGTCGAGGTCGATCACGTAGAGCCCGACGGTGCGCTCGGGGTCGCGAAAGATCCGGGTGGTCGCGATGCCGGCGTCCTCGAGGAAGTCGATCATCGCCTGCGAGGCCGGATCGGTGCCGACGCCGGTCAGATAGCCGACCGTGTGCCGGGCGCCGAGCAGGCGGCGCAGATACCAGACCGTGTTGAACGTGTCGCCGGCGATGCCGCGCCGATAGAGCCCGCCCTCGACCGGGGCGAATTCCACCATCGCCTCGCCGACGCCGATCAGATCTCCGTCACGTCGCGCCAGGGTCACAGCACCGCTCCCACGTGCCAGGGGACGAATTCGTCGTCACCATAGCCGAAAGCCTCGCTCATGGTCTGCCGGCCCGAGGCGACCTCGAGGATCAGCTCGAAGATCTCCTCGCCGACCGCGTCGACCGAGACCCCGGCCGAGACGATCCTCCCGGCGTCGACGTCGATGTCCTCGGCCATCCGCGCCGCGAGATCGGAATTCGAGGAGACCTTGATCGAGGGCGTCGGCCGGCAGCCGAAACACGAGCCGCGTCCGGTGGTGAAGACCACCAGATTGGCCCCGCCCGCCACCTGTCCGGTCGCCGAGACCGGGTCGTAGCCGGGCGTGTCCATGAAGACGAGACCGTGCGCGGCGACCGGCGCGGCATAGTCGACCACATCGACGAGCCGGCTCCGGCCGCCCTTGGCGACCGCCCCGAGCGACTTCTCGAGGATGGTGGTGAGCCCACCGCGCTTGTTGCCGGGGGAGGGGTTGTTGTCGAGCGAGGCGCCGGTCGCGGCGACGTAGCGCTCCCACCATGCCAGACGCGCCGCGAGCTTCGCCGCGACCTCCGGCGTCGCCCGGGCAGTGAGGAGATGTTCCGCCCCCCAGATCTCCGGCGTCTCCGAGAGGATCGCCGTGCCCCCGGCCGCGACCAGCCGGTCCATGGCGGCGCCGAGCGCCGGATTGGCGGTGAGGCCGGAAAACCCGTCGGACCCGCCGCATTGCAGCCCGACCTTGAGCTCGGAGGCGTCGATCGGCACGCGCGTCGCCTTGGAGGCCTCCGCCGCGATGCCCTCGAGCAGCTCCAGCGCCCGCGTCACCGCCGCGCGCGAGCCGCCGGCGTCCTGGATGTTGAAGGCGGTCACCGGCGCCTCGCGCCCCGCCGCCGCGTAGAGGACGATCTGGTTGACCTCGCAGCCGAGCCCGATCAACAGGCTGCCGCCGAAATTCGGATGGCGCAGATAGCCGGCGAGCGTCCGCCGCAGGATCGCCGGACCGTCGCCCGCCGCCGTCGAGCCGCAGCCCTGGCCGTGGACGATCGGCACGAACCCGTCGATGCCGGGAAAGCGCGGCAGGAGATCGCCATTGGCGATCTCGGCGATCTTACGGCAGACTGTCGTCGAGCAGTTCACGCTGGCGACGACGCCGACGTAGTTGCGGGTGCCGGCGCGGCCGTCGGCGCGGACGTAGCCCTGGAACGTGGCGCGGCGCGGCGTGGCGGCGGGCGCGGGGGAGGGCGTCGCCGCCCGCCGTTCGTCACCCGAGCCGAAGCCGAGTTCCTCCACGTGGACGTGCTCGCCCGGCGCGACGTCGCGCAGCGCCTCGCCGATCACCTGCCCGTATTTCGTGACCGCCTGCCCGCGCGCGATCGGTCGGATCGCCACCTTGTGCCCGGGGGCGATCGCGGCGGCGGCGACGACGCCCTCGGCGATCGTCTCGCCGGGCACGAGCGCCCGCGTCGCCACCGCGACGTCGTCGTCGGGAGAGAGGATCACCACGGCGGCCGTCGTCATCGGCGTGCCTCCGCCACCATCGCCTCGACCGTCGCCTCGGCGCCGCGCCGCAACAGCCGATCGAGCGCCGATTCCACCGCCCCGGTGAAGCGCGGATCGCCCGGCAGATCGGCGCCGAAGACCTCGCCCACCGTCAGCAGGGCCGGCGCCAGCCGCTCCGCCACCGGCCCGGCTGCGTCCGCGAGCGCCCGGAGCCGCGCCGCCATCGGATCGCGCACGTCGATCGGGCGGCCCTGTTCGTCGATGCCGGTGACCCAGCGCATCCAGGCGGCGACGCCGAGCGCCAGCCGGTCGATCGACCCTCCCGCCGCGAGCCGGTCGCGGATCGTGCCGAGCAGGCGCTGCGGAAGCTTCTGCGACCCGTCCATGGCGATCTGCCACGTCCGGTGCCGGAGCGCCGGATTGCGGAACCGGGCGATCAGCGAGGCGCAATAGGCGGGAACGTCGAAACCGGCGAGATCCGGCAGCGTCGGCGCGCACTCCTCCACCATCAGATCGGCGACGAGCCGGGCGAGCGCCGGTTCGGCCATCGCCTCGGCGACCGTCTCGTGACCCATGAAATGGCCGAGATAGGAGAGCGTCGAATGCGAGCCGTTGAGGAGGCGCAGCTTCATCAGCTCATAGGGCGCGACGTCGGCGACGAACTGCGCCCCGACCGTGTCCCAGGCCGGGCGGCCGAGCGAGAAGTCGTCCTCGATCACCCATTGCATGAAGGGCTCGGTGGCGATCGGCCAGGCGTCCTCGAGCCCGATCGCCGCAGAGATCGCGGCGCGGTCCGCATCGGTCGTCGCCGGCACGATCCGGTCGACCATGGTGGAGGGAAAGCGCACCTCGCCCGCGACCCAGGCGCCGAAATCCGGGTCGACCAGCTCCGCGAATCGGGTGACGAGCCCCCGCAGGGTGCGGCCGTTGGCGGGGAGATTGTCGCAGGCGAGCACCGTGAAGGGGGCGAGGCGAGCGTCGCGCCGCCGCTTCAGCCCGGCGGCGATGGTGCCGATGGTCGAGCGCGGCCGGTCGAGATGGACGAGGTCGTGCCGAATGTCGGGATCGTCCTCGTTGAGCCGGCCCGTCGCCGGATCGTGGCTGTAGCCCTTCTCGGTGACGGTGGTCGAGACGATCCGGACCTCCGGCTGGGCGAGGCGGATCGAGAGCCCGGTCGGATCCTCGTGCGCCACCATCATCCCGGTCGAGGAGCCGACCACCCGGTGGCGGGCGCCGTCCGCGTCGACGGTCGCCACGGTCCAGAGCCCGTCCTGGGGGGAGAGCGCGTCGCGGGTCTCGCCGGAGCGCAAGGACACCCCGAGGACGCCCCAACGCGGATCCTCGCCGAGGATCCGGTCGGTGTAGACCGCCTGATGCGCCCGGTGAAAGGCGCCGATACCGAGATGGACGATCCCGGTCGTCACCGCCTCGCGGTCGTAGGTCGGGCGCTCGACCGTGGCCGGCAGGCGATCGAGGGTGGCTTCGCAGAGGCGGTCCATGGCGGGTCTCGATGATGTCGGTGTTCGGCCGCCGCCCGCCGTCGCGCGGGCGGCGAGGGGGTCAGTGATCGCCGCGCTTGGCGCGCGCGACGATCTGGGTCGGGTTGACGAACTTCAGCGCGATGATCAGCCACACCAGCGTCGTCACCATGTAGACGACCGCCATCGCGTCGATCGACTGCACCGCGCGCACGCCCGAGGCGAAGACCGCGTAGTAGAGCGCCACCACCAGCGTCTGCGAGCCGGGTCCGGCGACCAGGAAGGTCAGTTCGAACATGGCGATGGTGCGCACCAGGACGAGCAGCAGCGCCGCCAGCACCCCGGGCATCAGGATCGGCACGAGGACGTGGACGAAGACCTTGAAGGTCCCGGCGCCGAAGACGCGGGCGGCGGATTCGATACGCGGATCGATCTGCTCGATGAAGGGGATCATCACCAGCACCACGAAGGGCACCGTCGGCACCAGATTGGCGAGGATCACACCGGCGAGCGAGCCGCCGAGGCCGAACTTGTAGAGCACGGTCGCGAGCGGAATGCCGTAGGTGACGGACGGCACCAGCAGCGGCAGGAGGAGGAGCAGCATCACCGCGCGCTTGCCCCGAAACTCGCGCCGCGCCATCGCATAGGCGGCGGGAACGCCGAGGAGCCCGGACAGCACCACGACCGCGCCGACCACCTCGAAGGTGATCCACAGGACGTCGCCGAGTTGGAATTCCTCCCAGGCGGCGAAGTACCATTTGGTGGTGAAGCCGTGCGGGAACCACGTCCCGAGCCAGCGCGTGGCGAAGGACGAGGTGAGGACCGAGCCGATCAGGCCGATCAGATTGAGCACGAAGAACCCGACGACGGTCCACACGCCGGCGGCCCACAGCCGCGTCGAGAGCGTCGTCCTGCTGGCGGAAGTGTCGGCGGACATGGGCCTCTCCTCACCCTTTCGCCGCGGCGACGGGGCCGCGATAGAACAGGCCGCGCGCGCCGAGCACCACGGCGACGACGCCGAGCTGCACCGCGCCCATGATCATCGCGATCGCCGAGGCGAGCGAGTAGTCGTAGGCCTCGAAGGCCGCCTGATAGGCCGCGATCGAGATCACGCGGGTGGTGTTGGAGGGATCGCCCACCAGGATCGCCGACGGCAGCACCGAATAGGCCTGGACGAAGCTGAGGCAGAAGGTGATCGCCAGTCCCGGCAGCAGCAGCGGCAGGAACACCTCGCGGAACCGCGCCGCCGGGCTCGCCCCGAGCGTCGCCGCCGCCTGTTCGAGCGACGGATCGATGCCGGTCACGTAGGAGAGGATCAGGAGGAAGGTGAAGGGAAAGCCGGTGATCACCAGCGACAGGAACACGCCCCAGTAGCCGTGGGTGATCGACAGCGGATGATCGAGCACGCCGAGCGCCATCAGCGACCGGGTGAACCAGCCCTGCGGCCCGAAGTAGAACAGCATGCCCTCCGCGACCAGCACCGTGCCGAGCGTGATCGGCAGCACCAGGATCGTGGTGAGCAACCGCTGGCGCCGCATCAGCCGCACCCGGAACGCGATCGGCAGCGCCGCCAGAAGGTTGACCACCGTGACCGGGATCGCCAGCCGCAACGTCGTCCAGATCGTGTCGTAGAGGAACGCGTCCGTGAAGAAATTGCGGTAATTGCCGAGAAGCGTTCCGTCTTTCGGTTCGAACGACAGGAACAGCCCATAGAAGAACGGGTAGACGAAGAGCGCCACCACCGCCGCCACGCAGGGCAGCACCAGCAGCGTCACTCCGTCGAGCCCGTTGGCGCGGAGCCGTTGGATCAGGGTCGGGCCGTCGTCGGTCATGCCGGTTCTCCCGGATAGACGAGGACCTTCTCCGGCGCCGCGCCGAGGCGGATGGTCTCGCCGAGCCCGACCGGCTTCAGCGAGCCGAAGTGCAGCTCCTGCCCGTTCGGCGTCCGCGCCAGACCATGATATTCGCGCCCCCGGAACTCGATCGCCTCGACCACGGCGGGAATGCCGTCGGCCGCTTCCGTCGGCTCGAGATCGTCCGGCCGCGCCGCCGCCACCGCCCGGCCGTCCGCGACGCCGTCACGGGCGAGGCCGGTGATGTGGGCGCCGTCGCCGACGTCGAGGGTGACGCGCTCGCCGTCGCGGGCGATCACGGTGCCGTCGATGCGGTTGCGGAAGCCCATGAAGTCGGCGACGTCGAGATGGGCCGGCGCCGAATAGAGTTCGGCCGGCGTGCCGACCTGCCGGATCGCCCCGTCGCGGATGACGACGATGCGGTCGGCCAGCGACAGCGCCTCTTCCTGGTCGTGGGTGACGTAGATCGTCGTCGAGCCGAGCGAGCGGTGGATGCGGCGGATCTCGGCGCGCATCTCGAGCCGGAGCTTGGCGTCGAGGTTGGAGAGCGGCTCGTCCATCAAGACCAGCGGCGGCTCGATGACGATGGCGCGGGCGATGGCGACGCGCTGCTGCTGGCCGCCGGAGAGCTGGCCCGGCAGCTTGTCGGCCTGCGCCTCGAGCCGCACGGTGGCGAGCGCGGTGTCGACCCGCCGGTTCAGCTCGTCCTTCGGCACGCCGCGCATCTTCAGCCCGAAGCCGACGTTGCGGCGCACGCTCATGTGCGGGAACAACGCATAGTTCTGGAACACCATGCCGAAGCCGCGCTCCTCCGGCCGGAGGCGGTCGACGCGGCGGTCGTCGAGCATGATGCGCCCGCCGCTGACGTCGAGGAGGCCGGCGATACAGTTGAGCGCGGTGGTCTTGCCACAGCCCGAGGGGCCGAGCAGGGCGATGAATTCGCCGCGTTCGATGACGAGATCGAGGCCTCGCAGGGCATTGAAGGCACCGAAGGCGCGCTTCACCCCTTCCAGGCGCAATTGTTTGAACGTCGCGGGTCCGGCGGTCATGAAACGGCTCTCGCTCGAGGCACGAAGATACCGCCCCTCGCCGGCATCGCGGGCGGGGAGCAGGGAGAGGGACGCCGGGGGCGTCCCGGGCGGAGCGGAGGACCGGCGGCGACCTCGGCCGCCGCCGGTCCGGTCGCTCACTTGGCCTGGCGCGAGCCGATCTCCTCGTCCCACCGCCGGAAGGCGGCGACGAGTTTGTCGGCGGCGAGCGGCAACTCGATCGGCGCGGAGGCGATCAGCTTCTCGTAGGAGGGACGGCCGTATTCGGCGATCGCGTCCTGGCTCTCCTTCGGCGCCATGGCGAGGGTCACGCCCTTCACCGCCGGGCCCGGATAGAAATAGCCCTCGTCGAAGGCATAGGCCTGCTGGGTGGGCGTGAGGAGATGGTTCATCAGGTCGAGCAGGACCGCCACCTTCTCCGCGCTCACCCCCTTGGGGATGCACATGTAATGCGCGTCGCAGACCCACTTGAAGCCCTCGAGCGCGAACACTTCCGCCGACTTCGGCACGACGCCGAGCACGCGCGGATTGATGTCCCAGCCGGTGGTGGTGGCGATCATGTCGACCGACCCCTCGCCGAGCGCCTTCATCGTCGGCGTGGTGCCGGCGGGGTAGTTGTCGATCGTGGTGCCGAGTTCCTTCAGATAGGCCCAGGTCTTGTCCCAGCCCTTGATCGGATCGGTCGGGTCCTTGTCGCCGAGGAGATAGGGCATGCCCATCAGGAAGGTGCGGCCGGGGCCGGAGTTGGCCGGACGGGCATACATGAAGCGCTTCGGATTGGCCTTGGCCCAGGCGAGGAGTTCCGCCGCGGTCTTCGGCACGGTCTTGACCCGCTCGGGCGCGTATTCGAAGAGCGGCCCGGACGGATAATAGGTGACGACCACGCCCTGGCCCTGCGCCAGCGCCTGCATGCGCCACGCCGGCTCGAGGAAGATGTCCTGGAGCTTCGGCAGATCGGCGGCATGGGCCGGGATCAGATCCTGCCAGAGCTTCTGTTCGACGCCGGCCGACAGCACGTCGGTGCCGGTCAGCACCATGTCGATGTCGACGCGGTCGGCGTCCTGCTGCGCCTTGAGCTTGCCGGGAAGCTCCGGCGCCGGCGCCTTGGAGAAGATGATGCGCGAGACCCAGTCGGGCTTGGCCTTGCGATAGTTCTCGATCGCCTTCTGCGTCAGCGCCAGATTGCCGGCGACGTCGACGATGTTGAGGGTGACGGGCGACGCCGGCTTGGCGAGCGCCGCGAACACCGGGGTTCCGCCGACCGCCAGACCGGCGAAGCCGCCGGTGGCCTGCAGGAACATGCGGCGGGACATCGAACGAACGAACATGACTCTCTCCCTTCGGTCACTGTTTTCACACGCCGGTTTCTCCGCCCGACGAGGTGAAGTGCGGCGCCCGGTGGACCGTCGAGGCCCGGGCACCATGCGTCACAGTCGATAGGCCGCCTTGGCGAGGCGGTAGGCGAGGTCGTGGGCGACCTCGCCGGCTTCGTCTTCGTCCAACCGATGGGTGACGACCAGATCGGCGAGGAAGGCACAGTCGATCCGCCGCGACACGTCGTGCCGCGCCGGGATCGAGGGGAAGGCGCGGGTGTCGTCGTTGAAGCCGACGGTGTTGTAGAAGCCGGCGGTCTCCGTCACCTGTTCGCGGTAGCGCCGCATGCCCTCGGGGCTGTCGTGGAACCACCACGCCGGCCCGAGCTTAAGCACCGGATAGTGCCCGGCGAGCGGCGCCAGTTCCCGCGCGTAGGTGGTCTCGTCGAGGGTGAAGAGGACGATGGTGAGGTCGCGCGCATTGCCGAAGCGATCGAGCAGCGGCTTCAAGGCCCGCACGTAGTCGGTGCGGGTCGGGATGTCCGCACCCTTGTCGGCGCCGAACCGCTCGAACACCTCCGCGTTGTGGTTGCGGAAGGCGCCGGGATGGATCTGCATCACGAGCCCATCGTCGAGGCTCATCCGCGCCATCTCGGTCAGCATCTGCGCCCGGAAGGTCTCGGCCTGGGCGGGCGTCGCGGTGCCGCGCCGCACCTCGGCATAGAGCGCCTCGGCCTCGGCGGCGGAGAGATCGGCGGTGGCGGCGGTCGGATGACCGTGGTCGGTCGAGGTCGCGCCCATCGACTTGAAGAACGCCCGCCGGCGGCGATGCGCCTCGAGATAGCCGGTGAAGGTTCCGACGTCGACGTCGGCGATCTCGGCGAATTTCGCGAGATTGGCGAGGAAGCCGCGATGCTCGGGGTCGACCACCGGATCCGGCCGATAGGCGGTGATCACGCGGCCGGCCCAGCCGGAGGCGCGGATCGCGGCATGGTGGCGGAGATCGTCGAGCGGGCTCTCGGTGGTGGCGAGCACCTCGATGTTCATCCGCTCATAGAGCGCGCGCGGGCGGTATTCGGGCCGCGCCAGCGCCTCGGCGATGGTGTCGTAGAGCCGGTCGGCATTGGCCGCGCTCGGCGCCTCCTCGATGCCGAACAGACCCTCGAAGGCATGCGACAGCCACATCCGCGACGGCGTGCCCCGGAAGAGGTGCCAATTGGCGCAGAAGAGCCGCCAGATCTTGCGCCCGTCGGTCTCCACCGCGCCGCCGTCGCGACGCGGCACGCCGAGATCCTCGAGCCGGAGGCCCTGGCTCATCAGCATGCGGAAGACATAGTGGTCCGGCACCACGAACAGCGACGCGGGGTCGGCGAAGGGCTCGTTCTCGGCGAACCAGCGCGGATCCGTATGGCCGTGCGGCGACAGGATCGGCAGATCGCGAACCCGTCCGTAGAGGCGGCGGGCGACGTCGCGCGTGGCGGGGTCGGCCGGGAACAGCCGGTCGGGATGCAACATGGCGAAACGCCTCTCCTCCCAGGGGTCACGGCCTTCGAGGCACGCGGGGGACGGCCGCTTGATCGAGCCGTCTCGTTGATTGAGAGGAAGGCTAGTATGGAAGTTAACGCTTCGCAAGTGGAAACTCGTATGGTAGTCTTCACCCCATGAATTCGATCGTCCCCCCCGAAATGGCCACCTCCGCCGAACCGATCGCTCGACGTCTCGTCGAATGGCTGCGCCATGCCATCGTCACCATGCGGATCAAGCCGGGGGAGAAACTCTCCGAGCAGGACCTGGCGCGCCGTTTCGGCGTATCGCGCCAGCCGGTACGCGAGGCCTTCATCAAGCTCGCGGAGGCCGGTCTGGTGCGGGTGCTGCCCCAGCGCGGCACGATGGTGGTGAAGATCTCGTTCGAGGCGGTAGCCGACGCGCGTTTCGTCCGCGAGGCGATCGAATGCGCGGTGGCGCGCGAGGCGGCGCGGCGCGCCGATCGCCGGGCGCTCGCCGAAGTGCGCGCCTGTCTCGACGAGACCGCGCGGGCGATCGTCGCCGGCGACGGCGAGCGTCTCTTCGCCCTCGACGAGACCTTCCATCACCTCCTCGCCACCGCCGCCGGCCGGCCCAACGCCTGGCACGTGGTGGAGGAGCAGAAGGCGCAGATGGACCGTGTCCGTTATCTCGACATGTCCGACGCCATTCCGATGAAGACCGTGCTCGCCCAGCACCTCGACATCCTCGCTGCGGTCGAAGCCGGCGATCCCGCCGCAGCCGAGGCCGCCATGCGCACTCACCTCACCGAAATCCTGGTGTCGCTGCCCAAGCTCGCCGCTCGCTGGCCCGATCTCTTCGAGGCCCCCGACCGCGAGCCCGGGGGGGCCGCCACCGGACCGCTCGCGGACTGAGCCGAACACCAACGAGAAAGCCGCCCCAGGGAGAGACGACCATGAAGATCACCGCAGCCCGGGTCATCGTGACCTGCCCGGGACGGAATTTCGTGACCCTGAAGATCGAGACCGACGAGGGCCTGACCGGCCTCGGCGACGCCACCCTCAACGGGCGCGAACTCGCCGTCGCCTCCTATTTGAGCGACCATGTGATCCCCTGCCTGATCGGCCGCGATCCGCATCAGGTCGAGGACATCTGGCAATATCTCTATCGCGGCGCCTATTGGCGGCGCGGCCCCGTCACCATGAGCGCGATCGCCGCCGTCGACACCGCGCTCTGGGACATCAAGGCCAAGGCGGCCGGCCTGCCGCTCTATCAGCTGCTCGGCGGCCGCTCGCGCGAGGGCGTGATGGTCTATGGCCACGCCAACGGCCGCGACCTCGCCGAGACCACCGATCAGGTCGGGAAATATCTGGAGATGGGCTACAAGGCCGTGCGCGCCCAGACCGGCATTCCCGGCATGAAGACCGCCTACGGCATCGGTCGCGGCACGCTCTTCTACGAGCCGGCCACCAAGGGCCTGCCCGAGGAGCAGATCTGGTCGACCGAGAAATATCTCGATTTCGTGCCGAAGCTCTTCGAGGAACTGCGCAAGGTCTACGGCTTCGGCCCCCATCTCCTCCACGACGCCCACCACCGCCTGACCCCGATCGAGGCCGGCCGGCTCGGCAAGGCGCTCGAGCCCTACCGCCTGTTCTGGCTCGAGGACTGCACCCCGGCCGAGAACCAGGAGGCGTTCCGACTGGTGCGTCAGCACACCGTCACGCCGCTGGCGGTGGGCGAGATCTTCAACTCGATCCACGACTGTCGCGAGCTGATCCAGAATCAGCTGATCGACTACATCCGCACCACCGTGGTCCATGCCGGCGGCATCACCCAGCTGCGCCGCATCGCCGATCTCGCCGCCCTCTACCAGATCAAGACCGGCTCGCACGGCGCCACCGACAATTCGCCGGTGTGCATGGGCGCGGCGCTCCATTTCGACATCTGGGTGCCGAACTTCGGCATCCAGGAATACATGCGCCACACCCCCGAGACCGACGCGGTCTTCCCCCACGCCTATACGTTCTTCGACGGCTACCTCCATCCCGGCGAGGCGCCCGGCCACGGTGTCGAGATCGACGAGGCGCTGGCGGCGAAATATCCCTACGACCCCGCCTATCTGCCGGTCTGCCGGCTGGAGGACGGGACCATGTGGAACTGGTGAGGCGTCCGGCGGTCCGCCCGGGTCACGCCCCGGCGGACCGCGTCGCCCGCTCGATGAAGGCGTCGACGTCGTCGAGCACCTCGGCACGCCAACGCAAGGGACGGGCGAGCGCCGAGACGAGGCCGACATGGCCGATGCCGGCATATTCGATCGCCCGCGCCTCGCCGCCGGCCGCCACCAGCGCGGCGGTGAAGTCGCGCGTGTTCTGGAGCATGACGGTGCGATCGAGCCGGCCGTGCAGGAGCAGCGCCGGGATCGGCCGCCGCGCCCCGACGAAGGCGATCGGCCGCCCCCGATCCGGCGCCTCGGCGGCCGGCGCGAAGATCGCGGCGGTCGACTTCCAGGTGGTCGGATCGAAGGCATAGGGTCCGGCGAGGCCTATCAACCCGGCCGGCCGCGCCGCGCCGGGGGCCCCGGCCGCGAGCCGGCGGTCGTCGACGGCCAGAAGCGCGGCGATGTGCGCCCCCGCCGAATGGCCCATCAGGAACACCGGCCGCGCCGCGTCGTCGCCCCGTGAGAGATGCCGGTCGACCCAGCCGTAGGCGAGGGCGGCATCCTCGACGAAGGCCGGATAGAGCACCTCCGGATGGAGGCGATAATCGGCGATCACCGTGGTGATCCCGCGCGAGGCGAGGGCGGTTCCGACGAATTCGTAGGTGCCGCGATCGCCGCTCGTCCAGGCCCCGCCGTAGAGAAACAGCACGATCGGCCCGTCGGCGCGGGCGAGCGGGGTGAAGACGTCGAGCCGATGGCGCGAGTGCGGCCCATAGGCGATCGCGCCCTCGAAACGCACACCGTCCTCGCGAATCAGAAAATCGAGCGCCGACCGTCCCGAGGTCGAGGCGACCGATGCCGGGGCCGGCGCGGCGATCCCTGCGAGGCGGGAGAGGAGTTTCTTCATCGCCGTCCTCGATCGGGTCGTCGGTGGGTGCGGTCGCGGCCTCCGGCGCCGGAGGCCACGACCGAGGAGAAGACCAGACCGCGCGCCCGGAGAAAACCGCGCCGCCGCATGCCTCCCATCGGCGACGGCGCGGGATCGGCGGCCGGCCGCGTCAGACCTTGGAGACGGCCTCGCGCGGCAGGCGTTTGCGCACCTCGCTCGAGGCGGTGACGACCGACCGTTCGACGAATTCCTCGTGATTGCGCTCGATGTCCTCGAGCACATAGAGGTAGTTCACCATCAGCCCGTGCGACTGGGCGAGACCCTGCGGCGAGCGATCGCCGAGGAAGTCGAGCCGTTCCAGCCGCGCGCCGTTGCCGAGATGGAACCGGCCGACCGGATCCGGCAGGCGGCCGTCGACCCGCGCCACCAGGAAATAGCGCGCGGCGGCGGCGAGGAGCGCCGGGCGGATCGCCTCGCAGGCGGCGGGATCGCGATGCCAATCCGGATCGTCGAGCCCGTCGAGCGCCGCCCGCTCGTTCGCCCCGAGATGCGGCGAGGCCGCGTCGGCGCGCTCCTTGGCGAGCCATTTGGCGAAGCCCGGCACCGGCGACAGCGTCACGAAAGTGGTCAGGTTGGGCAAGGCGTGGCGCAGATCCTCCACCACCTGCTTGATCAGGAAATTGCCGAAGGAGACCCCGGCGAGCCCCTTCTGGGTGTTGGAGATCGAATAGAACACCGCCGTCGTCGCCTCCTCCGCCGCGATCGGATCGCGATCGAGCGCGAGCAGCGGGCCGATCGCGTCGGGGATCGAGCGGGTCAACGCCACCTCGACGAAGATCAGCGGCTCGTCCGGTAATCCCGGATGGAAGAAGGCGAAACAGCGCCGGTCGGGCGGGGCGAGCCGATTGCGCAGGTCGTCCCAGCCCTCGATGACGTGGACCGCCTCGTAGCGGATGATCTTCTCGAGCACCGCCGCCGGCGTGTGCCAGTCGATCGGCCGCAGGGTGAGGAAGCCGCGATTGAACCAGGAGGCGAACACCTGGGCGAAATCGTCGTCGAGCGGCTTGAGGTCGGGCTCCTCGCGCAGGCGCGCCAGCACGTCCTCGCGCATCCGCACCAGCGCCGGCGTCCCTTCGGGCGCCAGATTGAGGCGCCGCAGCACCTCGCGCCGGCGCGGCTCGCTGGCGGCGTTGATCCGCGCGGCGGCGCGCGGCGACGGCGCCTCGCGAAACGCCTCGATCGCGGTGGTGAGCGCCGCTTCGTCGGCGCCGAAATTCTCGCAGAGGGTGCGCAGGAAGAGATGCTTCTCCTCCGCCGAGGCGTCGGCATAGGCCTCGAGCACCAGCCGGGCGAGCATCACGCCCGACGCCTCGCCGCGCCGCGACAGGAGCGCCTCGACCGTCTCCATGAGCGCGGTGGCGCGCAAGGGGTCGCGCGCCTTGCCGCTCGACCAGGTGGAGAGCGTCTCGAACAGATCCCCGACCAGCGTGGCGACCTTCAGGCCGGAGAGATTGGTCAGCAACGTCTTCATGTCCACTCCTCGTTCGAGGGGGTTTCGACGCGGCGCCGCCGCTCCGCGACACCGGGCTCGATACCGATGGGACCCGCTCGACGTGGCGGAAGCAAGACGCTCGCCCGTGAAGTCGGACGAAAGGGGGAGCCTCAGCCGTCGGCCACCCGCCCGTCGCGCAGGGTGAAGATGCGATCGAAGCGATCGTAGATCTTCTCGTCGTGGGTGACCACGACCACGGTCGCCTGCCGGTCGACCGCCACTTTCCGCAGGAGATCCATGACGATGCCGGCGCGCTGGCCGTCGAGCGCCGCCGTCGGCTCGTCGGCGAGGATGATGCGTGGCCGATTGGCGAGCGCCCGGGCGATCGCCACGCGCTGCGCCTCGCCGCCGGAGAGGCTCGACGGCCGCGCGGTCTTGCGGTGGCCGACTTCGAGATAGTCGAGCAATTCGTGCGCCCGTTCGATCGCCGGGCGGCGCGAGATGCCCGCCATGTCGAGCACCAGGGCCACGTTGTCGGTGACGTCGAGAAACGGCAGCAGATTGTGGAACTGGAAGATGAAGCCGATCTTCTCGAGCCGCAGCCGGCGCAGATCGGGGCGCAGCCAACGCCCGTCCCAGATCCGTTCGCCGTCGAGGAGGAGCGTCCCCCCACTCGGCTCGGCGATGCAGCCGATCAGGTTGAGGAGCGTCGTCTTGCCCGAGCCGGAGGGGCCGAGCAGGCCGACCACCTCGCCGGGCATCAGATCGAGATCGACGCCCTTCAGCGCGTCGACACGGGCCGAGCCCTCGCCGTAGTGCTTGGCGAGGCCGCGCATCGAGACGAGCGGGGCGGGGGAGGTCTCGGTCATCGCGTCAGCTCCCGAGCGCCGTGGCGGGATCGACCTTCAAGGCGAGCCGCACGCCGAGCCCGCTCGCCAGCACACAGACCACGACGACGATCACCCCGAGCGCCATCGCGTCCTCCGGCAACATCACGACGCGGCGCGGGAAGTGATCCTTGACCAGGGTGATGAGGGTCGCCCCGGCCGAAAAGCCGATCAGCCCGAGCGCCAGCGCCTGTTGCAGGATCAGCCCGACGATGCGTCCGTCCGGCGCGCCGATCAGCTTCAGCGTGGCGATCTCCTTCAGCTTGTCCATGGTCATCGTGTAGATGATGAGGGCGATGATGACCGTCGAGACGGTCAGGAGCACGGTGGTGAAGAGGCCGATCTGCTGACGCGCCTTCTCCACCACGGAACGGGTCAGGATCGTCTCCTGCTCGTCCTGGGTCATGGCGGCGAGATGTTTCCACCGCCGCGCCGCCTCGGTGACGCTCTCCACCGGCACGTTCGCCGCGACCCGGGCGACGGCCGCGTTGACCGTGTCGGGCGCGCCGGGGGCGACCGGCCCGCGCGCCGCCTCCCGCCGCGCCGGGGCCGGCGACAGGCGGAACTGCAGCACCTGACTGTCGCGCAGCGACATCCACACCACCGGATCGCCGCTCGAGGAGACCGCGCCCCGGGTCAGCCCGACCACGGTGAAGACGTCGCCGCCGAGTGCGATCCGCTCGCCGAGGACGAGCCCGGTCTTGACGTCGGCGATCAGCTCGAACCGGCCGCGCGCGAGGCCGCGCCCCTCGGTGATCACCGCCGGGCCGCCGAGCCGATCGGGCTCGTGGCCGACCACCTGGAGCCGCAGCTTGCGGCCGCGATGGAGCGCCTCGAGGCTCTGGAAGGTCATCGATCCGGCTTCCGTGACGCCGGCGAGCCGCGCCACCGCCTCGCGGGTGTCGCCGGGAATGCGCGACCCTTCCGCGAAGGGGCCGCGTGTGCCGGTCTCCACCACCCAGAGATCGGCGCCGGGCCCGCGCACCAGGGACAGGGCATCGGCGACGAGGCCGCGATAGATGCCGATCATCGACAGGACCACCCCGAGCAGGAGCCCGAGGCCGATCGAGGTCAGCAGGAACCGCCCGAGATTGTGGCGGATGTCGCGGATCGCCAGGTTCATCGCGCCGCCTCCGCCGCCGGCTCGACGATCCGCGCCGCCCGTCCCGCCGTGAGTCCACTCACCGGCAGCGCCGCGACCACGCGCGCGCCCTCCGGCAGACCGCCGACGATGGCGACCCGGCCGTCGAGGAGGCGCGCGCCGAGGCGCACGGTCCGCTCCGCGAGTCGGCCGCCCTCGACCGTCCAGACGACGCCCTCGGCCGGTGCCGTCATCCGCACCGCCTTTTCCGCGACGACCAGCGCCTCGGGAAGCCGGCGGGTGGTGACGATGACCTCGGCCTGTTCGCCGAGATGGAAATCGGCCGGGCAGTCGCGGCAGTCGACGAAGAGGCGGCGTTCCTCGCCGACGCGGTCGTTCTCGAGGCCGACACGGGCGACGGCCCCGGCGAAGACCTCGCCCGGACGCGAGCGCAGCCGCACCTCGGCCGGCTGGCCGACGGCGAGATCGCCGGCCCGCGCCTCGTCGACGAAGGCCTGGATCCACACCGTCGCCGGATCGACCAGCGTGAACAGCGCCTCGCCCGGGTTCATCACCGCGCCGAGTTCGCGGGTGCGGGCGATCACCACGCTGTCGAAGGGCGCGACCAGCCGGTGACGCTCGAGCAGCACCTCGTCGAGCACCAATTGCGCCCGCGCCGTCTCGAGCCCGACCCGCGCGACCTCGACGTCGCGGGCGGCGATCGCCTGATCCGCGCTCGCGACGCGGGCGTCCATCTCCGCCTGTTCGGCGGTCTCCACCGAGACGGTGCGCCGCTCGACCAGCGACTGGCGGCGTTCGTTGATCTGGGCCTTCTGGCGGGCGATCACCGTCGCCCGTTCGGCCAGCGCCTCGGCCTTGGCGAGGGCGGTCTCGGCGGCGCTCACCCCGGCGGCGGACTTGGCGACGCGGGCGCGCTGCTCGCCGTCCTGGAGCCGGGCGAGGAGCGTGCCCTTGGCGACGCGGTCGCCGTGGTCGGCGTTGAGCTCGACCAGCGCGGCGGCGGTCTCGAACCCGAGCCGCGAGGCGATCCGCGCCTCCTGGGTGCCGAGGCCGAACACCTGGACGGCGACGTCGGAGATCGGCGCCGCCACGCCGACGCTCACCGGCCGCGACGCGGAAAAGCGAAAGGCCCCGAACCCGAGAGCGGCCACGGTCGCGGCGAGAAGGGCGAGTTTGACGGCGCGGTTCACGGGCGATCTCCGGTCTGGGACGAGGCCGGGCACAGGAGGCCGGCGAGCTGAAGGTCGAGGAGGCGCGTGCCCTCCGCGACGAGGTCGAAACCGCGTCCGGCGAGCGACCAGCGCAGCGCGAGGCCCTGGAGGAGGCCGAGGACGAGCAGCGCCGCGTCCTGCGGCGAGTGCGTGAGCGCCGGCCCGAGGCGGGTGAAGAGGCGGACGAACTGCGCCGTGAGATCGGCCATCAGACCGCGAAACACCGCCGCCAGCGCCGCGTCGGCGACGCGCAGCTCGTGCGAGAACACGATCGCCAGGATCGACGGCTCGGCCGCGATCACCCCCATCTGCGCCAACGCCAGCCGGCGCACGTCGGCGAGCGGGGAGGGGCCCTCGACGGCGCTCGCCTCGGCCCAACGCGCCCGCATCCGCGCCGAGATCTCCTCGGCGACCCCGAGCCAGAGCGCCGCTCGGCTCGGGAAGTGGCGGAAGATCGCCGGCTGGGTGAGCCCGACCGCGTCGGCGACGGCCTGCGTCGTCAGCCGGTCGGGCCCGACCTCGACCGCCAGCCGCAGCATCGCCTCGATGATCTCCTGCCGTCGCTCGCTCGCCGGTTTGCGCATGGGGATATGTTGGTTAGTTATGACAAACTAACTTTGCCCGATCGGCCGAGCCTCCGCAAGGGCGGAGTTCTGCGAGGGGGAGGCCCGCCGCGCCCGTCGCCGGGGGCGTCAGGGGTGGGGATGGCCGCCCCGGGCGATCATCAGGTGGTGCTCCTGATGGTGCATGCCGCGCGCCGTCACGCCGATGAAGCCGAGGCCCCGGAGCTCGGCGAGGTCTTGCGGCGGCACCCGGACGGTGAGCACAGCGCCGGCCTCGGTCGGCGCCGCCTCGAAGGTCCAGCCGCCGACCCCGTTCATGGTCGCGGCATGGGCGACGACCATCCGGCGGATCGAATCGGCGACCGGCCCGGCGCCCGTCACCACGAATCGCATCCCGCCGTCGATCGCCTCGTTCCTCACCTCGGCCTCGAGGGTGACCCTGTTCATGTCGATCAGGTGCTGCCGCAAGGCCTCGAGGTCGACCTTCGACCAGTCGGTGCCGGGATCCGCCTCGAGGATCTCCTCGATCTCCTGGATCGCGGCGAAGGCCCCCTGACCCGGCTCTCTCGGCGCCGCCGCCGGGGTCGCGGCGGGCATCCCGTGCATCGCATGGCCACTCATCGAATGCATGTGCCCCATCGGCGCCGGCTCCTCGGCCGAGGCGGCGAGCGGCAGGGCGAGAGCCGGGAGAAGGACGAGGAGAAACGGCCGCATGGGAATCCCGATCAGGAAGGAGGTGGGCGTGAGGCGTTCGGACGAAGCTACCATGGCGCCGGCCGCTCGGCTCTGACGAGCACGTGAACGGAGAGGGCCTTCGCGCCGCGCGCCGTCGTGCTAACCTGAGGCGTCCTCGAGGGTCGCCATGAGACGCGGTTTGCGCATCGTCTTTGCCGTCTGGGTCGCGCTGGCCCTGGTCGTCGCGCCGTTCACGGCCGCGCGCGCGGCGCCCTGCGCGCCGGCGGCGACGCCGGTCGCGAGCGCCGAGGCCGGGCATCGGCACGCCGGCATGGACCACGCCTCCGCCCACGCGACGCCCATCAAGACCGATCCCCGCTCGACCCATTGCGGCGCGGCGCATGCCTGTTGCGTCTCCACCTGCGCGGCGCCGCTGATGGCGGCCGCCGGTTCCGACCCGGTGATCGCCGGGCGCTCGACCGTGCCGCGCCTCGCCGAGCAACGCCTGCCCGAGGGCATCCCCTCGCGTCCGCCCTTCGATCCGCCGAGGGTGGCGATCTGACCGGAACGGCGCCCCTCGCGGCGCCGATCGTCGAGGCTCGGCCTCGCCCGATTCCCTTCCCGACCCCGTGGGGTCGATCAGATCGTGAGACGGATCCATGAATCGTCGTGACTTCCTGCGCGCCAGCGTCGCCGTCGGCGCCGCTCCGCTCGCCTCGCTCCCCTTCGTTCGCTCGGGGCTCGCCCAGACGCCGGCCGCCCTCGCCGCGACCACCCGCACCCTCGACGTCGACGGCCGCGCCGCCACCGTCCTCGGCCTCGTCCGCCCCGACGGCGGTCAGGGCCTCGTCCTCGATGCCGGCAGCCGCTTCGCGGTGGCGCTCTCGAACCGCCTCGCCGAGCCGACGCTGATCCATTGGCACGGCCTCACCCCGCCCTGGGACCAGGACGGCGTGCCCGATGCCCCGAAGCCGCTGATGGCCGCCGGCGAGAGCCGGACCTACGACTTCGCCGTCGGTGACGGCGGCACCCATTGGATGCACGCTCATACGCTCCAGGAACAACGCCTGCTCGCCGCGCCCCTGATCGTCCGCACCGCCGCCGATCGCGCCGCCGACGAGCAGGAGGTGGTGATGCTGCTGCACGACTTCGCCTTCCGCTCGCCGGAGGAGATCCTGGCGGATCTGCGCAAGCCCTCGGCCGGACACGGCATGGACCACGGCGCCATGCCCGGCATGGCGATGAACCACGGATCCATGCCCGGGATGGGCATGAACCACGGGTCGATGCCCGGGATGGGATCGATGCCGGGGATGGCCATGAACCACGGTGCCATGCCCGGGGGCATGGGGATGAACAACGGTGCCATGCCCGGCGGCATGGCGGGGATGGCGATGGACCTGAACGACGTCGACTACGACGCCTATCTCGCCAACGACCGCACCCTGAGTGACCCGGAGGTGACCAAAGTCGCGGCCGGCGGCCGGGTCCGCCTGCGCATCATCAATGCCGCCACCTCGACCGCCTTCGTCCTCGACACCGGCGCGCTCGAGGCGACGGTGGTCGCCGTCGACGGTCAGCCGGTCGCCCCCGTCACCGGCCGGGCCTTTCCGCTGTCGATGGGCCAGCGCATCGACCTGCGCGTGACCGTTCCGAAGGAGGGCGGCGCCTTCCCCGTCCTGGCGCGGCGGGAAGGCGCGGTCGAGCGCACCGGCATCGTCCTGGCGACCGCCGGCGCCCCGGTGAAGCGCATCGAGGCGGTCGCCTCGACCAAGGCCGGGGTGCTCGATCTCGAGCTCGAGGCGCGGCTGCGGGCGGCGGCGCCGCTTGCGCCGCGCGCGCCCGATCGTCGCTACGACGTGACCCTGACCGGCACCATGGCCGGTTACCAATGGGCGATGGCGGGCGGCGACGTCGCGGTGAAGCGCGGCGAGCGGATCGAGATCACCATGCGCAACATGTCGATGATGGCCCACCCGATGCATCTGCACGGCCATCATTTCCAGGTCGTGGCGATCGACGGGACGCCCGTCGCGGGCGCGGTGCGCGACACCGTCCTGGTGCCGCCGATGCGCGCCGTCACCGTCGCGGTCGACGCCGGGAACCCCGGCAAGTGGGCCTTCCACTGCCACCATCTCTACCACATGGCGACCGGCATGATGGGCTCCTTCGCCTACGAGGGCGTCGGCTGAAGGCGCGCGGTCCGGGAGAGGGGAGGCGCCGCCGCCCTCTCTCCCGGCGCGGTCCGGCCGGGCGCATGCCCTTGTCGGGCTTGGGCTCTCGAGGGAAGACCCGCGTCGTGGATTGTTGTATGTATCCCTCCGCGGAGCGAACCGTCGGCCACAACGAGGGGCGTCTTCCGCAGGGAAGAAGGGACCCCACGATGCAATCTCACGCTTTCGATCGCCGACGGCTCCTGGTCGGCGCCGGTGCCCTCGGCCTCGCCGGGCTCGTTCCGACGCCCTCGCGCGCGGCGACCAAGCTGAACCTCGGCGTGCTGCGTCTCGGCAGCCATGCGCCGAGCTTCATCGCCTATGAGCGCGGCTATTTCCGCGACGAGGGCTTCGACGTCGAGCTGAAGTTCTTCGAGGCCGCCCAGCCGCTCGCCGTGGCGATCGCCTCGGGCGACGCCGACTACGGCGTCACCGCCATGAGCGGCGGTCTCGTCTCGCTCGCCGAGAAGGATGCGGTCCGCGTCATCGGCGGCGCCCTGCGCGAGGAGAAGGGCCACGTCGGCTCGGTCGTGCTCGCCTCCAACAAGGCCTGGGAAGCCGGGCTGAAGAGCCCCAAGGATCTCGCCGGCCACAGTTTCGGCATCACCACCGCCGGGTCCTCGTTCCACTTCATGATCCACAAGGTGGCGCAGGCGGTCGGCGTGCCGATGTCGGAGATCTCGCTGCGGCCGCTGCAGAAGCTCGGCGCGATCGTCGCCGCGCTCTCGAGCGGCCAGATCGACAGCTGGGCGATCCAGCCGAGCATCGCCAAGAAGATGATCGACGCCGGCACCGCGAAGCAGATCGGCGTGATCTCCGATTACGCGCCCGACTATCAGGTGACGACGGTCTTCACCTCCAGGGCCAACGCCTCCGACGACCGCGCCAAGACCAAGGCCTTCCTCAAGGCCTATGCCCGCGCGGTCGACGATTTCGACGACGCCTTCGTCGATCGCACGGCTCCGGCGAGCGCGGTCGACGCCATCGCCGAGATCGTCCATCGCTACGTCAATACGACGACCCCGGCCGACGTCGCCCGCGCGACGCTCGTCTCCGACGCGACCCGCATCAATCGCGGCCTCGCGCTGTCGATGAAGTCGCTGCGCGAGCAGCTCGATTGGTTCAAGGCGGAAAAGATGGTCAAGGACACCGTCACGCCCGAGATGGTCTTCGACACCTCTTATGTCGAGACCATCTGACCGAAGCGCCGAGGCGTCGCGCGACCCGCGCGCCGTCTCGGCCCCGGCCCCCCTCCGGCGGAGACGGACATGGATCTGTTGATCGAGAACGTCGGCCATTCCTATGGATCGGTCGAGGTTCTGCGAGAGGTTTCGCTCGATATCCCGCATGGGCAGATCGTCTGCCTCGTCGGCCCCTCCGGCTGCGGCAAGTCGACCCTGCTGCGCTTTCTCGGCGGGCTCGAGCAGCCGCGCTCCGGCCGCGTGCTGACGGTCGGGGATCCGCCGTCCGATTCGCTCAATCCGCTGACCTACGTCTTCCAGCATTTCGCGCTGCTGCCCTGGCGCACCGTCGAGGGCAACGTCCGGCTGGTGCTCGAGGATCATCGCCTCGGCCGCGCCGAGATGGACGCCATCGTCGCCGACGTCCTGGCCCGCACCCGCCTCTCCGAATTCGCCGGCGCTCTGCCGAAGCAGCTTTCGGGCGGCATGAAGCAGCGCGTCGCCATCGCCCGCGCCCTAGCGGTGCGCCCGGCGGTGATGTTGCTCGACGAGCCGCTCTCCGCGCTCGACAGCCAGACCAGCGAGCTTCTCCTCGACGATCTCGTCGCCTTGTGGACGCGCCAGCCCTTCACCGCGGTCTACGTCACCCACAATCTCTCCGAGGCGGTACGCCTCGGCCATCGGATCGTCGTGTTGTCGCGCCGGCCGGGACGGATCCGCGAGATCCTCACGGTCGACATGCCGCTGAGCGATCGCCATCTCGGCGATCCCGTCCTCGAGGCGCATCAGCGGCAATTGTGGGAATTGATGCGCGACGAGGCGGTCGCGGCGGATCGGGAGCTGCTCGGTGAGTGAACGACGAGACGAGGGCAGCGACGATCGCCGGGGCAATCCGGTCGCCTTTCGCGGGCGGGGCTTCGCGCCCCGGCCGGTGCCCGGCGTCGGGCTCGCGGTGTTCGTGATCCTGATCGCCGCCGCCGAACTCGGCACCCGCACCGGCTGGATCTCGGCCCTGACGCTGCCGCGTCCCTCGGCGGTCTTCGCCACCTTCGTCGACCTGTGGCGGAGCGGCCAGCTCTGGATTCACCTCGTGCCGTCGCTGCGCCGCATCCTGGTCGGCGGCTCGATCGGCATCGGCGTCGGCGTCTCGCTCGGCGTGATGATCGGCCTCTTCGGCCTGGTCCGGGCCGGGCTGGTGCCACTGGTCGCGGCGCTGTTCCCGATCCCCAAGATCGCGCTGCTGCCGCTGTTCGTGGTCTGGTTCGGCATCGACGAGGCCTCGAAATACGCGCTGATCGCCTTCGGCACCTTCACACCGACGGTGGTGGCGACCTTCGGCGCGGTCGACAACGTCGATCGCGGCCTGATCCGCATGGGGCAGAGCTTCGGCCTCTCCTGGTGGTCGATCGTCTCCAAGATCGTGCTGCCCGGCGCCTTCCCCGGCATCCTCTCGGGGCTCCGGGTCTCGATCTCGATCGGCATCATCCTGCTCGTCGCCTCCGAGATGATCGGCGCCGAACACGGTGTCGGCGCCTATATACTGGAGGCGGGCGCGCTCTACGATCTCGAGCGCCTCTTCACCGGCGTCGCGCTCCTGTCGATCCTCGGGCTGCTCGTCAGCTGGATCATCGACCTCGTCGAACGCCGCTTCCTCGGCTGGCGCGGCTGACCCCGCGCCGGCCGGCGGCCGCCCGCCGTCACACGCTCTCGAACCCCATGAGGACGTTGACCGCGTTGAGGCCGATCTCGGCGACGGCGTAGCCGCCCTCCATCAGGAACACGGTCGGCAATCCGGCCCGGCCGATCGCCTCGCCCATGCGCAGGAAGTCGTCCGAGGTCAGTTTGAAGAAGCTGATCGGATCGCCCTCGAAGGTGTCGACCCCGAGCGAGATCACCAGCGCCTCGGCGCCGAGCCGCCGCGCCCGGCCGAGCGCCTCGGCGAGCGCCGCCGACCAGCGCGGCCAGAGCGTGCCGCGCGGCAGCGGGAAATTGGCGTTGAACCCCTCACCGGCGCCGATGCCGATCTCGTCGGCATGGCCGAGGAAATAGGGGAAGGCGTCCATCGGGTCGCCGTGGAGGGAGAGATAGATCACGTCGTCGCGGTCGTAGAAGATGTCCTGCGTGCCGTTGCCGTGATGGAAATCGACGTCGAGGATCGCCACCCGCGAGAGCCCGCGATCGCGCAGGCGCTGCGCCGCGATCGCCGCGTTGTTGAGGAAACAGTAGCCGCCGAACATGTCGCGCGCGGCGTGATGGCCGGGCGGCCGACAAAGTCCGAAGACGGCGCGTTCCCCGCCGAGGACCCGATCCGCCGCCCCGACCGCGACGTCGGCGGCGGCGCGCGCCGCCTCCCAGGTGCCCTGCGAGATCGAGGTCTCCGCCGCGAGCGCGTAATGGCCGAGCCGGCCGGTGATCGAGCGCGGGATCCGGTCCTGCGACATGCGCCGCGCCGGCCAGATGATCGGGATCGCCTCGCCGGCCGCCCCGCTCGCCACCCATTCGTCCCAGGCGGTCTCGAGAAAACGCACGAAGCCGGCGTCGTGGACCCGGAGCACCGGATCGAGCCCCTGCGCCTCCGGCGTCACTACGGCGCCGAGGCCGACGGCTGCGATGCGGTCGAGGACGAAGGCGACCCGCTCCGGACATTCGAACGGCGGCACCAGCCGGCCGCCGGCGAGTTCGGTGCGGGCGGCGCGCAGGACGTGATCGGGGGAGTGAACGGTGATCATGCGGGACACCTCCGGGCCCGACGGCCGGAAGGCGCCGGTCCCCTCCCATAGCAGCCCGGCGAGAGGCCGAGGAGTCGAGGTTTCGCGAGACGGCCATGAGGAAAGATGCGCGCCGCCTCGCGCCCGCCCCGTCCTCGGCTCACGGGCGGCGCCGGCTCAATAGCTGATCCAGGTGGTCTTCAGCCCGGTGAACTTGTCGAAGGCGTGCAGCGACAGGTCGCGGCCGAAGCCGGATTGCTTGAAGCCGCCGAAGGGCGTCGCGGTCGAGCCGGCGTCGACGCAGTTGACCGAGACGGTCCCGGCCTTGAGCCGTTCGCCGACCCGGTGGGCGCGGCCGAGATCGGCGGTCCACACCGAGGCGGCAAGACCGTAGATCGTATCGTTGGCGATGGTGATCGCCTCCTCCTCGGTGTCGAACGGCAGGATCGCCAGCACCGGACCGAAGATCTCCTCGCGGGCGAGGACGTGATCGTTCGTGACCCCGGTGAAGATCGTCGGCTCGACGAAGGCGCGGCTGGCGCCGACGACGACGCGGTTGCCGCCGAGGGCGAGGCGGGCCTGGCGCTTGCCCGCCTCGATATGGGCGAGCACGCGGTCGGTGTGGCGCTCGTCGATCATCGCGCCCATCGTGGTCGTGGGATCGAGCGGGTCGCCCTGGCGGACGGCGCGGGCGCGCTCCGAGACCTTGGCGGTGAAGACCTCGGCGATCGAGCGCTCGACCAGCAGCCGGGAGGCGGCCGAGCAGACCTCGCCCTGATTGAAGAAGATCCCATGGGCGGCGGCATCGGCGGCGGCGTCGAGATCGCGGCAGTCGGCGAAGACCAGATTGGGGCTCTTGCCGCCGCATTCCAGCCAGACCTGCTTGAGGTTCGACTGTCCGGCGTAGATCAGGAACAGCTTGCCGACCTCGGTCGACCCGGTGAAGGCGAGGCAATCGACGTCCATGTGCAGGCCGAGCGCCCTGCCGGCGGTCGGCCCGAACCCGGGCAGGACCGCGAGCACGCCCGGCGGCAGCCCCGCCTCGTGCGCCAGCTCGGCGAAGCGGAGCGCCGTCAGCGGCGATTGTTCGGCCGGCTTCAACACCACCGAATTGCCCGCCGCGAGCGCCGGCGCGCATTTCCACACCGCCATCTCGAGCGGGAAGTTCCACGGCACCACCGCGCCGACCACCCCGAGCGGCTCGCGCCGGACCAGCGCGAGATTGCCGGGCGGGGCGGGGGCGATCTCGTCGTAGAGCTTGTCGATCGCCTCGGCGTACCACTGCACCGTGGCGGCCGCGCCGGGAATGTCGCCGTGGAGCGTGTCGGCGATGGGCTTGCCGGTGTCGAGGGTCTCGAGCAGGGCCAACTCGTCGCGATGCGCCCGGATCAGCTCGGCGAGCCTGAGCAGCACCGCCTTGCGCTCGCCCGGCGCGCGGCGCGACCACACCCCGCTCTCGAAACTCCGTCGCGCGGCGGCGACCGCGAGATCGACGTCGGCGGCGTCGCAGGCCGCGACCGTCGTCAGCACCCGCCCGGTCGCAGGATCGACGCAGTCGAAGGTCGCGCCCGAGACGGCGTCGACGAAGCGCCCGTCGACGAAGGCGCGCCGGGGAAAGGCGAGGGCGCGCGCCTCGGCGGCCCAATGGTCACGGTTGCGGTCGGTCATCGTCGGGGGCTCCTCTCGGGCGGCGCGTCGGCGGGGGCGCCGTCACGACGCGAGGGACGCGCGGCATCTCGTCGATGCCACACGTCCCACGGCGCGGCCGTCCGGGCAATCGGGTCGTGCGTCTCGATCACGCGCGCGCGCCCCGAGGGGGGGCGCCGGGCGGAGCGGCCCGGCGATCCCGAGACGCCTCAGTCGAAGGCGTCGATGCGGATCCGGCCGTCGGCGACGCGCCGGGCGATTTCGGCCTCCGCCGCCGCGCGGTCGGTCCCGGCGGCGCCGGCGAGAGCCGTGGCCAGGGCCTCGAGCACGCCGTCGACCAGGGCGCGACGGCCGCAGACGTAGACGAGCGCGTCGGATTCCGTCAGCCAGCGGCGGACGGTCTCGGCGAGGCCGTCGAGCCGCGCCGGCACGCGCATTCCGTTCGCGTCCCGCGAGAAGGCGGTGTCGAGCCGGCTGAGCGTGCCCTGAGCGAGGGCCGTCTCGAAGGTCTCGCGGTAGAGGTAGTCGCCGTTCGCGTGGCGGTTGCCGAAGACGAGCCAGGCCGGTCCGGCCCGCCCCGAGGCCTTCCGCTCGGCGAGGAAGCCGGGGAAGGGGGCGATGCCCGTGCCGGAGGCGATCAGGAGAATCGGCCGGCGCGGATCGTCTGGCGGATTGAAGCCGGGGTGGGCGGTGAGCCGCGCCGAGATCTCCCGGCCGATCGGCCACGACCGGGTCAGATGCTCCGACACGAGGCCGGTGCCCTGCCGCCCGTCGGCGTCGCTCCACAGATGCAGCTTCACCGTGAGGTCGATCCGATGCGGGTCGGTGCGCGACGAACTGCCGATCGAGTAGCTGCGCTCGCGCGCGCCCGGTTCCGGTGCGATCCGCAGGAGGTCCCCGGGGCGGAAGTCGAGCGGCGTCGCGCTGGTCAGGCCGATCGCCCAGGTCTCCTGGGTGTCGCCGGCGCTCGGGTCGTCGAGACGGCGCCGTTCGGCGAGACGCAGGGCGAGCACCGGCCCTTCGACCGGCACGGTGGTGCCGCCGACCTTCACACCGAGGCGCAGGTCGAGATCGCGCATCCATGCCGTCCAGGTCGGGCCGGGGTCGCGATCGGCGCGGGCCGGCGGCAGGCATTCCTCGGCGCCGGCCGCCTTCAGCGCGACGCGCAGACGTTCGGCGCCGCCGCAGAACTGAGCGTAGCTGCGATCGCCGAGACCGAGCACGGCATAGCGCACGCCGGCGAGCGCGTCGGGCGCGAGCGCCGTCACGAAGCGGCGCGCGCCGTCGGGGATCTCGCCCTCGCCGGTGGTCGAGGCGACGACGAGAAGGAGACGGGCGCGACGCATGTCGGACGCCTCGAGCGTGCCGAGCGGCGCGACCGCGACGGTCTCGCCCCCGGCGCGCAGCGCCTCGGCGGTCGCTTCGGCATAGCGCGTCGCGGTGCCGGTCTGGCTGGCGTGGGCGACGAGCACGTCGAGCGTGTCGGCGAGCTTCGCCGGACGTTCGCGCCGCCGCCGCGCATACCACGACCAGACGCCGGTGACGGTGAGGGCGAGGAGCGCCATCGACGCGACGAAGTTCAGGAGGCCGGACCAGACGCCGCCCCACAGACCCTCGTGGATCTGCTTGACCCACGACGGACCGCTCGTCAGGCGAACGGCACGGGTATCGGTCACGACGAAGGTCGCCGGCTCGGCCGCGCGTGTCGTCAGCATCACCGTGCCGCCTCGGAAGGCGCGGGCGCCGACGAACGCCGAGAGATCGACGTCGGGAGCGGCGATCGTCAGCGCCTGGGCGACGGTGACGGGACGGGCGGCGCGCGGCAGCGGCGTGCCGCCCTCGCCGACGTGCAGGCTCATCAGGACGCCGGTCAGGGGCGCCATCAGGGCGAGGGGGAACAGGAGCCAGCCGACCCCCATGTGCCAGCCGATCAGCGTGTTGCGGAAACGCAGCCACGTCAGGAACGGCCCGGTGACGACGATCGCCACCATCGCCCAGGAGGCGATTTCGACGAGGAGGCCGAGGCCGACCAGCAACTGCTTGTGCAGCCGTTCGGCGAGGCCGAAGACGTCGACGCCGCCGGGCACGTCGCCGACGCGCGCGCCGGAGGCGATGTCCCAGCGTCCGGCGACCGTCGGGTCGGCGGCGGTCACGTCGACCGCCCGGCCCTGATCGGCGATGGCGATGGCGGTGACCTTCGAGCGGGCATCGAGCGCTGTGACGAGCGGGGTCAACGCCGGAGCGGAGACCGTCGCGCCGGGGGCGTCGGTGGCGAGCCCGGCCACGATCGGCCGGAAGGACAAGACCGCGCCCGACAGGATCACCAGGAGAAAGACGGGGGCGAGAACCAACCCCACCCAGCGATGGGCGCTGACGAGGGTCGGTCTGATCGTTGAGAGGGACATGACGAACTCCGATTCCCGGGCCCGCCGAGGGCAGGCCACGACATCGGTCTGACACCGCCATGTCCCGCGAATGTCCCGCGTCGAAGCTTTTTCGTCATCGAATGTGGCGATCCCGCCGCCCGTGACATCTCGTTACAAATTTCCCGGGACCCGCCGCGCGCTTCGGCTATGGTGCGCGCGTCGAGATCTCCACCCCCGCGCCGGAACGCATCGCCATGGAGCGCACCCCCCACATCCTCGTGGTCGACGACCACCGCGAGATCCGCGAACTGCTCGGCAAATACTTCGAGAAGAACGGCATGCGCGTCACCGTCGCCGACGGCGGCGTCGCCATGCGCAACGCCATGCGCACCGGCGCCTTCGATCTGGTGGTGCTCGACATCATGATGCCGGGCGAGGACGGATTGACGCTGTGCCGCTCGATCCGCCAGACCAGCGACGTGCCGATCGTCCTCCTCACCGCCGTCTCCGAGGAGACCGACCGGATCGTCGGCCTCGAGCTCGGCGCCGACGACTACGTCACCAAGCCGTTCAATCCGCGCGAGCTGCTCGCCCGCGTCCGGGCGATCCTGCGCCGTGCCGCCGTCGCGCCGCGCCCGAGCGAGCCCACCTCCGGCCGGGTGCTGTTGCGCTTCGACCGCTGGACGCTCGATCCCGCCTCGCACACGCTCCTCGACGAGACCGGCGCGCCGGTGCCGCTCGGCACGGCGGAATTCCGTCTGCTCCACACCTTCGTGACGCGCCCCGGCATCGTCCTGACCCGCGACCAGCTGCTCGACCTCACCGCCGGCCGCAGCGCCCAGGTGTTCGACCGCTCGATCGACAATCTCGTCAGCCGCCTGCGCCGCCGCATCGAGCCCGATCCGGCCCAGCCGAGCCTGATCAAGACGGTCTGGGGCGACGGCTACATGTTCGCCGGCCGGGTGGAGACGGTCGAATGAACCGCTTCTGGCCGAAGAGCCTCGCCGGCCGCCTGATCGCGCTTCTGGTCGCCGCCCTGGCGATCGCGCAGGGCTTCGTCGTCTTCGTCATCCACGACGAGCAGCGCGGCATCGTCGAGGCGATGGCCCATGGCCAGGCCCTCAACCAGACCGTGACCCTCGCCCGTCTGCTGGCGTATTATCCGCCCTCGGAGGCCGGGCGTCTGGTCGCCGCCTTCGGCTCCCGCAGTTCCTGCGCGCGTTTGATCGAGGCCGCCCCGGCGACGTCCGACCCCGAACTCGACGGGGCCGAACGGCATCTGACCGAGATCCTGCGACGCATGCTCCACGGCGACTTCGCCGGCGCCCCCCGGGTGACCGTCCAGCGCTCCGATCTCTCCGACTTCACCTGCGACGACGGGGGCAACACGGCCTCGCCCTATGCCGATCGCAAGGCGGAGGATCGCGCGCCGGTCCACGTCGGCTCCTATTCGGCCGAGGCGGTGGTGCCGTTGAAGGACGGCCGCACGCTGATGTTCCGCACCTTCATCGAGGCGCCGCCGCTGCCGGCCTGGGTCGCGATCCTCTCCTTCCTGCTCTCCTCCTCGGCGATCGCCGCGGTGGTGGTGATCGCGGTGCGCCGCCAGACCCGCGCCCTCGGCGATCTCGCCTCCGCCGCCGAGCGATTCGGACGCGGCGACGACGTGCCGGCGCTCCCCGAGGTCGGCTCGGCCGAGATCGTCGCGGCGACCCACGCCTTCAACACCATGCAGGAGCGCCTGCGGCGCTTCGTGTCGGAACGGCTGCGGCTCCTCGCCGCCGTCAGCCACGACCTGCGCACGCCGCTGACGACCCTGCGCCTCAAGGCCGAGTTCATCGACGACGAGGCCGCCCGCGACGACATCGTCGCGACGATCGAGGAATTGACCGCCATCACCGAGGCGACGCTCGCCTTCACCCGCGCCGAGGCCTCGCACGAGGAGACCAAGACCGTGGATCTCGCCCGTCTGGTCGAGGACGTCGTCGACGAGTTCCGGCTCGGCGGTGGCGCCGTCGAGGTCGAGACCTCCGGCCCGATGCGCTACGACTGCCGCCCGGTCGCCCTCAAACGTGCGGTGCGCAATCTCGTGGAGAACGCCGTAAGATACGGAGGCGCGGCGCGAGTCGCGCTGCGCGCGAGCGGGGAGGGACCGTCGATCGTCGTCGAGGACGACGGGCCCGGCCTGCCGGCCGACCGGATCGAGGATGCGTTCCGCCCCTTCGTCCGGCTGGAACCGTCGCGCAACGCCGAGACCGGGGGCCTGGGCCTGGGATTGGCGATCGCGCGGGGGATCGTCCAGGCACACGGCGGTCAGGTCGTCCTGACCAATCGCCCCGAGCGGGGCCTCAGGGCGGAACTGCGCCTTCCCGCCCGGGACGGTCGTTGAGACCTCGCCTTTCGTCGGGGGTGATTTGTATCGGAATGCTTCTGAACGGCCGCGAGCGACGTTTCGTTACAAATTCGACGGCCGACGACGAACTTTCGGAACCTCGAAGGTGCATCACTCGACCCGTCCCCTCGAGGGGGATGGAATCATCGGAGTCGACCGTGTCCCTCATTTCGCCGCACATCCTGTCCGCCGTCTCGCGCGCGGCGCTCCTCGTCGCGGTGATCGCCGCCGCTCCGGCCGCGGCGCAGGCCCCCGGAGGCCCCGGCGCGGCGCGTCCCGAGGTCGGCGTGACGACGGTCCATCCGCAGAACGTCGCGGTCATGGTGGAACTGCCGGGGCGCACCAACGCCTCGCTGACCGCCGAGGTGCGCCCCCAGGTCGGCGGCATCCTCCAGAAGCAGCTCTATACGGAGGGCAGCGAGGTCGCCGCCGGCGATCCGCTCTATCAGATCGATTCCGCCCCCTATGCCGCCGCCCACGCCAGCGCCGAGGCGACCCTCGCCAAGGCGCGCGCCTCGGTGCCCAACGCCCGTTCCAAGGTCGATCGCTATCAGGCCCTCGCCAAGCAGAACGCCGTCGCCCGCCAGGACCTCGACGACGCCGTCGCCACGCTCGCCCAGGCCGAGGCCGACGTCTCCGTCGCCGAGGCGGCGCTCGAGACCGCCCGCATCAATCTCGACTACACCACCATCCGCGCGCCGATCGCCGGCCGCATCGACAAGGCGAGCCTCACCCCGGGCGCCCTCGTCACCGCCGGCCAGTCGACGGTGCTCACCACCATCCGCACCATCGACCCGATCAACGTCGACATCACCCAGTCGAGCCGGCGCCTGCTCGACCTGCGCGCGGCCATCGCCGCCGGCACCATCCGCCTCGCCGGGGCGAACGTCCGCGTCACCCTGAAGCTCGAGAACGGCACGACCTACGCGCATGCTGGCACGCTCGCCTTCTCCGAGGCGAACGTCAGCCAGACCACCGGCACCTATACGCTGCGCGCCTCCTTCCCCAATCCCGAGCGCCTGCTCCTGCCCGGCATGTACGTCCGCGCGGTGGTCGAGGAGGGCGTCGCCGAGAACACGTTCCTGGTGCCGCAACGCGCCGTCGGCCACGACCCCAAGGGGCAGGCGACGGTGCTCGTGGTCGGTGCCGACGAGAAGGTGGTGACCCGCATTCTCGAGCTCGGCGACCCCGTCGGCAATCGCTGGCGCGTCGAAAAGGGGCTTTCCGACGGCGACCGCGTCGTGGTCGAGGGCTCGCAGCGCGTGCGGCCCGGCGCCGCCGTCCAGGCGGTGGAGGTTCGCGTCGACGACGAGACCGGCGAGGTGATCCGCCGGGATCAGGGGTCGCTGCCGGCCGGCACCGTGGCGGATTGAGGATCGAGGATGTCGCGTTTCTTCATCGACCGTCCGGTCTTCGCCTGGGTTCTCGCCATCGCGGTGATGCTCGCCGGTCTTCTGGCGATCCAGACCCTCTCGATCTCGCAATATCCGCAGATCGCGCCGACCTCGGTGCGGATCTCGGCGAGCTATCCCGGCGCCGACGCGGCGACCGTCGAGAACTCGGTGACCAAGATCATCGAGCAGGGCATGACCGGCCTCGACGATCTCGACTACATGACCTCGACCTCGACCTCCACGGGTCAGGCGTCGATCTCCATCACCTTCACCTCCGCCGCCAATCCCGACGTGGCGCAGATGCAGGTGCAGAACAAGCTGCAACTGGTCACCTCGCAGCTGCCGCAGGTGGTCCAGTCGACCGGCATCTCGGTCAACAAGGTCTCCTCGGGCTTCCTGATGGTGGTGAGCTTCGTCTCCACCGACGGCGCGCTCACGACCACCGATCTCGCCGACTACGTCGAAGCCTCGCTGAACGACACGCTGAAGCGGGTCGAGGGCGTCGGCGACACCCAGATCTTCGGCGCCGGCTACGCCATGCGCATCTGGCTCGACCCGGACAAACTGGCGAAATACGCCCTGATGCCGGGTGACGTCGCCACCGCGATCAAGGCGCAGAACACCCAGATCTCGGCCGGCCAGCTCGGCAGCCTGCCGACCGTGAAGGGTCAGCAGCTCAACGTCACCGTGACCGCGCGCTCGCGCCTTCAGACGCCCGCGCAGTTCCGGGCGATCATCCTGAAGAGCCAGACCGACGGCTCGCTGGTGCGCCTCGAGGACGTCGCCACCGTCGAACTCGGTGCCGAGAGCTACACCCACACCTCGAGCTACAACGGCCAGCCCGCCACCGGCGTCGCCGTCAGCCTCGCCACCGGCGCCAACGCCATCAACACGTCGACGCGGGTCCAGGAGGCGATCGAGCGGCTGAAGCCGACCTTCCCGCGCAACGTCGAGGTGGTCTACCCCTACGACACCACGCCCTTCGTGCGCCTGTCGATCCAGGAGGTGGTGAAGACGCTGGTGGAGGCGGTGGCGCTGGTCTTCGTGGTGATGCTGGTGTTCCTGCAGAACCTCCGCGCGACCTTCATCCCCACCATCGCCGTTCCGGTGGTGCTGCTCGGCACCTTCGCGGTGCTGTCGGCGGCGGGCTATTCGATCAACACGCTGACCATGTTCGCGATGGTGCTGGCGATCGGCCTTCTGGTCGACGACGCCATCGTCGTCGTCGAGAACGTCGAGCGCGTGATGGCGGAAAAGGGGCTCGGGCCCCGTGAGGCGACCATCGAGTCCATGTCGGAGATCACCGGCGCGCTGGTCGGCATCGCCACGGTGCTGTCGGCAGTGTTCGTGCCGATGGCCTTCTTCGGCGGCTCGGTCGGCGTCATCTATCGCCAGTTCTCGGTGACGATCGTCGCGGCGATGGTGCTGTCGGTCCTGGTCGCGCTGATCCTGACGCCGGCGCTCTGCGCCACGATCCTGACGCCGGTCGCCGCCCATCACGAGCGTCGCGGCCTGTTCGGCCTCTTCAATCGCGGCTTCGCCCGCACCACCGACGCCTATCACGCGGCCGCCTCCGTCGTGACGAAGCGCCGGATCGCCTTCCTCGGCCTCTATCTCCTGATCGTCGTCGGCGCCGGACTGCTCTTCACCCGGCTTCCCGGCTCGTTCCTGCCGGAGGAGGACCAGGGCATCCTGCTCACCGCCGTGCAGCTTCCCGCCGGCGCCACCCAGGACCGCACCATCCGCGCCGTGGAACGCGTCTCCTCCTGGTATCGCACCAACGAGAAGGACGCGGTCGACGGGGCGATGGCCGTGGTCGGCTTCGGCTTCGGCGGTCAGGGCCAGAACGTCGGCATCGTCTTCATCCGCCTGAAGCCCTTCGACGAGCGCCGCGTCAAGACGCTTTCGGCCGCCGCCGTGGCGGAGCGCGCGCGCCGCGCCTTCGCCGCCGACCGCGACGCCATGATCTTCCCGATGGCCCCCCCGGCGATCCAGGGCATGGGCAATTCCAACGGCTTCGACGTCTATCTGAAGGACGTCGAGGGCGCCGGCCACGAGCGTCTGACCGAGGTCCGCAACCTCCTTCTCGCCGCCGCCGCGCGCGATCCGTCCCTGATCGCGGTGCGCCCCAACGGCCAGGAGGACACGCCCCAATACGCGATCGACGTCGATCAGGAGAAGGCGTCGGCCTTCGGCCTGTCGCTCGGCGACGTCAACACGACGCTCTCGACCGCCTGGGGCTCCGACTACGTCAACGACTTCATCGATCGCGGCCGCGTCAAGCCGGTCTATCTTCAGGCCGACGCGCCGTTCCGCAGCCAGCCGACCGATCTCGGCCGCTGGCACGTCCGCAACGCCACCGGCGAGATGGTGCCCTTCTCCGCCTTCGCGACCGGGCGCTGGACCTACGGATCGCCGCGCCTCGAGCGCTACAACGGTTCGCCCGCCGTCGAGATCGTCGGCGCCGCCGCCCCGGGCGTCTCCACCGGCACCGCGATGGACGCGGTCGATCGGCTGGCGAGCGTGCTGCCGGCGGGCTTCTCGCACGAATGGACCGGGCTCTCGGCCCAGGAGAAGCTCTCCGGCAATCAGGCCGGCGCGCTCTATGCGATCTCCGCGCTGGTCGTCTTCCTCGCCCTGGCGGCGCTCTACGAGAGCTGGTCGGTGCCCTTCGCGGTGATGCTGTCGGTGCCGATCGGCATCTTCGGCGCGCTCGGCGCGGCGCTCCTCTTCGGCCAGACCAACGACGTCTATTTCAAGGTCGGCCTCCTCACCACGATCGGTCTCTCGGCCAAGAACGCGATCCTGATCGTCGAATTCGCGATCGATCGCGAGGCGGCCGGGGAGGGGCTCGTCGAGGCGACGCTCTCCGCCGCCCGTCAGCGTCTGCGCCCGATCATCATGACCTCGCTCGCCTTCATCCTCGGCGTGACGCCGCTGGCGATCGCCTCGGGGGCGGGCTCGGGCGCGCAGAACTCGGTCGGCATCGGCGTTCTCGGCGGTATGATGGCCGCCACCGTCATCGGTGTCTTCTTCGTGCCGCTCCTCTATGTCGCGGTTCGCCGTCTCTTCCCGGGCCGGTCACGCCCCAACGCCGGAACTCTCGCCCATGAACCGTGATCTCCTGCGTCGTGACGAGCGTGCCCCGAGCCGTACCCCGACCGTCCTGCGGGGGGCGGGCTTCGCCTCGCTCCTCGGCCTCGCGCTGCTCGGCGGCTGTGCCGTCGGCCCCGACGTCACGCCGACCGACGTGACGCTGCCGGCGCGCTGGCACGGCGCCGGTCATGCCCGGCCGACCACCGCCGCCGTCCTCGGCGAATGGTGGCGCGATCTCCGCGATCCGCTCCTCGACGATCTCGTCGCCGCCGCCGTCGACGGCAATCTCGACGTGAAGACGGCCGCCGCCAAGATCCGCGAGGCCCGCGCCGCGCGCCGGCAGGCGGTCGCCGGGCTTCTGCCGACCCTCGACGGCTCGGCTTCGGGGACGCGCCGCCAGACCGTCGCCTCCGGCTCGCCGGTCGTCGGCAGTCTCTTCCAGGCCGGGCTCGATGCCGGCTGGGAGGTCGATCTCTTCGGCGCCAATGCCCGCGCCGCCGAGGCGGCCGATCGCGGCGTCGAGGCCGGTGCCGCCGATTTCGACGCGGTGCTCCTGACGCTCGTCGGCGACGTCGCGGCGAACTATGCCGAATTGCGCGGCTATCAGGCCCGCATCGACCTCGCCCGCCGCACCGCGCGCTCCCAGCGCGAGACCGCCGCCCTGACCCGCACTCGCTTCGAGGCGGGCTCGGCCTCCGCCGTCGACACCGCCAAGGCCGAGGCTGCCGCCGCGACCACCGAGGCCGGCATCCCGACCCTGGTGATCGCCGAGACCGAGACCGTGCATCGGCTCTCGGTCCTGACCGGCCGCGAGCCCGGCGCCCTCGCCGAGACCCTGCGCAAGGGCGGCCGCATCCCGATGCCGCGCCGGGCGCTGCCGGCGGGCGTGCCGGCCGACGTGCTGCGCAATCGACCGGACGTGCGCGCCGCCGAGCGCCGGGTCGCGCAATATACCGCCAAGCTCGCCGCCTCCGAGGCGGCGCTCTATCCCTCGATCTCCCTCACCGGATCGATCTCGACCTCCGCCGTCCGCCCCGGCGATCTCGCCAAGGCCTCGAACATCGCCTGGTCGTGGGGGCCGACCGTCACCGTGCCGATCTTCGAGGGCGGCCGGCTGATCGCCGCGCGCGACGGCGCCGCCGCCGTGCGCGACGAATATCTCCTCGCTTGGCGCTCGACCGTCCTGTCGGCGCTCGAGGACGTCGAGAACGCGCTCGTCGCCTCGGCCGAGGACAAGAAGCGCTCCGGCCGGCTCGCCTCGGCGGCGGCCTCCTACCGGCGCGCCGCCGAGCTCTCGCGCTCGCTCTACAAGTCCGGCTCGGCGAGCTTCCTCGACGTGCTCGACGCCGAACGCTCGCTCTATTCGGCCGAGGACAGCGCGATCCAGAGCCGCGTCGCGGTCGTCACCGACCACATCGCCCTCGCCAAGGCCCTCGGCGGCGGCTGGGTGCGCCCGGTCGCGACCGATCGGCCCGAGGTGATCGACGCCGAGACCGGCCCGCGCCTGCGCCTCGCCCCGGCGGTCGCCTCCACGCGCTGAGCGCGTCGGCCGGCCGTCGGGAGAGGGGATGTTCAGGGGTTGGCGGCGCCTTCGTGCAGGTCGCTGAACGACCGTCCGGAGGAGGTGAGATGCGCCCGCATCTCGCGCGCCGCCGCCTCGCTGTCGCCGCGCAGGATCGCCTGGACGACGCGGCCGTGTTCGGCGTGGCTGACGACGAGCCGCCCGAGCCCCTGGAACTGCGCGCGCCGGAAGGCGAGGACGCGGCGGCGCACGCCGAGCGCCGTCTCCTCGAGAAAGGCGTTGTGGCTCGCCGCGTAGACGAATTCGTGGAAGCGGTCGTTGACCTCCCGATAGCCGGAGACGTCGCCGACGCGCACCAGCTCGCCGGCCGCCTCGTGCATCGCCTCGAGCTCGGTGCGCTCGGCCGCCGTCATCGACCGCGTCGCCCAGGCCGCGCAGAGCGCCTCGAGCTCGGCCATCACCACGAACATCTCCTCGAGACGCGCGGCGTCGAGCGAGGCGACCACGGCGCCGCGATGCGGGCGATGTTCGACCAGTCCGGAGGCGGCGAGTTCGCGCAGGGCCTCGCGCACCGGCGTGCGCGAGACGCCGAACCGCTCCGCGAGCGTCGTCTCGTCGAGTGCCTCGCCCGGCCGCAACCGGCCATAGGCGATGTCCTCGGCCAGCTCCTGGCGCAGTCGCTCGGTGTGGGTCGCGCCTCCCGTCCTACGGCGGCGTCTCGACGAGACCGCCGGACGGCCGTCTTGCGTCGGCTCCATGGGTCCTCCGTTCGTGGTCAGATGCGCTTTGGCACGAATCCGCGACCGCGTCCATGCTCGCGCGCATGGGACCGGCGGCGTCTCACGCGTTATGCTCGCGTCGGTCCATCGATGCGGAGGTCATCGCGCATGAACGCCACGATTCCCATCATCGACGTCGGCGGCCTCGCGGCCGGCGATCCGGCGGCGCTCGCCCGGATCGCCCGCGACGTCGGCGTCGCCGCCCGCGACGTGGGCTTCTTCGGCGTCACCGGCCACGGCGTCGATCACGCTCTGCGCGAGGCCGTCTTCGCCGCCGCCGACGCCTTCTTCGCGCTCCCGCAGGAGAAGAAGGCGCCGCTCGCCATCGATCGGGTCGGCGGCAATCGCGGCTGGATCGCGCCGGGCACCGAGGCGCTCGACCCGACGACGCGCCCGGACGCCAAGGAGGCCTTCAACATCGGCTTCGACCCGCCGGACGGACCGACCCGCAACGGCTGGCCCGATCTTCCGGGCTTTCGCGAAACGATGGAGGCGTGGTTCGCCGCCGTCTTCCGCCTCGGCCTCGATCTCCATCGCGCCGTCGCGGTCGATCTCGGCGCCCCGGAGGACACCTTCGCCCATGCCTTCGACACGCCGATGGCGACGCTGCGGCTGCTGCGCTATCCCCCGGTCGACGACGCCTGGAGCGCCGATCTCGGCGCCGGCATCCACACCGACTACGGCAATCTGACGCTGCTCGCCACCGATACGGTCGGCGGCCTCGAGGTGCGCCGCCGCGACGGGGTGTGGATCGCCGCGCCGATCCTCGAGGACGGTTTCGTCGTCAACATCGGCGATTGCCTGATGCGCTGGTCGAACGACGTCTACGTCTCGACGCCGCACCGCGTGGTGGCGCCGCGCCGGCAGGTGCGCCGCTCCGTCGCCTTCTTCCTCGATCCCTCGCCCGACGTGGTGGTCGCGGCGCTGCCGAGTTGCGTCGCGCCGGGCACTCGCCCGAGGCATCCGCCGATCACCGCCGGCGACCATCTCGCCGCCCGCCTCGCCGCCACCCACCGCACGGTCTCCGGCGCGCGCGTCGCACCGACCCCCGTGCCAGATCTCGCGCCGCGCGGGCGCTGAGGCCCGTCTGCGCAAATTGTATGTAATGATTAAAAAATAGCCATATTCGATCCACATGCGGCGCGATCGAGGGCAGAAGGCGGTCGAAGAGCACGATCGAAGCCCGGCCACGCCGGTCGTGCGGCACATCGAAAAAGTCGAATAGACATCTGAAATAATAACAAAAAAGACGATTATGAATCGCCCCTCTCGGCGCTTGGCACGTCGATTGCCAATACCTTCGACAGTGAGGGTGTCGTTGCATACAACGCGCCGTCGATCCATCGAGGGGGGTCTCGCATGTCCAAGTTTCTGCTGTCCCGTCGTACGCTCCTGAAGTCCGCGGCGGCGAGCCTCGTCGGCGCGCCCTTCGTCGGCGGCATGGAATCCGCCGCCGCCGCCGGTCTCACCATCGGCATCGTCTATGTCGGGCCGCGCGACGACTTCGGCTGGAACCAGGCGCATGCGGTGGCGGCGGTCGAGCTGAAGAAGGTCCCGGGCGTCACAGTGGTCGAGGAGGAGAACGTCCCCGAGACCATCGCCGTGCAGAAGACCATGGAATCGATGATCCAGCTCGACGGCGCCAAGCTGATCTTCGCCACCTCCTTCGGCTATTTCGACCCGCACATGATCGAGATGGCCAAGAAATACCCCGACGTCGAGTTCCGCCACGCCATCGGCCTGTGGCAGAAGGACAAGCATCCCTCGAACGCCGGTTCCTACTACGCCTATCTGCATCAGGCCCATTTCGTCGACGGCATCGCCGCCGGTCTTTCGACCAAGACGAACAAGCTCGGCTTCATCGCCGCCAAGCCGATCTCCTCGGTGCTGCAGAACATCAACGCCTTCACCATGGGCGTGCGGAAGGTGAACCCGGCCGCGACCGTCCAGGTGATCTTCACCGGCGACTGGTCGCTCCCCGTGCGCGAGGCCGAGGCCACCAACGCCCTCGCCGACGCCGGCTGCGACGTGATCACCTGCCACGTCGACAGCCCCAAGGTGGTGGTGGAGACCGCCGAGAAGCGCGGCGTCATGTCCTGCGGCCACAACGCCTCCCAGGCGTCGCTGGCGCCCAAGGGCTTCATCACCGGCGCCGAATACAAATGGGCGACGATCTACCAGAACTTCGCCGAACTGCTCACGAAGGGCCAGAAACTGCCGAATTTCGAGCGCGGCGGCTACGACAAGGACTATGTCCAGAACACCGCCTTCGGCCCGGCCGCCTCGGAGGCCGCGCGCAAGGCGGCGACCGCCGCGATCGCCGATCTGAAGGCGAACAAGCCCTATGTCGCCGGCGAGTTGAAGGACAACAAGGGCAACGTCGTCGTTCCCGCCGGCAAGGTCGTCGACAATTACGACGTCTTCCTCGAGACCACCGGCTACCTCGTCGAGGGCGTGATCGGCTCGGCCGGGTGACGCCGAGAGGCGTCGTCGAGATCGGGGGAGGGCGTCCGCGCTCCTCCCTCCCGCTCCATGCGCCCCGCCGTTCGCTCGGCGGGGCACCGCCCCTCCGTCCGGTGCGTCCGGACGCGTCCCCGGGAGGTCGTCCTTGAGCGCCGTCACCGCCGATTCCGTATCCCGAAGCCCGTCGCGCCTCGCCGCGCTCGGCCCGGCCGTCGAGGCGGTGATCGTGCCGATCGGCGCCGTCGCCGCCGCCGCCGCGCTGTTCTCGCTGTTCCTCCTCGTCCTCGGCAAATCGCCGGTGACCTTCTTCGAGCTCCTGTGGCGCGGCGGCTTCGGCACCGCGTTCTCCTGGCAGAACACGCTGATCCGCACCGCGCCGCTGATCTTCACCGCGCTCTGCGTGGCGCTGCCGGCCCGGCTCGGGCTGATGATCATCGGCGGCGAGGGCGCCCTGGTGATCGGCGGCTTCGCGGCCGCCGTAGTCGCCCTGCCGATGATCGGCGTGATGCCCGGTTGGGTCGCCATGCCCGTGATGTTCGCGGCCGCGGCGCTCGCCGGCGCCCTCTGGATCGGCTTCGTCGGGTACCTGCGCCACGTCCGCGCCGTCAACGAGACCATCGCCTCGCTCTTGATGTTCTACATCGCCGTGGCGACCCTCAATTTCTTCGTCGAGGGGCCGCTGCGCTCGCCGACCGACCCCAACAAACCCTCGACCGCGCCGATCGGCGCCGATTTCAAGGTCGGTTCGATCCCCGGCCTCGACGTCCATTGGGGCCTCGTCTTCGGCGTCGTCCTGGCGATCGCCGCCCATGTCCTGATGACCCGCACCACCTTCGGCTTCGCCGCCCGGGTCACCGGCGGCAACGTCCGCGCGGCGCGGGCGCAGGGGCTGCCGGTGGGCAAGCTGATGATCGCCACCTGCGCGCTCGCCGGGGCCTGCGCCGGGATCGCCGGCTATTTCGAGGTGGCGGCGGTCTCCGGAAAGGCCAATGCCTCGCTGATCGCCGGCTACGGCTTCACCGGCATCCTCGTCTCCTTCCTCGCCCGCCACAATCCGATCGCCATCCCGCCGGTGGCGGTGCTCTTCGGCGGTCTCGCGGCGGCGGGCGGCCTGATCCAGCGCCGCATGGGCCTGCCGGACGCCTCCGTTCAGGTGCTCCAGGGCCTGATCTTCCTCTTCATCCTGGTGTCCGAGACCGTCTACGGGCGCCTCTCCCTCTTCAACCCGGAGACGCGCCGATGACCGACGTGGTGACCACCGTGGCCGTGGCCATGTTCGCCGGCGCCGTGCGCGTCTCGACGCCCTTCCTCTTCGTCAGCCTCGGCGAGTGCCTGACCGAGAAGTCCGGCCGCATCAATCTCGGCCTCGAGGGAACGCTGGTGTTCGGCGCCATGAGCGCCTACGCGATCTCCTATCTCTCCGGCAGCCCCTGGGTCGGGGTGCTCGCCGCCGGCCTCGCCGGCTCGCTCTTCGGCGCGCTGCACGGGGCGATCTGCCGCCTGCCCAAGGTCTCCGACATCGCCATCGGCATCGCGCTGATGCTGTTCGGCACCGGCTTCGCCTTCTTCCTCGGCAAGGGTTTCATCCAGCCGACGGCGCCGCGCCTCCAGGCGATCGACCTCGGCTTTCTCGTCTCCGACCCGCAGCTGAAGGTCGCGTTGCAGATCAATCCGCTGTTCTTCATCGGGCTGATCCTCGCGGTCGTGCTGTGGTGGGGCTTCGCCAACACGCGGATCGGCCTCGTCGTGCGTATGACCGGCGACAGCGCCGCGACGGCCCGTGCCATGGGCGTCTCGGTCGACGGGGTGCGGTTCTGGGCGACGACGGTCGGCGGCTTCCTCGCCGGCGTCGGCGGCGCCTTCCTGTCGCTCTTCTATCCCGGCTCGTGGAACGAGGGGCTCTCGTCGGGCCAGGGCCTGATGGCGGTGGCGCTCGTCATCTTCTCGCGTTGGAACCCGCTCGCCTGCGTCGCCGCCGCGTTGCTCTTCGGCGCCGCCGGTGCCCTCGGGCCGGCGCTCCAGTCGGTCGGCATCTCCCAGGGCTACCACTTCTTCAACGCCGCCCCGCACATCCTGACCCTCGCCATCATGATCGCCACGAGCTCCTCGAAGCGGTCGCTGAAGGGCGCGCCGGGCGAACTCTCCATCACCAAGTGAGGCCGACGCCATGACCACGCTGCCATCCGCGCCCTATCCCTGGCCCTTCGACGGCGCTCTCCGGCCGGACAACACCGCGCTGATCATCATCGACATGCAGACCGACTTCTGCGGGAAGGGCGGCTACGTCGACACGATGGGCTACGACCTCTCGCTGACCCGCGCGCCGATCGAGCCGATCAAGTCGGTCCTCGCCGCCTTCCGGGCCAAGGGCTTCCACGTCATCCATACCCGCGAGGGTCACCGCCCCGACCTCGCCGATCTCCCCGCCAACAAGCGCTGGCGCTCGCAGCGCATCGGCGCCGGCATCGGCGACGCCGGCCCCTGCGGCCGCATCCTGGTACGCGGCGAACCGGGCTGGGACATCATCGAGGAGCTCTACCCGCTGCCCGGCGAACCGATCATCGACAAGCCGGGCAAGGGGTCGTTCTGCGCCACCGACCTCGAGCTGATCCTCAACCTCAAGGGGATCCGCAACATCGTCCTGACCGGCATCACCACCGACGTCTGCGTCCACACGACCATGCGCGAGGCCAACGATCGCGGCTTCGAATGCGTGCTGCTCGAGGACTGCTGCGGCGCGACGAAGCTCGAGAACCATCTCGCCGCGATCGACATGATCAAGATGCAGGGCGGCGTCTTCGGCGCCGTCGCCACCTCGAAGATGCTGCTGGAGGCGATCGGATGAGCGAGGAGGGGGCGCGCGCCATCGGCGTCGAGACCATCGGCATGACCAAGATCTTCGGATCGCTGGTCGCCCTCGAGGACGTGTCGATCACGGTTCGGCCTGGAACGCTCCACGCGCTCCTCGGCGAGAACGGCGCCGGCAAGTCGACGCTGGTCAAATGCATGATGGGCTTCTATCAGCCGACGCGCGGTCAGATGTTGGTCGAGGGCCGCGAGACCGCGATCCGCAATCCGCGCGAGGCCTCCGAGGCCCGTCTCGGCATGGTCTACCAGCACTTCACCCTGGTGCCGTCGCTGACGGCGGCGGAAAACCTGATCGTCTCCCGCCCCGACTGCCCGGCGATCGTCGACTGGAAGCGCGAGATCGCCGCTCTCGACGCCTTCATGGCGACGATGCCCTTCCGCGTGCCGCTCGACACGCCGGTCGCCAATCTCTCCGCCGGCGAGAAGCAGAAGCTCGAGATCCTCAAGCAATTGTACCTCGATCGCCGTTTCGTCGTCCTCGACGAACCGACCTCGGTGCTGACCCCCGACGAGGCCGACGAGATGCTCGGCCTCCTCAAGGGCATGACGAGCCGGGGCGAGCTGACCATCCTGATGATCACCCACAAGTTCCGCGAGGTGACGGCCTATGCCGACGAGGTCTCGATCCTCCGGCGCGGGCGCTGCGTCGGCGGCGGGCGGGTCGGCGAGATCACGACCGACGAGATGGCCCGCCTGATGATCGGCGATGCCGAGATCCGCGAGCGCGTCGCCCGCGTCGAGCGCGGTCCGAGCCCGGTGGTGCTCGATCTCGCCGCCCTCCACGCCAGCGACGACGACGGTCTGCCGGCGATCACCTCGATCGACCTCAAGGTCCACGAAGGCGAGATCGTCGGCATCGCCGGGGTCTCCGGCAACGGCCAGTCGGAACTGGTCGAGGTCCTCTCCGGCCAGCGCGACCTCGACGACGGCCGCATCCTCGTCCATGGCCACGGCTTCGAGCCGGTGCGCGACCAGATGGCCCGCCTCAAGGTGTTCTCGCTCCAGGAGGAACCCTTGCGGAACTCCGCCGTGCCGCGCATGACGGTCGCCGAGAACATCGCGTTCAGAACCTTCGACGAGGCCCCGATCGCCTCGCTCGGCTGGTGGTTGAAGCCGGGCACGATGAAGGCGCGGGCGCGCGAGCTGATCGCCCGCTACCGCGTCAAGACGCCCTCCACCGACACCCCGATCGAGAACCTCTCCGGCGGCAACGTCCAGCGCGCGGTCCTGGCGCGCGAACTCTCCGGCGACGTCGACGTGCTGATCGTCGCCAACCCCTGTTTCGGGCTCGACTTCGCCTCCGTCGCCGAGATCCGCACCCAGATCCTCGAGCAGCGCAATCGCGGCGCGGCGGTGCTGCTCGTCTCCGAGGACCTCGACGAGATCCTCGAGCTTTCCGACCGCGTCGCCGTCATGTCGGGCGGGCACATCACCCTCGACGCGCCGATCGGCGCCACCGATCGCGCCTCGATCGGTCATGCCATGGCCGGAGGCCACTGAATGATCACCGTGGACGCCCGTCCCTTCGCCTATGCCTTCCCGCCCGAGACGACGGCGCTGATCGTCATCGACATGCAGCGCGACTTCGTCGAGCCCGGCGGCTTCGGCGAGACGCTCGGCAACGACGTCTCCCGCCTCACGGCGATCGTGCCGACGGTCGCGCGGCTGATCGGTCTCGCCCGCGCCGAGGGCTGGACCGTGGTCCACACCCGCGAGAGCCACGACGCGACGCTGTGCGACTGCCCGCAGGCCAAACGCGAGCGCGGCGCGCCGACCTTGCGCATCGGCGACGCCGGCCCGATGGGGCGCATTCTGGTGCGCGGCGAGCCCGGCAACGCCATCGTCGACGCGCTCGCGCCGATCGACGGCGAGATCGTGATCGACAAGCCGGGGAAGGGCGCCTTCTACGCCACCTCCCTCGGCGACGTGCTGCGGCTGAAGGGGATCACGCACCTGATCTTCGCCGGCGTCACGACCGAGGTCTGCGTCCAGACCACGATGCGCGAGGCGAACGACCGCGGCTACGACTGTCTGCTGATCGAGGATGCGACCGAGAGCTATTTCCCCGCCTTCAAGGCGGCGACGCTCGACATGATCACCGCGCAAGGCGCCATCGTCGGCTGGGTCGCGCCACTCGCCGCGCTCGAGGCGGCGGTCGCTCGCGAGGACGGGGGCGTGACATGGAAGTGAACATCCCCGACGTGCTCGCCGAGGTCACCGCGATCTTCGAGGCCTACGAGGCCGCCTTCGTCGCCGACGACACCGACGAACTCGCCCGCCTCTTCTGGTCGGACGCCCGCGTGGTGCGCTACGGCATCGCCGACATGCAGCACGGGCCGGAGGAGCTCGCCGCCTTCCGCGTCGCCTTCTCCGCCGCTTTTCCCGCCTTCGACCTCGCCCGCGCTCTCGACCGAACCGTGATCACCACCTTCGGCCGCGACTTCGCCACCGCCTCGACCCTCTTCCGCCGCGCCTCGGCGCCGGGGCTGGTCGGCCGCCAGATGCAGACCTGGGCGCGCTTTGCCGACGGCTGGAAGGTGGTCGCCGCCCACGTCAGCCTCGTCGCCGACGAACCGGCGGAGGGGTGACGCCATGACCGAGCCGATCGAACGCTGGAAGGGCCGCAACGAGAGCAAGGACGCGCTGCGGCGCTCCGTCTGGGCCGATCTCGAGACCTCCGGCGCCGCCGTCGACAGCCCCTGGAGCCGCATCCCGAACTACGTCGGCGCGGAAGAGGCGGCGGCGCGGCTCACCACGCTCCCCGCCTGGGCGACCGCGCGGATCGTCAAGTCGAACCCCGACCCGGCGCAGATCCCGCTGCGCCGCCGCGCCCTCGAGGCCGGCAAGATCCTCTATGCCCCGGTGCCGGAACTGGTGAAGCCCTTTCCCTTCGTCGAACTCGATCCGGAGGACCTCGCCCGGCGCGGCATCGCCTTCGCGGATGCCGCCCGCTCCGAGATCTTCGTCGAGATCGGCCGGCCGCTCGACTTCCGCGCGATGAGGCCGATGGACTTCGTCGTCGTCGGCTGCGTGGCGGTGACGCGGGCCGGCGGGCGCACCGGCAAGGGCGGCGGCTTCGCCGATCTCGAACTCGGCATCTTCCGCGAATTGGGCCTCGTGCCCGATCACGCCCCGATCGTCACCACGGTCCACGACGTCCAGGTGGTCGAGGACGAGCGCATCGTCATGCTCGCCCACGACCAGCCCCTAGACTGGATCGCCACGCCGAGCGCCCTGATCGAGACGAAGACGCCCTATCCCGACCCGACCGGCGTCGCCTGGGATCTGGTCCGGCCCGATCAATATGCCGGCATTCCCTTCCTCGCCGACCTGCGGCGCGACCTCGAGACCGCCGCCGCCCGGCGCCGTCCCCTTTCCCCCTCCCACGCGTGAGCCCAGGCGATGACCCTTCCGACCTTTCTCGATCTCGCCACTCTCGCCGACGGTTATCGCGCGGGCGCCTTCACGCCGCTCGACGTGATCGAGGCGGTGATCGCCCGGATCGAGGCCTCGGCCGACCCGGCGATCTGGATCGCGCGCGTCCCCGCCGACGCCCTGCGCGAAGCGGCGCGGGCGCTCGGCCCCGTCCCCGATCCGGAAAAGCCGCTGTGGGGCGTGCCCTTCGCGGTCAAGGACAACATCGACGTCGCCGGACTTCCCACGACCGCCGCCTGTCCCGCCTTCGCCTACGAGCCGGATGCCGACGCGGAGGTCGTCGCACGGCTGAAGGCGGCCGGCGCCCTCGTCGTCGGCAAGACCAACCTCGATCAGTTCGCGACCGGCCTCAACGGCAGCCGCTCGCCCTATGGCGCGCCGCGCTCGGTCTTCTCCGCCGCCCATGTCTCCGGCGGCTCCTCGTCGGGCTCGGCGGTGGCGACCGCCGCCGGCCTCGTCGCTTTCGCCCTCGGCACCGACACCGCCGGATCGGGCCGGGTGCCCGCCGCCTTCAACAATCTCGTCGGGGTCAAGCCGACGGTCGGCCTCGTTCCCTCGACCGGGCTCGTCCCGGCCTGCCGCAGCATCGACTGCATCTCGGTCTTCGCCGGCACGGTCTGCGACGCGACGGCGATCCGCCGGGTGATCCAAGGGTTCGACGCGCGCGATCCCGTCTCGCGGCCCCATCGGCCGGCGCCGCTCGTCACCGAGGGCTTCCGCTTCGGCGTGCTCGCGGGGGCCGAGCGCGAGTTCTTCGGCGACGCCGAGACCGAGGCGCTCTACGACGCGGCGATCGCACGGCTCGAGGGCCTCGGCGGCACGGCGGTCGAGATCGACTACGCGCCGTTCCGCGACTGCGCCGAGCTGCTCTACGGCGGCCCCTGGGTGGCCGAGCGGCTGGCGGCGATCGAGGCCTTTCATGCCGATCACGCGGACGCGATGGATCCGACGGTCGCGGCGATCGTCGGCGGGGCGAAGCGCTTCTCCGCCGTCGACGCCTTTCGCGGCCTCTATGCGCGCGAGGCGCTGCGGCAGAAGACCGACGCGGAATGGGCGAAGGTCGACGTGTTGCTGCTGCCGACCGCCCCGACGATCTACACCGTCGAGGCGATGCGCGCCGATCCGATCCGGCTCAATTCGAACCTCGGCCGCTACACCAATTTCGTCAATCTGCTCGATTGCGCGGCGGTCGCGATCCCGGCCGGGTTCCGCGCCGACGGTCTGCCGGCGGGCGTGACCCTGATCGGCCCGGCCTTCACCGACGACGGCCTCGCCGTCCTCGCCGATCGCCTCCACCGCGCCGGCCCCTGCGGCATGGGGATCGACACCGCCGCCCCGCTCGGCGGCGCGCCGCTCGCCGCCGCGACCGAGGGGCTGATCGCGATCGGCGTCGTCGGTGCCCATCTCTCCGGCGAGCCCCTCAACCACCAACTGACCGCCGTCGGCGGCGTCCTCATTCGGGCGACGCGGACCGCGCCGGACTACCGCATGTTCGAAGTGCCCGGCGCGACACCGGCCAAGCCCGGCCTGGTGCGCGCGCCCGGTTTCGCCGGTCCCGGGCTCGAGATCGAGGTCTGGGGGCTTCCCGCCGCCGCCGCCGGACGCTTCGTCGCCGCGATCCCGGCCCCGCTCGGCATCGGCAAGGTGCGCCTCGCCGACGGCACCGAGGTCTCAGGCTTCCTCTGCGAGGCCCACGCGGTCGAGGGCGCGCGCGAGATCACGATGACCGGCGGCTGGCGCGCCCATCGCGCCGGGGCGGCCTGAGCATCGGTCGGGCGGGCGCTCAGGCGGAGATCGCCCTGTCGTCCGCCTCGGGCCGGCGTTGCAAGGGCGGAAACTGGTCGGCGGTCAGCGTCTCCTCGGCGATCAGGCGGGCCGCCCCGGCATCGAGATCGGCGCGGCGGTGGGCGAGGAGATCGCGCGCGCGTTGCTCGGCCGTCTCGACCAGATCGCGCACCGCGACGTCGATCTCGCGGCGGGTGGTCTCCGACGCCCCGCCGACGTCGTCGCGCGGCAGGCCGAGGAACGGCTGGGCGGGCTGGGCATAGGTGCGCTCGCCGATCGTCTCGGCCATGCCGTAGCGCGTGACCATCTCGGTCGCGACCTCGGTGGCGCGCTGGAGATCGTCGGCGGCGCCGGTCGAGACGTCGCCGTCGTAGATCATCGCCTCGGCCGCGCGACCGCCCATCAGCACCGCGAGACGGTTCTCGAGATCGCTGCGGGCGAGCAGGAAGCGGTCCTCGGTCGGCCGTTGCAGCGTGTAGCCGAGCGCCCCGACGCCGCGCGGCACGATCGAGACCTTCTGCACCGGATCGACCCCGGGCAGGCTCGCCGCGACCAGCGCATGGCCCATCTCGTGGATCGCGACCCGCTGCCGCTCGGCCGGGTTCAACACGCGGCTCTTCTTCTCGATACCGGCGACGATGCGCTCGATCGCCACGACGAAGTCCTCGGTGCCGACCGCGTCGGCGTCGCGGCGGGTGGCGGCGATCGCCGCCTCGTTGACGAGATTGGCGAGATCGGCGCCGGTGAAGCCGGTCGAGAGGCCGGCGATCGCGTCGAGATCGACGCCGGCGGCGAGGCGGATCTTGCGGACGTGGACCTTCAGGATGGCGAGACGGCCGCCCCGGTCGGGCCGATCGACCAGCACCTGCCGGTCGAAGCGGCCGGCCCGGAGCAGCGCCGGGTCGAGGATCTCCGGCCGGTTGGTGGCGGCGAGGAGGATCACGCCGATGCTCGGGTCGAACCCGTCGAGCTCGGCGAGGAGCTGATTGAGCGTCTGTTCCTTCTCGTCGAACCCGCCCATGGCGCCGGCGGCGCGCGAGCGGCCGAGCGAATCGAGTTCGTCGATGAAGATGATGCAAGGCGCGGCGGCGCGGGCCTGTTCGAAGAGATCGCGCACCCGCGCCGCGCCGACGCCGACGAACATCTCGACGAATTCCGAGCCGGAGATCGAGAAGAACGGCACGCCGGCCTCGCCCGCGACGGCGCGCGCGAGCAGCGTCTTGCCGGTGCCGGGCGGGCCGACCAGGAGAATGCCCTTGGGCACGCGCGCCCCGAGCCGGCCGTAACTCTTGGGATCCTTGAGGAAGTCGACGACCTCCCGCAATTCGAACTTGGCCTCGTCGACCCCGGCGACGTCGGCGAAGGTGGTCTTGGTGTCGGTCTCCACGAAGACCTTGGCATGCGATCGGCCGATCGACATCATCCCGCCGAGGCCCTGCTTGTCGGCGAGGCGGCGGATCAGCACGACCCAGACGAAATAGAAGACGAGCGCCGGCGCGACCCAGGAAAAGATCGTCTGGAAGACGCCGTCGGAGGGCACGCCGGTGACGGTGACGCCCTTGGCCGCGAGCTTCTCCGCCAGCGCCGGATCGACCCGGACGGTGGCGAAATCGGTGCCGCCGCCGGGCAGGCGATCCTTCACCCGCCCGCGCACCACCGAGGACCCCACCTCGACCTCGCCGACCGAACCCGCCGCCACCAGTTCCTCGAACCGGCTCCACGGGATCGTCTCGACCCGCCCGGTGGTGGCGAGGACCCATTGCAGCAACATGACGCCGGCAATGGCGACGAAGACGTACCAGAGGGTGACGTCGTGCTTTCGAGACGAGGGATCCGACGCCATGGCATGCTCCGTTCGGGTCCGCCGCGGGGGCGGTGGGCCCGTCGGGCGGATCATACCCCCGGTGTGCTCACGCGACCACACCGGGGGCGAGGGGCAGATCAGCCGGCCGGCTCGAACACCAGCACCGGCAGATCGGGCATCTCCATGACGGCGGCCTTCACCGGGATCGGTCCCTTGTCGTAGACCGCCTCGAGCGCCTCCGGCGTCGCCTCGATGCCGCGCACGATCGCCTGCACGATCACGCCCTCGTCGAGCCGGATGTGGCCGTAGACATAGGGCGCGATCGACTCGAAGCGCGGATGACACGCCGGAGTGATGTTGTGGGTGGCGAAGAGCAGGGTGCCCTTGCCGGACAACGTCGTCCATTCGACGTCGAAACTGCCGCAGTGTTCACAGCAGTTGGTGGGCGGGAAGGTGATCTTCCCGCATTTGCGGCAACGCCGCGCCTCGAGCCTGCCCTCGCTCAGCGCCTCGTAGAAGGTGCGGATGGCGGAATCCTGGAGGACCGCGGTATCCATGGTCGTCTCCTTTCCCGGTCAAGCCGCGGCGAGGACGATGGTCGTGCCGATCATCGCATAGCCGTGGGTGTGGATCATAGCCGCCACCGGCGGCTTGGCGATCTGACGGGCGCCGGCGGTGCCGCGCATCTGCTGCACGGCCTCGTAAGTGTCCGAACCGGCACTCGCCGCCCAGGCATGGCCGAAGGCGTGCCGGCCGCCGTGGGTCGACATCGGCCGATCCCCGTCGAAGCGCAGACGGCCCTCGCGGGCATAGTCCAGCGCCTTGCCGGGCTCGATGTAGCCGATCATCTCGGCGGTGCAGAGGCTCGAGATGTGCGAGCAGTCGTGGGTGTGGAGATAACCGATGTCGGCGACGTCGACCCCCGACATCTCCACCGCCGCCGCCACCGAGCGACGGTCGAACTCCCAATCGGTCGGGTCTTCGTCGTACCACGGCAGATCCCGATAGGAGATGCCGAAGCCCTTGAACTCGACCGGCTTGGTGCCCTGCCGGACCAGATCGGGCCGGGTCAGGACCATCGCCGAGGCGCCGTCGGCGGTCGTCACCAGGCTCATCAGCCGCGACGGCCAGGCGACGAACGGATTGTGCTGCGATTTCCAGTAGGCGTAAGGATCGGCGAACCCGTGCCGGGCGGCCTTCGCCTCGAGCGTCTCCTGGCTGTTGGCCTTCGGCGTCAGCGAGCCGTGCAGGCAGCGGGTGCGGCACAGTTCGAACATGCCCCGATCGAAGTCCTCGATCGAAATGCCGTACTTCCGGCAGTAGCCGAGCGCGACGAGGCCGTTGTAGGTCGAGAAGATGTCGTAGCCCTGCGGCACCTGATAGGCTTGGTTGACCGCCATGTCGGTCCACATCCAGGTCGTCTGGTGCGAGATCGACTCCCGCTCCCACGGGCTCATCCCCTTGACCTTGGTGCGCGTCGTCTCGACCCCGACCACCAGCACGGTGTCGTAGGCGCCGGAGGCGATCGCCATCGCCGCCATCGCCGCGCCGACGTTCGTGGTCGAGCACTGCGCCTCGAAGTGAACCCCGGCCTTGAACTGGCCTCCGAGCCACTTCGACAGTTGCGAATAGGTCGCCGGCAATTGCGAGGAATGAACCATCGCATTGCCGACGAACACGGCGTCGACGTCGGCCGAGGTCAGGCCGGCGTCCTCCAGCGCTTCACGCGCCGCGTTCGCCGCGAGTTCCTGCAGGCTCAGCCCACGGAGCTCGGGGGTCTCGAGAAGATCGCCGAAACGGGTGCAGCCCACCCCGGCGATGACGACACGTTCTTTCAACTTGTTGGCCATGATCGAAATCTCCCTGAGGAGAACCGGGCGCGAACGGTCGAGTAGGACGAGAGATCGCCGATGATCGTGGGACCGTCGCATCATCCGAGATCGTAATCGATCCGACGGTATTCAAGTGATCGCGGACGGAATTCGATGCGTCATTTTGACACCCGACGGCATCGAAACGGTCGATACCACGTATCGAACCGATATATTACTCGGGAAATAGAGTATAGACGGCAAAGTAATGAGGCCGATTCTTCGATCGACGAAGATGATCGACGGCCGGATCGCGATCTACGATCCCAGGGGGCGGGCCGCCGGCGAGGTTCTCCGCGAAGTCGCGCGGCGAACCACGGGGCAGCCCATGGTCTTCGTCCCGGGATCGACGCGTCGGAGGCCTCTCACGACCTCCACACGCCGTCGTCGTGCCGCGTCTTCGGCGTGACCGTGGCGCGTGGATCTGCGCGTTCGTCTTCCCGCGTGCGTGGAAAACGCTCAGCGCGCCGCGTCGAGCGAGGAGAGGACCGCCTCGCTCGGCCAGCAGTCGACGGGGAGGCCGGCCGCCTTCTGATAGGCGCCGACGGCCGAGCGCGTCAGCATGCCCGCCTTGCCGTCGATCTTGTCGTGATAGTAGCCGAGGCGCGCGAGGTGTTTCTGCATCGCCTCCACCGAGGTCGTGTGCAACTGGCGCGATGCCGACCACGGTGTCGCGAAGCCCCGCGAGGTCACGATCCGGTCGGCGAGATGGCCGACGAAGAGCACGTAGAGATCGGAGAAATTGTATTCCTTGATCACGAAATAGTTCTTCGTGACCAGGAACGACGGCCCGTGGAGCCCCTCCGGCTGAAGGATCGACGCCGATTCCGCCCGTTCGGCCGGGGAGGGCGCACGGCCGCCGAGCGGCACGACGCCGGCCGCGAGCCACGCGCCGATCGGCCGCCGCACCTCGGGCACCGCCAGGGTGCAGTCGAACGAGGCGGGCGCGCGCACCTCGAAGGCCCAGGTGACGCCCGCCTGCCATCCCTTGTCGGCGAGCTGCTTGGCGGCCGAGGCGAGCGCGTCCGGCACCGAGTGCCAGATGTCGACGCGCCCGTCGCCGTCGAAATCGACGCCATGGCCGAAATATTCGGACGGCAGGAACTGGGTGAGGCCGGTCGCGCCCGCCCAGGAGGCGCGGAAGTCCTTTCGCGTCACCGCGCCCTCGTCGAGGATCTTCAGCGCGAGCAGGAACTCGGTGCGGTACTGGTCCTTGCGGCGGCCGGCATAGGCCTGCGTCGCCACTACCCTGAGCGCGTCGTATTTCTCCGGCGAGCGGCCGAAATCGGTCTCGCGGCCCCAGATCGCCAGCACCATCGTCGCCGGCACCCCGAAGCGCGCCTCGATCCGATCGAGCGCGTCGCGATGGCGTTGCAGGAGCCGGCGCCCCTCGTTCGCCAGCCGCGCGATCGTCGTCTCCTTGACGTAGTCGGCCGGCGTCCGCACGAATTCCGGTTGCGCCGGAGCCCCGGTCGCCGGCCGCCCGGGCAACGCGAGGTCGGGCAGGCGGTAGTCGGGCTCAAGACCGCGCGTCTCCCGGTCGAAAGTCGCGCGCGAGACGCCGGCCTCGCGAGCCTCCGGCCACAGCGACGCGACGAAGGCCTCGAACCCCGCATCGGCGGCGCGCGCCGGGGTGGGGAGGGGCGACAGCGCGCCGAGCACGGCGAGGGCGAAGAGACGGCGAAGGGATCGCAAGGAAACCACCCGGCGAGTCGGAGGGCGAGGACGTTCCCCAAGGTAGCATGCGGCCGGGCCGCCGAAAACGCGACGCCCGGCGGCGAAGGTCTCGGCCGCACCAGGACGGCGCCTCAGGTGTCGAGCGCGTAGTCGATCGCCAGCGGCCCCTCCGCGTCGGAGATCTCCTTGACCGCCGCGAGGAAGCGGTCCCAGGTCTTTCGGTCGAGTTCGGCCGGCTGATCCGCATGCTTGGTGGCGATGCCCTGGAAATCGGCGACGGAACGGTCGGCGCGAATGACGCGTCGTCCCGTCTTCTCCTCGAGCCGGGCGAGCAGCGAGGGAAACGGCATGTTCCAATGTTTGGCCGCGTCGTTGGCGAAGGAGGCGACCACCGGCACCATCGCCACCAGATCGGGGCTCGTCATCAGCTCGAGCCCGCGCTCGCGCGGCGTCGCGTTGTGGCTGCAATGGTGGCCGACCTTGTAGAGCACGGTGCGCGCGAGGAGGTCCTCGATCCCGATCCGGCGATCGGCCCCGTCCTCGCCCTTTTCGGTCCAGGCGAGCTCGCCCCACGACAGCCAGTTGCCGACCTGCGCGTCGCCGGGGAAGAGCATCACCCGGGCGTCCTTGCCGCGACCGATCTCGAAGGCGATGGCGAGACTGGTGTTGTTGGTGTCGTTGTCGAGCTTGAGCGCCAGCTGTTCGCCGGCGAGCAGCCAATCCTGATCGACGCGCCGCCATTCGTCCTCGGGACGGTCGTAGACCGCGGCGAAGCGGCGGCGCGCCTCCCGTTCCTCGCGGTCGACGCCGGTCGCGGGCGCGTCGAAGGCGAGGAGCCGGCGACGGCCGAAGGGAAGCACCATGTCGGGCTCCCGCTCCGCCGCGTCGTCGAGCCCGGCCGCCCCGAGTGCCGCGAGGTAGAAGAGGTCGTCGTCGCCGCCGGCCGCCAGTTGATAGACCTCGCCGGTCCCCTTGCGCGGGGTGCTGCGCTTCAGCCACGCCTCGTCGCGCGGCGGGCCGAGGACGAAGGCGCGCAGATCGTCGAGCCCGGCGACCGGCACCGGGTCGACGCCCGGGCGGAAGTAGCGCACGCTCTTCGCATGGGCGCGCAACGCCTCGAGGATCGAGCCGGTGGTCGCGCGCTTCTTCTTCCCCTTCTTCCCCGTGGCGGCGAGCGCGGTCGGGTTCTTCTCCTCCTCCTTCTCGTCCTCCTGCGGCGACAGGCCGTAGAAGGCGAGAAGTTCGGAAAAGCCGAATTTGCGCGGCTTCATGTCCATCGCCTCGGCTTCCGGATCGGCCTCGGGCGAGGTGTGGTCCGCCATCTCCATCGCCGCCGCGTGGCTGAGCTCGACCACGGCGAGCGCCCGGCTGCGCCCCGCGGCGAGGGTCTGCGCCAGCTCGTCGCGCCGATCCTCGGTCCAGGCGAGCCAGAGTTCGCCGACCTCGATCCGCGCGAAGACGTCCTCGGCCTGGGCGAAGCCGGACAGGTGGTCCCAATGCTCGTGGGTGACGATCAGCACGTCGAGCCGTCCGCCCGTCTCCGCCTCGATGTTCTTCATGATCCGCACGGCGCGGTCGGCGGCGCCGGGCATGCCCTGGAGAATGCCGCAGTCGATCAGGATGTTGGCCGTGCCGTCGCCCTTCGGCGCGCGGATCAGGAAACAGTCGCCGAGAATGTCGCGATACATCCGCACCGTGAGCCGGCGGGGTTTCGAGGCGGTCTGCCGTTTCGCCATGGGTCCACCTCCGTCAGAGCATGCGATGAAGGAAGGCGAAGGGTTCGCGTTGCCGCTCGGCGCCGAAATAAGTCGCCCCCAGCGCCTCCGCCTGGCCGCCGAAGCGGAACTGCCGCTCCGTCTCGAGGCGGGCGGCGCTGTCGATCGATTTGACGATCGCGTAGCGGATCCGGCGCGTGCGGATGTCGACGATCAGCGTCGCCCCGCCCCGGAAGACGAAGTCGGGACGCACCCCGGGCTTGCGGCCGACCGCGTCCATCTCCGCCTGGAGCTCGGCGCTGCGATAGGCCCGGCGCTCTTGGGCGATCTCGATCACGACCTGCGGCTCGCGCTGTCCGTCGGGCCCGACCCGGTCGGCGAGCCGCACCGAATGGACCTCGACCTGCGGACGGCCGTCGTCGCGCCGCCGCCGGATCGTCTTCGGCGCGGCGTCGTCGAGGCGCAGGCCGATGGCGCGGGCGGCGGCGTCGCCGATCTTCTCCCGATTGTCGAGGATGTGGCGCTGGAGTCGGAAGGCGCGGGCCCGCGCGTCGTCGAACAACCGCTCGCGCGCCTCCTCGTGGCCGAAGGGCCGCTTCAGGAGATCGCCGAGATCGATCTGCGTCTCGAGCGGCTCCCACAGGAGGTTCTCGATCGACAGCGACCGGCAGCCCTTGGGGAAGATCCCCCGCCGCCGGAACGCCTCGATGAAGGCGATGCGGTAGCCGCGATCGTCGTCGGCGACGAGATCGTGGTCGGCGGTGATCAGCGCCCTCAGATAGTCGCCGAAGGTGACGTCGACGGGCGGCAGATAGTCGAGCGCGCGGATCGTGATCCGCAGCACGTGCCCGGCCGTCTTGACCGCCTCCGCCGTGAGGCGGGCGACGAGATCGGGGTGGAGATCGCGATCGGGAAAGCGCGCGCCGTCGCCGGTGACGAGGCGGAGGAGGTCGGCGACGCGCGAGCGATAGATCGTCACGAAGGCGTCGAACACCGCCGCCACCAGAATGGCGCCACGGTCGTGCGGCTCCGAGGTCGCCGCGAGCCGGGTCGCATCGGGCAGCCCGGTCGCCGGATCGAGGTCGTCGATCGCCTCGCGCAGCGCCCCGTAGTGACCGATCGCCTCGCCGAACTGCCGGGCGAGCCCGCTCAGCACCGACCGCCGGCCGAGATCGCCCCGGGTCTGCTCGATCTGCTGGCGCAGCGCGTCGGCGAGGGTGAAGTGCTGGAACAGCGCGACGATGTCGGCGAACCCCTCGTGGAAGGCCAGCATGTCGACGTTGCTCGCATCGATGTAGCGCCGGTGCATGCCGTCGAGGATCGCATGCGTCGTCTCGTGGGCGATCACGTCGTGCGAGAGGCAGGTGAAGACGAGGCCGCCGGGCAGATTGTGCCCCGGCCGGGTCCGCGAGGCGCGGAAATAGCCGAAGAGCAGCGCCTTGCGGTCGGGGCTGTAATAGGCGTTGGCCTCGCGCAGCGCATGAGGATAGACCCGCAACCGGCCGACATAGCTTTGCTTTTCGTCGCGATCGATACGGGGCGCCCACAGCACCTTGCGGCCGAGCGCCCGTTCGAAGTTGCGGATGGTGGTCATCGCCACCGCATAGACCATCTGCTGGTGGAACTTCGGATTGCCCTCCGACGGCGCGGCGCCGTTCTGGACGAGGAGCACGGGATCGTCGAGGTCGACCGGGGCATAGAAGCCGCCGGAGGCCGGGTCGACGTCGACCACCTCGAGATATTCGCCGATCGGCCCCGGTTCGAGCGCCTCGCCGCCGATCTGCACCGTCGCCTCGTTGACGACCGCCAATTGCAGGTCGAGCGAGGCCGACGGGTCGAAGGCGTAGATCCTGAGGCGTCGAAACGGCAAGACCGACGGGGTCGGCGGGCGCGAACCGGGTGCCGGCATGGAATCGTCCTCCCCTCGCGACGCTGCCCGGTCTCAATAGGCGCCGGGGCAGGGAAAGCCTTTCGGATCGGTGATGGTCACGCCGTGGCGCGCCTGGAGCGCGGGTCCGAAATGGGCGCGCAGCGCCGCGTCGGTGACCGCGTAACCCCAGTTGATCAGAGCGTTCTGCTCGTCGTCCGGCATCGCGGCGAGCCGCGTCGGGATCGCCGCGAGCCGGGTCGGATCTCGCCCGGCGCAGCCGAGCGGGTCGGAGGCGAGCGGATAATCGGCATAACGGGTCCGGATGCCCCAATAGGCGCCGGTCACCACGCCGTTCCGATAGGCCTCGATCAGATGGCGCTTGCGCAGGCTGCGGACCTGATCGTCGGTGATGGTCATGATGCGCACGGAATGGCGGACCCAATCGTCCTTCGGATCCGCATCCGGCTCGATCTTCTGCCCGGCATCGGAGACGAGCACCGTCTCGCACGACTTGAACACGGTCTCGAGACCGAGATTGTCGTAGACGCCGCCGTCGCTGAGCACCACCCGACGGCGGAACTCGGGCCCGGTCAGATCCGCCGGGACCTTCGGGTCGTAGGCCTGAGCGACGGTCATTTCGAGTGGCGACAGCACCGGCGGGAAGGCCGAGGAGGCGGCGACCGCGAGCGCCAGCCGCGTCGTCGGCCGGGGCACCAGGCCGACCCGATAATCCCCCATGTAGCGGCGGGTGAAGCGCCACAGCGCCGCCGTCTGCACGTTGGTCGCGTTGAGCACGAAGAAGGGCGCCTTGCCGTCGCTGTCGTCGGGCAGGTCTTGCAGGGTCGCGTCGCCGTAGAGCGTGTCGGCATAGGCGTCCGCGACCCGGTCGGAGATCGAACCGGGCAACAGAATGCCGCCGATGATGGCGCCGGCGTCGATGTTGGTCGACGCCATCCGCCGGACGTCGGCGACGACGGCGCCGAGCCCGGTCGCGCGGCCGCTCGCGTCGAAGTTCAGCCGCTTCCACCTCAGACCGAGATGGGCGGCGGTGATCGACCCGCCGGAGACGCTGGAGATGCGCGCGAGCTTGCCGAGAAGCCCGGCCTCGTCGAGGCGGATGAGCGTGCCCAGATGGAAGACCATGGCGCGATAGCCGCCGCCCGAAAGGCAGAGGCCGATGCCGGCGCGGGGTCGATCGGTATCGTCGAGCTGCGATGAGACGGCCATGACACCCTCCCGCTCGTTCCTCCGCCGGAGAGGCTCGTCCCCGGTCGTTCTCCGCCGCGTGGATCTCCTCCGGCCTTGCCGGATGGGACAAACCGAGACGTGTGGAGGATATGCTACACAATCGATTAGATCGCGCAAGCACCATTCGCGCTCCGTGCGAAACGGGGCCGAGGCCCCGCGCCCGAACGCCTCGCCCGGCCACCGCCGACGGCGGCCCGCGAGAGCGGCGGGCCTTCAGTCGAGCGCGTCGGCGATCGCCTTGCCGCAGCCGATCGTGTCGGCGCGGCCGCCGATGTCGGCGGTGCGGGCGTTCGGCTCGACCAGCACCCGTTCGATCGCCCGGAGGATCGAGGTGGCGGCCTTCGCCTCGCCGAGATGCTCGAGCATCATCGCCGCCGACCAGATCTGCCCGATCGGATTGGCGATGCCGCGCCCGGCGATGTCCGGCGCCGAGCCGTGCACCGGCTCGAACAGCGAGGGATGGGTGCGGTCGGGGTTGATGTTGCCGGACGGCGCGATGCCGATCGTGCCGGTGCAGGCCGGGCCGAGGTCGGAGAGGATGTCGCCGAAGAGATTGGAGGCGACCACCACGTCGAAACGATCGGGATGGAGCACGAACTGCGCCGTCAGAATGTCGATGTGGTACTTGTCGGTGCGGATGTCGGGATAGGCGGCGCGCATCGCTTCCACCCGCTCGTCCCAATAGGGCATCGAGATCGCCACCCCGTTCGACTTGGTCGCCGAGGTGAGGTGCTTCTTCGGTCGCGACCGCGCCAGCTCGAAGGCGTATTTCAGGACCCGGTCGATGCCGTGGCGCGACATGACCGTCTCCTGGATCACGATCTCGCGCGGCGTGCCGGGATACATCCGCCCTCCGATCGAGGTGTATTCGCCCTCGGTGTTCTCGCGCACGACCCAGAAGTCGATGTCGCCGGGCTTGCGGCCGGCGAGCGGCGAGGGCACGCCCGGCATCAGCCGCACCGGGCGCAGATTGACGTATTGGTCGTATTCGCGTCGGAACTGGAGGAGCGACCCCCACAGCGAGACGTGATCGGGCACCGTGTCGGGCCAGCCGACGGCGCCGAAGAAGATCGCGTCGACCGCGCCGATCCGCTCCTTCCAATCCTCTGGCATCATCGCGCCGTGGCGCGCGTACCAGTCGCAGGAGGCGAAGTCGTGCCAGGTCTGCTCGATCTCGAAACCGTGGAGCGCCGCGGCCTTCTCGAGCACGCGGATGCCCTCCGGCATCACTTCCTTGCCGATGCCGTCGCCGGGGATGACGGCGATGCGGTGACGTCGTGCGGTCATGGGGTCGTCTCCTGTGGGTCGGCGATGTCACCGAGCCTGCGAAGTTTCGACCTCTTCGAAACTTCGTAGGCGAAGGCAAGCCCGAACGGGCGTCGGCCGGTCAGGCCGTGACCTCATGAAATGCCGACGAGTCGGCAATTCATGAGACGAGTGTCAGCGCCCGACCGGGGCGAGCTTCAGCCCGCCCATGTGGAAGGCCTTGGGCTCGAGATATTCGGCGATGCCGAGCGAGCCGCCCTCGCGGCCGAGGCCCGACTGTTTGACGCCGCCGAAGGGGGCGACCTCCATCGAGACCGAGCCGGTGTTGAGCCCGACCATGCCGAATTCGAGCGCCTCGCCGACCCGCCAGGCGCGGTGCAGATCCTCGGTGTAGAAATAGGCGGCGAGGCCGAAGGGCGTGCCGTTGGCGATCGCGATCGCCTCCGCCTCGGTCTCGAAACGGAAGATCGGCGCGACCGGGCCGAAGGTCTCCTCGTTGGCGATCATCATGTCGGTGGTCGCGCCGGTGAGGACCATCGGCGCGGCGAACCGGGCGGGATCGCCCGTGTCCGCGACCCGGGCGGCGACGGCCGCGCCCTTGGCGAGCGCGTCCTCGACATGGGCGCGCACCTTGGCGGTGGCGGCGGCGTTGATCAGCGGGCCGATGGTGACGCCGGCGCGCGTGCCCGGCCCCATCGTCTGCGCCGCGACCTTTTCGGCGAGCCGGGCGACGAAGGCGTCGTGGATGCCGGACTGGACCAGGATGCGGTTGGCGCAGACGCAGGTCTGGCCGGCGTTGCGGAACTTCGAGGCCATGGCGCCCTCGACCGCGATGTCGAGATCGGCGTCGTCGAAGACGATGAAGGGCGCGTTGCCGCCGAGTTCCAGGCTGAGCTTCTTCAGCGTTCCGGCCGAGGCGCGCATCAGATGGGCGCCGACCCGGGTCGAGCCGGTGAAGGAGATCTTGCGCACGATCGGGTTGGCGGTCAGCTCGTCGCCGATCGCCACCGGAAGCCCCGTCACCACCGAGATCACCCCGGCCGGGATCCCGGCCCGTTCGGCGAGCCGCGCGATCGCCAGCGCCGAGAAGGGCGTCAGCTCCGACGGCTTGATCACCATGGTGCAACCGGCGGCCAGCGCCGGCCCCGCCTTGCGGGTGATCATGGCGATCGGGAAGTTCCACGGCGTGATCGCCGCGGTGACGCCGATCGGCTCCTCGAGCACCAGGATGCGCCGGTCGGCGGTGGGCGCGGGGACGGTGTGACCGTAGACGCGCCGCGCCTCCTCGGCGAACCACTTCACGAAGGAGGCGCCGTAGCGCACCTCGCCCTCGGCCTCGCCGAGCGGCTTGCCCTGTTCGGCGGTCATGATCCGGGCGAGGTCGGGGGCGGCCGCGAGGATGAGATCGTTCCAGCGTTCGAGGAGGCGCGCCCGCTCGCCCGCCGGGGTGCGTCGCCACGCCGGAAACGCCGCCGCCGCCGCCTCGATCGCCCGCCGCGTCTCGGCCGCGCCGCAGGCCGGGACCGTGCCGACGACCGCGCCGGTGGCGGGGTCCTCGACGTCGAGCGTCGCGCCGTCGTCGGCATCGGACCAGACGCCGCCGATCAGGGCGGACTGGCGCAGCAGGTCCGGGTCGTCGAGGCGGAGCGGCGAGAGCGAGCGGGTCATGATCCTGTCCTTCAGTAGCCGCGGTCGCGCGAGACGAGGCCGATCGGCGTCTCGCCGGCACGGTGGCGGCGGATGGCGTCGAGAACCGCGTCGACGGCGGTCTCCGGGCGGGTGTGGCTGGCGATGTGCGGGGTGAGGAGGATGCGGGGATGCGTCCAGAACGGATGATCCGGCGGCGGCGGTTCGGCATCGGCGACGTCGAGGATCGCGGCCGAGAGCCGGCCCGCATCGAGCGCGGCGACGAGATCGGCGGTGACGAGATGGCCGCCGCGCCCGACGTTGACGATGCTCGCCCCCTCCGGCAGCCGGGAGAAGGTCGCGGCGCCGAGAATGCCGCGCGTCTCCTCGGTCAGCGGCAGGAGGCAGACGAGAATGTCGGTGCGCGCCAGGAACGCGTCGAGCCCGTCGGCGCCGACGAAGACCTCGGCGCCCGCCATCTCGCGCGGCGTCCGGGCCCAGACCGCCAGCGGAAAGCCGAACGGCGCCAGCGCCGCGAGAACCGCGCTTCCGAGACGCCCGGCCCCGAGAATGCCGATCCGCCGCGCCGCCGCCGGCCGATTGGGGATCTGGTGCCACCGGCCCTCGGCGCGCGCGTCGATATAGGTCGGCAGGTCGCGATGGAGCGCCAGCACCGCCATGGCGACGTAGGAGACCATCCCCTCGACGATGTTCGGATCGAGCATGCGCACGACCGGGACATGCGGCGGGATGCGGGAGAAGTCGAACTGATCCACCCCGGCGCTGACGGAGAGGATCATCTCGAGATTGGGAAAGGCCGCGATCGGATCCTCCGGCGGCTCCCAGGCGAGCAGCAGGCGGATGTCGCGGGGATCCCCGACCTCCGGCCACAGGCGCACCTCGAGATCGGGCGCGCGGTCCGCGAGGACCCGCTTCCAGATTTCGCCACGGGTCGGATCGGCTTTGTAGAGCAGTGCCATGAAACCTCTCGGGTGATGAGCGCGCCGGACGGCGCGACGATCGTCAGGAAACGATCACCCACAGCTTACGCACCGTCTCGACCGTCTCCCAAGTGCCGACGAAGCCGGGCTGCAACACGAACGTGTCACCGGCGGTGAAACGGCGCGGTTCTCCGCCGTCCTCGGTGATCACCACGACGCCGGAGAGAAGCGTGCACCACTCCCAGCTGATGCCCTTGATCGAGCGGGTCCGCCCCGGGGTCGCCTCCCAGAGGCCGGCGCGGATGCGGCCGTCGTCGACCGAATCGAGTTCCCAGGTGCGATAGGTCGGGTCGCCCTCGAGCAGCCGCTCGGGCAGCGCCTTGCTGACGGTGGGCGTGCCCGGGTCGTTCGGATCGAAGGCGACGAGACGGCTCATGGGAGACTCCGGAGGAGGTGGGGGGAGAGGGTGGCTCAGCGGCCTTCGTCGAGGAAGGCGGCGATGCGCTCGGCGATCATGATCGTCGGCATGTTGGTGTTGGCGCGCGGGATCGACGGCATCAGCGAGGCGTCGGCGACGCGCAGGCCCTCGATGCCGTGGACCCGGCCGGTCGGCGAGGTGACGGCGGCGGGATCGTCGGCGCGGCCCATGCGGGCGGTGCCGGAGGGATGCCAGGTGCAGCCGACGTTGGCGCGCACGAAGTCGGTCAGCCGCTCGTCGTCGGCGAGGAGCCCGGCGAGCGTGGTGCCGAGCGTCACGACGCCGTGCACCAGCGCCGGCCGCAGCGGCCCGGCGACGTCGAGAAGGCCGGAGAGGAGCCCGCGCTGGACCGCGTTCCAGACGCCGGGCGCCGCGATCTTCGCCACGCGCGGCGTGTAGCTCGCCGGAAAGACCGCGTCGCGGAACCCGTCCATGTGCGGATCGAGCAGCGCCTCGGCCCCCATCCGCAGCGCCTGTTTCAGCCGCAGGAGGTCGCGCTCGTCGCTCAACATGCGGAAGTCGACCTCCGGCTCGTGCCTCGGATCGGCCGAGACGAGCCGGAGGGACCCACGCGAATGGGACTTGTTGACCCAGAAGAACAGGCTGCCGGTGCGCCGTCCGACCGAATGCCAACCCGCCCGCGACAGGATCGCGCCGTGCATGTCGCCGACCGACATGTCGGGAAGACCCGAGGAGAAGCGCCAGATCGCCTGTTCGTGGTGCTCGTCCGGGTCGCGCGCGCGGGCGGCCGGCGGCAGCCAGCAGGCGACCGCGATCGAGGGATGTTCCATCAGATTGCGCCCGACGCCGGGAAGGTCGTGGACGACCGCGAGACCCGTCGCCGCCACCTCCGCCGCCGGCCCGATCCCCGAGCGCAGCAGCAGCGTCGGCGTGTGGATCGCGCCGGCCGCGAGCACGACCTCCTTCGCGGAGACGTCGAAGGCGCGCCCGTCCGGCCCGATCAGACGAGCGCCGACCACGCGGCGGCCGTCTAAGAGCAGACGCTCGGCGACGTGCTCGGTCGCGATGCGCAGATTGGGCCGGCGCCGCACCGCCTCGGTCAGGTAGACGAAGGAGGTCGGTTGTCGCTCGCCGGCATCCGAGATCGCCACGACGCCGCGAAAGGTGCCGTCTTCCCACGGACCGTTCTGATCGGCGCGGATCGGATGACCCCGCCGGTCGAGGGTCTTCATCACCCGGTCGACGAAGGGAGAGAGCGCGGCGTCGGAGGTCCGCCGCACCACGATCGGCCCGTCGCGCCCGTGCGAGGGACCGTCGAGATCGCGGTCCGCCTCGATCGCCCGGAACACCGGCAGGCACGCCTCCCAGGTCCAGCCCTCGGCGCCGAGCGCCTCCCACTCGTCGTAGTCGGAGGGCGCGCCGCGATTGGCCATCAGCGCGTTGATCGCCGAGCCGCCGCCGAGGAGCCGCGCCTGTTCGTAGCGCCGCGCCGCCGGGCGTCCCGCGCGGGTGCGCCCCATCGCCGCCGTGAGCGTGTTCCAGATGTTGCGCGTGTCGAGATAGGCGCGGCCGGGATAGCGGGCGCGCACCGCGTCGGGCGCGGTCGCGGGCGAGATGTCGCGGCCCGCCTCGACCAGCATCACATCGCGGGATGCGCGTTCGGAGAGCCGTGCGGCGAGCACGCAGCCGGCGGACCCGCCGCCGAGCACGAGAACGTCGGTCTTCATGCCTCGGCACTCTTCTTGGTCTCGGCGCGGGCCGAGAGCGAGACCAGGATCACCATCAGGAAGGAGACGGCGGTGAGGAGAGTGCTGATCGCGGCGATGGTCGGGTCGATCTCGTCGCGCAGCGCCGTGAACATCCGCTTGGTGAGGGTCTGGTACTGGCCGCCGGAGATGAACAGCGCCACCACCGTCTCGTCGAGCGCCGAGATGAAGGCGAAGAGGAGGCCCGAGATCACGCTCGCCCGGATCTGCGGCAGCACCACCACGAAGAAGGTGCGGAGCCGGTTCATGCCGAGACTGCGCGACACCATCTCCTGGACCGGATCGAACTTGCGCAGCCCCACCAGCACCGAGGTCACCACATAGGGCAGCCCCAGCATCACGTTGGCGAGGATCAGCCCGGTCATCGTCGCGAGCAGGCCGACGTTGGCATAGACCAGGAACACCCCGACGGCGGTGATGACGATCGGCACCACCAGCGGCAACATCAGGATCACCTGGAGGTTGCGCACCCATTTCGACGTGCTCATGTTGAGCGCGTAGGCGGCGGCCGTGCCCATCACCGTGGCGACGACGGCGCTCGACACCGCGAGCGTCAGGCTGACGCGGGTCGCCTGCATCCAGCCGGGATTGGCGAGATAGGCCTCGTACCAGCGCGTCGACCACGACGGCGGCGGGAAGGCGAGGAAGCGCGCGCCCGAGAAGGACATCGGCACGATGATCACCACCGGGATCATCAGCCACGCCAGGATCAGCACCACCAGGGTGACGAGAAGGATCTTGCCCGGCTTCATGATCAACGCGCCCCCATGATGCGTTCGAACGGGATGAGGAGGCTCGCGAGGCGGAAGATCGCGAAGACGCAGAGCAGCAGGACGATGCTGATCGAGGAGGCCGCGCCCCATTCGTTGTAGAGTTCGATGTTGCGCGACACCAACATCGAGACCATGTAGGTCCGCCCGCCGCCGAGCAGTTCCGGCGTGATGTAGAAGCCGAGCGTCAGCACGAAGACCAGCACCATGCCGGCGACGACGCCCGGCAGGGACAAGGGCAGGAACACCCTGAGGAACACGTGCAGCGGCGTGCCGCCGAGGCTGGCGCCGGCCATGGTGAGTTCGCGCGGGATCTTCTGCATGGTCGCGTAGAGCGGCAGCACCATGAACGGCAGCAGGATGTGGATCGTCGCGATCACCGTGCCGAACTCGTTGTTGACGAGGATCAGCGGGTGATCGATCAGGCCGAGATCGCTCAGCGCCCCGTTCACCAGTCCGCGCCGCTGCAGGAGGATCAGCCAGGCGTAGGCGCGCACCAGCACGCTGGTCCAGAACGGCAGCACCACCATGGCGAGGATCAGCAGGCTCGTCCGCCGCGACGACCCCGCCGCCAGATAGGCGACGGGATAGCCGAGCAGAACCGTCGCCGCCGTCACCACGAAGGCGATGCGGAAGGTCTGAAGGAAGGTCATCCAATAGACGTCGTCGTGCAGGAACCGGGCGTAGTGCGCCAGGGTGAAGCCGCCGTCCTGACGGACGGACTGCCACACCAGCCAACACAGCGGCACCACCAGCAGGGCCACCACCACGCTCAGGGCCGGGGCCAGGAGCATGAGGGTGAGGCGTCGCTCGCGGCTTTCGTGGGCCCGCGACGGATCGATGGACGTCGACGACATGGACTGCCTCCCTTCCGATCCTCGGATCACTTCTGGATGAAGGCGGCCCAGCGCTTCTGCGCCTCTTCACCCGCCGGCGAGCTCCACCATTCGGTCGAGACCAGCACCTGCTTGGCCGCGTTCTCCGGCGAGCTCGGCATCTGCGCCGCGCGTTCCTTGGAGATCTTGCCGGTGGCATAGGCGGCCGGGTTGCCGGGGCCGTAGTCGATGTAGGCGGGGAAATTCGCCTGGATCTCCGGCGTCATGGCGGCATTGACGAACTTGACCGCGGTGGCGAGGTTCGGCGCGCCCTTCACGATGCAGAGCGAGGTGAACTGCAGGAAGCCCTGATTGTAGGTGAAGCCGACCGGCGCCCCCTCCTTGGCGACGGCGGAGACGCGGCCGTTCCACGCCATCTCCATGTCGACCTCGCCGTCGGCGAGGAGCTGGGCCGACTGCGCGCCCGAGGTCCACCACACCGTGACGTGCGGCTTGATCTCCTCGAGCTTCTTGAAGGCGCGATCGACGTCGAGCGGATAGAGCTTGTCGGCGGGAACCCCGTCGGCGAGCAGCGCCGCCTCCATGGTCGCCAGCGGATGGTTGCGCAGCGCGCGCGTGCCCGGGAACTTCTTCACGTCCCAGAAATCGGCCCAGGTCTGCGGACCCTTGTCGCCGAACTTCTTCTTGTTGAAGGCGAGAACCGACGAATAGAACTCGTAGGCGACCGAATAGGGGGTCTTGTAGGCGGCCGGCATCGAGGCGGCGTTGGGGATCTGGGAGAAGTCGAGTTTCTCGATCATGCCCTGCTCGCCGCCGCGCACGCAGTCCTTGGTCGGCGTGTCGATCACGTCCCAGATCGGCTTGCCGGTGGCGGTCTGGGTCTTGACGACCGGCCAGGCGTCGGGGGCGCTGTCCTGGTTGACGGTGATGCCGAGCAACTTGGCGACCGGATCGAGGATCGCCTTGGTCTGAGCCTCCTGATAGGCACCGCCCTGTGAGACGAAGGTGATCTGCTCGGCCGAGGCCGTGCCTGCGGAGAAAGCGACGAGAGACGTGGTGATCATCGCGAGGGAGAGGGTCACGCGCATTTCTGTTCTCCTCGGCCCGAGGGCCATTCGTTCGGTGGGTGGGGCTTGTCGTTCATTCCTCGTGGGTCGGGCCGGCGCCGTTCAGCGCCCGATCGCGTCCAGAAACTGGTACCAGCCGGCGACGAGCCGGACGGCGGGTTCGCGCAGCCCGTAGAAGGGGATGCGTTGCAGAGAGGTGGCGGTGAGCAGGCCGAGGTCCGGGCTCTCCCCGGCGACGAGCGCCGCGACGTGGCGGCCGATGCCCGACGACAGGGCGACGCCGGTGCCGTTGTAGCCGACCGAATAGACCACCCGGTCGTCGAGCCGGCCGACGTGCGGCAGACTGTCGAGCGTCATGGCGACGAGCCCCGACCAGCGGTGGGTCACCGCGACCCCCTCGAGTTCGGGGAACTGGCGCACCATGGCGGTCTCGAGCGCCCGGAAGGCGGCGGCCGAGTCGTCCTTGCCGAAGGCGCCGCGGCCGCCGTAGAGCAGCCGATCGCCGGATTTGCGGAACCAGCGCATCATGCGCCGGGTCTCGGTGTAGCTGCGGCCGGTCGCGAGAAGTCCGGCCGCCGCCGTCCCCGCGAGCGGGGCGGTGGCGATCATCGCCGATCGGAACGGGATGATCGAGGAGCGCACGGGGGCGGTCGCCGCCGTGATCTCCGAATAGGAATTGGTGGCGATCACCACCTGACGCGCGATGATCGTCCCGTGCGGGGTCTCCACCAGAACGCCGTCGCCCTCGCGGCGGAAGCGCGTCACCGGCGTCTCGTCGTAGACGGGGATGCCGGCGGCGCGGACGCCGCTCGCGAAGCCGAAGACGAAGTTCAGCGGATGGATCACCCCGCCGTGGCGGTTGAGCATGCCGCCGACGAAGTCGCGCGCGCCGGTCTCCTCCGCCACCGCCTCGGCGGAGAGGATCGAGACCGCGTCGTCGCCGAGCGCCTCGCGCAGCCACGCCGCCGCCTCCTTCAACGCCTCGAAGGTGAAGGCGTTGTAGGCGCAGCGCAGCGACCCGGTGGCGCGGTGGTCGGCGGCGGTGATGCCGTATTCCTCGACCAGCCGGCCGACGTGCTCGATCACCTCGATGCCGAGATCGTGCATCCGCCGCGCCGTCTCGAGCCCGTGACGGGCGGCGATGTCGCGAAAGCCGACGCGGAACTTGCCGGAGACGACGCCCCCGGTGCGCCCGCTCGCGCCCCAGCCGATGCGGTTGGCCTCGACCACGATCGGCGCGAGACCGCGTTCGGCGAGATATTTCGCGGTCGAAAGGCCGGTGTAGCCGCCGCCGATCACGACGACGTCGCAGGTCGCGTCGCCCGTGAGGCGGATCACGGGCGGGCGGGGCACGGCCGTCGCCTGCCAGAGCGAGGCGACGTCGGGACGTGGATCGGCGGAGGCCATGGCGTGGGGTCCTTCCCGGCGGGTCAGGCGGCGGAGCGCTCGGCGGCGAGTTCGGCGTCGACGGCGTCGGCGAGTTGCTTCAGGCTGGAGAAGTGGTAGTCGGGCGTGGTCACGACCTTCGGCACCGGCGTGCCGCCGAAGCCCTGCTGACCCTGACGCCGCTCGATCCAGCAGGTGGTGTAGCCCTCGGCCTTGGCGACGCCGATGTCGTGGTGCTGGCTCTGGGCGACGTGCAGGATCTCCGACTGCTTGAAGCCGAGCCCCGACTGGCGCCCCTTGTTGAAGGCGAAGAAGCGCGGATCGGGCTTGGCGCAGCCGGCCTCGTCGCAGGTGACGCTGTCGTGGAACGGATTGCCGAGCGTCGCCGAATAGGCGGAGAAGGCGGTGCGGTCGGCGTTGGTCATGGCGACGAGACGGAAGGTCTTGCGCAGCCGGGCGAGCGCCTCGACGCTGTCGGCGAAGGCCGGCCAGCGCAGCACCGCGAGCTGGAACGCGTCGGCGGTGGCGTCGTCGGCGACGAAGCCGGTCTCGGCGGCGAGCGACAGATAGACGTCCTTCATGGCGAAGGAGGAGCGTCCGTAGAACTTGTCGCGGCCGCGCTTGTAGGGCTCGAAGATCTCGTCGTCGGAGGCCGCCTTCGCCTTGTCGCCGCCGAGCGCGCGGATCGAGGTGAGGATGCCGGTCTCGAAGTCGATCAGGGTGCCGACGACGTCGAAGGTCATGACCTTGAAGTTGGTGAGCTTCATCTGCTTGGAGTCCTCTGAGGATGGGCCTCGGGGGGAGGGTGGGTCACGGCGCCTCGGGCACGACGACGGTGTCGTCGGGGTGGAGGCGAACGACGATCCGCTCGCCCGGCTGCTTGAGCAGGGCGCGGCCGTGATGGTTGCTCGGCAGGCGCAGGCTGACGCGCCCGCCGCCGGAGAGGGTGACGAAGAGGCGGAGGCTCTCGCCCTGATAGAGGACCTCGTCGACCACGCCGGAGAGGAGGTTGGCGCCCTCGGCGCCCTCGTCCGGCTCGACGGTGAGCTTCTCCGAATGAACGACCAGGAACAGCGAGAGGTTGTGCGGAACCGGCCGGGTCGAGACGAGGCGCCGGTCGCCGAGCATCACCGTGTGTTCGTCGACGCGGGTCACCGGCAACAGCGTCGCCTCGCCGATGAAGCCGGCGACGAAGGAATCGGCGGGGTTGTCGTGCAGCCGCTCGGGCGTGTCGATCTGGACGATCCGCCCCTTGTTCATGATCGCGATCCGGTCGCTCATCGTCAGCGCCTCGCGCTGATCGTGGGTGACGTAGATGATCGTCGCGGCGAGCTTGCGATGGAGATGCTTCAGCTCGATCTGCATGGTCTCGCGCAGCTGCTTGTCGAGGGCCGACAAGGGCTCGTCCATCAGGATCAGGCCGGGCTCGAAGATCATCGCGCGGGCGAGGGCGACGCGCTGGCGCTGACCGCCGGAGAGTTCGTCGATGCGCCGGTCGCCGTAGCCGCCGAGTTCCACCATGTCGAGCGCCGCCGCCAGCTTCGCCGGCCAGTCCGACTTCGGCAGACGCCGCGCCCTGAGGGGGAAGACGACGTTCTCCGCCACGCTCATATGCGGAAACAGCGCGTAGTTCTGGAAGACGATGCCGATGTTGCGCTTGTGCGGCGGCTCGAAGGTGATGTCGCGCTCGCCGAGCAGGATCCGCCCCGAGCTCGGCTGGACGAACCCGCCGAGAATGCCGAGGAACGTCGTCTTGCCCGAGCCCGAGGGGCCGAGGATCGACACGAATTCGCCGGGGCGCACCTCCAGACTGACGTCGTCGAGCGCCCGGAAGTCTCCATAGGTCTTCGTCGCCGAACGAATCGAAACTCCGAAGTTTTCTTGCTGCGTCGATTTGACCATCGGGCTTCCCATTCGAGAAAACGAACGCCGGTCGACTGAATCGATCGGGGTCTGTCGTCGGAGCTGCGCACACGTCGTCGAGGATATGTCCCCTCTATGCAACCGTGTCGAGAGACGACTGGCGAACGTATTGTCCATTCGGATCGAAGTACTGTCTCTCTTCGATGTTCAGATGACCAGCTATTCCGTTTTCACGCAATTGAAAAAAACTTGAGAGCCGGTTACATCATGTAAATGCGTAGGCTCCGTTCCGCCCTGCCGTCGATGAACGGCTTCTTCACCTTCGAGGCCGCCGCCCGCTGCGGGACCTTCGCGCGCGCCGCGGCCGAATTGAACGTCACGCCGGCCGCCGTCAGCCGCATGATCGGCCGTCTCGAGGATCATCTCGGCACGTCGCTGTTCGAGCGCCTGCCGGGCGGTGTAACGTTGACCGAGGCCGGACGGCTTCTCTTCGAGGCGATCTCGCGCGGGTTTTCGGGCATCGAACATGCGCTGCGCGAGATCGAGGACCGCAAGACCGGCCTCGAGACCGTCACGCTCTCCGTCTCCACCGCCTTCACCACCCATTGGATGATGCCGCGCATGGCGGAGCTGAAGCGGGAGTACCCGACCGTCGAGCTGCGCTTCCAGCTGATCACCTCGGCCCTGTCGGGCCCGGTCGACGATGTCGACCTCGGCATGCGCTTCGTCGCCGGCCCCGACGATCATCACGTCGCGACCTTCGTCATGCCGGAAATCCTGGTGCCGATCTGCAGCCCCGGCTATCGCGACGGCCAGCGCCGGTCGCTCACCGGCGCGCGCGAGGAGGTCGAGACGCTGATCAACCTCAGCGAGGCGCAGCCGGACTGGTCGCATCTCTTCTTCCCCGGCGATGCCGGGGCCGGCACCGGATCGATGATCTTTTCCGATTACGCGATCGTGGTTCAGGCGGCGCTTCTCGGTCAGGGCGTGGCGCTCGGCTGGCTCAACGTGGTGGCCCACTGGTTGCGCACCGGGGCGCTGGTCCCGGCCGGCTCGCAGCTGATGACCACCGGCCGCCTCTGCCATCTCGTCCGCAGCCGCGACAAACCCCGTCGCGCCGTCGTCGACGGGGTGCGCGACTGGATGATCGAACGCATGCGCGAGGACGTCGCCGAGGTCGCCGCGCGCTATCCCGATCTCGGTCTCGACCGGGCGGCGGCGGCCCCGAACGCATGACGCGCCCCGGGGCGGTCGCCCGAGGCGCGTCATGATGGACGGCGGTCGATGGGGGATCGGGCGATCGGCGCTCAGCCGACCTTGGCCACGACCTCGATCTCGACCAGGACGTCGCGCGGCAGGCGGGCGACCTCGACGCAGGAGCGCGCCGGCGCATGGCTCCCGAAGGCTTCCGCGTAGACCGCGTTGAGACGGCCGAAATCGGCGAGATCCTTCATGAACACGGTCGCCTTGACGACCTTGTCCATCGACGAGCCGGCGCCGGCGAGAACCGCGCGCAGATTGGTGAAGACCTGCGCCGCCTGGCTCTCGATGTCGGTGCCGACGATCTCGCCGGAAAGGTTCAGCGGGATCTGTCCGGAGGAGAAGAACAGCTCGCCGACGACGATGCCCTGGCTATAGGGGCCGATGGCGGCGGGAGCGGCGGCGGTGGCGACGATCTTCATGTCTTTTCTCTCGGTTTTCGAAGCGATTGCGATGGGTATCTAACACGGTGGTCGAGGAAGGTCGAGGCGATCGCCCCCCTCGGACGCGCCCCCGCTCAGGCGGCGTAACGTTCGATGCCGAGCCCTTCGGTGGAGATCTCCGGCGCCTTCCGCGACACGATGTCGGCGAGGAGCTTGGCCGAACCGCAGGCCATGGTCCAGCCGAGCGTGCCGTGGCCGGTGTTGAGAAAGAGGCCGGGACGGCCGGTGGCGCCGATCACCGGCGTTCCGTCCGGCGTCATCGGCCGCAGCCCGCACCAGAATTCGGCCTTGGAGAGATCGCCGCCGGCGGGGAAGAGGTCGGAGACCACATGGGCGATGGTGGCGCGGCGGGCGTCGCGCAGCTCGAGATCGAAGCCGCAGATCTCCGCCATGCCGGCGACGCGGATGCGGTCGCCGAGCCGGGTGATCGCCACCTTGTGCGCCTCGTCCATGACGGTGGAGACCGGAGCGGCCTCGGCGTCGACGATCGGCAGCGTCAGCGAATAACCCTTGACCGGATAGACCGGCAGGGAGAGGCCGAGCGGCTTCAGGAGATGCGGCGAATAACTGCCGAGCGCCACCACCACGGCGTCGGCCTGGAAGGTGCCGGCGGAAGTGGCGACGCCGGTCACCCGGTCGCCCGTGGTGACGAGCGAGCGGATCTCGACGCCGAAGCGGAAGGTGACGCCGGCGCTCTCCGAGAGCGCGGCGAGGCGCTGGGTGAAGAGGAAACAGTCGCCGGTCTCGTCGCCGGGCAGTCGCAGGCCGCCCAGGATCTTCTCGCCGACCCGCGCCAGCGCCGGCTCGGCGGCGATGCAGCCGGCCCGGTCGAGCACCTCGTAGGGCACGCCGAAGGATTCGAGCACCTTGAGGTCGGCGGCGATGCCGTCGATCTGCTTCTGGGTACGGAACACCTCGAGCGTGCCGCGCGAACGGTCGTCATAGGCGATGCCGGTCTCCGCGCGCAGGTCCTTGAGGACGTCGCGGCTGTATTCGGCGATGCGCACCATGCGCGCCTTGTTGGTGGCATAGGCCGAGGCGGTGCAGTTGCCGAGCATCTGCGCCATCCATTTCCACATGGCGGCGTCGAGCTTCGGCCGGATCACCAGCGGCGCATGCGGCGCGAACATCCACTTGACCGCCTTCCACGGAATACCCGGCGCCGCCCAGGGCGAGGAATAGCCGGGCGAGACTTCGCCGGCATTGGCGAAGCTCGTCTCCAGCGCCGGCGCCGGCTGGCGGTCGATCACCTCGACCTCGTGTCCGGCACGGGCGAGATACCAGGCGGTCGTGGTGCCGACGACGCCGCTGCCGAGAACGATGACCTTCATGGGCGTGATCCTTCGAAAATACGATCGAGTCAGAATGCGGAGAGGTGGGAGATCCAGCGGCGCTGATAACGCGCGCCGAGCGAGGTCAGGATCTCGTAGCCGATGGTGCCGGCGGCGCGCGCCAGCCGGTCGACGTCGTCGGCATGGCCGCCGATCACGTCGATGAAGTCGCCCTCCCGGAGCGCGCCGTCGGCGAGCGCGGAGACGTCGACGGTGATCATGTCCATCGAGATCGCCCCGACGATCGGCAGCTTCACCCCGGCGAAACCGGCGTTCGCCTTGCCCGCGAGCGCCCGGAGGAAGCCGTCGGCATAGCCGACCGAGACGGTGGCGATCCGGGTCGGGCGGGACGTGACGAAGCGTCCGCCGTAGCCGACCGGGACGCCGGCCGGGAGATCGGCGAGGCGCAGCACCCGCGCCGAGAGGCGCACCACCGGCATCAGTGGATTGGGCGCGTCGGCGCGCGGCGCGACGCCGTAGAGCGCGGCGCCGGGACGCAGGAGATCGAAGTGCCAGGGCGCGCCGAGGAACACGCCGGAGGAATTGGCGAAGGAGGCCGGCGCCTTCGGAAGCCGCGCCCTGAGCCGCTCGAAGGTCGCGCGTTGGCGCTCGTTCGACGGGTTCTCCGGCTCCTCGGCCGAGGCGAGATGGCTGAGCACGAGGCGCAGATCGAGGCCGGCGAGCCGCGCGGGCTCGGCCGCGAGGGTCTCGACCTCCGCTTCCGAGAGGCCGAGCCGGGTCATGCCGGTGTCGAGGTGGAGCGCCGCCGGCAGGCGCTCGCCCACCCGTTCTGCCTCGTCGTGCCACGCGGCGATCTGATCGAGCGTGGAGAGCACCGGGGTGAGGTCGTGCGCCCGCATCGCCGCCTCCGCCCCGCGCGCCAAACCGTGCAGCACGTAGACGGTCGCGCCCGGAACGGCGGCGCGCAGCGCGATCGCCTCCTCGAGATGGGCGACGAAGAAATGCGCGCAGCCCGCCCGCGCCAGAGCGGCGGCGACCGGCGCGGCGCCGAGCCCATAGGCGTCGGCCTTGACCACGGCGGCGGCGGGAACCCCGCCGGCGGTCGCCGAGAGCAGCCGCCAATTGGCGACGATCGCGTCGAGATCGACGTCGAGGATCGCCCCGATCCCGGCGCGCGGCGCCGAGGCGCCGATCTCGAAGGTCGCGGCCGCGTCGGCGCGCGTCGCGGAGAGGGGGAGGCGGGGCAGGGGCTTCGTCATGGCTTCGATCCGTTCGGCGGCGGGACGACGTCTCGTCCGCACGGATCGTGCCAATCGAAAAAGTCAACGAATACAAATAGATGCTTCGGTCTGGTCGGCCGATCGTACGAAATTCCTTACGATCGGCGCAGGATCGACGAAAAATCTCAATGAAACCAGCGCCGAAAGCGTATTGTAAGAAATTTCGTACGTCGTTCGAAACTGCTTACGCCTTCGTCAGGCCGTAGCGCCGCAGCCGGTCGGCGATGGTGGTGTGCGAGACCCTGAGACGCGCCGCGAGTTTGCGGCTCGACGGGAACTGCGGCAGTAGCCGCACCAGGAGCGCCTTCTCGAAATCGCGGATCGCGCCGTCCCAATCGTCGATCTCGCCCTCGATCACCGGCCCGCCGAGATCGGCGGGGCTGCCCGCCTGGAGGAGATCGGCCGGCTCCAGCACCGGCTGATCGGACATGGTCACGGCGCGGAAGATCACGTTCTCGAGCTGGCGCACGTTGCCGGGCCAGGGCTGGGCGAGGAGTTCGGCCTCCGCCGCCGGCGACAGCCTCGGCTCGGCGCGCCGGCATTGGGCCGAGGCGCGGGCGACGAAGTGGCGGGCGAGACGGACGATGTCGTCGCCGCGCTCGCGCAAGGGCGGCAGCTCGAGCCGCAACACGTTGAGCCGATACCAGAGATCCTCGCGAAAGGTCCCGGCGGCGACCATCGCGGCGAGATCGCGGTGGGTGGCCGAGACGATGCGCACGTCGACCCGGCTCTCGCGATCGCCGCCGACCCGGCGGAACGATCCGTCGTTGAGGAAGCGCAACAGCTTCGATTGGAGATAGGGCGACATCTCGCCGATCTCGTCGAGGAAGACGGTGCCCTTGTCGGCGAGTTCGAGGAGCCCCGGCTTGCCGCCGCGCTCCGCGCCCGAGAAGGCCCCGGAGGCATAGCCGAAGAGTTCGCTCTCGGCGAGGTTCTCCGGCACCGCCGCGCAGTTCAGCGCCAGGAACGGCGCCTTCGAGCGCCGGCTCATCTGGTGGCAGGCCTGAGCGACGAGTTCCTTGCCGGTGCCGGTCTCGCCGAGGATCAGGATCGGCGCGTCGACGTCGGCGACGCGGGCGGCGCGTTTCTTCAGCGATTGGATCGCCGGGGACGCGCCGAGGATCGCCTCGAGCCCGCGTTCGGGCAGGCTCTGGAGGCCGCGAATGTGCTCGCCGAGCCGGTGCGGCGACAGGAGCGTCACGACGCCTCCGGCCGGAACCCCGTCGTCGAAGACCGGGACGACGTCGAGCTGGAACGGCACCCCGCCGAGCATCGCCTCGCGCGGCGCCGACCGAAAGCCCGAACGCACCAGTTCGACCTGGAGCCGGGCGTCGGCGAAGAGATCGCCGAGCGCGAGCCCGCCGATCTCCTCCGCCCGCCGCCGCGACACCGCGACGGTCGCGGCATTGGCGACGAGAACCGTGCCGTCGGCATCGAGCAGCAGCACCGGATCGGCCATCGCCGAGAGCAGCGCCTCGAGATGCAGCCGGTCGCGCGAGCCCGGCAGAATGTCGACGCGCGCCGCCGAGCGCGTGCCGGCGACCGCCAGCAGCGCCTCGCGCAGATCGACCCACGCCTCCTCGGCGAGATCGGGCGCGTCGACGAAGACGTGCGGCGGCGCGACCTCGACGGCGGTGACGTTGAGGCGTCGCTCCGCCAGAACCGCGAGGATCTCGTGGGCGATGCCGACCCGGTCGTGAAAGACGACGTCTATGCGCATGATGTCTCGATCGAACACGTTCGAACGCGGCCCGTCGGCCCTCGGGCCGGCGAACCGCGTCCAGTCCTTCTGAGAATAGACCGACCTCGTCGGTTCTCCCAAGGGCGAAGGCGAGGGGGAGCCCCGCGTTCGCCCTGGGCCGTCACTTCATCGTCGGCATGACGAATTCGGCGCCGGCGCGGATGCCGGTCGGCCAACGGGTGGTGATGGTCTTGAGCTTCGTATAGAAGCGCACGCCCTCCGGCCCGTGCATGTGATGGTCGCCGAAGAGCGACGCTTTCCAGCCGCCGAAGGAGTGGAACGCCATCGGCACCGGGATCGGCACATTGATGCCGACCATGCCGACCTTGATCGAATGGGCGAATTCGCGCGCGGCGTCGCCGTCGCGGGTGAAGATCGCGGTGCCGTTGCCGAATTCGTGCTCGTTGATGAGCTCCGCCGCCGTCGCGTAGTCGGGCGCGCGCACCACCGACAGGACGGGTCCGAAGATCTCTTCCTTGTAGATGGTCATGTCCGGGGTGACCCGGTCGAACAGCGTGCCGCCGACGTAATAGCCGCCCTCGTAGCCCTGGAGGCTCTGGCCGCGCCCGTCGACGACGAGTTCGGCGCCTTCCGCGACGCCCGCGTCGATGTAGCCGACCACCTTGTCGCGATGCTGGGCGGTGACGAGCGGCCCCATCTCGCTCTCCGGATCGGTGCCGGGACCGACCTTGAGGGCGCGCACGCGCGGCGCGAGCTTGGCCATCAGCGCGTCGGCGGTCGCTTCTCCGACCGGCACCGCGACCGAGATCGCCATGCAGCGCTCGCCGGCCGAGCCGTAGGCCGCGCCCATCAGCGCGTCGACGGCCTGATCGAGATCGGCGTCGGGCATGACGATCATGTGGTTCTTGGCGCCGCCGAGGGCCTGGCAGCGCTTGCCGGTCTTCGCCGCGGTCTCGTAGATGTAACGCGCGATCGGGGTCGAGCCGACGAAGGAGATCGCCTGCACGTCCGGATCGGCGAGGAGCGCGTCGACCGCCTCCTTGTCGCCGTTGACGACGTTGAAGACGCCGTCGGGCAGCCCCGCCTCCTTCAGCCATTCGCCGAGCAGGATCGCGGCCGAGGGGTCGCGCTCCGAGGGCTTCAGCACGAAGGTGTTGCCGCAGGCGAGCGCCACCGGGAACATCCACATCGGCACCATCGCCGGGAAGTTGAACGGGGTGATGCCGGCGACGACGCCGAGCGGCTGGCGCAGCGCGTGGCTGTCGACGCGGGTGCCGACGCTCTCGGTGATCTCGCTCTTCAGAAGGCTCGGCGCGCCGGTGGCGAATTCCACCACCTCGAGGCCGCGCTGGATCTCGCCGATCGCGTCGGAATGAACCTTGCCGTGCTCGGCGGTGATGATGCGGGCGAGCTGGTCGATGCGATCCTCGGCGATCCGGAGGAAGGCGTTGAGGATGCGGGCGCGCTTCAAGGGCGTCGTCTCCGCCCAGGCCGGCGCGGCGGCGGCGGCGGCCTCGACCGCGGCGCGCACCTCCGTCCCCGAGGCGAGCGCGACCGATCCCGTCTGCTTGCCCGTCGCCGGATCGAAGACGGCGGCCGAGCGGCCGGTGCCGGCGACGCGGCGGCCGCCGATGAAGTGGGGGATGGTCTCGATCATGCTCGTTCCTCGCCGTGGCGTTCCGGTCCCGCGAGCGCGGGGGCCGTTGTGGATCGGGCGATCTTGCTTTATCGATCGGCGCACAGCAATTTCAGATCCACCGCAATGGATGTGCGGGAATCGTACAATGGATTGGGATCATCTCAGGGTCTTCCTGGCGGTTGCGCGCAGCGGTCAGATGCTCGCCGCCGCCGCCCGGCTCGGGCTCAATCACGCCACCGTCGCGCGCCGTCTCGACGCGCTCGAGACCTCGCTCGGCTGCCGCCTGTTCGATCGCCGTCCCGCCGGATCGGTGCTGACCCAGGCCGGCGAGCGCCTGTTGCCGGCGGCCGAGCGCATCGAGACCGAGATGCTCGCCGTCCTCGACGCGACCCGCGAGACCGAGACCTCGATCTCCGGGACGGTACGGATCGGCGCGCCGGACGGGCTCGGGAACTATTTCCTCGCCGCCGAACTCGGCCGTTTCGCCGCCGACCACCCGGATCTCGTGATCGAGCTGGTGCCCTTGCCGCGCAGCTTCTCGCTGTCGAAACGCGAGGCCGATCTCGCCGTCTGCCTCGATCCGCCGACCGAGGGGCGGCTGATGATCTCGCGTCTCGGCGACTATTCGCTGCACGTCTACGCCGCGCGCGCCTATCTCGAGCGCTGCGGCGCGCCGGCGGCCGTCGCCGATCTCGCCGCGCACACGATCGTCACCGGCGTCGAGGACTACGCCTATGCCTCCTCGCTCGACTATGTCGGCACGCTGGAGCGCCACGCCGGGCGGATGTTCCGCTGTGCCGGCGTGGTCGGTCAGATGGAGGCGGTGAAGGCCGGGGTGGGCATCGGCATCCTCCACGATTTCGCGGTGCGCGACGCCGGCGATCTCGTACGGGTGCTGCCGGACGTCGTCTTTCGCCGCAGCTATCACCTGCTGGCGCACCCCGATACGCATGCGCTGCGCCGCATCACCGCCTGCCGCGACTTCCTGGCGCGCCGTTTCCGCGAGGAGCGCGCGCGCTTCCTCCCCGATTGAGCGGGCGGCGAGGCGGGAGACCGCCTCGCGCCGTCATGGGAGTGCCGTCATGGGAGCACCGCCCGAGCGTCGGACGGCGCCCGCCGTCAGCCTTCCGCGACCTTGTTCGCGGCGATGACGCAGAGCAGCTCGAACATCATCGTCGCGCCGACCAGCGCGGTCATGCCCTGGACGTCGAAGGGCGGCGCCACCTCGACCACGTCGGCGCCGACGATGTCGAGGCCCTGGAGCCGGCGCAACATCAGCTGCGCCTCGCGGGTGGTGATGCCGCCGATCTCCGGCGTGCCGGTCCCCGGCGCCATCGACGGGTCGAGACTGTCGACGTCGAAGGTGACGTAGGTCGGGCCGGTCCCGACGATCGCCTTGGCCTCCTCGATCACCGCCGCCGGACCGCGCTCGGTGAACTCCTCCATGTAGATGATGCGGATGCCCTGCTCGAGCGCCCATGCGTGTTCGCCGCGCTCGTAGATCGAGCCGCGAATGCCGATCTGGACGACCCGCTTCGGATCGAGCAGCCCCTCCTCGATCGCCCGCCGGAAGGGCGTGCCGTGGGTATAGGGGTTGTCGCCGAAATAGGTGTCGTTGGTGTCGGAATGGGCGTCGAAATGGATCATCCCGACCGGACGGTGCTTGGCGACCGCGCGCAGGACCGGCAGCGTGCAGAGATGATCGCCGCCCGCCCCGAGCGGGATCGCGCCGGCCGCGACGATCTCGGCGACGCCGGCCTCGATCCGCTTCAGACTGTCGACAAGATCGATCGGATTGACCGAGACGTCGCCGACGTCGGCCACCTTGACCACCGAGAAGGGCTCGAGCCCGGTCACGTGATGGCCGCTGCGCATCAGGCTCGACAGGTTGCGGATCTCGCGCGGCCCGTGGCGTGCGCCGGCGCGATTGGTGGTGCCGCCGTCCCAGGGCAGGCCGTAGAGCGCGATGTCGAGGCCGGCCGGCGAGGCGACCACCGGCAGGCGCATGAACGAAGCGATGCCGGCGAACCGCGGCACCACGGCCGCGTCGACGGGTTGAAGATCGGCGATGTCCATCGTGAGACGTCTCACTTCCTCGGTTCGAGTGCGAATTCGCGAACGACGGCGGCCGTGAGACCCTCGACCACGTCGTCGATCAGCCAGTTGCCCTTCTCCGCCGAGGAGCCCTCGGTCATGGAGAGCACGCCCGACGCCGGCACCTCCGGCGTGGCGACGCCGTAGCGCTCCCAGCGGACGAACTTCGCCGGCCCGTCGTGGACCGCGCGGGAGAGGTCGACCAGCTCCGGCCGGAGCGCCATCATCATCGAGGTCTCGATGACGCTGGCGTGCTCGAGTTCGATGCCGGGATAGCCGTCGGGGAAGATCCGATCGATCGTCCCCGGCTCGATCAGATCCCAATGGTCGACCCGCAGCACGATCAGCCCGTCGGTGCGGTCGGGGCCGATCGCCTCCAGCGCCAGCTCGATGCCCTCGATCGCCGGCCAGATGTTCTCGTAATGGCCGTTGACCACCACGATCCGCCGGACGCCGTGGCGGAAGAGCCCGAGGACGACGTCGCGGACGACCGCCGACAGCGTCGATGCCGCGAGATCGAGCGTGCCCGGAAAGCCGCGTCCGCCGCCGGTCTTCGGCTGCGAGCGATTGCCGTAGGGAATGGTCGGGGCGACGAGCCCGCCGACGCGGGCGGCGACTCGTTCGGCGACCGCCGTCGGCAGGACCACGTCGACGTTCATCGCCATGTGGTGACCGTGCTGCTCGGTGGCGCCGATCGGCAGGAACACCGGCGCCCCGGCGCGGATCCGTGCCCCGACCTCGGTCCACGGCAGTTCGGCGAGAAAGACGGTTTCGTTCATGGCATCGCGGCTCCACCGTTGGCACCGAGGCATTGACCCGTGAAGAGCGTCGCTCCGGGGCCGGCGAGGAAGACGATCGCGGCGGCGACCTCCTCCGGCCGGCCGATGCGGCCGAGCGGATGGGCGGTCTCCTGCCGGCGCTGCGCCTCCGTCAGGGTTTCGAAGGCGAGGAGCGGCGTGTCGGTCGGCCCCGGCGCGACCGCGTTGACGAGGATGTCCGGCGCCAGTTCCCGCGCCCAGGAGCGGGTGAGGCCGAGGATCGCCGCCTTGGTCGCCACATAGACCGAGGCGTCGGCCCGGCCGAGATAGGCGAGCTCGGAGGCGAGATTGACGATCCGTCCGCCCGGCCCCATGTGCCGCAGTACCTCGCGGGTCACCAGGATGGCGCCGCGCACGTTGACCGCGAAATGGGCGTCGATCGAGGCCGCGGTGATCTCCGCGAGCGGCGCCTCGCGCAGGATGCCGGCGTTGTTGACGAGAACGTCGATGCCGCCGAGCCGCCGCGCCGCCTCCGCGACGGCGGCGACGATCGCCGCCTCGTCGGCGAGGTCGCAGGCGAGGATCGGGACCGGCCCGTCGGCGGCGGCGAGATCGAGGCCGATCACCGTGGCGCCGGCCTCCGCCAAGGCCTTCGCGGTCGCCCGGCCGATGCCGGCGGCGGCGCCGGTGACGAGCGCGCGGCGCCCGGCGAGGGGCTTCACCATGGCACTTCTCCCCGGTCGACCGAGATGCTCTGTCCGGTGACGTTTCCGGCGCGCGGCGAGGCGAGCCAGAGATAGAGCTCGGCGACGTCGTCGGGCTCCATCAGGCCGGGCAGGGCCTGGGCGCCGACGATGGCGTCGAGAAGATCCTCCTCCGGCGTGCCGGAGCGCTCCGCCATCAGCGCGAGCGAACGCATCGCCGCCTCGGTCCGGACCCAGCCGGGGCAGACCGCGTTGACGCGGATCCCGCGCGGCCCGAGTTCCTTGGCCCAGGTCTTGGTGAGACCGATGATCGCGTGTTTGGAGGCGACATAGGCGCCGAACAGCGGCTCGGCGACACGCCCCCAGATCGAGGCGGTGTTGACGATCGCCCCGCCCGCCGTCATGTGCGGCAGCGCCCGGCGGGTGACCAGATCGGTGCCGATCACGTTGATCTCGATGATCTTGCGGAAGGTCGCCTCGATCATCGGATCGAGACTGTCGATCGGCGTCATCCGCTCGAAGCCGGCGTTGTTGACGAGCACGTCGACGTGGCCGATCTCGGCGAAGGCGCCGTCGAGATCGTGCGGCCGCGAGATGTCGGCGACGAGGCCGCGCCCGCCGAGCTCCTTCGCCCGGTCGCGGACGTGGGAATCGTCGGCGATCAGGACGAGGTCGGCGCCGGTGGCGGCGAAGGCGCGCGCCACCCCGAGGCCGATGCCCCGGCTCGCCCCGGTGACGACGACGGTACGTCCGAGAAAGCCGTCGGTCATTGCGGATCTCCCGTCTCGTGGCGGATCAGGTGCAGCACGTCGTTGCGCAGATCGAAGAAGGGCCGGCTCTCGCGCAGATCCAGCGAGCGCTCGACGCCGAGCACGGCGGTCACGTCGACCTCCGCGACGACGCGCGCCGGGCGTTGCGAGAAGACGACGATGCGATCGGCCAGGAACACCGCCTCCTCGACGTCGTGGGTGACGAAGATGGTGGTCTTGGCCTCATGGGCCTGGATCCGGCGCAATTCGACCTGCAGGCGCTCGCGGGTGAGCGCGTCGAGGGCGCCGAAGGGCTCGTCCATCAACAGCACCTCCGACCCGGCCGCGAGCGTCCGGGCGATCGCGACGCGCTGGCGCATGCCGCCGGAGATGCGGTTCGGATAGTGATCCGCGAAGGCCTCGAGGCCGATCAGGGCGAGGTGATGGGCGACGCTCGCGGTCTTCTCCTGCGCGCTCATGTCGTCGCGATAGCGCATGCCGAAGGCGATGTTCTCGGCGACCGTCTGCCAGGGGAAGGACGAATAGGACTGGAACACCATGCCGCGCCGCCGATCGGGCCCGCCGACCGGGCGCCCCTCGAGCAGGATGCGGCCAGAGGTCGGCGTGTCGAGGCCGCCGACCATGCGCATCAGCGTGGTCTTGCCGCAGCCCGAGGGGCCGAGAAAGGCGACGAATTCGCCGCGGCCGATCGAAAGGTCGGTCGGCGCGACCACCGGCACCGGGCCGAACTGTTTGGTGACGCCTTCGAAGCGGAGATAATCGTCGCTCATCGGGATCTCACAGATAGCGGAACAGGCGACGATGGAACGCGCGCAGGATCTGGTCGGTGACGAGGCCGATGATCCCGATGACGACCACGCCGGCCATCACCTCCGGCGTCTTCACGAAGCGCCGCGCCGACCAGATGACGTAGCCGAGGCCGCTGTCGGCGGCGATGATCTCGGCGAGGATCAGATAGGTCCAACACCAGCCCAGCGTGATGCGCAGATTGTCGACCAGCGTCGGCCCCATGGCGCGGAACACCACGTCGGTCAGAACCGCGCGCGAGGAGCCGCCGAGGGTGCGGGCGATCTCGACATATTCGTGCGGCACCCGGCGTGCGTCGTCGGCGACGAGCAGCACCAGCTGGAAGAAGGTGCCGAGCCACAGAAGGAAGATCTTTGTCTCCTCGCCGATGCCGAACCAGATGATCGACAAGGGCACCAGCGCCGGCACCGGCAGGTAGCGGATGAAGTCGATGGTCGGCTCGAGCGAGGCGCCGACGATCCGGTAGCTCGACATCAGAATGCCGATCGGAACCGCCATCGCCGCCGCGATCAGGAAGGCCACCCACACCCGGAGTGTCGAGACCCCGGCGTGCCAGAGGAGATGCTGCTTGGTGAGGAGGCCCCAGCCGGCGACCGCCACCCGCGACGGCGACGGCAGGAAGGTCGGCGCGATCCATCCGAGATCGGAGGCCGCCTCCCACACGCCGATCAGGGCGAGCGCGAAGCCGGCGCCGCACAGGATCTCGACCGTGGTCGAAGGCTTCCCTCGGAAGGTGAACAGGGGATTCATGCGCGCCGACCTCGCCGGATCTCTCGCGAAGCCGGGCTCAGAGCCCGCCCTCGACCACCTTCGCCATGACGGAATTGTCGATCTGCTGGGTCGCGACCAACTTGGTGTCGGCGGCGCCGTTCTCGAGGTTGAGCACCATCACCGTGTCGAACACCTCGTGCAGCTTGCCGGTCGCGCCGGGCTTGCCGAGATAGGCGGCGGCCTCGGCGAGCGGGGTATAGGCGAGCGAGCCGGTGAGCACCTCCTCGACCTCGGCCGGGGTCATGCCGAAATGCGGCGCGGCGAGTTCGGCGAACTTCTTCGGGTCCTTCTTGGCGAAGTCGATCGCCTGATAGATCCCCTTGAGGAAGCGGACGTATTTGTCGGGATGGGCCTTCAGGTCGTCCTGACGGGCGGTGATCACGTCGGTGATGATGCCGCGATAGGCCGGATCGGCGGAGGAGATCAGCACCTTGGCGCCCTTGCGCGACGAGGCCTTGACCGCCTGCGACATGAACGGCTCGTAGGTGGCGATCGCCGCGATCGAGGCGTCGGCGAAGACGGCGGCGGTGTCGGCCGAGGCGATGTCCTTGAGGTTCAGATCGCCGAGCTTCAGGCCGGCCTTCTTCAGCTCCATCTGGAGGAGCAGGCGGGCCGGAATGTTCGGCTCGGCGGCGACCGTCTTGCCCTTGAGGCTGGCGACGTTCGGCACCGCGTCGTCGGCGATGATGCCGTCGCCGCCGACCGACTGGTCGATGGTGGCGATGATCACGCCGGGGGTGGAGGCGTCGCGCGGCCGGCCCTGATGCTCGCCGACGGTGCGCATGTCGACGTCGATGTCGCCGCGCGCATAGGCCGCCATGACGTTCGCCCGGTCGTCCTCGAACTTGTAGTCGACCTCGAGATCGAGCGCCTTGAAGTAGCCGAGGTCGGTGGCGACGTGGACCGGCGCGAAGCCGAGCCAGGTCGGCGCGAGCATGCGGATCTTGTCGGCCGCGAGCACCGGCGAGGCCAGCGACAGAGCGACGACGACGGCGGTGGACTGCAAGAGACGCTTCATGGAACGGTTCCCCCGGAGAGATCGTCTGGACGGTGAGATCGCCTTGACTTCGCGGGCAGTCTCGGCTCGATTTCCTTTCGTGTGAATCCAAATCTTTCGATGGGTACATCGGGAATTTTCAAAATAAGGAGCACCCCGTGCGCCGGCTCGACAACATCGATCTCCGCCTTCTCCGGGTCTATGTGGCGCTCGTCGAGGCGGGTGGCTTCGCCGGTGCCCAGGTGGTTCTGAACCTGTCGCAGTCGACCCTCAGCACCCATCTCTCCGACCTCGAGAAGCGGATCGGCGGCCCCTTGTGCATCCGTGGCCGCAAGACCTTCCGCCTGACCGACCTCGGCCGAGTGACCCTCGACGCCGCCCGCAAGCTCTTCGCCGACATCGAGGAATTCGGCCACCGCATCGGCACGGCGAGCGGCCGCCTGACCGGCCGTCTCCGGATCGGCATCGTCGACGGCGTCTTCACCAGCCCCGCGCTCGGGCTCCAGGCGACGCTCGCCGGCCTGCTCGAGCCGGACTACGACGTCTTCATCGACCTCGTGCAGGCGACCCCGCAGGAGCTCGAACAAGCCGTCGCCGACGGCCGCCGCGACGTGGTGATCGGCCCCTTCGCCCAGAAGGCGCCCGGCGTCGTCTATCGCGAGGCCCATCGCGAACCCCATCACCTCTATTGCGGCAGCGGCCACGACTTCTTCGACCGCCCCGACGACACGATCTCGCGGGCCGACATCGAGGCGACGCGGCTCTCGGTGCGCGGCTATCGCCAGCTCGACGATCTCTTCCGCATCGGTCACCCCAAGGCCGCCGCCTCGGTCCTGAACATGGAGGCCCAGGCGATGCTGATCCTCTCCGGGCGCTATGTCGGCTTCCTGCCGTGCCACTACGCCGAACCGCACATCGCCGCCGGCCGCATGCGCGCGGTGCAGCCGAGCCGCTACGGCTTCTCCTCGCAACACCACGTCGCCTACCGCCGCAGCGATGCCGACCGGCCGCTGATCGGCGCCTTCGTCGCGGCCTTTCTCGCCCGCGCCCGCGCCGCCGACCAGGCGGGCGTCACCGAGCCGGACACGCCCGCCGTCGAACGTCGAGAGGACCCTCAGTCGGGCACGCAACGCTCGGGATTGTGAGCGCAGTGATAGCCGGTCGGGCAGGAGACGCAGGTCGGCGGCGGCGGCTCGGGCACCTGGGCGATCGAAATGCCGGCGAGCATCACTCCCGCCGCCACCACCGCCGTCAGCAACGCCGCCGACAGGGCGGCCGATGCTCCACGCCGCCGGAGGAAGGGTCGATCCCTCCGATCGATCGGAGAAGATCGCGCGCCACCGAACATCTTCGACATGGATCCTCCTTTGCATTCGTGTCGAATGCCGTTGAAATCGATCTCGAATGCGTCGAACCATGGATGACGTCGAGGATCGTATGCTTGTAAAAATTCAGAAACAATCAGCACAAGGGATAGGAATTCATACGAAATATACAACGATCGAGGGTGTCTATTCGAAGTGTGACGAGGGAGTTGTCGATTCCAATGGGGAGAAAATCTCACCGACTCCTTTCGCAGTCCCAGGCCTGACCGCCGAAGGCGCCGAAGCGCGGGGCCTTGTTGTAGAAGGCGCCGGCATCGTCGCGGTCGGGCGCCGGTCGCGCCGCGTCCATGAAGAAGACGGTGTCGTCCGAGAGATCGCCACGGATCCAGCACGAGGCCTCCGCCCGAACGACGGTGGCGAAATAGGCGCCCCGCCGCAGCCGCTTCACCTGATCGGCGTCGAGCCAGATCCGGAAGATCGGACGATCCGGATCGCGCCGGACGCCGTCCTTGCCGTCGTCGCGGACCGGCACCAGGCTCATCGGGCGGCGGCCGGCGCGGTCGGGCGCCCCGAGCCGCACCTGGAGCAGGCCGTCATAATGCGAGCGACAGGTCCAGACCGGGTTTTCGCCGGTGACGTCGTTCCAGTCTTTCGGAAAGAGCGCCCGCTGCGTCTCGCACTCGTCGGCCGCCACCGCGCCGGCGTCGCGCGGCGCCAGCGTCGCGACGAGGAGGGCGAGGCCGATCGCCGCGACGATCCCGCCGAGGGGGCCGGCGAGGCCCGCCGTCGTCCTGCCCGATTGCGGGAGTGACCATCGAACCGGCGACATCGCACCAGCCTCCCCGAATGGCGCCCGGAGCCCGACTCGGCCGGGTGAGATCCCCCGAAACCGCAGGTCGCGACGCGTCCGCTCGCCTCCGTAGATCTTACGAGGCCCACGGGAAACCGCGTATCGGGAGAACTGCGTTCGCGGCATTCGGCCGCGATGCGTCGCGTGCATTCGGAAATTTTGCGGAAACGCAATGCGGGTCCCGGCGAAGAGCGAAGAGTGGCCGCCGCGAACGCCGTCACGCTCCTCGAGGGAGCGGCGTTTCGCAACGGGAGAACGACGATGTTGTTGTCTGCCAGCCTTCTGTTGCTCACCGCCGCCGCGCCGCAGGCCGCCGGCGACATCGTGCCCGCCGCGCTCGCGACGCGCCCCGGCGTCGTGCAACTCGGCGAGGAGCCCTACGACTGGTCCCTCCAGCAGGGCCGCCGTCCGTCGAACCTGAGGGTCGCGGACAACACCGCCAACTGCAACACCGCGACCATCAAGACCCAGCGCAACAGCGGCTCCGACGAGGTCCACGACTGCGGCTTCGACTGATCGCCCGCCGCCCCCCACCCCGTCGCCCCTCGCCCGAAACGAAAGACGGCGTGATCCGCATGTTGCTCCTGCTCACCAACGGCATCGACGGAACCGCGGACATCCTCGTCGAACTCTGCGCCGCGCGAGGGGTGCCGGTGTTCCGGTTCAACATCGATCTCTGGGCGCAGTATCGCTTCGCCTGGACCGCCGACGGCTTCGTCTTTCGCGATCCGACCGGACGTTCGGCCGAATCCGGGGCGATCGACGCGGTGCTCTGGCGCCGTCCCTCCCTCCACGAGACGCCGGAATGGGAGGGCGGCTCGCCCGAGGATCGCGCCGCGACCGAGGCGGAGCTGCAGACGATCGTACGCGAGATCGCCGACTGGGCGCGGGCGCGTGGTCGCCTGCGCCTGATCGATCCCGCCGGGTCGCGCCGCGTCGGGCGATTGGCCCAGATGCGGGTCGCCCGCGACTTCTTCCGCGTGCCCGATTGGGCGGTCGGCTGGGGCGTGCGCTGGCCGGCCGGCCGCCGCATGGTCAAGCGCCTCACCGCCGAGCCGGTCGGCGCCGAGCACGACCGTTACATCTTCGTCCAATCCGTGGAGAGCGACCGCCTCGCGCCCGAATGGCCCTGGCTCCTCCAGGAGATCGCCGAGGGCGATCGCGACGCCACCGTGCTCTATGTGCACGGCCGCTGCTTCGGCTTCGAGATGGCGCACACGCGCACCGAATTGGGCGTCGAGGATTGGCGCATCCGCAACGTCACCCACGACGATCCCTGGCGGCCCTGGACGCTGCCGGAGGGGGTCGCCGATCGCATCGACGCCTACATGCGCCGTCTCGGCCTGCGCTTCGGCCGGCTCGACTTCATCGCCGGCGGGCCGGAACTGGTGTTTCTCGAGGTCAATCCGAACGGCCAGTTCGGTTGGCTCGACGATCCCGAGGGCTGGCCCCTGCACACCGCCGTGCTGGACGCCCTGCTCGACCCCTCCTCGACGATCGACGGCCGCGCCGTGACCCTCGAGGAGGGATAGAACCGAAGGTCCCGCGCGCCGGCGTGGGGACACCGGCGCGCGGGAGATCGTCGGGCCTCAGCCGACCGCGTCGAAGGCGGTGACGGGCAGGGCCTCGCCCTTCCACTTCTCGACGTCGCAGATCGCCGTGCCGGCGATGGTCGCCTGGGCGAAGCGCGAGGTCAGCGGCACGTCGAGCGTCAGCAGGTTCGGCGAGCCGTATTTGTCGAGCGCGCCCTGCTTGCCCGGCTCGGCCGGATCGTACCAGGCGCCCTCGTGCAGGCAGATCGTCCCGGCGAGGATGTCGGGCGTGACGACCGCCCCGGCCAGAACCTGACCGCGATCGTTGAAGAGACGCACGATGTCGCCGTCGGCGATGCCGCGCGCCTTGGCGTCGTCGGCGTTGATCACCACCGGCTCGCGATCGGCGACGGTGTAGGTCGTGCGGGTCTTCGTGTTGCACATCTGCGAATGCAGACGGAACGGCGGATGGGGCGACACGAGCTGCAGCGGGAACTTCTCCGCCGCCTTCGAGCCCTTCCACTCGACCGGCTCCAACCAGGTCGGATGAGCCGGGCAATCGTCGTAGCCGAGCTTGCGCACGTAGGGCGAGACGAACTCGATCAGGCCGGAGGCGGTCGAGACCGGCTTCAGCAGGGGATCCTCGCGGAAGTCGGCGAGATGGACGAAGTCGCCCTTGCCAATCGGGAACTCGATGATGCCTTCACCCGCCCAGAACTCGTCGAAGTCCGGCATCTTCACCGTCTTCGACTGCGCCTTGGCGGCGTCGTAGAAGAACCGCACCCAGTCCATCTCGGTGCGACCCTCGGTGTAGGTCTGCTTGTAGCCGAGCCGATCGGAGAGTTCGGTGAGGATGTCGTAGTCGGTCCGCGACTTGAACTGCGGGTCGACCGCGGCATGCGACGCCGTGATCAGGTTCAGCATCTGCCCGAGGTCGTTGCGCTCGAGGTCGCTCGCCGCCGGCAGCACGATGTCGGCGAAACGAGCGCTCGGGGTCCACCACGGATCCTGGACGATGATGGTCTCCGGCTTGCGGAAGGCCTCGATCACCCGGTTGGTGTCCTGATGGTGGGTGAACTGGTTGCCGCCGGAGGTATAGACCAGCTGGATGTCGGGATAGGTGATCTTGCGCCCCTTGCACTCGATCGTCTTGCCCGGATTGAGATAGGCGTCCGAGAGACAGGCGATCGGGAACGGATCGGGGATCGGGTTGGAGCCGGGCGAGGTGCCGCCGACCACCGGCATGGCCGCGCGCGGAAGGCCGCCGTCGGCATAGTGCAGGCCGAAGGAGACGCCGCCGCCGGGAAGCCCCATCTGACCGAGCATGGCGCCGAGCGCGACGATCGCCCAGGGGGCCTGTTCGCCGTGATGCTGGCGCTGGGTCGACCAGCCGGAGGCGATGGTGGTGCGGGTCTTCGCCATCTTGCGGGCGAGGCCGCGGATCGTCTCGGCCGGCACGCCGGTGATGCCGGAGGCCCATTCGGCGGTCTTCGGGGTGCCGTCCTCGGTGCCCATCAGGTAGGGCTGGAAGTCCTTGAAGCCGCGGGTGTAGTCCTCGATGAACTTGGCGTCGTGCAGGTTCTCGGTGAGCAGCGTGTGCATCAGGCCGAGCGCCAGGGCGACGTCGGTGTTGGGCCGGATCGGCACCCATTCGCAGCCGAGTTCCTTGATCGTCTCCGACTTCATCGGATCGATCGCGATCACTTCGATGCCGCGCGCCTTGACCTCGTACCACGCCTTGGTGGCGTAGCGGCCGGAGAGGATGCGGGTGGTGGCGAGCGGGTTGGCGCCCCACAGCACGATCAGCTTGGCGTTGGCGTGGATCACCGGCCAGTCGCTCGCCGCCGACGGGCTCGACCAGGCGACGGCCGGCAGGATCTCCGAGACAGCCTGGTTCGAATAGTTGCCGAAGAAGGTCGACGACCCGCCGAACCCGTTGAGGAAGCGCTGCAGCAGCGCCTCGGTGCGGTAGAAATGGGCGTGGTTGGAGGCCCAGGAGCTCTTGCCGCGATGGAGCGAGGCGTTGCCGTACTTGGTCTTCACGCGCGTCAGTTCGTCGGCGACGAGTTTCAGCGCGTCGTCCCAGCTCACCTCGACGAAGTCGCGGCTGCCGCGATCGGCGCGGTTGCTCTTGTCGCGCTTGGCGAGGAAGTCGCGACGCACCATCGGCGCCTTGACGCGGGCCTTGTTGTAGAGCCGGTCGGGCATGTCGCCGAGCAACTTCCACGGCGCGCCGTCCTGCTTCAGCTGTTCGATGCCGACGACCTGCCCACCCTTCTTCACCAGGAACATCGGGCCGAGGGAGGTGTTGACGAGAACCCGTCCGTCGGTGACGCCGCCGGCGCCGGAGGCGGCGCGAGCCAGATGTGGGAGCAGCGCGGCGCTGACCGCGCCGGGAATCAGGCTGCGGATGAAGGTACTGCGAGTGATCATCGGCTTTCCTTTCGTCGTTCGCGGCGAGCTCTGCCCGTCGTGACGATGCCTTTCGGTCCTCTCGGAGCTCGGGCGGTGGCCTTTCGGCGCGACGTCCGAAGCGTCGTCGTGTCTCGTTCGCGAGACCGTCCCGTGGGCTCACGGGTGCGCCTCTCGCCACCTCCTTTCCGCCCAGGGTTCGGGGCTCTTCGCGGGTGACGGGACGACGGGCGCCGCCTCGGGCGGACGCTCGACGAAGATCGCCTCGATCCCGGCGGCGCGCGCCGCCGCGAGTCCGGCCGCGCCGCGCACCATCAGCGCGGTCGCCCAGGCGTCGGCCTCGGCGCAGCCGGCGGCGAGCGTCGTGACCGAGGCCGGCCCACCGACGACCGGGGCGCCGGTCACCGGATCGAGCGTGTGGCCGCCGTCGGCGCCGAAGCGGCGGTAGTCGCCGGAGGTCGCGATCGCGCGGTCGACCAGATCGATCCGGCCGAGCGTCGTGCGCAGCCCGGTCGCCGGCGCCTCGAGGCCGATCGACCAGGGGCGCCCGTCCGGCCGGGACGCGCCGGCGACGAGTTCGCCGTCGAGGGAGACGAGATGCGAGGGGAAGCCCGCCGCCGTCACGAGACGGGAGAGCGCGTCGGCGGCGTAGCCCTTGCCGATGCCGGCGAGGTCGAGATGAACCGTCGCGCGCTTGACGAGGCTGCCGCCGGCGAGATCGAGCTCGATCGCCTCGTGGGCCGGAACCCGGCGCGCGCGCGGTTCGATCGCCGAGGCCCAGCCCGCGCCGAAGCCCCGCGCCGCGACCTCCGCCGCCAGACCGAGATCGAAGGCCCCGCCCGAGCGACGGCCGACGTCGAGCCCGATCGCCAGGATCTGCGCGAGATCCGTCGAGACCGGCACGCGCCGCCCGAGCGGGACGGCGTCGAGGCGCAGCACCTCGCCGTCGGGACGAAACCGGGAGAAGGCCGCCTCGAGGTCCTCGATCCGCGCGGCGATCGCAGCGGCGAGCGGGTCGAGATCGACGGCCTCGGGCGCATGGAGCACGACCGACCAGCGCGACCCCATCGCCGGGCCGGAGAGGACGCGGCGCTCGAGCGGACGGCGCGGCGTCGGCCGCGCGAGCGCCTCGGCTTCCGCCGCGCGACGCCCACCGTCATGACCGAGAAGCGTGAGGACGGCGTCGGTCCAGGCGGCGAAATCTGCCTCCGAGCGGCGATGGATGCGCCGGAGCGGCAGCAGCCGCGCCGCGCCGCGCGCCGCGAGCGCCGCATCGACGTCGACCGCGTAGCCGCAGAACTTCTTCGCGCCCCGCTCGCCGAACCCGGCCACGGCGAAGGGCGGCACGGTGGCGAGATCCGGAAGGCGGGCGAGGAAGCGGTCGGCCGACCCGGGCGCGACGCCGTCGCCATGGGTCGCGGTCAGGATCAGCAGGCGCCGGGCGCGCGGATAGGCACGGGCGACGTCGTTCATCGCCGCGACGTGGACGGCGTGGCCGTGGTGCTCGAGGATCTCGACCAGCCGATCGGCGAAGACGCGGGTGGTGCCGCTCTCGCTGCCGACGAGGACCACGGTGTCGGCGGTCTCGGCGGCGCGTCCCCCGGCGAACCGGCGGCGGGCACGGCGGGCCGCGAGGATGAGCGCGAGCCCCGAGAGTGCCGCGACCGGCACCAGCGCCGCGGCGAGGCCGAGCCCGGCGGCGAGCGGCGCGGCGATCCGGCCGCCGTGGAGGCCGGCGAGCGTCGCGACCAGACGATGCGCCCGGGGCCGGTCGTGGAGCGTCGCCGGCAGTCCGGTGACCGGATCGACATGGGCGAAGGCGCCGACCGTCGTCAGGCGATAGGTGTCTTCCGGCTCGTCGCGGCGCGGCAGCACGAGATCCTCGAGATCGGCGACCGGCACCGCCTTCAGCGCCGCGACCTCGCCGACGGGAAGGCGCCGGCCCTCGGCGAGCGATTCCGGGAAGGGCGCGGCGGCGCCGTGGATCTCGAACGGCCGCAGCGCGCCGGCCGCGAGGCCGAGGCCGCTCGCCGCCAGGAAGGCGAAGGGCACGACGAGCCCGAGACCGAGAGCGCGATGGAGCCGGCCGGCGAGCGTGGTCGCGTGTTCCGGCCGCACCGCCGCGCCGAGCCCGGCGACGACGCCGATCAGCCCGAGCAGCGTGGCGAGCGCGAGGACGATGCGTCCGGTGTCGCCGGCGGCGAGCGTGCGGTGGATCTCGGTGGCGAGGCGGACGATCTCGCTCGGCGCGGGGGCGAGCGTGACGGCGAAGGTCGTGGGATCGACGACGACGCGCCGGCGCGGCTCGGAGAAGCGCGCGAGAATGGTTCCCCCGGCATCGACCGACACCTCGGCGAGGGTGCCGTGACGCTCGAGACCGGCGGCGAGCTCGGCGACCGTCATGCCGGGGGGAGGGAGCGGCGGCCTGAGCCGCGCGTCGGAGAAGGAGTCGACGGCGAGCACCATCCCGGTCAGAGCCAGGACCACCCAGAAGAGGCCGATCGCCAGACCGAGCCGAAGGTGGAGGGTGCGCAACATCGTCGAAACTCCGGTCGCCTCACAGTTCGAAACGAAAACGAGCGACGAGCCCGCGTCCGGTCGCATCGCGACCGGCGGCGTCCCGCTCGAGCGGAAGAACGATTTCGGACGGCTCGTCGGCGATGTTCTCCGCCGCCGTGTCGACCCGGAGCTGGAGCCCGGCGTCGATCAGCGCGTCGGCGACCTCGACCGTGACGTCGAACCCGCGCCCGGAGCCGACCGAGGCGCCGGTGATGCCGTCGAGCGGCGTGCTCTGCGGGCCGGCGCCGCGCATCCAATGGGCGAGGTGCGGGTAGAACTGCACCTTGTCGCCGAAGACCTGGATCGTCGTCCGGTAGTGCCCGCGCGCGTCGGTGACATAGACGGCGAGATAGGCGGCATTGCCCGAATAGCGCTCCATCGTCCCCTTCAGGCGCAGACGCGCGGCCTCGGCCGGCGCCGTGGGCACGAGCCCGAGCGCGAGGCAGAGGAGGGCGCTCGACGCGAGCGTGGTCGGACGGAGGGCGCGGGGCTCGCTCATGGCGCGCCACCGACGGCGAGCGCGAGCGCCCGCAGATCGTGACGCGGCGGCCGGACGCCCCAGGCGGCGACGAAGTCGGCGATCGCCTCGACGTCGTCGAGATCGAGCACCGGCACGGTGACGTCGGGAAGCGCCGCGTCGCTCGCCACCGCGACGATGTCGGAGCCCGGCCGCCACAGCAGATCCTTGCCGGTCGAGGGGCGGAAGACCTCGATCTTGGGATGGGAATGGGCGCGGAACCCTTCGATCAGCAGGAGATCGACCGGCCGCATCCGCGCCACCAGCGCGTCGATGTCGGGTTCGCGCTCGTCGCGCTGTTCGGCGAGCAGCGCCCAGCGCTCGCCCGAGACGACCATGACCTCGGCCGCCCCCGCCTCGCGATGGCGCCAGCTGTCCTTGCCCGGCCGGTCCATGTCGAAGTGATGGTGCGAGTGCTTCATGGTGGAGACGGTGAAGCGGCGGTCGAGAAGCGCCGGCAGCAGCTTCTCGATCAGGGTCGTCTTGCCCGACCCGGATCGGCCGACGAGACCGAAGACGCGCATGGGGAAGTCCTCCGAGGGAAGGGGCCGGGAGCGGGGGCACCGCTCCCGGCGGTCGGCGTCAGGCGTTCTTGGGCGTGTCGAAGACGGCGACCTTCGGCGCCTCGCCCTTGAACAACTCGACGTCGGCCATGCAGGTGTGGGCCGAGGTGCCCTGTGCCAGACGCGAGGTCGGAATGTCCGGCGTCAGCACGTTGACGTCGCCGTAGCGGCACAGCGCGTTCGGCTCGTTGGCGACGATCGGGTCGTACCAACCGCCCTCCTGGAGCTGGATCACGCCCGGCCGGATGTCGTCGCTGACGACGGCGCCGGCGAGACACTGGCCGCGATCGTTGAAGACGCGCACCACGTCCCCGTTCTTGATGCCGCGAGCGGCGGCGTCCTTGCTGTTGATGGTGCAGGGCTCACGGCCGGCGACGGCGTAGAGCGCCCGGACCTTGGTGCCGTTCAACTGCGAGTGCAGCCGGTAGTTCGGGTGGCTGGAGTCGACGTGGAGCGGATACTTCTTGTCCTTGGCGCCGAGCCATTCCATCGGCTCGAGCCAGGTCGCGTGCGGCGGGCAGTCGTCGTAGCCGTATTTCTCGATCGTCTTGGAGAAGATCTCGATCTTGCCCGAGGGGGTCGGCAGCGGGTTGAGCAGCGGATCCTCGCGGAACTTGTCGTATTTGGTACGACGCAGGTTCTTCTCGGGAATGGCGAATTCGACGATGCCGTCCTTCCAGAACGCGTCGAATTCCGGCATCGGGATCTTCTTGGCCTGAGCCTGGGCGAGGGCGGCGGCATAGACCTCGCGGATCCGATCCATCTCCGACTTGCCCTCGGAGAACGCCGGCTCGAGGCCGAGCTTCTCGGCGAGCGCCTGGAAGATCGCGTAGTCGGACTTCGCCTCCCACAGCGGCTCGATCACCTTGCGCAGCGCGAAGAAGGCCTTGCGGGTGACGACGCCGAGCCCCTCGATGTCGTCGCGCTCGATGCCGGTCGCCGCCGGCAGCACGATGTCGGCGAAGCGCGCCGAGGCGGTCCATTGGAAGTCCTGGACGACGATCGTCTCGAACTTCTTCCAGGCCGCGACCTGACGGTTGCGGTCCTGATGGTGGTGCAGCGGGTTGCCGCCGACCCAATAGGTCATCTTCACGTCGGGATAGATGAACGTCTTGCCGTTGTGCTCGTAGCTCTTGCCGGGGTTGTTCAGCATGTCGACGATGCGGGCGACCGGGATCACCTGGGTGCCCTTCTCCGCCGGCCAGGGCATGGTCTCCTTGCGCTTGCCGGTCTGCATCGTGGTCGAAAGCGCCGGGCTGAGCGCCTGGGGAATGCCGGCATCGTCGAGGTGATAGCGCTGGGTGAAGCCGCCGCCGGGCAGGCCGATCTGGCCGATCATCGCCGCCAGAGTGACGAAGACCCAGGGGAACTGCTCGCCGTGCTGCTGGCGCTGCGGCGTCCAGCCGGAGACGAGCAGGGTGCGACCCTTGACGAAGCGCCGGGCGAGATCGCGGATCGTGTCGGCCGGGATCTCGGACTTCTCCGCCGCCCATTCCGGGGTCTTGGGCGTGCCGTCGGTCTTGCCGGTGACGTAGTCGAAGAAGACCTCCCAGCCGGTGGTGTAGTCGGCGAGGAACTTCTTGTCGGCGAGGTTCTCGGTGATCAGGACATGGGCGATGCCGAGCGCCAGCGCGACGTCGGAATGCGGACGCACCGGCAGCCATTCGCCGTCGAGGATCTTGCAGCCCTCGGTCTTCAGCGGATCGATGAAGATCGACTTCTTGCCCGCCTTCTTCATCGCGTCGAAGAAGCCGTATTCGCCGTGATCCGGCACGTTGGTCGAGATGTGGTTGTCCTTGAGCGGATCGGAGGCCCAGAAGACGATGAGATCGGTGTTCTCGAGCACCGTCTGATGCGAGGTCTGCGGCCCCTCGGCGTCGATCTGGCCGAGCACGTAGGGCATGATCGCCTCGATCGCGGCCTTGGAGTAGTTCGACGACGAATTGACCGAGCCGCCCATCATGTTCATCAGCCGGCGCAGCGCGGTCTGCGAGTTGAACAGGCGGCCGAAGTGGCCCCAGCCGTAGGAGCCGGTGTAGATCGACCACGGCCCGAGCGCGGCGCAGCGCTTGATCTCGCCGGCGACGAGCTCCAGCGCCTTGTCCCAGGAGACGCGGACGAAGTCGTCACGGCCACGGGTCTCCGGATCGGCGCCGGGACCCTTCTCGAGCCAGGCGCGACGGACCATCGGATAACGGATGCGCGAGGCCGAATAGGCGAGGTCGACCGCGCCCTCGATGGTCGGGATCGGATGGGGGTCGCCCTCCCACGGCCGGACGCCGACGACGCGGCCGTCCTGAACCTTCGCCCAGAAGGCGCCGAAGTTGGAACAGCTCAGGATCTCGCCGTCCGGCGCGGCGGCGGAAGCCCGGCCGGCGCCGAAGACGAGCGGCGACAGCACCTGAGAGGCGGCGAGCGAGCTCGCGGCGGCGAGGAAACGGCGGCGAGAGAGGGCGGGGGAGGCGAGGGTGGACATCGTTGAGTCCTCGGGTGTGACGCGCGACGGCGCGGGGCGGAGTGGGAAGCGGCCGGGACGGAGAGCGGGAGCGGCGACCCCGGGGACGGGGCGGCCGCGCGGGCTCAGGCGGCGGACGCGATATCGGAGGTGCCGGCCTCGAGGAGGCGCACCAGGATGCGGGCGAGGGCGGCGTAGAAGCCGGTTCCGTCGTGTTCGCCGAGCGCTTCGGCGAAGCTCGGCGTCCATTCGGCGAGCCGGCGATGGAGCGACGCCGTCGCCGCGTGTTCGTCGACCTCGACGAGGCTGGTCTCGAGGCGGATGAACTGTTCGAGCAGCGACAGTTCGACGGAGAGATGATCGAGCGGCTCGGCGAAGCCGGCCGCCGGCACGAGGTCGTGGGCGCGCAGCAGGTCGCGCATCTGTCCGGCGGGCTCCTGGAAGAGCCGGCCGTCGCCGCGATGGGCCGATTCGATCGGCTGCGTGGTCGAGACCGGACCGAGGCCGAGGAAGAGCCGGCAGAAGGCGGCGTTGAGACGCGAGGTGGCGGCGTCGACGTCGCCCGCCGCTCGCGCCGCCGCCAGGGCGCCGCGCAGGTCGATCGCATGACGCGGATCGCGGGCGAGCGTCTGCAGGGCGTCGAAACGGCCGTTCTCGATCAGCGCCGCGACTTCGTCGCGCTCGAGGGGCGCGCCGAAGAGGCGGGCGAGCTCGCCGCAGCAATCGGCGAAGACGGTGGGATCCATGGGTGCGCGTGTCATCGGTTCGGTTCCTGAAGAGGGGCCCCGGCACGGGACGAGGAGAGGGGCGAAACCCGTGCCGGGGGAGGCGGGGCGGTCAGTGACCGCCCGCGACGTCCTGGGCGTGGTTCTGGAGGTAGGCCTGGAGGAAGCGGACCTCGTCTTCCTCGAGGGCGGTGTTCGCCTTCATGTCGTTGACGATGCCGACCCACTGGTTCGCCGGGTAATGGCCGGGAGGCGAGGGCGAATGGCAGGCGCCACAGGAGGAGTCGAACATCTCCTCGCCGTAGGCCCACAGCGCCTTCTGGTCGCCGGTGAGGTTCGCCTTGGGCATCCACAGGACGATCGAGGCTTCCTTCCAATCGAGGTCGGTGTCGTCGTCGTGGCGGGTCGACTTGACCGTCGCGGTCTCGGCGAGGCCCGCGGAGACGGCCGCCAACATGATCCGCTTGCCCGGCAGGGCGACGAAGAGACGCTCGGCGCCGGCCTGCTGCCAGCCGTCGATGCGCACCTCGGCGACGTCGCCGGAGGTCTTCAGCACGGTGACCGGCGCGGCGGGCAGAATGCGGCCCTCGCCGGCACCGCCGGCGGCGGCCTTCTCGGCGTCGCCCCATGCGGGCGAGGTCACGAGCACCCAGCTCTTTTCGGCCTTGCCGCCGTCCTTGGCCGCTCCCGCTTTCAGATCCTTCATCATGGTGCGGAACCCGCCGGACATGTCCGGGAGCTTGTGGGCGATGCCCTTGTGGCAATCGATGCAGGTGCCGCCTTCCTTGTAGGCCTTCTGCATCTGCTGCGAGGCCTTGGGCCGCTGATGGGCGAAGTCCATCGCCGCGAAGGAATGGCAGTTGCGGCACTCGCGGCTGTCGGAGGCCTTCATCCGCGCCCATTCGTGCTTGGCGAGCTCGAGGCGGTGTTCCTCGAACTTCTCGGGCGTGTCGATGTAGCCGGTGACCTTGCCCCACAGCTCCTTGGAGGCCTGGACCTTGCGGATGATCTTGTGGGTCCAGTCCTTCGGAACGTGGCAGTCCGAGCAGATCGCGCGAACACCCGCCGGATTGGAGTAGTGAATGGTCTTCTTGTATTCTTCGAAGACCGTGTTCCGCATCTCGTGGCAAGAGATACAGAATTCGAGACTGTTGGTCGCCTCCATGGCGGTGTTGAAGCCGCCCCATCCAATCACGCCGATGGCGACACCGACAAAACCTGCGACGCCGAGCGCCACGGGTTTCTTCATGAATTGGACGACCGCTGTGAGAAGATTTGCCATTTGCAACCCCGGCAGGAAGGAAATCTGTTGCGCTGCGTATTGCCGGGAACATGGCGCCGTGCTGTAAACTCCCTTTCGCCGAACCGTGAACGGCTCGAACTCAATTGTGAATGAAACGAGAATGGACCGATGCGAGCCGAACAGGCCCCGCGACCCGACGAACTGGTGATCGCGATCGTCGACGACGAGCCGCTGATCCAGGCGACGCTCGTGAGTTATTTCGAGAACGCCGGCTTTCAGGTCCGTGCCGCCGATACGGCGGACGGTCTGCGGCGTCTGATGGCGCGCGAGAAGATCGACTTCGTGTTGCTCGACATCCGCCTACCCGACGGCGACGGCCTCTCCCTGATGCGCGACATCCGCGCCGAGAGCGACGTGCCGGTGATCCTGGTCACCGGGCGGACCGAGGAGGCCGATCGGATCATCGGCCTCGAGTTGGGAGCGGACGACTACGTCACCAAGCCGTTCTCGCCACGCGAGGTTCTGGCGCGGGTCAACACCGTGCTGCGGCGCACCCGCATGTCGCGCGACGAGGGGGCGGGCCGGCGCCTGCGCCGTTTCGCCGGCTGGTGCCTGGATCTCGACGAACACCGCCTGACCTCGCCCACCGGCGAGCCGGTGCGACTGACGGCGGCGGAGTTCGAGCTCCTCGCCGCGCTCGTCCGCCATCCCGGCCGGATCCTGAGCCGCAACGATCTCCTCGACGTGATGAGCAGCCGCGAGTGGGATCCGAACGATCGCACCGTCGACGTTCTGGTCGGCCGTCTGCGCCGCAAGATCGAGGTCGATCCGGGGCGGCCGCAGATGATCGTCACCGAATACGGCCTCGGTTACGTCTTCGCCGAGAAGGTCGCCTGATCGGCGCCGAAACGGCCGAGTTCCGCGTCGGCGTGGCCGGCGAAGGCGTGGAAATGGGTGTGCCCGAGCGTCTCGAGCGCCAGCGCCGCCGCGCGCAGCGCCGCCACGTCGTTCTGGCCGGTGGCGTGTTCGAGCGCCGCCGCCGCCGCCGCCATGTCGTCGGCGCCGACATGGGCCGCCGCCCCCTTGAGGCGATGGGCGAGCGCCCTGGCGCGGCTCCGGTCGCCGTGGCGCGCCGCCGCGACCGCCTCCGCGAGGATCGCCGGTTGCGACGAGAGATAGAGCTCGACCAGCCGCCGCGCCCCTTCCACGCCGAGATCGCGAGCCTGTTCGCCGATCGCGCCGAGCCGTTCGCGCCGGCTCTCCCGGCGGCGCGGCCGCATGCCGACCGCCTCGGCGAGCGCCGCCCTTAGCTCGTCCGCGTCGAACGGTTTCTCCAGACGCCCGTCGAAGCCCGCGTCGACGTCGGCGGCGCTGGAGCCCCCGGCCGAGACCGCCAGGATCGGCACCACCGAGCGGGTCGCGTGGCCGCCGGCGCGAATCAGCCGGCAGGCCTCGGCGCCGTCGAGTTCCGGCATCGACAGATCCATCAGGACGACGTCGAAATCCTCCTCGCCGGCGACGGCGACGGCGGCCGATCCGGTCTCGACGTGGCGCACGGTGTGGCCGTCGCGCTCGAGCATGGTGCGGACGATCAGCGCGTTGACCGGATTGTCCTCGGCGACGAGGACCGCGAGCGGGGGCAGCGCCTCCTCGTCTTCGGCGTCGGCGGCCGCCGCGCTCGGCGCGACCGCCTCGCGGACGGGGAAGAGGACGGTGAAGGTCGTCCCCCGGCCGGGCTCGGTCGTGAGGTCGATCGAGCCGCCGAGCACGTCGAGGAGCCCGCGACAGACGGCGAGGCCGAGCCCCGATCCGCCGAAGCGCCTGGCGACCGAGCCGTCGGCCTGGGAGAAGGGCTCGAAGATGTGGGCGAGTGCCTGCGGCGCGATGCCGATGCCGGTGTCGGCGATGGTGAAGCGCAGACGGTCGGCGCGCTCGGGGTCGGCGTCGACGGCGAGGCGGACACGGCCGTGCGGCGTGAACTTGGCGGCGTTGCCGAGGAGATTGAGCAGGATCTGGCCGAGCTTGCCGGCGTCGCCGACCAGCGCGTCGGGCAGATCGGGCGCGACGGCGACGGTGAAGTCGAGCGACTTGCGCTCCATCGCCGGGCGGATCGTCGCCTCCACCATGGCGATGCGCTCGCGCAAGGAGAAGGGCGCCGCCTCGACGGTGACACGGCCGCTCTCGAGGCGCGTGAAGTCGAGAATGTCGTCGAGAATGTCGCGCAGGAGCCGCCCGGAGCCGTCGAGCGCCTGCACCCAGGCGCGCTGTTCGGCGGTGACCTGACTGCCGGCGAGGAGCTGGGCCGTGCCGAGAATGCCGTGCAGCGGCGTGCGGATCTCGTGGCTCATGGTGGCGAGGAACTGCGACTTGGCGCGGCCGATCTTCTCGGCGTGTTCGACCAGTTGGTCGCGCATCGCGTCGATGCGCAGGCGCATGCGGCGCGTCTCCAGCGCCTCGAGCCGGAAGTCCTCGAGCGCCCGCATGATCGCGCTCGGCTCGTCGTTCCACGGCGGCAGGCGGATCGGCGTCTCGAGATCCCCGGTCCGCAGCTTGGCGAGCGCGGCCTCGATGTCGTGCATCGGCGCGGAGAGGCGATTGCGCACGAAGCGCAGCGAGATGCAGCCGAGGACGACGACGAGGACGAGCACGCCCGTCGAGATCGCCCCGGTGAGGAAGGCCTCGGCGCGGCTGTCCTCGGCCTGACGCGCCTCGAGGTCGAGCGCGTGCGAGCCGATGCCGAGGATCGAGGAATAGGCGGAGATGCAGTTCTCCGACCACGCGGCGGCGTCGAAGGCGGGCCTGCCCGAGCCCGAGAGCCCCTCGATGGTGCGGGTCATGATCGCCTGCGCCGCCTCGGTACGGCGCTGGCCCTCGGCGACGAGGGGGGCGAAGCCCATGCCCTCGGGCAACTGCCGGGCGATCCGCTCCATCTGGGTCCACAGCGCCGAATAGGCGCCGATGTCCTCGCGCCAACTGTCGCGCTCGGCCGGGGTGAGCGGGGTGTCGCTCTGAACCGCCGGGCGGAAGGCCGAGCACTGGCGCGAATAGCGATCGCGGATCGTGAACGACATCTGACGAATGGCGGCGAGTTCGCCGAGTTCGAGATCGAGCGAGCGCAGCGCCCGGCCGACCGAGATCGAGGTGGAATCGACCGTCGCCGCGAGCCGGTAGACCGCCTGTCGCCAGGGTTCGATCCGGTTGGTGTCGCGCGCGGCCAGCGGCAGCGCCGCCTCGGCGTCGACCCGGTCGCGGACGGCGTCGAAATCGGCGACGGCGTGGCCGAGACGGGCGACGAGCTGGTCGCGATCCGGCAGGTCCGAGGCCGCCAGCGCCTCGCTCGCCCGGCGATGGGCCGCCGTCATCGTGCCGAGGCCCTGCTCGAGACCGGCGCGCGGATCCTCGTCGCGCAGCAGGGCGACGCCGACCGTGCCGATCTCGAGGCGGATGCCGGCGGTCGAATCGAACAGGATCCGGTCGAGCGTGACGAACTCGACCACCTGCCGCGCCCGGATGAGGTCGCGCCACGCGGTGACGGCGAAGGCGAACGAGACCGCCAGGATCACCAGCACCGCGATCCAGTGCAGGACGAGAACCGAACGGGCGACCGAACTACGGGCCAAGGACACCTCCGACCAGCGGTCGATCCGGCGAGGCCGGATCGCCGGCCGGAGCGGACCGCGATCCTAGAGGCCCGTCGGCCGCCTGTCATGGTCGGGGCGAGCCCTATGCGCGACGACCCGAAGCGTTGAGGGCGGCGCGCCGGCGGGGCACGCCGCGCCGCCTCTTCCTCACGCCGCGGCGATGGTGAGGGCGATCGGCGGCAATCCGTCGATCGAGCCGGTGATCACGTCGCCGGCGACGACCGGGCCGACGCCCGCCGGGGTGCCGGTATAGATGAGATCGCCGGGAACGAGATGGTAGTAGCGCGAGAGATGCGAGACGAGCTCTTCGACCGACCAGACGAGGTCGGAGAGATGGGCGTCCTGCTTCGTCGCCCCGCCGACGGCGAGCGTGATCCGCTGCGGCCCGACCGCGCCGAACTCGGCCTTCGGCACGATCTCGGTGATCACGGCGGACTGTTCGAAATCCTTGCCGAGGTCCCACGGCCGCTGCTTGGCGCGGGCGGCGAGCTGGAGGTCGCGGCGGGTCATGTCGAGGCCGCAGGCGTAGCCGAACACCGCGTCCATCGCGGTCTCGACCGGAACCTGGAAGGCCGGGGCGCCGATCGCCACCACGAATTCCATCTCGTAGTGATAGTTCGAGGTGCCCGGCGGATAGGGGATGGTGGCGCCGCTCTCGACGATCGCGCCGGCCTGCTTGAGAAAGTAGAACGGCGCCTCGCGATCGACTTCGACGCCCATTTCCTTGGCGTGGTCGGCGTAGTTGCGGCCGACGCAGAAGATCCGGCCGACCGGATAGCGCGCGGTCGAGCCGGCCACGGCGACGGTCGGCGCGGGCGGTACGGTGAAGAGGAGGTCGGTCGAGGCGGCCGTGGTCATGCGCTGGGCTCCGTGGGGTGGGTCGGGGAAACGGCGGTCGCCGCGACGGGGGCGGGGGGACGCGGCCGTGTCGTCATTTCGGCGTGCTCTCCGCGCTGAGGAGATCCGAGATCCGGCGGGCGGCGGTGCCGACCGTCGCGCGGATGGTCTGGAGCGCCGCGCCTTGCGCGTCGTCGCCGGCGACGATGGCGACGAGACTGCCGGCGACCCGACGTTCCGAGGCGAAGACCGGCGCCCCGACGCCGACGAGACCGGGATCGATCTCGCCGTAGGTGACGATCACCTCCTCGCGGCGGAGCCGCAGGAGATTGGCGCGGAAGGCGTCCCAGCCGTCGCCGAGCCCGGCGTCGCGGATCTCGTCGCCCTTGCGCAGCATCAGATTGCGCTGCTGATAGGGCGTCAGATGGGCGAGGATCGCCTTGGCGGTGGCGCCGAGGAACATCGGCATCGGCCGGCCGCGCTCGTAGCTCGAGTGGACGGCCGGATTGCTCCATTCGGTGTGGAGACACATCACCTTGTCGCGGTAGAAGCCGCAGAGCATCAGGTTGAGGCCGGTCGCGCCCGAGGTCTCGTGCATGATCGCCCGGGCGACGCCGACCAGCGGGTCGTGCAGGCGCAGCAGGCGGTCGAGTTCGACGATGCGCGGGCCGACGCCGTAGCCCTCCTGATAGGAGGCGCTGAGGAGGCCCGACCCGGCGAGACACTTCAGGTAGCGATAGGCGGTCGCGCGCGAGCAGTCGAAGGCCCGCGCGACGTCGTCCGCCGTCACCACCATGGAATCGTCGTCGAAGAGGTCGAGGATGGCCAGCATGCGTTCGAGGCTGCTGCCGCCCCCGTCTCCCGCTTCGGTCTTGTCCTTGTCCTGCGCCACCCTCGCAACCCTTCGTCCGTCGTCAGTGTATGTGATACCCGCCATTCACCTCCAACACGATCCCCGTGCAATAGGCCGAAAGGCCGCTGGCGAGGAACAGCGCCGAGCCGGCGACGTCGGTCGGCGAGGCGAAACGCCCGAGCGGGATCGCCGCGCGCAGCTCCTCCTCGCGGCCGGGCGGGAACCGTCCGATCGTCATCGGCGTCGCGACGATGCCCGGCGCGACGGCATTGACCCGGATCCCGCGCGGTCCGAGCTCGCGGGCGAGCGCCTTGGTGAAGCTGATCATGCCGCCCTTCGACGCCGCGTAATGGGAGCCCCCGAGGAGACCGCCGCCGCGCGAGGCCGACATCGACGCCATGTTGACGATCGCCGCGCCGCCCTCCGCGCCCTCGAGAAAGGGCAGGGCGGCGCGGGTGAGCCGATAGGCCCCCGTGAGGTTGATGTCGATCATCCGCACGAAGTCCGTCTCGGCGAGGTCGGCGAGCGGCGTCGCCCCGACGATGCCGGCGTTGTTGACCAGCGTGTCGAGCCCGCCCATCCGCTCCGCCGCCGCCGTGATCGCCGCGCGGCAGTCGGCCTCGCGGGTCACGTCGCAGGCGAGGTAGTGGAGCCCCGCGGCGAGGTCGGCGACGCCCTCCGGCGCCACCACGTCGAGACAGACCACGCGCGCCCCGTGCCGGGCGAAGAGCTCGGCGATCGCCCGGCCGATCCCGGCCGGGTGCGCCGCGCCCGAAACGACCACGCGTCGGCCGTTCAGGAGGTCGCTCGTCGTCATTTCTTGGCCACCAACGGGCAGCCGCCGGCCTCGAGCGAGCGGAACGCCTGATCGGCCGGGATCGTGCGGAGCACGTGGTAGTAGTCCCAGGGACGCTTGGATTCGCTCGGCTTCTTGACCCGGTAGAGGTAGAGGTCGCGCAGCACGCGGCCGTCCTCGCGGATGGTGCCGCCCTTGGTCATGAAGTCGTCGATCGGCGTCGCCTTCATCTTGGCCATGACCGGACCGGCCGCGTCGGTGCCGGCCGCCTGGATCGCCTTCAGATAATGCATGGTCGCGGCATAGTCGCTCGCATGGATCATCGAGGGCATCCGGCCGTTGCGCTTGTAGAAGCGCTCGGACCACGCCCGCGTCGCTTCGGTCTGATCCCAATAGAAGGCGCCGACCAGGTTGACGCCCTGCGCCGCCTCGAGGCCGATCGAATGGACGTCGGTGATCGCCAGATAGAGGGCGGCGATGCGCTGCCCGTCGTCGCCGCCGATGCCGAATTCGCGCGCCTGCTTGATGCTGTTCACGGTGTCGCCGCTGCCGTTGGCGAGACCGATGACCTGCGCCTTGGAGGCCTGCGCCTGGAGCAGGTAGGAGGAGAAGTCGGCGCTCGCGATCGGATGGCGGACCGAACCCAGGACCTCGCCGCCGCGCGCCTTGACGACCGCGCTCGCGTCACGCTCGAGCGCGTGGCCGAAGGCGTAGTCGGAGGTGATGAAGAACCAGCTCTTGCCGCCGTCGGCGACCATGCCGGACGCCACCGCCGAGGCATAGGCATAGGTGTCGTAGGTCCAGTGGATGCCGTTCGGCGAACAGCTCTTGCCGGTCAGATCCGACGTGCCCGACGAGGTGAAGATCGCCACCCGGTCCATCTTGCGGGTCAGATCCTGGACCGCGAGCGCGATGGCCGAGTTCGGCACGTCGAGGATGAGGTCGACGCCGCCCTGCTCGTACCACTGACGCGCGGTCGCCAGACCGATGTCGACCTTGTTCTGATGGTCGGCGGAGATCACCTCGACCGGCTTGCCGAGAACCTTACCGCCGACGTCCTCGATCGCCATCTTGACGGCGTCGACCGCGAGCTTGCCCGAGAGATCCGCCATCATGCCGGACTGGTCGTTGAGCACGCCGATGCGGATCACGTCGTCGCTGACCTGGGCGGAGACCGCCGCCGTCGATGCCATGAGGGCGAGGGCCGCGAGGACCGTGGTACGTTTCGTCATGACTTCCTCCCATTTCGACCTGTTCCGGTCGTTCTTCGTCTGAATTCCGGTGGTGTGGACGGCCGCGATCACTCGAGGGTGGCGCCGCCGAAGGCTTCGATGAAGCGGTTGGGCTTCAGGAAGAAGCAGAGGACGAGAGCGCCGTTCGGGGCGCGGGCGACGTGGCGATTACCGGCCGGACGCCACACGAACTGACCCGGGCCGACCTCGCCCTCCGCGTCGACGATCGACCCGGAGAGAACCCAGGTCTGCTCGATCTCGACGTGCTCGTGCAAGGGCAGCTCGGTGCCGGGCTCCCAGCGGAAGAGCGCGGTCAGAAGCCCCGTCTCCTTGTCCTGCACGAGAATCTTCATGTCGATCCCGGGAACCGGGGTCGGCTTCCACGGGAGATCGTCGACCTCGATGAAGCGCGATGCGAGGGGCGGCATCGCGACGGACTCCACGAGTCCCGGTGTTTCCAGGGCCATTCCTCACCTCCAAATCAAAAATCTCGCTATTGGCGATATACCGATAATCGCGTATAGTGAGATTACTGTCAAGGAAAACACGGAGGAAACCGCCACATGACCAACCGAACGAGCGCGGCGCGCTTCGCCGGCCGGACCGCGTTGATCACCGGAGGGGCCGGGGGCCTCGGATTCGCGATGGCGCGGCGCCTGGGATCGGAGGGCGCGGTCGTCGTGATCAACGATCTGCGCGCCGAGATCTGCGAGGAGGCCTGCGCCCGTCTCGCCGAGGCGGGGATCACCGCGGTTCCCGCGCCCTTCGACGTCGCCGACCCGGGCGCCACCGAGGCCGCCTTCGCCGCGCTCGCGGCCGCCGGCCACGACGTCGACGTGCTCGTCTGCAACGCCGGCAATCAGGTCCGCAAACCCCTGGTCGAACTCGGCTTCGAGGAATGGCGCTCGCTCCAGGCGGTCCATGTCGACGGCGCCTTCAACTGCCTGCACGCGGCGCTTCCGGGCATGGTCGCGCGCGGTGCCGGGCGAATCGTCGTGATGGCCTCGATCGCCGGCGAGGCGGCGATGCCCAACATCTCCGCCTATGCCACCGCCAAGGGCGCGTTGGCGGCGCTGACCCGCGCCGTCGCGGTCGAATACGGCGGGCGCGGCATCACCTGCAACGCGGTCGCCCCGGGCTTCGTGAGGACGTCCTTCACCTCGGCGCTCCAGGCCAATCCCGACTTCGCCGCCTTCATGGCCTCGGCGGTGCCGGTCGATCGTTGGGCGACGCCGGACGACGTCGCGCCCCTCGTCGCCTTTCTCGCCTCCGACGAAGCGTCGTATGTGAACGGTCAGGTCGTCGCCGTCGACGGCGGCCTGCTCGCGAGGATGTGACGCCATGACCGAGACATCGAACGTCGCCCTGTCCTGCAAGGGGTTGATCCGAAATTTCGGCGGCTTCTGCGCCGTCGCGGGCGTCTCGCTCGACGTGAAGCGCGGCTCGATCCACGCGCTGATCGGGCCGAACGGCGCCGGCAAGACGACCTGCTTCAACCTGTTGACGCGGTTTCTCGACGCCGACGCCGGCTCGATCGAGCTGTTCGGCACCGACATCACCCGCGAACGGCCGGAAGCCGTCGCCAAGCGCGGCCTCATCCGCTCCTTCCAGATCTCCTCGGTCTTCCTCGGCATGACCGCGCGCCAGAACGTGCGCATGGCCCTGATGCAGAAGCACGGGCTGGGGCCGCAGTTCTGGAGCGGGCCGGAACGCCTCGCCCCGCTCGACGAGCCGGCGCTGGCGCTTCTCGAGCAGGTCGGCCTCGGCGACGCCGCCGAAACGCGCGCCGCGTTGCTGCCCTACGGCCGCAAGCGGGCGCTCGAACTCGCCATGACCTTGGCGCTCGAGCCGACGGTGCTCCTCCTCGACGAGCCGATGGCCGGTCTCGGTCGCGAGGACATCGAACGCTGCGCCACCCTGGTGCAGACGCTCGCCGCCGACCGCACGGTGCTGATGGTCGAGCACAATCTGTCGGTCGTCGCGCGGCTCTGCGACCGAATCACCGTCTTGGCGCGCGGCGCCGTCCTCGCGGAGGGCAGCTACGCGGAAGTGTCGCGCGATGCGCGGGTCATCACCGCCTACATGGGCGAACGGCGCGAGGGCACGGCATGACGATGCTCGCAATCGAGAATCTCCAGGCCTGGTACGGCGAATCGCACGTCCTCCACGGCGTGAGCTTCCATGTCGAACAGGGCGAACTCGTCACCCTTCTCGGCCGCAACGGCGCCGGCAAGACGACGACTCTGCGCGCCGTGATGGGCATGATGGACCGGCGCACCGGCTCGATCCGCCTCGCCGGCACCGAGACGATCGGCCTGCCCGCCCACCGCATCCCGCGTCTCGGCATCGGCTATTGCCCCGAGGAACGGGCGGTGTTCCGCTCCCTGACCGTCACCGAGAACCTGATGCTGCCGCCGCAGATCGGCGAGGGCGGCCTGTCGCGCGAGGAGATCTACGCGCTCTTTCCCAATCTGATCGAACGGGCCCGCTCCTCCGGCGGCAATCTCTCCGGTGGTGAACAGCAGATGCTGGCGATCGCCCGTATCCTGCGCACCGGCGCCAAGCTCCTGATCTTCGACGAGCCGACCGAGGGGCTCGCGCCCGTCATCGTCCGTCAGATCGCCGACGCGATCGTCGCGCTGAAGAAGCGCGGCTTCACGATCGTCCTCGTCGAGCAGAACTTCCACTTCGCCACCGAGATCGCCGATCGCATGTACGTCATGGATCACGGCGTGATCGTCGACGAGATGACCCCGTCCGAAGCCCGCGCCGACGCGCGGCGGCTCGAACGACACCTCGGCGTCTGAAAGGAAAATCCATGTTCGAACTGTTCGGGATTCCTGCCAACGCCCTGGCGGGTCAACTTCTGCTCGGCCTGATCAACGGCGCCTTCTACGCGACCCTGTCGCTCGGCCTCGCCGTGATCTTCGGCATGCTCAACATCATCAACTTCGCCCACGGCGCCCAATATGCGCTCGGCGCCTTCGTCGCCTGGATTCTCGCGACCTATTTCGGCATCGGCTATTGGGGCGCGCTGATCCTCGCCCCGCTCGCCGTCGGCATCGCCGCCGTGGTGCTGGAGCGCACCGTCATCCGCCGCACCTACCGGATGGATCACCTCTACGGCCTGCTCCTCACCTTCGGCTTGGCGCTGATCATCGAGGGCACGCTGCGCCAGATCTGGGGCGTGTCGGGTCTGCCCTACGCCATGCCGAACGAGCTGCGTGGCGGCATCCGCCTCGGCTTCATGTTCCTGCCCTGGTATCGCGCCTGGGCGGTCGTCTTCTCGCTGGTGATGTGTCTCGTCGTCTGGGCCGTGCTGGAGAAGACCCGGGTCGGCGCCGTGCTCCGCGCCGCGACCGAAAATCCCGGCATGGTCAAGGCCTTCGGCATCGACGTGCCCCTGTGGATCACGATCACCTACGCGCTCGGCACCGCGCTCGCCGCGCTCGCCGGCGTCGTCGCCGCGCCGATCTATCAGGTCAGCCCGCTGATGGGCTCCAATCTGGTGGTGGTCGTCTTCGCGGTCGTGGTGATCGGCGGCATGGGCTCGATCGGCGGCTCGATCGTCAGCGGGTTCGCCCTCGGCGTGATCGAGGGACTGACCAAGGTGGTCTGGCCGGAGGCCTCGAACTTCGTGATCTTCGTGATCATGGCGATCGTGCTGCTGGTGCGCCCGGCCGGCCTCTTCGGCCGCAAGATCCAGGCCCAGAACACGATCGCGGCGGAGGCGACGCGGCGCAGCTTCGAGTTCTCCGCCGGCGCGCGCACCTGGTTGACCGCCGCCGTCGTCGTCGCGGCGCTGGTCGCGCCCTACGTGCTCTATCCGACCTATCTCGCCAAGGTCCTGTGCTTCGCGCTCTTCGCCGGCGCCTTCAACCTGCTGCTCGGCTACGTCGGTCTCCTGTCCTTCGGCCACGCCGCCTATTTCGGCGCGGCCGCCTATGCCACCGGCTGGGTCATGAAGAACTGGGGCCTCTCGACCGAACTCGGGCTCCTCGTCGGCGTCCTCTTCGGCGCCGGCCTCGGCCTGCTCTTCGGCATGATCGCGATCCGGCGCACCGGCATCTACTTCTCGATGATCACGCTCGCCCTGTCGCAGGTGGTCTATTTCGTCGCGGTGCAGGCGAATTTCACCGGCGGCGAGGACGGTCTGCAGAGCGTGCCGCGCGGCCGCCTGTTCGGCCTGATCGGGCTCGAGGACGCGCACGTCATGTACTATTTCGTGCTGGCGGTCTTCGTGCTCGGCTATGCGGCGATCCTGCGGATCCTGCGGTCGCCCTTCGGCGAGACGATCCGCGCGGTGCGCGACGACGAGCAGCGCGCGCTCTCCCTCGGCATTCCCGTCGCCCGCTACAAGCTCGCCGCCTTCGTCATATCGGCCGGTCTCGCCGGGCTCGCCGGTGCCTTGAAGGTGCTGGTGTTCGGCGTCGCCTCGCTCACCGACGTCCATTGGCACGCCTCCGGCGAGGTCGTCCTGATGACGCTCCTCGGCGGCATCGGCACGCTGGCGGGGCCGATCGTCGGCGCGGCCGGCTTCGTGTCGCTCCAGAACTATCTCGCCCCGCTCGGCTCCTGGGTGTTCATCGTCCAGGGCGTGATCTTCGTCATCTGCGTGCTGTCGTTCCGCGAGGGTCTGGTCGGTCTCGCCGCCCAGGGCTGGAACGCCGTCGCCGGCCGCCGGAGATCGTGATGTACATGCATGTGGTCCTCATGGAGATCGAGGCGGACGCGGCCTTCCATGCCGAGGTCGAGCACTGGTGCGACCGCGTCCGCGGCGAATGCGACGGCATTCTCGGCTACGTCTATCGCGAGAACACCGCCTCGCGCGCCGACGGGCTCGGCCACACCGTGATCGCCCATTTCGTCGACGAAGCCGCCCACGACGCCTATCAGGCGAGCCCGGCGCATCAGGGCATGAAGGCCTTCATGGCACCCGCGATCCGCCGGATCGTCGTCTTCGACGGCGACGTTCCCGCCCTGGCGCCGGCGCCGGCCGCCTAGCCTGCGCGCCGCCGGGAGACGAGACCCCTCGCGGGGGCCGGTCGTGTCCGATCGGCCCCCGCGACCTTTCGCGACGTCGCCTGCGTCGTTTGCCGGTTCTTCTCGCCGCCGCCATCCGCTATAGCGAACCTCCGGGCCATCGAGGGGAGACGGTGATGCCGAACCGAGAGAAGACGCGTCTGAGCGGAGCGTCCTTCCTCTTCGCACTCTATGCGGGATTCGTCCTGATCGTCGGCACGGCGATCCGCACCGTCGCGCACGAGAACATCGGGCTCGGCTTCCTGCAGACGGCGATCAACGACGGCACCTTCATCGTCGCCAACTTTCTGATCGCCCACCGTCTCGTCGATCGCCGGCGGGAGGTCGACGTCAAGACCATTGGGCAAGTGATGGTCGCCTCGATCGTGATCGGCGTGGCCTATTACTTCGTGATCAAATACGGCCTGTCGGAGATCTTCGAGGCCTTCGCGCCGCCGCCCAAACACCCTTTCGCGCCGGGCGCGGTGATTCTCTACTACAGCCTGTTGTCGCTCAGCTTCTGCCTGACTTACGTCTGGGTGATCGGCATCGAACGCTCGGTCGAGCGCGAACTGGCGGCGCAACAGGCGCAGAACGAGGCCGAGAGCCGCGTCCTCCAATCGGAGCTGCGGCGGCTGCGCAACCAGATCGACCCGCATTTCCTCTTCAATTGCCTCAATACGGCGATCACCGAGGTCCACGACCGGCCGAAACGGGCGACCACGGTCCTGCGCGAGCTCAGCGCCTATCTGCGCTATTCGCTCGACGTCGGCGATCGTTCCTTCTCGCCGCTCGCCGCCGAATTCGCCGCCCTGCGCTCGTTCCTGCGCATTCAGGACACCCGCTTCGGCTCGCGCCTCTCCACCCGGCTCGTGCTCGATCGCCGCGCCCGCGAACGCCTCGTGCCGACGCTCCTGCTCCAGCCGCTGATCGAGAACGCCACCAAATACGGCATCCCCGACGACGACGGCGTCCTCCACGTCACCGTCGACGCCATGCTCGACGGCGACGTCCTGAACGTCACCATCACCAACACCGGCCTGCTCCAGCCCTTGGGCGAACCGCGCTCGACGCGGATCGGCCTCGCGAATTTGCGCTCGAGGCTGGACTTGCACTATGGCGAGCGGGCATCCTTCGCGCTCGGACAAGAGGGCGAGAACGTGGTCGCGAGACTCATTCTGATCGGGAGCCCGGTGTGAAACTGGTGGTGATCGACGACGAACCGGCGGCGCGCAAGGCGATCGTGCGGCTCGCGGAACGGTATCGGGGTGTCGAACTGGTCGGCCAGGCCGACTCGGCCGATTCGGGTCTGGCCGTCGTCGAGGCGACCAAGCCGGACGCGATCGTGCTGGACGTCGTCATGCCCGGTGCCAGCGGCTTCCAGTTGCTGCGCCAGCTGCCCTTCCGGCCGCGCATCGTCATCTATTCCGGCCACGCCGAACGCGCCGTCGACGCCTTCGAGGCCGAGGCTTTCGACTTCCTCCTGAAGCCGGTCGATTTTCCGCGATTCGCCAAGGTGATGCGCCGGCTCGACCAGTCGCTGGCGCTGGAGGCGGGCCTGCGCAAGCAGAGCACCGCCGGCGACGACGCCCAGCCGATCCGCATCGCCGATCATCGCGGCCACCACATCGTCCCGCAGGCGGAGATCGTCGCCGTCGAGGCCGACAAGGAATGTTGCCGGGTCCGTCTCGGTTCGGGCCGGGTGCTGCTCGCCACCGAGACGATCGGCCGACTCGAGGAGCGCCTGCCGGAGCCGACGTTCCGCCGGATCGGCCGCTCGCTGATCGTCAATACCGCCGAGCTCGAGCGCATCGAGCCGCGCCCTCAGGGCAAGGGCGTGCTCCGCTTCCGCCTCAGCGACGTCCGGCTCGACGTCGGCCGCGCGGCGATGACGACCATTCGCCGGCTCGCCTGACGCGCTCTCGGCCTCCGCGATTCTCGCCGCCCCGCGAGAGCCCAGCCGGCAGAACTCTCGGCCGCGCGCCGCGTCCTCGCCCGAACGAGCGCAGAAGAGAGCCGGCGAAGTCTCGGGTACTTCACCGAACGCGGCCGTCTTCTTCGTCGCTTCTTCTTTCGCGCCCGCCGCCTCGTCGCGGCGATGCCCGTTCGTGGCGAATTATGTCGATTCGCCGAAAATGCGTTGTTTCCGCTACGTAGTCTTTCCTAGCACTCGGGCAGGGGTCGGATCCGGCTGCCGCGGCGTGTCCGCGCGACGGTCGGTCGGGACATGTCCGAGGGGCTGCGTTGCACATGGTTTCGTCGATTTCGGCCGCGATGAAGCGGGTCGCCACGGTCGTCACGAACTTCGCCGGTCGCCTGCGCCGGTCGCCGGCCGCGAGGGCAGGGGGCACCGGCCCGCGTCGCGTCGCGCTCGCCGCGCTCACGGCCGGTGTCGTCGCGTTCGGCGGCGTCGGCGGCTCGCTCGCGGCGGCGCTGCCGGCGAACGTGACGGTGAGCTTCAGCCCGACCACGGCGCTGGCCGACGGCTCGACGCCGATGGCGATGACGTTCACCATCACCAACCCGAACGCGGACGTCTCGCTCGACGGCATCACCGTCGGCGGCACCGGCCAGCCGTCCATCGAGTGGTGGCCGCGCTACGCCGCGACCGGCACCTGCTTCACGAGTTACAACGCGTCCATCCAGGGCGATCTGACCATCAATCTGTACAAGCCGCTCGGACCCGGCGCGAGTTGCACGATCGTCGACAAGTTCTACATCTCCGAAGTCGGCGGGCCCTACACCTACACGACCGGCCCCATCACCTCGTCCGCGCCCAATGTGACGTCCGGTTCGCCGGTCACCTCGACCAACTCCGTGTTGGTCGTCCTGCCGCCGAGCCAGGTCACCATCACGTCCGGTGGCGCGGCGCAGTCCGCCTCGGTCGGCAAGGCCTTCACCAATCCGCTCGCGATCAAGGTCCTCAGATCCAACGGGTTGGCCTATTCCAACCTGTCCGTGACCTTCACGGCGCCGTCGTCCGGGGCGACCGGGGTCTTCTCGAACGGCTCCTCGACGATCACGGCGACGACCGACGCGTCGGGCATCGCGTCGGTCCCGGTCACCGCCGGGACGACGGTCGGCAGCTACGCGATCACCGCGACCGTGTGGGGCGTCACCAAGACGTTCTCGCTCAGCAACATCGGCGGCGTCTCCGCCTTCGTCGTGACACCGTCCGCCTCCAGCGCGGTCGCGGGCACCCTCACGACGCTCACCGTGACGGCGGTGGATTCGCTCGGCACCATCGTCCCCGACTACGCGGGCACGGTGCATTTCACGTCGACGGACGCGGCGGCGGCGCTTCCCTACGACACCACGCTGACCGCCGGCACCAAGGTCGTCGCGACGCGTCTGAAGACCATCGGCCCACAGAGGCTCATCGCGGTCGACACCGTGAAGTCCGCGGTGACCGGCACTTCGTCGACGATCACGGTCACCGCCGCCGCGCCCGCGACGATGACGGTGAACGCCGGCGACGGCCAATCGACCCTCACCACGACGAATTTCGCGACGCGCCTGTCGGTCGCCGTGGTCGACGAATTCGGCAACCCGGTCTCGGGCTCCTCCGTCAAGTTCGAGGCGCCGGCGTCCGGCGCGAGCGGCACCTTCACGAGTTCGTCGACCGTCACCACCGACGCGTCGGGCATCGCCACCGCGCCGAACTTCACCGCCAACGACACGGGCGGCACCTACACCGTGACCGCCTCCATCACCGGCGGGCCCTCGGCGAACTTCACGCTCACCAACGTCCCCCCCTATGGACCCGCGACGCGTTTCACGGTGAGCGCGCCGAGCAGCGCCACGGCGGGCAGCTCCTTCGGCCCGATCGTGGTGACCGCCCTCGATGCCGACGGCAAGACGGTCAAGAACTATTCCGGGACCGTCCACCTGACCTCGACGGACCCGCAGGCCGTCCTGCCGGCCGACACGACTCTCGCCAACGGCACCACGACCCTGTCGGCGACGCTGAAGACCGCCGGCACTCAGACGGTCACCGCGACCGACACCGTCACCGCATCGATCACCGGCACCTCCGGATCGGTCACCGTGCGTGCCGCGAGCGTCGCGGCGGTCACCGCCGTACCCGGCACGACGCCGCAGTCGACGACCGTCTCCACCGAATTCGCCACGCCCTTGGCGGCGACGGTCACCGACGCCTACGGAAACCCGATCTCGGGCGTCACGGTGACCTTCAAGGTGCCCTCGACCGGCGCGAGCGGCACCTTCACGTCGAACGGTTCCTTCTTCGCCACCATCAGCACCGATTCCGCCGGTCTGGCGACGGCCTCGGCCTTCAAGGCCAACGCGACCGCCGGGAGCTATTCGGCGACCGCGACGGCCAGTGGCAGCGTGCAGGCGATCTTCGCGCTGACCAATCTGCCGCGCGTGCCGACGGTGACCGGCCTCTCGCCGTCTCTCGGCGGAATGTCGGGCAATACGACGGTCACGATCACCGGCACGGACTTCACCGGCGCGACGGCGGTCTCCTTCGGCGCCACGCCGGCGCAGAGCTTCACCGTGGTCTCGGCGACCCAGATCACCGCGGTCTCGCCCGCCGGCACCGGCGTCGTCGACGTCACCGTGACCACGGCCGGCGGCACCTCCGTCACCACCGCCGCCGATCGCTTCACCTACGCCAGCAGCGTCTCCACCCTGTCCGGATTGAGCTTGAGCGAGGGCACGCTCACCCCGGCCTTCGCCGCGGGGACCTCGAGCTACACCGCGAGCGTCGCCAATGCCGTGACCTCGCTGACGGTCACCCCGACCGTGAGCGAATCCCACGCGACCGTCACCGTGAACGGCACCGCCGTGACGTCCGGCACCGCCTCCGGCCCGCTCGCCCTCTCGGTCGGCGCCAACACGATCACCGTGAAGGTGACCGCCCAGGACGGCACGACCACCAGCACCTACACGGTCGTGGTGACGAGAGCCCCCTCGACGGTATCGTCGCTCTCGGCGCTGACGCTGAGCCAAGGGACGCTCGCGCCCGCCTTCGCCTCGGCGACGACGAGCTACACCGCGAGCGTCGGCAATGCCGTGACCTCCCTGACGGTGACGCCGACCGCGACCGAATCCCATTCGGCGATCACCGTGAACGGCACGACCGTCACCTCGGGCTCCGCCTCCGGCGCGATCACCCTTCCGGTGGGGACGACCACCATCACCGTCAAGGTGACGGCGCAGGACGGCACGACCTCCACGACCTATACGGTGGCGGTGACCCGCGCCCCCTCGACGGTGTCCTCGCTCTCGGCGCTGACCCTGAGCCAGGCGTCGCTCTCACCCTCCTTCGGCTCGGCGACGACGAGTTACACCGCGACCGTCGCCAATGCCGTGACCTCTCTGACCGTGACGCCGACGGCGACCGAGCCCAACGCGACCATCACCGTGAACGGCGCCACCGTCGCTTCGGGATCCGCCTCGGGCGCGATCGCTCTGGCGGTCGGCGCGAACACGATCACCGTGAAGGTGACCGCGCAGGACGGCACGACCTCCACGGCCTACACCGTGGTGGTCACCCGCATCGCTTCGTCGGTCGCCACTCTCTCGGCGTTGACGCCGAGCCAGGGAACTCTGTCGCCGTCCTTCGCCTCGGCGACGACGAGCTACACCGCGAACGTCGCCAACGCCGTGACCTCTCTGACGGTGACGCCGACCGCGACCGATCCGACCGCGACCATCACCGTGAACGGCGCCACCGTCGCCTCGGGGTCCGCCTCGGGCGCGATCGCTCTCGCGGTCGGCGCGAACACGATCACCGTGAAGGTGACCGCCGAGAACGGCACGACCACCAGGACCTATACGGTGGTGGTCACGCGCGCCACATCGTCCGACGCCTCGCTCTCGGCATTGACCCTGAGCCAGGGGACGCTCTCGCCCGCCTTCGCGACCGCGACGACGAACTACACCGCGAGCGTCGGTAATGCCGTGACCTCCCTGACCGTGGCCCCGATCGCGACCGAATCCCACGCGACGATCAGAGTGAACGGCACGATCGTCACCTCCGGCTCGGCATCGGGCGCGATCGCCCTGGCGGTCGGCACCACCACGATCACCGTGAAGGTGACCGCACAGGACGGCACGACGTCCAAGACCTACACCGTCGCGGTCACCCGCGCGGCGTCCTCGGTCGCCTCGCTCTCGGGCCTGACGCTGAGCCAAGGCACGCTGGCTCCGTCGTTCGCGTCTGCGACGACGAGCTACACCGCGAGCGTCGGCAACGCCGTGACGTCGCTGACGGTGACCCCGACCGCGAGCGACTCCCACGCGACCATCACCGTGAACGGTGCGACGGTCTCTTCCGGCTCCGCCTCGGGCGCGATCGCTCTGGCCGTGGGGACCACGACGATCTCCGTGAAGGTGACGGCGCAGGATGGCACGACCTCGACCACCTACACGGTGGCCGTCACCCGCGCCGCTTCGTCGGTCGCGAGCCTGTCGGCTCTCACGCTGAGCCAAGGAACGCTGGCACCGTCCTTCGCGTCGGCGACGACGAGCTACACCGCGAGCGTCGGCAATGCCGTGACCTCGCTGACGGTGACCCCGACGGCGAGCGAGTCGCACGCGACCATCACCGTGAACGGAGCGTCCGTCGCCTCCGGTTCCGCCTCGGGCGCGATCCCGCTGGCGGTCGGAACCACCGCCATCACCGTGAAGGTGACGGCCCAGGACGGCACGACCTCGACCACCTACACCGTGGCGGTGACCCGCGCGGCCTCCTCGGTCGCGAGCCTGTCGGCCCTGAGCCTCAGCCAAGGCACGCTGGCTCCGTCGTTTGCCTCGGCGACGACGAACTACACCGCGAGCGTCGGCAATGCCGTGACCTCTCTGACGGTGACCCCGACGGCGAGCGAGTCCCACGCGACGATCACCGTGAACGGTGCGACGGTGTCGTCCGGCTCGGCCTCGGGCGCGATCGCCCTGGCGGTCGGGACGACGACGGTCACCGTGAAGGTGACGGCCCAGGACGGCACGACCTCGACCACTTACATCGTCGCGGTGACTCGCGCCGCTTCCTCGGTCGCGAGCCTCTCGGCTCTCACGCTGAGCCAGGGCGCGCTGGCGCCGTCCTTCGCCTCGGCGACGACGAGCTACACCGCGAGCGTCGGCAACGCGGTGGCGTCGCTGACGGTGACCCCGACGGCGAGCGATCCGACGGCGACCATCACCGTGAACGGTGCCACCGTCGCCTCGGCATCCGCCTCCGGCGCGATCGCTCTGGCGGTCGGAACCAACACCGTGACGGTGAAGGTGACGGCCCAAGACGGCACCACCTCGACCACCTACACCGTCGCCGTGACCCGTGCGGCCTCCTCGGTCGCGAGCCTCTCGGCCTTGACGTTGAGCCAGGGCACGCTCGCCCCGTCCTTCGCCTCGGCGACGACGAGCTACACCGCGAGTGTCGGCAACGCCGTGACGTCCCTGACGGTGACCCCGACCGCGACCGACTCGCACGCCACCATCACCGTGAACGGAGCCACCGTCGCCTCCGGCTCGGCCTCGGGCGCGATCGCCCTGGCGGTCGGTACCAACACCGTGACGGTGAAGGTGACGGCCCAGGATGGAACCACCTCGACCACCTACACGGTGGCCGTGACCCGCGCGGCGTCGTCGGTCGCGAGCCTGTCGGCTCTCACGCTGAGCCAAGGCACGCTCGCGCCCGCCTTCGCCTCGGCGACGACGAGCTACACCGCGAGCGTCGGCAACGCCGTGACCTCGCTGACGGTGACCCCGACGGCGACCGACTCGCACGCCACCATCACCGTGAACGGTGCGACGGTGTCGTCCGGCTCCGCCTCGGGCGCGATCGCGCTGGCGGTCGGGACGACCACGGTCACCGTGAAGGTGACCGCCCAGGACGGGACGACGTCGACCACCTACACCGTGGCCGTGACCCGCGCGGCCTCCTCGGTCGCGAGCCTCTCGGCTCTGACGCTGAGCCAAGGCACGTTGTGGCCGTCGTTCGCGTCGGCGACGACGAGCTACGCCGCGAGCGTCGGCAATGCCGTGACCTCGCTGACGGTGACCCCGACGGCGAGTGACTCCCACGCCACCATCACCGTGAACGGTGCGACCGTCTCCTCGGGCTCGGCCTCCGGTGCGATCGCCCTGGCGGTCGGAACGACGACGATCACCGTGAAGGTGACGGCCCAGGACGGGACCACTTCGACCACCTACACCGTGGCGGTGACCCGCGCGGCCTCGTCGGTCGCGAGCCTGTCGGCCCTGAGTCTCAGCCAAGGCACGATGGCTCCGTCCTTCGCCTCGGCGACGACGAACTACACGGCGAGCGTCGGCAATGCCGTGACGTCCCTGACAGTGACCCCGACGGCGAGCGAGTCCAACGCCACCATCACCGTCAACGGTGCGACGGTCTCGTCCGGTGCTGCCTCCGGCGCGATCGCTCTGGCGGTCGGAACCAACACCGTGACGGTGAAGGTGACGGCCCAGGACGGCACGACCTCGACCACCTACACCGTGGCCGTGACCCGCGCGGCCTCGTCGGTCGCGAGCCTGTCGGCCCTGAGTCTCAGCCAAGGCACGCTGGCTCCGGCTTTCGCCACGGCGACGACGAGCTATACTGCGAGTGTCGGCAATGCCGTGACGTCGCTGACAGTGACCCCGACGGCAACCGAGTCGCACGCCACCATCACCGTGAACGGAGCGACGGTCTCGTCCGGTGCTGCCTCGAGCGCAATTGCCCTGGCGGTCGGAACGACCACGATCACCGTTAAAGTGACCGCCCAGGACGGCACGACCTCGACCACCTACACCGTCGCCGTGACCCGCGCCGCCTCGTCGGTCGCGAGCCTGTCGGCCCTGAACCTGAGCCAAGGCACGCTCGCTCCGTCCTTCGCGACCGCGACGACGAGCTACACGGCGAGCGTCGGCAATGCCGTGACCTCGCTGACCGTGACCCCGACCGCGAGCGAGTCGCATGCGACCATCACCGTGAACGGCGCGACGGTGTCGTCCGGCTCGGCCTCAGGCGCGATCGCGCTGGCGGTCGGGACGACCACCATCACCGTCAAGGTGACTGCCCAGGACGGGACGACGTCGACCACCTACACCGTGGCCGTCACCCGCGCCGCCTCGTCGGTGGCGAGCCTCTCGGCTCTGAGCCTGAGCCAAGGCACGCTCGCTCCGTCGTTCGCTTCGGCGACGACGAGCTACACCGCGAGCGTCGGCAATGCCGTGACCTCGCTGACCGTGACCCCGACGGCGAGCGACTCCCACGCGACGATCACCGTGAACGGAGCCACCGTCTCGTCCGGTGCTGCCTCGGGCGCGATCGCTCTGGCGGTCGGAACCACCACCATCACCGTCAAGGTGACGGCCCAGGACGGGACCACCTCGACCACCTACACCGTGGCCGTGACCCGCGCCGCTTCGTCGGTCGCGAGCCTGTCGGCCCTGAGCCTCAGCCAGGGCACGCTGGCCCCGTCCTTCGCCCCGGCGACGACGAGCTACACCGCGAGTGTCGGCAATGCCGTGGCCTCGCTGACGGTCACCCCGACGGCGATCGATCCGACCGCGACCATCACCGTGAACGGTGCGACGGTCTCGTCCGGCTCGGCCTCGGGCGCGATCGCCCTGGCGGTCGGAACCAACACCGTGACGGTGAAGGTGACGGCCCAAGACGGCACCACCTCGACCACCTACACCGTGGCCGTCACCCGCGCCGCCTCGTCGGTGGCGAGCCTGTCGGCCCTCACGCTGAGCCAAGGCGCGCTGGCTCCGTCCTTCGCGTCGGCGACGACGAGCTACACCGCGAGCGTCGGCAACGCCGTGACCTCGCTGACCGTGACCCCGACCGCGAGCGACTCGCACGCGACCATCACCGTGAACGGCGCGACGGTCTCGTCCGGCTCGGCCTCGGGCACGATCGCCCTGGCGGTCGGAACCACCACCATCACCGTGAAGGTGACGGCCCAAGACGGCACCACCTCGACCACCTACACCGTCGCGGTCACCCGCGCGGCCTCCTCGGTCGCGAGCCTGTCGGCCCTGAGTCTCAGCCAAGGCACGCTGTCGCCGTCCTTCGCGTCGGCGACGACGAGCTACACCGCGAGCGTCGGCAACGCCGTGACGTCTCTGACGGTGACCCCGACGGCGAGCGAGTCCCACGCCACGATCACCGTGAACGGCGCCACCGTTGCCTCGGCGTCCGCCTCTGGCGCGATCGCTCTGGCGGTCGGAACCACCACCATCACCGTCAAGGTGACGGCCCAGGACGGGACCACCTCGACCACCTACACCGTGGCCGTGACCCGCGCCGCGCCACGCCCCGTGGTCTCCGGGCTCTCGCCCTCTTCCGGGCCGGCGCGCGGTGGGACGTCGGTGTCGGTTTCCGGCTCCGGCTTCACCGGGGCGACGGCGGTCTCCTTCGGCGCGACGCCGGCGAGCGCCTTCTCGGTCGTGTCCGAGACGCGCATCGTCGCCACCGCTCCGGCCGGGACCGGAACCGCCGACGTGATCGTGACGGGCCCCGGCGGCACCTCGGCGACGGGGGCGGCGGATCGCTTCACCTGGGTGGCCGGTCCGGCGATCTCCGCGATCGCCCCGCAGACGATGACGCTCGGCACGCCCGTGTCCTTCGACATGATCGTCTCGGGCGGCGACGGCGCGCTCCGTTGCTCCGCCCAGGCCTCGGGCGGCGCCGTCCGCGCGGCCGGCGTCTCGTTCGGATCCTGCGTCGCCGGCGTCAATCGCGTCTCCGTCGATGCCACCGCCGTCGGCACGGCCGTGCTGACCCTGACGGTGACGGATGCCGGCGGGCAATCCGCCGACGTCGCGGTCTCGGTCACGGTCGACGCGGTGCTCGCCGCCCGCACGGCGATCGCCACCACGACCCTGACCGAAGGTCGCTCGGCGGGAAGCTTCACGCCGGTCGTCGGATCGGGCGGGCGCGGCACGCTCACCTATTCGGTGTCGCCGAGCCTGCCGGCCGGGCTCGCCTTCGCCGCCGGCTCGGGCGCCGTCTCGGGCACGCCGACGGCGGCGCGCGCGACCACCACCTATCAGGTGACGGTCACCGACGAGAGCCGCGCCACCGCGCGCGCCTCCTTCTCGCTCACCGTCGAACCGGCGCTGACCGCGGCCGACGACGTCGCCGAGACCCGTGAGGGCATCGCCGTCGCCGTCGACGTGACCGCCAACGACGCCGGCGGCCCGTTCACCGACGTGGTCCTGACCAGCCGGCCGACCCATGGCGCGGCCACGGTCACCGGCCTTTCGGTGATCTACGTGCCGCAGGTCGGCTTCACCGGGGTCGACAGCTTCACCTATCGCGCGGTGAAGGGCAGCACGCGATCGGCGGAGGCGACCGTGCGGATCACCGTCCGCGAACGGCCCGATCCGAGCCTCGATCCCGACGTCTCCGGCCTGATCAGCGCCCAGAACCAGGCGGCGCTGCGCTTCGGCGAGACCCAGCTGCACAACTTCAACCAGCGCCTGGAGAGCCTGCACGGCGACGGCACCCCGCGCGATTCCTTCGGCGCCAGCCTCGTCAGCGGCGTGCCGGAGGATCGCCCCGAACTCGGCTATGATCGTACCGATCCGGAGATCGATCGAAACCGTGGCATCGATCCGGAGGGACGTGGTCTCGCGGCGATCGACCGGCGCCTGACCCGGGGCTCCGGCGGACTCTCCGAGCCGCTGCCCGACGGGCGCCGCGCCGCGGCGAGCCGCGCCGAGGAGCGGATCGAGCGCGCCTTCTCCTTCTGGACGGCGGGCTCCCTCACCATCGGTAGCGTCTCGAACGACGGCAAGGTGAACGGCAACAGCTTCACGACCTCGGGCGTCACCGCCGGTGTCGACTATCGGTTCAGCGGCCTGCTCACCGTCGGCATGGGCCTCGGTTACGGCCGCGTCTCCACCGACATCGGCACCGAGGGCACCCGCACCGAGGCCGACCAGTACGCGGCGGCGCTCTATGCCTCGATCCGGCCGAGCCCGACGATGTTCATCGACGGCGTCGCGGGCGTCGCCACCTTCGACTTCACCTCGCGCCGCGCCCTCACCGGCGCCGGGGCGGGCGCGATGGCGACGGGCGAGCGCGGCGGCCGCGAGTTCTTCGGCTCGCTGACGGCGGGCTACGAATATCGCGGCGTCTTCGAGGGCCACCCGTGGTTCCTGTCGCCCTATGCCCGCCTGGAGGTGATCGCCGGAACCCTCGACGGCTTCACCGAGACCTCGCCGGTCGCCGCCACGGCGCTCAAATACGGGGATCAGTCGTTCGGCGACACCAGTCTCGATCTCGGCCTGCGCGGCAAGATGGCGTTCAAGACCGACTTCGGCTCGATCGCGCCGCACTTCCGCGCCGAGTTCCAGCACGACCTGCAGTCGTCCGGCTCCGCCTCGGTCTCCTGGGCCGATCTCGCCGGCGGCCGGGTCTATTCGGTGCCGATCCAGGGCGCCGACCAGACCCGCGTCATGCTCGGCGCCGGCCTCGACCTCGATTGGTACGGCTATCTGGTCGGCATGGAGTATCAGAACACCTTCGGCGCCTCGAGCGAGACGCAGTCGGTGTCGATGAAGCTCCGCAAGCGCTTCTGATCGACGGCGGCCGGGAGGCTCCCGGCCGCCGCATCCGGACCGCGCGAAACGGGCTGGGTTCGCCCGGATCGTCCGGCGCCGGGGTCGCGATCCGCCGAGGCCGAACGGCCGAAGGGGCCACGCGCGGCATGCGCGGGCCCCTTCGTGAACGCGTCTTGGGGAATGGGCGTCACGCCGCCGGTCGCGCGCCGGTCACCACCGAGACGCGCTCGCCCCATCGCTCGAACGGGTAGTAGTCCCAGATCGCGTGATGCTGGCTCGCCCAGTTGTCCCACACCAGCAGGGAATTCGGATGCCAGCGGATCCGCGTCTGGAAGGCGAGGTTGCGCTCGATGTGGCGGAACAGCAGCCCGAGCAGGGCGTCGCTCTCCTCGCGCGTCAGCTGCACGATGTGGGTGGTGAAGGCGGCGTTGACGTAGAGATGCTTGCGGCCGGTGCGCGGATGCGTCGCCACCACCGGGTGCTCGCTCTGGGGATAGGTCCGGCCCGGATCGGGGCGCGAGCCGTAGCCGGCGGTCCAGGCCTGCGAGCCGTCGTGGATGGCGGTCAGCCCCTCGAGCGCGCGCTTGATCGGGTCGGAGAGCGATTCATAGGCGAGATAGGTGTTGGCGAAGGCGGTGTCGCCGCCGAAGGGCGGCAGTTTGGTGACGTGCAGCGCCGACCAGGCGATCGGGCTCGGATCGCAGGAGACGTCGGGGTGCCAGCCGTCTCCGGCGGTGAAGCGGCTGTCGCGGCCGGTGCGCCAGCCCAGGATCTCCGGGTCGTAGGCCTTCGGGTCCCAGGCCCGCGAGGCGCCGAGTTCGTGGCGATGGAGCGTGCCGCCGAAGCGGCGGGCGAAGGCCTTCTGATCCTCGCGCGTCAGGGTCTGATCGCGGATCAGCACGGCGAGGTTCTCGTCGATGGCGCGGCCGATCTCCTCGAATTGGCGATCGGTGAGGGCGCGCAGGTCGACGCCGTGGATCTCCGCGCCGGCGGCCGGCGACAGGCGCTCGACGCGGATCGTCTCATAGGGCGCGCGCTCGGCGGTGTTCCAGCCTTCGATGGCGATCTTGTCGTTGAAGTCGCGATAGAAACTCATGGGATGTCCTCGTTCGTTCGGGCGGGACGACCCGACCGGCGCGGCCGTGTGGCCGCCCGGGACGATCGGGTCGGATGGGGATGGGAGCTGGGGGAAATCGGCGCGGCGGGCGGGCTCAGATGACCCAGCCGACGTCCGGCGGTTCCTCGTGGACGAGGTGTTTCAGGATCTCGGCCTCGAGGCGGGCGGCCTCGGCCGAGCCGCGACGGCGCGGGCGCGGCAGGTCGACGGCGACGTCGAGCGTGACGCGGCCCTCCTCGATCATCACCACGCGATCGGCGAGCGCGATCGCCTCGCCGACGTCGTGCGTGACGAGCACGGCGGTGAAGCCCTGCGCCAGCCAGACCCGTTCGAGCAGCGACTGCATGCCGATGCGGGTGAGGGCGTCGAGCGCGCCGAGCGGTTCGTCGAGGGCGAGGAAACGGGGCCGCGACACCAGCGCCCGGGCGAGCGCGACGCGCTGCTTCTGGCCGCCCGACAGCACCGCCGGCCAGGCCTCGGCCTTTTCCGCGAGCCCGACGGCGGCGAGCGCCGAGGCGACGCGGAGCCGCCCGTCGGGCGCGTCGCGGTCGCGGCCGAGACCGACCGCGACGTTGTCGACGACGCGGGCCCAGGGCAGCAGACGCGGCTCCTGGAACATCAGGCGCGGCACCACGTCCTCGTCCTCGCCGGCCCCGAAGGCGAGTTCGCCGCCGCTCGGCCGGTCGAGCCCGGAGAGGAGGCGCAGCAAGGTGGACTTGCCGCAGCCCGACCGCCCGACGATCGCCACGAACCGGCCGGCGGCGATGTCGAGATCGATCCCCCGCAGCACCTCGAGCTCGCCGAAGCGCCGGGTCAGGCCCGAGAGCCGGATGGAGACGCCGCGCGCGGCGCGGGCCCGCGTCGAAGGATCGGCGAAGAGCGCGTCGAAGTCGCGATCGGCCGGTATCACGGTCATTTGGAGGTCCTCGGATCGGCGAAGGCGGGATGCCAGGCGAGCGTGGCGCGTTCGAGCAGGCGAACGGTGGTGTCGGCGACCTTGCCGAGCGCGGCGTAGATCAGGATGGCGAGGACGACGACGTCGACCTGGAGGAACTCGCGTGCCTCCGTCGCCATGTGGCCGATGCCCGAGGAGGCGGCGATCGTCTCCGCCACGATCAGCGTCAACCACATCACGCCGAGCGCGAAGCGCACGCCGACGAAGATCGAGGGCAGGGCGCCCGGCAGGATCACCCTGCGGAAGAGCTCGAACCGGGTCATGCCGTAGGAGCGCCCCATCTCGACGAGCCCCGCGTCGACCGTGCGCACGCCGTGGAACGTGTTGACGTAGACGGGGAAGAACACGCCGAGCGCGGTGAGGAAGAGCTTCGCCTCCTCGCCGATGCCGAGCCACAGGATCACCAGCGGGATCAGCGACAGGTTCGGGATGTTGCGGATCATCTGGACGGTGGTGTCGGTGAGCCGCTCGGAGAGTTTCGAGAGCCCGTTGGCGAGCCCGAGCAGAAAGGCGATGCCGCCGCCGACCAGGAAGCCGGAGATCGCGCGGCGGAACGAGACGGCGATGTTCGCCGCGAGCTCTCCGTCGAGGATCTTCGACCACGCCGCCTCGGCGATGGCCCAGGGCGGCGGCAGGAACTGCGGCGAGAGCCGTCCCGTGCCGCTCGCCGCCGCCCACAGGGCGAGGAGGGCGAACGGCACGAGCCAGGGCGTCAGCCGCGAGGCGAGGAGCCCGCGGCCGGCCGTGCGTAGGAACCTCGCCGTCCGCGGCGGCTCGGCGGCGATCGAGGGAACGAGGGTCGCGAGACCTGTCGCGGACGTCATGGCGTGATCTCCGCTGCGGTTCAGGCCGATTTCGGCTTCCAGACGATGTCGCGCACGACGATCGGTCTGGGGATGAGGCCGAGCCGGTGGAAGCGGTCGGCGATCGCCTGCTGCTGGGCGATCACCGGGTCGGAGAGCGGACCGAAGGTGAATTCGGCCCGCGCCACCGCCCGCGACTGCGCGACGAGGGACACGCCGCTCGCCTCCGCATAGAGCGCCGCCACCTCGCCGCGATGGGCGGCGGCCCAGGAGGTCGTCGCGCCGATCTCCTCGTTCACCGCCGCGACGAGCGTGGGATAGGTGTCGGCGAAGGCGCGATTGGCGAGGAAATAGGAGTTCTGCTGCGCCACCGAGCGGTCGATCGGCAGCGGCCGGGCGCCCTTGGCCGAGAGCTCGGCGAGCGCGTAATAGGGATCCCAGATCGACCACGCGTCGATCGCGCCCCTGGCGAAGGCGGCGGCCGCGTCGGCGGGCGCCAAATAGGCGACCTCGAAGTCGGTCCATTTCAATCCCGCCGCCTCCGTCGCCGCGACGAGGAGATTGTGCGCCGACGATCCCTTGGCGACGGCGACCTTGCGGCCCTTCAGGTCGGCGACGGACTTGGCGGTCGAGTCGGGCGCGACGAGGATCGCCTGCCCGTCGCCGCGCGCCGGGATCGAGGCGACGTAATAGAGCTCCGACCGCGCCGCCTGCGCGAAGATCGGCGGCGCGTCGCCGGTATAGCCATAGTCGACGGCGCCGGCCTGCAGCGCCTCGAGCAGCGGCGGGCCGAACGGGAACTCGACCCATTCGACGGCGATGCCCTGGGGCTCCAACCGCGTCTCGATCTGCCGGCGCGCCTTCACGAGGAGGAGCGCGCTGGTCTTCTGATAGCCGATCCGGAGCCGGTTCGGCCGGTCTTCGGCGCGGGCGCGCCAGGGGGCGAGGGGCAGGAGCGAGGCGCCGGCGGCGAGCGCGGAGGAGAAGAGGAAGTCGCGACGATGCATGGGATGTCTCCGATCGGTTCACGCGCCGACGGCGCGAAGACGGGGGGCGCGGCGGACGACCACACGCTCGCGAGCGGCGGCGTCGACCTGACGCAACGAGGAGAAGATCCGCCCCTCGAGCGCGTCGAAGGCGGGGGCGGAGGAGAAGAATTTGAAGTCGCCGGGCACACCGACCGCGACACCGGCGGTCTGGTGGTGGACGTCGATGGCATAGGCTCTGAGCATGGGGGTGCATTCGCCGTGGAGACGGCGTCCTCGGATCGAAGGTTTCGGGCACGCTCCGCCCTTCGGCGCGACGGCGCGCCGGCGGAGCGACGGGGGCGGTCGAAGTGGTCAGCCGAAGCGGCGACAGGTGGTGATCATCGGGTTCCCTCCGGGGTCGAGGAGCCCACGAAACCCTTCGTGGTGCTTTTAGCCTTGGTCACGCGGTGCAAGCTGCTCCGACAAATCCCGCGATCGAGCCGCAGGCCCGATGCTTCGATCATGCGGGGCGAGGGGCCCTTCGTCGACGAAGCCCATTGCGGATTTCGGCGGCGCGACGAAATAAAATACTTTATTGATAGACTATGATTCCGGACCGCGCCTCGCCGTCCGGCGCGCCCCCGCGCCCCGACCCGTCGCGAGGGAGATTACGTTGGAAAAAGAATGACTTCTCGGCGACGGATTTGGAATGGGCGACCACGCGGAGCGCCGCGCGCCGGCCTAGAGTCGATCCGAACCCCTTCCCGATTGTCCATTCGACGCGAGGTCGCGATGACGACGCTGCTCCTGCCCGGCCTCCACGGCTCCGGGCCCGGCCACTGGCAGAGACGATGGCTCGAGGAGGTCGACGACGTCGTCCTCGTCGAGCAGGACGATTGGAGCCGGCCCGATCTCGAAGGCTGGCTCGCTCGCGCCGAGGCCGCCGTCGCGAACCATCCCGGCGCCTTCGTCGCCGCCCACAGCCTCGGCGCCGCTCTCGCGGTCCACCTCGCGACGCGGGCACGCGATCTGCCGATCGCCGGCCTCCTGCTGGTCGCGCCGGCCGACGTCGATCGCCATGCCCGCAAGGTCCCGCTCGTCGCCTCCTTCGCGCCGCTTCCGGTGACGCCGCTCCCGGTCCCGGCGATCGTGGTGGCGAGCCGCGACGATCCGTGGATGTCGATCGAAAGGGCCCGCATCCTCGCCGACATGTGGGAGGCCGGGTTCGTCGACATCGGTCGGGCCGGTCACATCAATGCCGAGAGCGGCCTCGGCGCCTGGCCCGACGGCCTGACGCTGCTCGGCCGCCTGCGCCGCATGGGCGGCGGCCTCACCACGCGGCGCCGGGCGGCGCGCTGACGGCGGGACGACGAAGACGGCGGCGGAAGGGGGACCCTCCGCCGCCTCACGTCGCGATTGGGTGTCGTCGCCACGCTCAGCCGAAGGCGCGCGCCGTGCCGGGGGCCGCGTCGAGGGCGCCGCCGATCGAGCGGCCGTCCTCGAAGAAGATCCGCCAGCGCGCCGGCGTCAGCGTCAGCCGGTCGCCGGCGGCGACGGTGATCTCCGGCGCCAGATCGATCTCGACCGGGCCGGCGCCGTCGAGAGTGAGGTCGACCCGCCGCGCGGTTCCGTGCCGCCGGGTCGCGCCGACCGTGCCGGCGAGCCCGGTCTCTCCGAGGCGCCAGTGCTGCGGCCGCACGAAGAGCGTCGCGGCACCGGCGCCGGCGAGGTCGACCCCGAGATCGAGCCGCGTCCCGCCGATCGCCACCCGTCCGTGCTCGACCGTGACGGGGATGCGGCTGGCGTCGCCGATGAAGTCGAAGACGAAGGGCGAGGCGGGCGCGTCGTAGATCTCGTCGGGCGTGCCGATCTGCTCGATCCGCCCCTTGTTCAACACCACCACGCGGTCGGCGAGCTCCAGCGCCTCGTCCTGATCGTGGGTGACGAAGACGGTCGTGTAGCCGGTGCGATCGTGGATGTCGCGCAGCCACTTGCGCAGATCCTTGCGGACCTGCGCGTCGAGCGCGCCGAAGGGTTCGTCGAGGAAGAGGACACGCGGCTCGACCGCGAGCGCGCGGGCGAGCGCCACGCGCTGGCGCTGGCCGCCGGAGAGCTGCGAGGGATACCGCTTCGCGAGCGTCGGCAGTTGCACGAGCTCGAGCAGGTCGGCGACGCGCCGCGCGATCTCGGCGCGGCTCGGTCGCTCCGACTTGCGCCGGCAGGTGAGGCCGAAGGCGATGTTCTCGGCGACGGTCATGTGGCGGAAGAGGGCGTAGTGCTGGAAGACGAAGCCGACGCGCCGCTCGCGCACCGGCGTCGCCGAGGCGTCCTCCTCGCCGAAGAGCACGCGCCCGGCGCTCGGCTGCTCGAGCCCGGCGAGCACGCGCAGGAGTGTCGTCTTGCCCGAGCCCGACGGGCCGAGAAGCGCCAGGAGCTCGCCCGAGCGGATGTCGAGATCGAGCCCGTGCAGGGCGGGAAAGTCGCCGAAATCCTTGGCGAGGCCGCGAATGCGAATGTCCATGAGGGTGCCTCAGTGCCGGGCCGAACGGGCGAGTTCGTCGCCGTACCGCCATTCGAGGAAGGTCTTGAGCACGAGGGTGACGAGGGCGAGGACCGCGAGCGCCGAGGCGATCGCGAAGGCGCCGACGAAATCGTACTCGTTGTAGAGGATCTCGACCTGCAGTGGCACGGTGTTGGTCAGCCCGCGGATATGGCCGGAGACGACCGAGACGGCGCCGAATTCCCCCATCGCCCGCGCGTTGCACAGCAACACGCCGTAGAGGAGGCCCCATTTGATGTTGGGCAGCGTCACCCGGGTGAAGATCGTCCAGCCCGAGGCCCCGAGCGTCAGCGCCGCCTCCTCGTCGGCCGCCCCTTGCGCCTGCATGATCGGGATCAGCTCGCGCGCGACGAAGGGGAAGGTGACGAAGATCGTCGCCAGAACGAGGCCCGGCACCGCGAAGATCACCTGGATCCCCTGCGCCTTGAGGAAGGGACCGACGAGCCCGTTCGCGCCGAACAGCAGCACGAAGACGAGGCCGGAGACGACCGGCGACACCGAGAACGGCAGATCGATCAGCGTGACGAGGAGGTTGCGGCCGGGAAACGAGAAACGCGTGATCGCCCAGGCGGCGGCGACGCCGAAGACGAGGTTCGCCGGCACCGAGATCGCCGCGACGAGGAGCGTCAGCCGGATGGCGGCGAGCGCGTCGGGATCGGCGAAGGCGGCGAGCCACGCGCCCCACCCCTTGCGCAGGCCCTCGGTGAAGACTCCGGCGAGCGGCAGCGCCAGCATCAGCGCGAGGAAGAGGACGGCCGCCGCGACGAGGAGCCGCCGCGCCGTCGCCGTCTCGCCGATCGGAGGCGGGACGGGGAGGGCGCGCGGGCGCGGCGGATCGAGGGGAAAGGTCTCGCCGGTCGCCATCACCACCTCTTCTCGGTCCAGTGTTGCAGGGCATTGATCGCGAAGAGCAGGGCGAAGGAGACCGCGAGCATCACCACGGCGATGCCGGTCGCCCCGACGTAGTCGAACTCCTCGAGTTTGATGACGACGAGCAGCGGGGCGATCTCGGTCACCCCGGGCATGTTGCCGGCGATGAAGACGATCGAGCCGTATTCGCCGACGCCGCGCGCGAAGGCCAGGGTGAAGCCGGTCAGCGCGGCCGGGACCAGCGGCGGCAGCAGCACCCGGAAGACGGTCGCCGCCCGGCTCGCGCCGAGCGTCGCCGCCGCTTCCTCCACCTCGCGGTCGAAATCGGCGAGGAGCGGCTGCACGGTCCGCACCACGAAGGGCAGGCCGACGAAGACCAGCGCCACCACGACCCCGGCGCGCGAATAGGCGACCTCGATGCCGAGCGGCGCGAGCAGGCCGCCGAGCCAGCCGTTCCGCGCGAAGAGGGCGGCGAGCGTGATGCCGGCGACCGCCGTCGGCAGCGCGAAGGGCAGATCGACGGCCGCGTCGACGAGACTGCGGCCGGGAAAGCGGTAGCGGGTCAGCACCCAGGCGACGAGCACGCCGAAGACGGTGTTGATCAGCGCGGCGATCAGGGCCGCGCCGAAGGAGAGTTCGAGCGCCGCCCGGACGCGCGGGCTCGCGAGGAGCGCCACGAAACCGTCGATCCCGAGCCCCGAGGCCTTCCACGCGAGCGCGGCGAGCGGGAGGAGCACGATGAAGGAGAGCCAGACCAGCGTCCAGCCGAAGGCGAGGCCGAAGCCCGGCAACACGCCGGTGACGAGCGACCGCGCCGGACGAGCCGGCGCCGGGGACATCGTGAGATCGGTCATTCCGCCTCCTCTCCGGGCGCGTCGCGCGAACGCTCTTCGCGCCGGGACGTTCGGGAGCGCCCGCCCCGGGGCTGGGGCGGGCATGGTCTCGTGGGGCCGGGCGTCAGCGCGCCGGCTTGTAGAGCTGGTCGAAGGTGCCGCCGTCGCCGAAGTGGAAGGCCTGCGCCTTCGTCCAACCGCCGAAGAGCGGATCGTCGATCGAGATCAGCTCGACCTTCGGGAAGCGATCGAGCAGGGCCTTGTCGACGGTTTCGGGGCGCGACGGGCGATAGTGATGCTTGGCGGCGAGGGTCTGGCCGGTCTCGGAATAGAGGAAGGCGAGATAGGCCTCGGCCTGCCGGCGCGTACCCTTGGCGTCGACATTGCCGTCGACCAGCGCCACCGGCGGCTCGGCGAGGATCGAATAGGGCGGCACGACGATGTCGAACTTGCCGGCGCCGAATTCGTCGAAGACCAGATCGGCCTCGTTCTCCCAGGCGAGCAGGACGTCGCCGAGGCCGCGCTGGGCGAAGGTCGTGGTCGAGCCGCGCGCGCCGGTGTCGAGCACGGGGACATGACGGAAGAGCTCGGTGACGTAGGCGCGCACCTTGGCGTCGTCGCCGCCGTAGGTCTTGGCGGCCCAGGCCCAGGCGGCGAGATAGTTCCAGCGCGCCCCGCCCGAGGTCTTCGGATTGGGCGTGATCACCTCGACGCCCGGCTTCACCAGATCGCCCCAGTCGGTGATCCCCTTCGGATTGCCCTTCTTCACCAGGAACAGGATGGTCGAGGTGTAGGGCGAGGAATTGTGGGGCAGCCGCTTTTGCCAATCGGCCGGGATCTTCGACGTGGTCTTGGCGATGGCGTCGATGTCGGCGGCGAGGGCGAGCGTCACCACGTCGGCGTCGAGCCCGTCGATGACCGAGCGCGCCTGCTTGCCCGAACCGCCGTGCGAGGCGCGGATCGTCACGGTCTCCCCGGTCTTCGCCTTCCATTCGGCGGCGAAAGCCTGATTCACCTCCTTGTAGAACTCGCGCGTCGGGTCGTAGCTGACGTTCAGAAGCGTCGTGTCGGCGCGGGCGAAGATCGTGGTGCCGAGCACGACGCCGAAGGCGGTGGCGACGATCGCCAGATCGCGCAGGCGTCGAAGGGCGAAACCGGACGGAGCGGTTCGCGAGGGGATCGAAGCAGTGGTCATGGCACGAAATCCTCGAAGGCGTTGCGTGCCGAAAAGACTACTTTTTCGATGGATGATGTCTATTCCATAGATTTCCGCGCTTTGGCATCGCTTGCCGCGCCCGCCCGCCGGCGTGGAACATCGTTCCCGCCGGCGATCGCCTCGGCGGGGCGTCCGGAGGGGCGCCACGGCGCCGGGGCATCGGCGTGAGTGGAGGGGGAGAGGCGAGGGGTGCGGCGCTTCGGGCGGGCCCCGATCGCGGCGTCAGACGGCGATCGCGTCGACGGCGCCGACCTTCCCCGCCATGTCGGCGAGCGAGAGGCGATCGAGGACCTCGGCCATGGCGTCGCGCACCTCGAGCATGGTGAGGCGCACCGCGCAGACGGTGAGATCGTCGCAGTCGTCGCAGGGCTGGTAGGCGGTGCGGCTGGCGCAGGCGATGGGGGCGAGCGGCCCGTCGAGCGCCCGGACGATCGCGCCGACGACGATCTCCTCCGCCGGACGCGCCAGCGTGTAGCCGCCGCCCGGCCCCTTCTTCGAACGCACGAAGCCGGCGTTCTTCAGATCGAGCAGGATGGCGTCGAGGAATTTCTTGGAAATGTGCTCGGTGCTCGCGATCTCGGCCGACTGCACCGTCGCGCCGACGGGTAGACGCGCCAGATGCACCATGGCCTTGAGGCCGTATTTGCCTTTGTTGGTCAGCACCGCGAACGCCTCCGATCGACTTGGTCCTAGTCGGTTCGCGGCGCCTGTTCAATCGGGGAACGCCGCATCGGACCACGCTCCTTCCACCGATCCGGCGAAATCACCGGATCGGCGGTCCCCTTCGGCCGATCGTCACGCGCCCGGCGCTCGCCTCACTCCGCGCGGAAGCCGAAGCTGCGGCGGCGCATCGTCTTCGGCCGGGCCGGCGCCGGCCGCTCGCAGGGCAGGAAGAGGCCACGGCCGGCGGCCCCCGAGAGGGTGCCCCGTTCGGCCACCACCTCGCCGCGCGAGATCACCACCTCCGGCCACGCCGGCACCTCGATCCCCTCGTAGGGGGTGTAGTCGCAGTCGTGATGGAGATCGGCGTTGGCGATGGCGCGCGGCGCCTCGGTGTTCCACAGCACGACGTCGGCGTCGGAACCGACGGCGATGACGCCCTTCCTCGGATAGAGGCCGTACATGCGGGCCGGGTTGGTGGCGGTCAGCTCGACGAAACGGTCGAGGTCGAGCCGCCCGTCGGCGACACCGGCGAAGAGCAGCGGCAGCCGCGTCTCGACGCCGGGAATGCCGTTCGGCACCCAACGGAACGAGGCGGTCTCGCCCTTGAGCTTCTTGCCGGCGGGATCCTCGTAGCGGAAGGGGGCGTGATCGGAGGAGACCACGTCGAAGACGCCGTCCGCGACGCCCTGCCAGATCGCTTCCCTGTTGGCCGCCTCGCGCGGCGGCGGCGAGCAGATGCACTTCGCCCCCTCGAAGCCCGGGGCGTCGAGATCCTCGGTCGAAAGGAAGAGATATTGCGGGCAGGTCTCGGCATAGAGCGACAGGCCGCGCGCCTGGGCGCGGCGGATCTCCTCCATCGCGTCGGCGCCGGAGACGTGGACGACCAGGATCGGCACGTCGACCAGCTCGGCGAAGGAGATGGCGCGATGGGTCGCCTCGCGCTCGATCACCTTGGGCCGCGACGCCGCATGGAAGAGCGGCGCGGTCTTGCCTTCCGCCTCGAGCCGGTCGGTGAGCCAGGCGATGCAGTCGGCGTTCTCGGCGTGCACCATGACCATGGCGCCGTTGTCGCGGGCGACCGACAGAACGTCGAGGATCTGGCGATCGGAGAGCTTCAGATCGTCGTAGGTCATGTAGATCTTGAACGAGGTGTAGCCCTCGGCGATCAGCGCCGGCAGCTCGACCTCGAGCACCTCCGGCGTCGGGTCGGAGACGATCAGATGGAAGGCGTAGTCGATGATCGCCTTGCCGTCGGCGCGGGCGTGATAGTCGTCGACCGCCGCGCGCAGGGATTGGCCGCGCGCCTGGGCGGCGAAGGGGATGATCGTCGTCGTGCCCCCGAAGAGGGCCGAACGCGTGCCCGACAGGAAGTCGTCGGCCATGCGGCTGCCGTCGCCGGTCGGCTGATCGAAGTGGCAATGGCCGTCGACCCCGCCCGGCAGCACCAGCCGGCCGGAGGCGTCGACGTCGCGGGCGCCGGGGGCGAGCCGGTCGGCGATGGCGACGATGCGGCCGTCGCGGATGCCGAGGTCACAGGCGACGAGCGATCCGGCGGTCGCCACGCGTCCGCCGCGGATGGTGAGGTCGAAGTCTTGCACGTGTCGTCTCCTCTCGACGGAGGGCGCGGCCGGGCCGCGCGAAGGAAGGTCAGGCGATGCGCGGCGCGTCGCCGTGGCGGCGCCAGAGCGAGCGCGCGACCGCCTCGGCGGTGGCGATCACCTCGTCGCCGTCGAAGAGCGTCGGCCGTCCGCCCTCGAGGAGGACGCGGCCGTCGACCACCACCGTGTCGACCACCGCCCCGCTCGCCGAATGGACGAGGAGGCCGGGCCCGTCGACGAGCGGCGCGAGGTTCGGCGCGCGCGCGTCGAGGAGCAGGAGATCGGCCTTGCGACCGACGGCGATCTGCCCGATCTCCTCGGAAAGACCGAGCGCCGCCGCCCCGCCGCGCGTCGCCCAGGCGAGCACGTCGGCGGCGGACTTGACGAAACCGCCGCCGCGAATGCGGGTCGCGGCGAGCGCCATCCGCATCGCCTCGAACATGTCGCCGGACTTGGTGTCGGTCGCGAGCGTGATCCCGGCGCCGGCCGCCTCGTGGGCGAGGATCGGCGCGACCGAGCCGTGCGCGGCATTGCCGACCGGAACATGCGCGACGTGAGAGCCGGACCGGCCGAACCGGGCGATGTCGGCGTCGGTCATGTGGATGCAGTGGCCGGCGACGAGACGGGGGCCGAGCAGGCCGACCTCCTCCATCAGCTCGACCGGCCGCATGCCGTCGCGCGCCAGAACCACGTCGACCTCCATCGGCGACTGATGGAGATGAGTGTGCAGGATCAGATCCTTCGCGGCGGCGATCCCCGCGACCTCGCGCAGGAGATCGGGCGAGCAGGTGTCGGGCGCATGCGGCCCGAGGATCGGCGTGACGAGCGAGCCCGGCGCCCGCCGCCGCTCGACCACGTCCATCGCCTCGGCGAGCGTCGCCCGGCCGCGCGCCGCGTCGGCGCGCCATTCGCCGCGCGCCAGGGCGGCGTTGTCGGCATCCATGATGCGGCCGCTGACGAAGGCGCGCAGGCCCGCCTCTTCCGCCGCGCGGGCGAGAGCCTCGGGGTGGCGATAGAAGTCGACGATGGTGGTCGAGCCGAAGCGCAGGAGTTCGTAGACGCCGAGCCGGGCGAGCGCGTGCGCCTCCTCGAAGGAGAGTGCGTCGCCCTGCGGGATGCCGGGCGTATAGGCCGGAGCGAAGTTCAGATCCTCGACCATGCCGCGCACGATCATCAGGGGCGTGTGGTTGTGGGTGTTGACGAGGCCCGGCATCAGCAGGTGCCGGGCCGACCCGAGCCGGCGCGCCGGCGCCCAGGCCGCCTCGATCTCCGCGCGCGGGCCGACAGCGACGATACGGTCGCCGGCGATCGCCACGCCCACGTCGGAGACGATCGTCCCGGCATCGTCGAGGAGAAAGGCGGCGCGGGCCGTGATCACGAGATCGCAGGGGAGGGGCGTGCGGTCGGGCGTGGTCATGCGGCGTCTCCGGTCGTGCGGGCGGCTTCGAGGCCGGCGAGCACGGCGCCGGCGGTCATGCGGGTGTGGGCGGCCATGGCCTCGGCGAAGGCCTCGGTGTCGACCCGGCGGAAATGCGCCATGAACACCTCGTGCTCGTCGAAGGAATCCTCCCAGCGCGAGCCGACGTAGTTGGCCTGGGCGCGGGCGCGGTAGATCTTGGCGGAGAGCGCCGTCCAGGTCGTCGTCAGCACAGGATTGCCGGCGAGGCGGACGATCTCGGCGTGGATCTCCTGGTTGCGGCGGAAATAGGCGCGGCGATCGCCGACGCGGTGCTGCTCGGCGAGATCGGCGTGCAGCGCGTCGAGGCCGGCGCGCTCGGCCGGGGTCGCGCGGGTGCAGGCGAGGGCGGCGGAGAGCCGGTCGAGGGCGATCGAGACCTCGAAGACCGCGGCGATCTCGTCGCGGGCGACGGGGGTGACGATCGGCGTGCGGTGCGGACGCAGCTCCATCAGCCCCTCGGTCGCCAGCACCTTGAAGGCCTCGCGCAGCGGCGTGCGCGACACGCCGAACGTGTCGCAGAGCATCTTTTCCGGCAGCGGCGTGCCCGGCGCCAGCTCACCCTCGAGCACCATCTCGCGCAGGCGGGCGACCAACTGATCGTGCAGAGACGCCGTCGCCAAGGGCTGGCGCGCCTCGGCGACCGAGAGCTTCAACCGGCCGGGCTGGAACTTGTAGCGCGCCTTGGGGCGGGTGCTCGCGCCCTCGGCAGTCGGCCCATTTGCCTCATATTTCGGCATTCACACCCTCTTTCGCCTACAGAAGCGGCTTTCCCAAAAGTCGATAACGGCATTATATCTCGGAAAAGACAGAAGAAAACAAAAATCGCATACCGAATGTAAAATCCCTTCCACGCTGGCGGCCGCCGCCGTCGGCGTGGAGATCGAGCTCGCTTTCATAGGAGTGATGTCCATGAAGACCCTGTTTTCCCGCCTCGCGGCGATGGCTCTCGTCGTCGCCGGCCTCACCGGCGCCCCGGCCCGCGCCGAGGATGCCGTCAAGGTCGGCTACGCCAAATGCGCGCATTGCGTGCCGATGTCGCTGCTGCCGAAATACACGGAAGGCGCCACGGTCGAGGCCCTGGGCTTCAACACCGGCAACGACGTGCTGACCGCGCTCCTGTCGAAGAGCATCGACGTCGCCCAGGTGACCTACCTCCATTACGTGACCGGCCTCGACAAGGGCTTCGACCTCGTCGCCGTCTCCGGTCAGATCTCCGGCGGCTCGACCATCGTCGTGCAGAACGATCTCCCGGTCGCGGCCGACGACTGGGCCGGCCTGAAGGCGCTGATCGCCAAGTACAAGGCCGAGGGCAAGCCGTTCCGCATCGCCGCCTCGCGCGGCAATGCCCAGGACATCCACATGCGCGGCGCGCTGATGAAGCAGGGCATCGATCCGAACAAGGACGTCCAGTTCGTCAACATCCCGAACCCGTCGGATCACATCCAGGCGCTGCGTCGCGGTGAGGTCGAGCTGATCTGCACGGTCGAGCCCTTCGCCACCCAGATCCTCCAAGCCAAGGCCGCCAAGCTCTTCGCCTATCCCTACGATCAAGCCGCCGGCAAGCTCACCAACCTCATCGTCACCCGTTCCGACGTGGTGAAGGACAAGCCCAAGGCGGTGGAGAGCGTGGTGCGCGCCGTGGTCAAGCTCGACGACGCGCTCGACAAGGATCACGCGCTGTGGGCGACCACGATCTCCTCGGTCACCGGCCTCGACAAGGCGGTCGCCGAAGGCGCCATCGCCAACCTCTATCCCGACCCGCTCATGCACCGCGCCTCGGCCGTCGCCATCGCCGACATGATGCGTGACCTCAAGTACATCCAGCACGACGTGACCGGCCCGGTTCAGGAGCGCATGGACTTCCGCTTCCTCGAGGCGGTGACCGGCAAGCCCAAGACCGAACTCGGCTACTGATCGACCCGAAGGATGGACGGCATGCGCAAGATGCTCTCGTTCCGGCCCGAACGTTTCGTCGTTCCGGTCCTGATCCTCGTCGGCTGGGAGATGTTCTCCCGGTCGGGGGCGCTGCCGCCCGCTCTTCTCCCGGCACCCTCCACCGTCGTCGTCGCCTGGGCCGACTGGGTCTTCGGCATCGACGGCAACACCCAGAGCTACACCGGCCACTGGATCGGCGATGCCGCCTCCAGTGCCTGGCGGGTGGCGGCGGGCTTCGCGCTCGCCGCGCTCATCGGGATCATGCTCGGGGTGGCGATCGGCTGGTCGCGTTTCGTCGAGGTGACGATCGAGCCGACCCTGCAGATGCTCCGGCCGATCCCGCCGGTCTCGTGGATCCCGCTCGCCATCATCTGGTTCGGCATCGCCGACAAGCCGGCGATCTTTCTGGTGTTCCTCGGCGCCTTCTTTCCCGTGCTGCTCAACACCATCCACGGGGTGAAGACCGTCGACCGCAATCTGATCCGCGCCGGCGCCATGGCGGGCGCCGATCAGCGTCGTCTCCTGCGCCACATCGTCCTGCCCGCGGCGATGCCGTCGATCTTCGCGGGGCTTCGCATCGCCATCGGCTCGGCCTGGATGCTGACGGTGACGGCGGAGATGGTCGCGGTGAAGAGTGGCGTCGGCTACGTGCTGTGGGACAGCTACTACTTCCTGCGCTACGACATCGTCATCGCGGCCATGGCCTCGATCGGCCTCCTCGGCTACCTGAGCGACCTCGCCATTCGCGTCGTCATGGCGCGGGTCCTCCATTGGCAGCGCGGCACCACTCTCCAGGGCGAGGGCTGAGACATGAGCAACATCCTGATCGAGGGCGTGACCAAGATCTATGCCGACAAGGCGCGCGGCCGCGAGGTGACGGCGCTCACCGAGGTCAGCCTCGAGGTCCAGCGCAACGACTTCGTCTGCCTGCTCGGCCCCTCCGGCTGCGGCAAGTCGACCCTGCTCAACATGATCGCCGGTTTCGAGAAGCCGACGACCGGCCGCATCGTCGTCGACGGCATCGAGGTCTCCGGCCCCGGCGCCGATCGCGGCGTGGTGTTCCAGCAGGCGAACCTGATGCCCTGGCTGCCGGTCTGGGAGAACGTCGCCTTCCACCTGAAGATGCGCGGCGCGATGAAGGCGGTCCGGCGCGAACAGGCGCAGATCTACATCGATCTCGTCGGCCTGACCGGCTTCGAGAACCATTACCCGTCCGAACTCTCCGGCGGCATGAACCAGCGCGTCGGCATCGCCCGCGCGCTGCTGATGAACCCCGGCGTGATCCTGATGGACGAGCCCTTCGGCGCGCTCGACGAGCAGACCCGCATGGACATGCAGACCGAGCTCCTGCGCATCTGGGAACGGAGCCAGGGCACCATCGTCTTCGTCACCCACGGCATCGACGAGGCGCTGACCCTCGGCGACCGCGTCGTCGTCATGTCGGCGCGCCCCGGCCGTATCGCCGAGGTGCTGCCGATCGACCTGCCGCGTCCGCGCGACATCACCTCGCCGCACTTCAACGACGTCAAACGCCACATCCTCTCGCTGCTGCGCTCGGCCCCGGCCGAGCCCGCCGCCGCCTGATCCTCGTCCTCGATACGGAACCGATCGATGTCCCGACGCATCCTCCTCGGCATGCTCACGCCCTCGTCCAACACCATCCTCGAGCCGGTGACCCAGGCGATGGTGGCGGACCTGCCGGAAGTCACCGCCCATTTCGGCCGCTTCAAGGTGACCGAAATCGCGCTCTCCCGCGAAGCGCTGTCGCAGTTCGACGATACCGAGATCCTGCGCGCCGCCGAGCTTCTCGCCCACGCCAAGGTCGACGTGATCGGCTGGAACGGCACTTCCTCCGGCTGGCTCGGCTTCGACGCCGACCATCGCCTGATCGAGCGCATCGAGAGCGCGACCGGCATCCGCGCCACCACCTCGATGCTGGCGCTGAACGAGATCCTCGAGACGCGCGGCATCCGCCGCCTCGGCTACGTGACGCCCTATCTCGACGACGTCCAGGCGAAGATCGTCGGCAATTACGAGGGCCTCGGCATCTCCTGCGGCGCCGAGCGTCACCTCGGCATCCGCGACAACTTCACCTTCTCCGAGATCGACGCCGAGACCATCTCGCGTCTGGTGCGCGAGGTCGCCGCCGACCGGCCGGAGGCGATCGCCATCATCTGCACCAACATGCGCGGCGCCCCGCTGGTCGAGGCGCTGGAGCGGGAAATCGGCCTGCCGATCTACGATTCCATCTCCACCGTCGTGTGGAAGAGCCTGAAGCTCGCCGGGGTGGATCCGAGCCGGGTCGCCGGCTGGGGCTCGCTCTTCCGCGATCTGCCCTGAGCGAAAGGCGCGCCATGAGCCCGACCCCGCCCGATGCCCTCGCCGTCGCCCACGCCGTCCGCGCCGGCCGAGAGACCGCCGCGTCGGTCGCCGAGGCCGCGATCGACCGCATCGAGGCGGCGGCCGATCTCGTCGCCGTCGTCGATTTCGATCCCGCGCCCGTACGCGCCGAGGCGGCGGCGGTCGACGTCCGGCTCGCCGCCGGCGAGGACCTGCCGCTCGCCGGCGTGCCGGTGACGATCAAGGACGTGATCTGGGTGAAGGGCCGCCGCGTGACGCAAGGCTCGCGGCTCTTCGCCGATTTCGTCGCCCCCGCCGACGCCGTCGCCGTGGAGCGTCTGCGCCGCGCCGGCGCGGTGATCGTCGGTATGTCCAACACCTCCGAATTCGCCTGCAAGGGGCTGACCACCAACCGCGTCTACGGCACGACCCGCCACCCCCTCGATCCGCGCCTCACCCCCGGTGGCTCCTCCGGCGGCCCGTCGACGGCGGTCATGGCGGGTCTCGTGCCGCTGGCGCTCGGGACCGATGCCGGCGGATCGAGCCGGCGGCCGCCGGCCCATGTCGGCGCGGTCGGCTTCAAACCCTCCTTCGGCGCGATCCCGCATGCCCCGGGCTTCGCCGGCCCCGTCCCCGGCATCGAGGTGCTCGCGCCGATCGCCCGCACGGTGGCCGACGCGGCGGCGATGTTCGCGGTGCTGCGCGGTCCCGATCCGCGCGATCCCGACTCGCTTCTCGCCGCCGAACCGCCGCGCCCGACGGCCGCGCCGCGCATCGCCTACACCCGCCGTTTCGGCATGACGGTTCCGGTCGAGCCGGCGATCGAGGCCGGTATCGAGCGCGCGGTCGAAGGGTTGCGCCGGGCCGGCTTCGTGGTCGAGGAGTGCGATCCGCCGTGGCCTGCGGGCGTCGACGAGGCGACGCTGATGCCGCTCCAGCACGCCGGCCTCGCCGCTCTCCACGGCGACGCCTTCCGCCGCGACCCCGACGTCTTCGACCCCGACATCGCCGTGCAGATCGAGCGCGGTCTGTCGCTCGACGCGGCGACCGTCGCCCGCGCCCGCATTCTCGCCCGCGAGGTGGCGCTGGCGCTCGCCGGCTTCTTCACGCGGGTCGATCTCCTCGTCGGACCGACCGTGCCCTGCCTCGCCTGGGACGCCGCCCGGCTCGGGCCGGAGACGATCGCCGGCGTCGCCGTGCCGCCCCGGGCGCATGCCGCCTTCACGCCGCTCTTCAACCATGCCGGGGTGCCGGCGTTGTCGCTGCCGGTCGGGCGAGGCGAGGGCGGTCTGCCCTTCGGCCTGCAGATGGTCGCGGCCCGTGGCGCCGACGATCTCCTCCTCGCCACCGCCGCCCGGGCCGAGGCCCTCTTCGCCGAGCAGGGACTGTGGCCATGACGCGCGCGCCGATCCGGATCCTCGTCGCCAATCCCAACACGACCGAGGCGGTCACCGAGCGGATGCTCGCGACCGGCCGCACCGTCGCGAGCCCCGGCACCGAACTGGTGGGTCACACCGCGCCGCGCGGCGTGCCCTACGTGTCGAGCCGGGCCGAGGCGCAGATCGCCGGGGCCGTCCTGCTCGAGACGCTCGCCGAGCGCGCGGGCGGCTTCGACGCGGTGATCGTCGCCGCCTTCGGTGACCCCGGCCTCTTCGCGGCGCGCGAACTCTTCGACGTGCCGGTCGTCGGCTATTCGGAGGCGGCGCTGGTGACCGCGCTGATGCTCGGCCGGCGCTTCTCGGTCGTCACCTTCGCCCGCGCGCTCGAGCCCTGGTACGCCGAGACGATCGAGGCGCACGGGCTTTCCGGCCGCTCCGCCGGGGTGCGCTGCGCCGATCGCGCCTTCTCGAGCCTCGAGACGGTGGGCGGCGAGATGGAGGACCACCTCGTCGATCTGGCGCGCCGCGCCGTCGAGGAGGACGGCGCCGACGTGATCGTGCTGGGCGGCGCCCCGCTCGCCGGTGTCGCCGAGCGGGTCAAACACCGCATTCCCGTCCCTTGCGTCGACGCGATGGCGGCGGCGGTGAAACAGGCCGAGGCGATCGCGGCCCTCGCGCCCGTCGCGCCGACCGCCGGCCGCTTCGCCCGGCCGCCGAGCAAGCCGAGCCACGGCCTCGCGTCCGCGCTCGCCGATCGCATCGCGGGGGGCTGACATGGACCGCCGCGCGCCGCTCTCTCAGCCGACGGAGACCTCGCCGCCCAATTCGGCGGCATATTCCCCGATCAGGCTGTCGAGGTCCGGCCCGGCGTCGGTGCAGGCGAAGGGTTTCAGCCGGGTCTCGACCTGGGCGAGGTGGCTCGACATGGCGCGCACCGCCCGCCCGCGTTCCCCGGCGGCGAGCGCCCGGAACACGGCGCGATGCTCGTCGCAGCCGCACTGCGACCCCGACGAACTCTCGAAGAAGGTCGCCAGCATCGTCGTGCGCCCGACCAGTTCGCGCGCCTGTTGCACGATGATCGGGTTCTCGGTCAGCTCGGCGAGGAGAACGTGGAACTCGGCCGAGAGCTTCAGCCAGGTGGCGCGGTCGCCGGAGCGCAACGCCTCCGCCTCGCGCTCGACGTGCTCGCGCAGCCGCAGCATCCCGGCGTCGGTCAGGCGCTCGGCGAGATGGGCGGCGATGCCCCCCTCGAGGATCCGCCGCGCCTCGAAGACGACGTGGATTTCGGAGAGATCCGGCGCCACCGTGAAGGCACCCCGGTTCTTGACCACGTCGATCAGCCGCTCGTGGCCGAGCCGGTGCAGCACCTTGCGGATGCGCTCGCGGCTGACCCCGAAGAGTTCGGCGAGCCGCACTTCGCCGAGCTTGGTCCGGCCCGGCAGGCGTCCGGAGAGAATGACCCGCGAAAGGATCGCGTGGATCGCGGCTTCGTCCATCGGCGGCATCGGTGGTCCCTCTGAAGTCCCGTGAAAATGCATCCGAAGCGGCCGCGCTGTCCATCCGGTCCCGACGAATTGGATTGCACAATGATACGGCAATTGTGCACAATTTACGCCGAAAAGGCGACGTCCGCAACGATGCCGAAGATTGGAGGCTCGAAGGCAGTACATTGATTTCACGCGGAATTCGAACGCGCGGCCGTCCGTCGACCGGATGGCATGCGCCTTGCGAAGCATGACGGGTCGCCCTGAGAGGCGTCGCCAAAATGAGGCTCGATCAATGGACGTGAACTCCATCCGCCCCTCCCGCCGGACCCTGCTCCGCGGCGCGGTCGCCGGCACGGCTCTTCTCTCCGCCCCCGCGATTCTCAGGGCGCAGACCAAGGAACTGGTCGTCGGCGGCGCCGCCGGTCACAAGCCGTGGGTCGAGAGCATCGTCGTCCCCGCCTTCGAGAAGAAGTACGGCGCCAAGGTGATCTTCGAGGGCACCCGCTCGCTGGTGAACCTCGAGAAGATGCAGAAGAACAAGGGCAGTCAGTACATGTCGGTCGTCCAGATGGACGATCCGGTGATGATCCTGGCGGTCAAGGAAGGCCTGCTCGAGCCGCTCACCGCGGCCAAGGTGCCGAACCTCGCCAAGATCACGCCGGCCGCGATCCACATGGACGGCATGTGGGCGAACTATCTCCAGCCCTGGCTCGGCATCGCCCACAACACCAAGACCATGCCGACCCCGCCCAAGTCCTGGGCCGAGATGTTCGACCCGAAGTACAAGGGCCGCATCGTCATCCCGTCGCTGCAGAACACGGAAGGGCTGCCGCTGCTCTTCGTCGCGGGTCTCCTCTCCGGGCTCGGCATCGACGCGGCCCAGGCGGACGTCGACGCCGGCTTCAAGAAGCTCGCCTCGCTGAAGCCCAACCTGCTGACGATCTACACGCAGCAGCCCCAGGCCTACAATCTGCTCGAGCAGGGCGAAGCCTCGATGATCGGCCCGGCGATGTCGTCCTATGCGCTGGAGCGCAAGGCGGCCGGCGCGCCGATCGACCTCGTCGCCCCGGCCGAGGGCGTCTTCGCCATGCCCTCGGGCATCGCGGTGATCAAGGGCGGGCCCCAGTCCGACCTCGCCTTCGCCTATGTGAACGAGCTGCTCGGCGCCGAACTGCAGGCCCAGCTCGCCGGCCCGACCCACTCGCTCGCCACCAACACGGCCGTGCCGCGTCCGGCGGGCCTGTCGGCGGACCTCGAGATCCACCAGATCGACTGGGCGAACGTCGCTGCCAAGCGCAACGACTGGATCTCCCGTTGGGATCGGGAGATGGCGCTCTGACATGACGACGACACCCGGCTTTCTCGATGTCGCCGCGGCGGCGAAGACCTTCGGCGCCGCCACCGTGCTCGACGGCGTCGATCTCGCCGTCGCGCGCGGCGAGTTCGTCTCGCTCCTCGGCCCCTCCGGCTGCGGCAAGACGACCCTGCTGCGCATCGTCGCCGGGTTGATCACGCCGGACGGCGGGCGTGTCGTCCTCGATGGGGACGACATCACCCGGCGTCCGCCACACCGCCGCGACGTCGGCGTGGTCTTCCAGAACTACGCCCTCTTCCCCCACCTCGACGTCGCCGGCAACGTCGGCTTCGGCCTGAAGGCGCGCGGCCGCAAGACGGCCGAGATCGCGCCCTCGGTCGAGCGCTACCTCGATCTCGTGCGCATGGGCGCCTTCGCCGATCGTCCGGTCAAGGCGCTCTCCGGCGGCCAGCAACAGCGCGTCGCCGTCGCCCGCGCCCTCGCCATCGAACCGAAGCTGATGCTGCTCGACGAGCCCTTCTCGGCGCTCGATCGCAAGCTCCGCGAGGCGATGCAGATCGACCTCAAACGCATCCTGCGCGAGGTCGGCACCACCGCGATCTTCGTCACCCACGATCAGGACGAGGCGTTGACCATGTCCGATCGGATCGCCGTGATGCATGCCGGCCGCATCGAACAGCTCGGCACCCCGTCCGAGATCTATCACCGTCCGGCGACCGCCTTCGCCCTCGACTTCGTCGGCCTCTCGACCCGTCTCGCCGGGCGCGTCGTCTCGGCCTCGGGCGGCGAGGTCGTCGTCGAGACGGCGCTCGGCCGCATTCCGGCCCGCGCCAACCTCTATCCCGGCAGCGCCGCCGTGGTCGGCGTCCGCCCCGAACGCATCCGCCTCGACGCGGCCGGACCCTGCACCGTCGCCGCGACCCTCACCGACGTCGCCTTCCAGGGCGCCCGCGTGCTTCTCCACTGCGCTGCAGACGAGGGCGACCGGGTGCTGGTGGAGGCGCCGAGCCTGCCCGACGGGGCAGGGCCGGGGACGCGCCTCGCCCTCTCCTGGGCGCTCGAGGACACGCTGGTCTTTCCGGGCGAGGGGGAGGCGTCATGAACGGGTTTCGTCGCCTCGATCCGGTGAGCCTGCTGGTCGCCCCGGCGGTCGGCTATCTCGGGCTCGTCTACGGCCTGCCGCTGCTGCTGCTCCTCGGCCACTCCTTCGTGGTCGACGGCACGCCGTCGATCACCTCCTTCGTGCGTTTCTTCGCCGATCCCTTCGATTGGATGGTGATCGCCAACACGCTGCGCATCGCGCTCGCCGTGACCCTCGTCTCGCTGGTGATCGGCTGGCCGACGGCGATCGCGCTGGCGCGGGCCAAGGGCGCCGCCCAGGCGGCGATCCTGGTGGCGATCATTCTGCCCTTGTCGGTCGGCGTGGTGGTCAAGGCCTTCGCCTGGCAGATCGTGCTGCGGCGCGACGGCGTGGTGTCCCAGGCGCTCGTCTGGCTGCACGTCTGGGACGAGCCGCAGCGCCTGCTCTTCACCGAGACCGGCCTCGTCGTCGGCGCCGTCAACGTCTTCGTGCCCTTCATGATCCTGCCGATCTATTCGGTGCTGAAGCTGGTCGATCCGCGCCTCGACGAGGCGGCGGCGACGCTCGGGGCGGGGCCGTTCTTCCGCTTCTTCCGCGTCGCGCTGCCGCTGTCGCTGCCCGGCATCGTCACTGGCGTCGCCTTCGTCTTCTCCATGGCGGTGTCGATGTACGTGGTGCCGAGCCTCCTCATCGGCGATCGTTTCCAGACGCTGGCGACGCTGACCGGCCGCTCCTTCCTCTTCATGCGCAACCCGCAACTCGGCTCGACCACGGCGGTCGTCCTGCTCGTCCTCGCCGTCGCGGTCGCGCTGCTGTGGACCTTCCTGCCCATGTACTGGACGGTGAAGTACGCCTTCATGACGAAGACCGAGATCGCCCGCTTCCCGCCGATGCTCTATCCGCATCAGCCGAACCTGGCGGCTTTCTTCAACGTCTTCGGCTACGACTACACCGCCGACGACGGAACGATCTACAAGGCTTCCGGCCAGGCCAAGCAGATCATCCTGGGATTGCGCAACAGCCTGGTGGTGGCGGCGATCGTGACCGCGATCACCACCGTCGTGGTGGTGCCGCTGGCCTATGTCTTCGCGCGGCTCGAATTTCCCCTCAAGGGTAAGCTGCTCGCGGCGATCCTGCTGTCGGTCTCCCTGCCGCCGGTTTCGACGCTGATCCCCTTCTACACGCTCTACGTCCAGCTCGGGCTGACCGGAACGATGACCGGCCTTATCATCGTCACGCTGACGATCACCATTCCGATCGTCGCCTGGATGCTGATCGGCTTCTTCCGCAACCTGCCGCCGGTGGAGCTCCTGGCAAGGGTCGACGGCTTCAGCCGGCTCTACGTGCTGACGCGCATCATCGTGCCGATGGCGCGCAGCGGCATCATGGTGGCGGCCGTCATCGCCTTCCTGTTTTCGTGGAACGAATATGTCTATGCCCAGATCCTGGTGACGGGATCGAGCGCGGTGACGCTGCCGGCCGCGATGTCTGGCTTCCTGTTCCAGGTTCCGGAACCGGCGCAGCTCGCCGCCAGCCTGCTGCTCAGCCTGCTGCCGCCTTTCTTCATCGCGTTCTTCCTGCAAAAGCATATCGCGGAAATGAACTTCGCCTGAGATCGTCAAGGAGACATCCGAAACATGGCACGCATTGAACTGCGTAACATCGTCAAGACCTATGGCAGCTTCAACGCTGTCCAGAATCTCGACATGACGATCGAGGACGGCGAGCTCCTGGTTCTGCTCGGCCCTTCCGGTTGCGGCAAGTCGACGACGATGAACATGATCGCCGGGCTGACGAATCCGACGTCCGGCCAGATCCTGTTCGACGGCGCCGACGCCACCCGGCACTCGCCGCACGCGCGCAACATCGCCATGGTGTTCCAGTCGTCGCTGCTCTATCCGCACCTGTCGGCGCGCGACAACATCTACATGAGCCTCAAGCGGTCCGGCCTCTCCAGGAAGGAGATCGAGGCGCGCATAGCCCGCGCCGCCGAAACGGTGGACGTGACGCGCCTGCTCGACAAGCTGCCCTCGCAGCTTTCCGGCGGCGAGCGCCAGCGCATCGCCACCGCCAAGGCGATCGTGCGCGAGCCGGCCGGCTTCCTGCTCGACGAGCCGCTGTCGGCGCTGGACGCGGCGCTCAGGCTTTCGCTGCGCGCCGAACTCGTCAACCTCCAGAAGCGCATCCGCACCACCATGATCTTCGTCACCCACGACCAGATCGAGGCGATGACGATGGGCGACCGCATCGGCGTCATGCGCAACGGCAGGCTGGAGCAGATCGGCACGCCGACCGACATCTACAACCGGCCCGAGACGCTGTTCGTCGCCGGCTTCGTCGGCGCG